>LKMJ01004245.1_pt1 | contig 13445 bp, 18 predicted proteins | sample 643391 | NCBI WGS metagenome assembly LKMJ01 (sample SAMN04112250, study PRJNA286221) | soda lake metagenome | biome: soda lake; feature: Kulunda Steppe; material: water; isolation source: sample PL-Br10 brine of Picturesque Lake | place: Russia: Kulunda steppe | collected 2010-07
CACGTGTTCGGTGTTCCCGGAGAGGAGACCGAAGATCTGCTCTTCTCGCTTCGGGACTCGGATATCGAGTTCGTTCCGGTTCGCCACGAGCAGGGAGCCGCGTTCATGGCGAACGTCCACGGCCGGCTCACGGGCGACGCGGGCGTCTGTCTCGGGACGCTCGGTCCCGGTGCGACGAACCTCGTGACGGGCGTCGCGGACGCGAACCTGGACAAAGCCCCGCTCGTCGCGATCACGGGACAGGGTGGATTGGAGCGCTTGCACCAGGAGAGCCACCAGGCACTCGACATCGTCGGGATGTTCGGACCGATCACGAAGTGGAACGCGCAGCTCAACGATCCCGACATCATCAGCGAATCCATCCGGAAGGCGTTCAAGGTCGCCGAATACGAGAAACCCGGCGCGACGCATCTCGAATTCCCCGAAGACGTCGCCGGCTCGGAGACCGACACCACCCCAATGGACTCTCGTGAGCGTGTCCGACTCGCATCCCCGGACTCGGAACTGCTCCAACGCGTCCAGGCGTTCCTCGAAGAAGCCGACCGGCCGCTGATCATCGCCGGGAACGGAGCGGTACGGACGGACGCCACGCCACGACTCCGTGAGTTCGTCGAGACGACCGGTATCCCCGTCGCGTCGACGTACATGGGGAAGGGGGCGGTCTCGGATCGGTCGCCGCAGTCGTTGTTGACCCTCGATTCCGGTGACCACCAGGAGGCCTCGGACGCGATCGAGATGGCCGACCTCATCCTCACCGTCGGCTACGACATCGCCGAACACGATCCGGCCGGCTGGAACAAGGGCGCTGACACCGTTATCGTGCACATCGACAGCGAGCCGGCAGAGGTGTACGAGGCGTACAACCCGAACCTCGAACTCGTCTGTGACCTTTCGACGGCACTCGCGAAGCTCACACAGCGCGTGGACGAAAGCGAGACCCAGTTCGACGAGACATGGTACGGCGATCTCAGGGATCACATCCTCGATGATATCGCAGCCGACCCGGCGGGGGGTGATCCGTTCACCGTACGGGCTGTATTGCCCGTTTTACGGGATGTCATGGACGCCAAGGACGTCCTCATTTCCGACGTCGGGAGCCACAAGATGCAGATTGCACAGAACTTCCTCACGTACGAACCCAACACGTGTATCATCTCGAACGGGCTGGCATCGATGGGTATCTCGGTTCCGGGTGGGATCGCGGCGGATCTGGCGACCGACGCGGAGGTCGTCGCGGCGACCGGCGACGGCGGATTCCTGATGAACGGTGCCGAGATCGAGACCGCGACACGGGTGGGATGTGGCTATACGATCCTCCTCTTCGTCGACGACGATTACGGGCTGATCTCCGAGAAGCAGCACGCCCACCGCGGCGAGTCGTTCGGAACGAAACTGACGAACCCAGATTTCATGACGCTCGCCGAGAGCTTCGGTATCGATGGGTATCGCCCCGCAGAATGGGACGAACTCGAGGACGTGTTTCGGGATGCGCTCACGAGCAATGTACTGTCGCTTGTCGAGATTCCGGTCGAATGAACTACCCTGGCCTACTACGCTCACTATCGCTCGCTTGTTGAGGACGGGGCATGTTCGCTTAATCTCTGGTAAAAGCCCAGGAAATAGATCCCTTCATCGATATCGGCTATCGATTTGGTTCAATTCTCTCCTGAAGTTATTGTCCACCATGTGAAAGGGAGCTATGGATAGAGATCACGTCGAACCACACGTAGAATCTCTTCCGGGAACGAAGGCACAACAGTGGGTCGACTACCATCGACAGTTCGCGACACCCAGTACAGAGGCATACGAATTCGTCTGGAATCTGACCGAGGAGGCGATCGGGTCGTTCTGTACGGACATCGATGGCAACGTCCTTCTCGATTTCACGAGTTACATGGCCGCGACTCCACTCGGATACAACACTCCCACGTTAGAAGCAAAATAGATGTGTTCTACCTGCCATCACCGACGAAAATCGCTGGACAGAGATTCTTTTCGAGTTCGGGATGGCCTCCTGATTCTCCCGACATTCCGGGGCCGACACAGCTCATGGATCGGCGTACAGAGTTGGCGGGAGAGTACGGGCTAGATAGGGTCTTCCTTTCGAACACGGGTGCTGAGGCCGTCGAGAACGCGATCAAGATCTGTTCGGTGTGACCGCTGCCGGCGCGGGCATCGTCGTCGGGGGGGTTGTTGGGATGACCGTCGACAGCCTGCTTGGGGCGACTCTGGAGGCTGATCGGCTCGGCAACCAGTCGATCAACTTCCTGGCGCCGCTTGCGGGGGCAGTCGCTATCGGCAGCCGGTGGTTTCTGATGTGGGCTGGTCTGCTGTTGTAGTGTCCCGGTCTGCTGTTATGGTGAATCAGCTGTCGCTCGTACTGTCGGTCATCGAAAGAGCCGCCGAAGGCGAATCCCGAGCGGATACGATCGGCTTGTCTCCCGGAGGTGGATCCGACCGAAGCCGAGGACGCCGCCGGCGATGCCGAGGACGCTCACCGCGAGCAGGAGGTTGATCACACCCCAGGCCACCACCGGATGGATCCCGTGGAGTGTCGCCACCACAGACGGGGGAAGGATGAGGAAGTAGCGGTGCTGGGTCACGGTCACCGTCTGCTGAGCGTCAGGTGCGGGTGCAGCGACAGACAGCGTCGCGGTCGTGCTCGTACCGCCGGGGAGTTCCAGCGTGGTGGGCGTGACGCTGGCGCCTTCGGTCGGCGTCTCGACGACCACGACCATCGCCACGAAGCCGTCGTTGCTCGCGGTGAACTCGTGGTCGATTTGCTCGCCCGGTGTGATCCCGGCGTCCGCGACTGTGTCGCCGTCGATGGTGACAGTCGAGGAGCCGCTGGGGGCGACCATCGCCAGATTGGCCGGCAGTAACACGAGCAACAGCAGCGCGATGACGACGTATCGGGAATCGACCGCGTTCGAGCGCCGATCACGCGACCGATCCCGGGCGTGTGACTGGCCGAGTTCGCCGACCAGCGAGGCGGCAAACAGCACGAGCCCGAGGAAGAACAGCAGGAGACCGACTCCCTGGGTGCTGAGCAGCGCGCCGGTTCCGAGCGCGGCTGCGGCGCGATCCTGGCCAGCCAGTACGGCGTTCTGGACGGTCATGATGGCCGTGCCGACCCACGGGATGGCGACGACCTCGCCGTTGACCTGGAGCACCGTGGCGACGATCTGGTCGTCAGTTACCGGCGGCTCACCCCCGTCCTGATCGGTAAAGGGGTTGGCGTCGCCTTTGGTGATGTAGCCCGCATCAGTCTCGTCGACGACCCGGTGGGTGGTCAGGCCGCCGTCGTGGAGTTCCTCGGCGTGAAAGACCACGACATCACCGGGTTCGGGGTCGCTCGCGATCTGGTGAGGGATCGCCGGCGCCGGCGGGCTGCTCTACGCCCGGAAGGAGGGCGCGCTCGCGGTGTCACCCACTGAGCGCGCCAGGCTGGAGTACGACGCCGACCGCTCGGACTTCGAGGAGTGGATCTCCCGGGGCACCGTCCCCAAGGACGACCGCGACGTGATCCAGGTCGAATCGCTCCAGGATCTCGTAGACGTCGCGATCGACGCCGAGCGCCGCGTGATCGAAGCCGACAATGAGGGCGTGTTCGTCGTGATCGTCGACGACGTCCGATACGTCTTTGAACCCGACGAGTTTGTTCGTGGCTAGGTGGCGTCGTGTCGTCTCCCTGGCGTGCCCTCTCTCTGGCGGTGTTCGCCTTTCGATGCGGTCGCCGCACCGCGGGCAAAACCACCTCATTGCGGACACCTCCGATCGGACGCAATATGTGCGGAGTTCTAACGATTCCGAGGCCGTCTTAGATAAGACACGAGGACTGCTATGAGTGATAGTCGTATAAGATTATGAGAGAGTACAAGCCAAGGGCCCGAATTAAGGCAGTATTTTAAGTATAATAAATCAGCACATCAGGTGAACTGTCGCCAAATTGCCCCAGATAGCGGATGAATCAACGGTTTTGTCTTTGATTGCTACGGAGATAGCAACCCGGCGAGCCGACGAGCGTCCCCATCCCACGATAGATTATTAGGTCCGTGGAACCGATAGATACGTACGATGGCCTCTTCCAGTAGTGAGTCCTCGGACGAACTGGCGACCGCGGTGGGTCGGTACGTTCTCGGCGACCTCTCGCTCGGACGTGCTGCCAAAGCGGCCGGACTGTCCCGGTGGGAGTTCGAAGAAGTGCTGGAAGACGCTGGCTTCACATCTCTCTACGGGCCGCGCACTGACGACCAGCTACAGCGGGAAATCGACGTTGCACTCGACCTCTACGAATAGATGACAGACGGATACCCGCAACCAGTTTTCCTTGACATAACTGTCATCAGTAATTACGCCAGTACAAACTCGATCGAATTTCTCGTTCACGTACTCGAAGCTCCAGTCGTGGTACCCGCAGTCCGTGACGAGATCGAACAGGGAGTCAAACATGGCCACGAGTATCTGACCAGAGCCGTCAAAGCGTTCGACAACGGACTGCCAGTCAGTGACGTTCCACCCGAAATAGGAAGGGTGAATTTCCGTGAGCGGCTCGATCCAGGAGAAACGGAAGCGTTGCGTGGAGCCGTTGAACGCGACGGAACACTGGTCACTGACGATCTCGCAGCGCGCCGTCTTGCATCGGAATTGGATGTCCCATTCACCGGATCAATCGGCCTCCTCGTCCTCGGCATCAAACGCGAGCATATCGACAGCGAAACTGCGGACGAGTGGATCGATATCTGGCGGACCGAACGCGGCTACTACGCCCCGGTCGAGAGCGTCACCGAACTGCTAGACGAATAGAACCGCGAACTGACGAGAACGGGATCAGACGACTGTCCCTTGGTCATGGATCTCGACAAAGCGAACATCCGGGAGACCTGTACCGACGCGGTGTTCGAGCACGGGCGGAACTACCGGAACGAAGGACGCATTCAGCGAATCGAACGGTTTGGCGACGGCGGCAAGTCAGTCGAAGAGTACCGTGACGAGATAGAGAAGTTGTTCGACCAGCACACATAGCACTATCCGGTCGTCACGGAAGCCATCGACGTTTCTCACTTCTTCGAAGTAGCCGAGCAGTACCGCGAGCGCGAGCGCTACCGGGCGGCCGCGACCGTCTACCGTGCGCTGTTCGAGGGAATTGGCGACAACCACATCCACATTGACGCCGCATACGATCACTACGCCAAAGCCTTGCGGTCTGCTCTCGATGGGTACATCGACTGCGTGCTCGCGGCCGACCCAAGCGACGGCGAGTTCGAAGAATATACCGGCGTACTCCAAGCACAGGCGATGTCTGAACCGTGGATCAACGAGGAGCAATTCTGGCGTGCGCTCGGCGCACTCGAAGATCGACGGTGACGGTGACGCACCTCAGCCAGGACAAGGTCTGACCGTCTACTGAGAGGGTTTGTTTTCGATATTGGTCCCAGATGCTCGATAGCCGGACAAGGTGCGACGCGCGGATTCTCTGCTAGACGGCACGAGCGAATCTGACGAGACAACCCACCCGGTCGAGACGTTATGTCGTATTACCGATATATCGGTGCCAAAAAGAGAGCCGTGCCAGGACGTAGTCGTCTTGGGCTTTAGGGTAACGTATGAGAGCCAAGGGCCGGATTCGAACCGGCGGTGGGCGGCTCTGCAGGCCGCTGCGTTAGGCCGAACTCTGCCACCTTGGCGCAGTCTGCAGTAGTCGATTATCGCGCTTAAGCCTAGCGGTCCAGTCGAAGAGCTGGTCCCGACGAGAAGAGCTTACTTCGCCGCCATCCACTCGGCGTGCATGTACGAACGCGAGTGGACCGCGCGGTTCTCCCACACGGACATGTTCAGGATCGTCTACTACCCGGAGCTGTTCAACGTGATCCACGACACGGCCGACGCGTTCCTCGAGGAGCTGGGCTACCCGTTCTGGCGACTGACCGAGGAGCTGGGCGTCGGCTTCCCGATCGTGGAGGCAAACGCGGAGTTCCACAGGCCGATCCGCGCCGGCGACACCGTCACCGTCGGACTGACACACCAGCTCGGCGAGTCGAGCCTCCGGTTCGAGTTCGTCGCCACCGATTCCAACGGGGAGCAGGCGTTCACGGCGTTCGAGCAGCGTGTCTGTGTGCCTGTCGACGGTGACGGACCGAGGCCGATCCCGACGGCGTTTCGGGAGGCCCTGGAGGACACGACCGACTAACGGGACCCGAACCGACGGGAGCCAATAATATTAGCGTACAAACATATATCGACAGATTAAGGTTTCCGCCGAGCGGAATGAAAACGATTCATCATGGACAGACGCACATTCCTCAAGGCAAGCGGTGTCGCGGGTACCGGCGCACTCGCGGGGTGCATCGGCGACGACGGCGACGAGATCGTGATCGGTGCGATCCAGCCCCTCTCGGGGCCGTTCGGCCCGTGGGGGAACGCCCACCAGGCCGGCCTGGAGTACGCAGTCGACGAGATCAACGAAGACGGCGGCATTCTCGACCGCGAGGTCGAACTCGTCTCCAGCGACACCGGGAGCGACCCCTCATCCGCCGACGAGGACTTCCGTGGGTTCGTCGAACGGCAGAACGCAGTCGCGGTAACGGGTCCAGTGTCCAGTGACGTCGGTGTCCGGACGTCGGACACGGCACACGAGCTGCAGACACCGCTGTTCCTCCACATGGCTGGCGAGGACGGCATCGTCCGAGACGGTCGGGAGTATACGTTCCGTGTCGGGCTGCTCCCCGCCTCGAACACGATGATCGCACAGAACCAGCTCATTCAGGAGCAGGGTTACGAACGCGTCGGCGCCATCATCGGAGACTACGCGTGGGGGCGTGCCGTCGAAGAAGCAATGGAGCAACACTTCGACGTTGACGTCAACATCCAGGTTGCGCCGGTCGACGAAGACGACTTCCGACCCTACCTCCGAAACCTCGACGAAGATACTGAACTGCTGAACGCGACTGGCCACCCGCCAGGGAACTTCAGTATCACGGGACAAGCGCTCGACATCGGCATGGAGCCCGACGCAGTGACTGGATCCGGATTCCCGCCAGCAGTCATTCGTGGCGCGCTGGAAGACACTGCTGACGACATGTACCTGCACTACCACATGTCGGATTACACGACCAGCGACTACGTCGGGATCGCCGAGGACTTCGCCGCTACTGATGACGGAGAGTTCGACACCCACCACAGCTACGGATACGTGACTGCCTATCTCATCGCCGCCGCGATCGAGGAGGCGGGCGAGGCAGATCCGCAGGCGATCACCGAAACTGTCCGCGACATCGAGTTCGAGACGCTCTACGCTGAAGCGCTTCAGTACGCTAACTTCGGGGAACCAAACAACCAGGTCCAGATCTACAGCACGTTCAAGTCCGAGCCGTCGGATTACGCACCGGATCGTGACTGGGGACTCGAAGAGGTCTTCCGGTCCGATCCGCTCCCAGCCGCCGAATAGCCCGAAACGGATTTTTTTACGACAGTCGGGACACCGCGTCAGTAGCTCCGGATTCGTCGTAACGAACGAACATCGTCGCTGTTGCGTGTGAATGTATGCAACTGAACCGGAAAACGACACTTCTGCTACGGGATCCGAAACTTATAGGACACTGCCGATTGGTGATAAACGTGGATAGTTATGGTGGCCACCAGTACATTAATCGAAGTCGCGGTCGACGGGATCGCGTTTGGCATGTTCCTCGCCATCCTCGGGGTGGGGATCACCCTGGTGTTCGGGCTAGGTGAGGTACTCAACCTCGCGATCGGATCGTTTGCGATCATCGGCATGATCGTCGCACATTTTATGGTCAATACCGTCGGCGTCGGGTTCGCACCGGCGTTCATCGTCGGTGTTCTCGCAGTTGGGATACTGGCGGTCGCGGTCGACCGATCACTGCTCTCTCTGGTGTATCAATCGGACGGCGAAGAACGAATCTTACTCGGGATTTTCGTCACATTGGGGTTAGCAATCCTGCTCGAAGGGGTCTTCACAGTCATCTTCCCGGATCGATACTCGCTGTCGCTCGGGCTCCCCAACGTCACGCCGTTCGGCTATCGGATACCGACATCATCACTGTTCGTGATCGCTGTCGGTGCGGTCGTACTCGCGGTACTGTTCGCATTCCTGCGTGGCACCTTCCTGGGCAAAGCAACACGGACGGTCTTCCAGGATGAAGTGGGTGCACGCCTGATCGGCGTCGACCCACGCCGGATGCGAGCGCTCGTGTTCGTGCTCTCAGCACTGGTGGCTGCCATCGCAGGTGTCGCCTACGGGACGACCGCGACACTGTGGGTCGAACGCGGATTCCGATTCACCATCTTCGCACTCATCGTGGCGATCGTTGGCGGCGTCAGAAGCCTGGAAGGGACGGCACTCGCCGGCCTGATCCTTGGCGTGATAGCAACGTACGCGAGCTTCTTCGTTGGGGCATACCTCGCCGCAGTCATCCTGTTCATGACTGCTGTCGTGATTATCCTGGTTCGTCCGGTGGTGGGTGAATAATGTACGGAAACATCAGCCTCCCGCAGAACGACTACAGTTGGACGCTCGTGATGGGTGCGATTCTCGCGCTCGTTCCCCTGTTCTTCCTCGAGATAACCACCTACCTGCGGCTCTACAACCGGTTCCTCATCTTCGCGATCATCGGGATCGGGCTGAATATTGTGTTCGGACACACTGATCAGCTGTTCCTGTTCATGGGGGCGCTCGCTGCGCTGGCGGCGTACGTGATGGCGATCCTTGCCCAGGACGTCTTCGGTGTGACGGCGTGGCTCACGCTGCCTATCGGTGTCGCCGTCGCCGGGGCTCTCGGCGCTGCAATCAGCTGGATCTCCGCCAAGCGAAAGCTGGGCGTCATCCTCATCTCCATCCTGACGCTGAACTTGCAACTCGCGTTCATCGAGACGTTCGTCGGGTTGCGAACCATTACCGGCGGTAGTACCGGGTACGACTTCGCCCAACGCTCCATCCTCGGACTGGGTGACGTCGGCACGGCCCTGGGGCTCAACCGGTTTGCCGTCCAGACCTACCTCCTGATCGGATTCACGATGCTGATGCTGTTCGTGTACATCTGGATGATCCAGGGCAAGTACGGACTGGCGTTCGAGGCGATCCGCGAGGACGACCTGGCTGCCTCCTCGATCGGGATCGACGTCGTCCGGTACAAGACCATCGCCGGCTTCGTCGGCGCAGCGATGATAGGCGTCGGCGGCGTGATGATGGCCGAATTCCAGGGCGTCGTCCTCCCCGGCGACTACCAGTTCCTCGCGATCGACGTGATGATCCTGATCATGCTGATCATCGGCGGCCTCAGGACCACCTTCGGCCCCGTGATCGGCGCTGCACTGATCTTCATCCTCGAAGAGCTGCTCCACCCCATCGGTCAATGGGAAACGGCAGTCTTCGGCGCACTCCTGATCATCCTGTTCCTCTACTACCGCGAGGGCGTCATGCCCGTCGTGATCGACCGGGTACGGGAACTTCGCGACCGACTGCAAGAGCGACGTGGAGCTAACAGCGGAAGTTAGTCACTCGCCTCGCGGGGGTTTTCTGATTCGAGGAGACCGCGAGCGACAGGACCGATCGGAACGAAGAACGAAGCCGAGATCTCGGAAAAAAGCCGAACCCAAACAGCTGTTGGAAACAAAGCCGAACCGATCCGTGGCCACCATCGGAGAGGGGCAGCGTCGTGGATTACAAGTAAGCTTCTTTGACGTAGTCGCTTTCCAGCATCGCCTGGCCAGTGTCCTCGTGGATGATCTCGCCGTTCTCGAGCAGATACGCCCGCTCGGCCAGCGCGAGCGCCTTGTCGACGTGCTGCTCGACCAGCAGGATCGTCGTCTCGTCGCTGATGTCCTCGATCCGTTCGAACACGCGTTCCGTGATCTGGGGCGCCAGTCCTTCGCTGGGTTCGTCCAGCGCCAGGATATTGGGTTCGGACATCAGGCCGCGTGCGATCGCGAGCATCTGCTGCTCCCCGCCACTGAGCGAGCCGGCACGCTGTTTAGAGCGCTCCTCGAGGATCGGGAACAGCTCGTACATCTCCTGGATGCGCTGATCCATGTTCTCGCGGCGCCGATAGGCGCCCATCTGGAGGTTCTCCTTGACGGACATCTGCCCGAAGAGGTTGCGCTCCTCGGAAACGAGAACGAATCCGTTCTCGACGACCTCGCCGGGATCAAGGTCATCGATGTTCTCGCCCCACAGGGTGATCGAACCGTCGTCGACAGGGTGCAGCCCACTGATTGCTTTCATCAGCGTCGACTTGCCAGCCCCGTTCGGCCCGACGACCGAGACGACCTGGTCCTCCTCGGACACCTCCAGCGAGACGTCCCACAGTACCTGCATCCGGTCGTACGACACGTCGATGTTGTCAACTTGGATCATGATTAGACAGAGCTCCCGAGATAGGCCTCGATCACCCGTTCGTCGTTTCGGATCTCCTGGGGCGTTCCGTCGGCAATGAGTGCCCCGCTCTGCAGGACGAGGACCCGGTCCACCGTGCCCATGATGGCGTCCATGATGTGCTCGATCCAGAACACCGCGATGCCCCGTTCGTCACGGATGCGACGGATGTTCTTCGACAGGATCGAGACTTCCTTGGGCGTCAGCCCACTCGCGATCTCGTCGAGCATGACCATCTTCGGACGACCGGCGATCACGCGAGCGACCTCGAGTTGCTTCTTCTGTGCGAGTGGAAGTGCACCGGCCTCCATTTCGGCCTTGTCGTCGAGCCCGATAAACTGGAGCGCGTCCATGGCGCGTGCTTCTGCCTCTTCCTCGGAGATTTCCTCGGGCGTTCCGAACGTCGCGCCGGCGACCGCGTTCTGGAAGACGGTCATCTCGTTGAACACGCGGACGATCTGGAAGGTCCTGACGAGCCCGTTCTGGGCGACCTGGTGAGTCTCCATCGCGAGTAGATCGTTCCCGTCGAAATGGATCTGGCTGCCCTCTTCCGGACGCAGGACGCCCGTGATCGTGTTGAACAGCGTGGTCTTCCCAGCACCGTTTGGCCCGATTAGCCCGACGATCTCGTCCTCGCCGATCTCGAAAGAAACGTCATCGACGGCGACGAGCCCGCCGAACTCCTTGCGGACGTTCGAAACCTCTAACATCGTTATTCATAGCAAGACCGACGCCGTCTTAATGGTTGTGAAGAACCAGGGTGTGAAAGTCCCGAAATCGGCGGAGAATCACGGGAGACGTGGATTCTCGACCGATCTACAGGACGGATCTGTGGTCGGCGCTCCGATCGGAGCGCTTGGAGCGTAGATCGGCGCCTCCGAACGCTCCAGTCGATGCACCGATTCGCCTCCGGTCGAACGGTGGTCAATCCTCAGTTACCTCTGGGGGAACGTGTGCGTTCAGCGTTGTCAGGGTGCCCTCAATGCGGGTTGCGGTACGCTCGACCGCCGGGATGTCGTTGTCGTCGCCCAGCTGCTGGAGGTCGTCGACGGCATCTTCGATCTGTTCGATGCGATCACGGATTTTCTGGATGTCGTGGTCAGTCATGATGTGGCCCACTCACTCGTTGTCGCGGCGGTCCTCGAGGCGGTCGGCTTTCAGTTCCGGACGTTCCAGCGATTCGTACGGCTGGAGGTCGATCCGGAACGAGAGATTAGTGGTCTGTTTCAGCTCTTTGCGCAGTTCGGATTCGATGCGGTCCTCCGACCAGTCGGTCGAGTCGGACACCTCGGCGATCAGAGTAATCGTGTCGATGTCTTTCTCCTCGTGCCCGTCGATGATGACCGTGTACTCGTCAGCGACGTGCGAGAACGACCGAACGGTATCTTCGATTGCCGTCGGGGACAGCAACACCCCGTTGACCTTCGTCAGATCGTCAGTTCGGCCCAGGACGCCCCCCTTGGCGAAGCGGAAGGTGCGCTCGCCGTCGGGTGATTCTGCGAGGTCGATCTTGTCGCGCAGCCGGAACCGGATGTACGGCTGGGCCTTGCGGTCGAGCGGGGTGATGACGATTTCGCCCTGCTCACCTGGCTCGACCGGGTTGCCGTCCTCGTCCAGGATCTCGATCAGGAAGAACGCCTCGTTGAGATACAGGCCGAGTTCGTCCGTCGAGTCGGTGCTGTACCCCCAGGCGCCAGCCTCGGTTGCGCCGGCGTGGTCGTAGACGGTCGCGCCCCAACGTTCCTCCATGCGTTCTTTGGTGCCGGGGACGGATGCACCGGGTTCACCGGCGCAGACGATGCGCTCGACGCTCATCTCCGCGGGATCGAGGCCTTCCTCGCGGGCGACCTCGGCCAGCCGGAGCGCGTAGGTCGGCGTCGACATGAAGACGGTGACGTCGAGTTCGTCCATCTTTCGGACGCGCTGGGCTGACGAGAGGTTCCCGCCCGGGACGACTTCGGCGCCGATTCGTTCGCACGCGTAGTGTGCGGCCCAGAAGGCGACAAACACGTTGTAGGAGAACGGGAAAAACACCCGATCAGCCGGCCGGATCCCCTGAGCCCACAGCACTGTCGCCCAGCAGTCACCCCACCATTCCCAGTCGCGCCAGCTGTCGGCCTGGCGAACCGGTTGTCCGGTGGTCCCCGAGGTCTGATGATACTCGGTGACCTCAACCGGATCCGTCGCCAGTAGCTCGCCGTACGGGAACGGCTCGGCCTGCTGGGCCTCCCGGAGTTCGTCCTTGGACGTCATCGGCACGTCCCGAACGTCGGCGAAGCTCCGAATCTCGGCGGGATCGATCCCGGCCTCGTCGAACTTCCGACGGTAGAATGGCGAGTGCTCGTAGACGTACTCACACTGCTGGCGGAACTTCCGAAGCTGGAGCCGCTCCAGGTCCTCACGGGGAAGCGTCTCGAGCAACGGGTTCCACTTGTCAGTCATGGCGTCCTCGTAGCTGTCGCAGGGTGGTTTCCCGTGGCATTCGACTGGGTTCAGCTACCCGACAACGGATGTTAAGGGTTCCGCCGACGGACGGCGTGGCCGTCGAACCGGCCGATCCCGTCCCGGCGACTAAGTCGCAGGCGAAAGTGTTGCCACTCGCGGTGAGCGCTGTATCCGTGGAAAACTGCGCCGTGGGATTGGTCCTGTCGCTTCACGACGTCCGAACCGACTCGACTTGCTCCGAATCTCAAATGAAACTGCTCGTTATCTATGGCTGTTTCTTCCCACTCCAGTGGCTCCGGTGGCTCTCTTCGCGATGTATGTTCTCGCTGATGGCTTTCGGAGAGATGGTTCTCTTGGGTGAATATCTGAATAGTTGACTCACTGACTCATTGAAAGAATCAATGACTCACTGACTCATTGACTCACTGAATAATTGAGAGAAGATGATTAAATCGTGTATGAATGGGGGCGGCGAAGTGGCGTTTCCAGAGGATCGCTCACTCCAGTACTTGCCACCACGCTGGCAGGCTTAACTTCCGTGTTCGGAATGGGTACGGGTGGAACCCTACCGCTGTGGCCGCCCTAACGTCGACTCGCGGACTCGAAC
>LKMJ01004246.1_pt1 | contig 13445 bp, 16 predicted proteins | sample 643391 | NCBI WGS metagenome assembly LKMJ01 (sample SAMN04112250, study PRJNA286221) | soda lake metagenome | biome: soda lake; feature: Kulunda Steppe; material: water; isolation source: sample PL-Br10 brine of Picturesque Lake | place: Russia: Kulunda steppe | collected 2010-07
CCTCGGCGAGCCTCGGCGAGTTGGGTGCCCATCCTTACACATCATGTCGCAAGCCCCCTCCCCTTGCTCCCTTTCGCTCCTTTCCCCCTCGCCCCCACCACCCAAGTCACATGCCAGTCCCCCCTCATGCCCCCCCAACTAGCACGCCCACGGCGCGTAAGGGCGTGGCACGTGCACACATGATCTGCCTGACCCCAGTGCGCGCGCAGGCACAGGCATGTACACACACAGACATGCTGCGCACACACAAGCCCTCCCACATGCAGGCTTGGCCCATGCAGACACGATCTGCCTGAATCCAGTGCGTGCACAGGCGCAGGCGTGCATGCACACACGCACACACACACACACACTTGCAGGTGTGGCGCATGCAGACGTGCTGCCTGACAGCAAAGACCGGCGGCAGTGGCGCAAGCTGCAACCGCTGCACACCGTGACCCCCACAACACCATTGACCCAGGTGCGCTGATGGCGGCGGCAGCTGCCCCTCTAACCGACACGCGCACGCACACACACACACACGCCTTCCAGCTCGAAGTGTCCGCACCTTGGCCTCCATACAACCACTGCGTGTGCATGACAGGGCCACACAAATGGGCACGCATGGTTCCCACAGGGCCTGGTGGTCAAGCGTGCACTGTGGTGTTCAGGCGTGCACGCACCGTTTGCAGTGGTGGTTCCCACAGGGCCTGGTGGTCAAGCGTGCACTGTGTGCGCCACTGCCGCATGAGCGCCTGAGCACTTTTGCAGAACCTCTGCAGGCGTGGCACAGGGGGTTTTCCCACAGGCGAACCCTTAATGCTGTCGCTCTCTGCCTGTGCTATCTCGCAACCACAGAGGACGTGCTCTTGCCCATGGCACTGCTTCCTGAGCAAGGCCGCGCATGGCCCTGGTCACTGCTCAATCGCCCACCATGCGCGCTGTAGGCGCTCTGCGGTTATTTAAGGCATCATGGCCCACACCCCCACCCCTCAGCCGCCCGCCATGTATGCTGTGGGTGCCCATGCTTGCGTGCAGTGTTTCATGTGCACGCCGCAGGCTCTGGGGTGTCCATATGGGGTTGCGTGATGCGCCTCTCTGCTGCACACCATGCGCGCTGCAGGCGCTGGGGCTGCTGTTGGAAGCAGGCGTGAGCGCGCTGCCCGTGGTGGACGAGAAGCGCTGCCTGCTGGACATCTACGCGCGCAGCGACATCACAAACCTGGCCAAGGCCAACGCCTACAGCCAGCTGCAGTGGGAGGATGTCACGGTGCGCGGGCGCGCGGGCGCGGGGTGTGGACGTGCGGGCATGCCTGTGGCCGGCGCTTCTTCCGGCACATGCATTTGGATGTGCGTGGGGACGGATGGGATGCCTGTTTGCCTGTCCATGTCCAAACCTTGCGCGTACGCGCCGATGCCCATGAGCCACGCTGCGGTCCCCACTGGTGCCTTGGACTCGCCAGAGCTGCGCAACCACACGATCACCGCGTGCATGCAGGCACACATGCACACACAGGCTGCACGCTTGCTTGCAGGTGGTGCAGGCGTTGAGAGGTACACGCGCATGCGTGCGCACGCTAACACACACGCACACACGCACCTGTATCCGCACTTTCCTACACTCTGCCACACCCCTGCATGCAGGCGGGCAGGCACTGCGCGACATGCGCGCACATCCGCACGCACGCAACCGCGCCCGACATCAGAGCACCTGCATGCTCGCAGGCAAGCAGGCGCTGTGCTGCAGATGCCTAATTGCATGCACGCACCTGCAGCCACGCACTTAGCACGCACCTGACGCTTGGGCTTGCGTGCTTTGCTCGCAGGTGGGGCAGGCACTGGCATTGGCCTCCCCTGATGTGCAAGCCTCCAAGACCTCCTCCTCCTCCCTCCAGATCCCCTCCCCCTCCTCCCCCTCCACCCACCCAGTCATGGGAGGCCTGACTGCGGAGCTGCAGGCGCACCAGCACGCTGCCATGATGCATCATGTGCGTGCAAGGGCATCCTGCGTGGGCGCACATCCTTGTGTGTGTATGCGTGTGCGCATGCGCCGCTGTGGGCACGAGCGCGTGCCAAGCGGTGTGCACAAAGCATATGGGTCACCTGTTGGCTGCCAGCGCATGCCGTGCGCACAGGGCTTGGTCCCAGGCTTTTGTATCCTCCTGTTGCAGGCGTGGCCAGTGGCCTGACTGGACGCCCCCTCTACCCTCCGCTGTTCCCCCCCACACACTCTCAAATGCATGCTTTTGATGAAATCTTCCCTCCTCCCACTGGCCCCCCCCCTCCCCACTCTTTTTTTGTTTTCACATTGCACACACTCACATGCGCACTCGAGCATACACTCATGCGCGCGCGTGCACACACTAACACACACACACACAAACTCACACGCACACACACACCATGGCGCCCTGCAGCAAATGTCGCCCAGCACCCCCAGGTCAGAGCGGGCAACGTCCAGTGCGGCCAGCAAAAAGAACAGGCTTTGCGTCTGCAGTAAAGACGACCCCCTGCGGACGGTGCGTGTGCACGTGTGCAGCAGTTGCAGTGTGAGCGTGTGTGTGTGTGTGCAGCGCATATGAGGGCATGGTGCAGGCTGCTGCTGCGTGCCTGCTCAGCTCGGCAAGCATGGGTGACAAGTGGCACTTGTGGGCTGGGTTCGAGTTGAATAGACAGTGTGCCAAGGGCATGTTGAATAGACTTGAATTCTTCAAGGGCATGTTGAATAGACAGTGTGCCAAGGGCATGTTGAAAGGGATGTGCTGTTGTTCTGCAGGGCTGTGCTTCTTGCAAAACGCCTGAATGGGCTTCGGTGGGGCTGGGCCTGTAGGGTGAAGGGATGAGGGGCTCAGTTCAGAAGAGACAAGCCCCTGCCTGCTGCCATTCACTGCTGTGTGTGGGCACAAACGCCATGTATAAAATGGATCACTCCACAGACACCGGAAGTGGTGAGGGGTGTGCAGAGCCCGTGCCTCTGCTTTGAAATTGTCTTGAGGCACATGCAGATGTGCGCAAGTGAGCGGAATCAAAGAGTAAGGGGGCAAGGGGTGGAGGACCTGAGGGCAGCAGCGATAGACATGCCCCAGCTCTTCATTTCAGATAGCTGGGCGCTTGCCTTTGAGCATGGTTATCCAGCAAAGGTCGCGGAGGGACGCAACAAACAGCCAGCAGCATTGAGGCAGCAGCACGCAGCAGGTGATTAGCAGAGGCAGCAATGATGGAACGCCCCATGGGGGGGGTCCGTTTACAATCTTCTAGTTGTGAAGAAGACTTACAATGGATGCCAAGCAACGGCTAATGGGGGGCAGGGTGGCAGCAATGAAGGAGCGCCCCACGAGAACGGAGCCCCAGCAACTTGCCCATTGTAGGGAAGGCGCATCGAAGAATGTAACAAACAGTACACGTGCGCATTCTATTGCCAATTCTTGTGCTAATTTACCACTTTGCTAATTTGCTAAAAGAAATAGGGTATACATACAGCTTTCAGCGACCCTTCATACACGTCTATGGTGCCCCTAGTGGGGCCAAACAGCTCAGGGAGCAAGGCCTGCCTGTGTATGAAAAAGAGGGGGCACTCCAAAACATGGGACTCACAAGCAGCTGATGACATGATGATGGACCAAGGAGCCTCCAAAATGAATTAATTGTAGCCCTGATCCAGGCATTAAAGGGGGCATCAGGGCCATGTGCTGTGCTTGCTGCAGTGATGTTGGGGCCAGAGGTGCCTTGAGCAAGTGCGCGCTATCGTGTTGAAGTGAAATCTAGAGGGGTAGGCGAACTTGTGCGAATGGGCGTAGTAGACTACATTTACAAAAGGGGGGCACGGGATTTTTACAGGACTCTGGTATGCTGCTACCTCATGTTATCTATCTGATGTTCGTACGAATCTATCTGTGACCTTCCACCTGTAAACCCACATCCAGGGAAGCGCGCAGCCACTCCCATGCTACACAAACAAAGTTTTGCCTTGGAGAATGCCTTGGTGCTATGTGCACAAATGGACTTTGCTCATTGCCACTAGCAATGCAAATGACGCTATCATACTTTGCCCCCCAGGCACTAAATAGCTAGCAGAGTGTGCGCCCTGTGCCTGCACGTGCCAGCCGGCATGCTCAGACGTGGCTGCACGCTCCTGCGTCCATCCCCTCCGCAGGTTGTTGAGCGGCTGTCAGTGCCTGGCATCAGGCGCGTGGTGGTGGTGCAGCCAGAGACCCTGCGGGTGGAGGGCGTGATCTCGCTAAGCGACGTGGCAGCCTACCTTTTTTTGTAGAGCCCGCCCCTAGCATGCCCTCTCCCTTGCTCCCCAAACATGCACAACCATTCCCTGGAGCCCTCCCACCATCACCCTGGCTCCTTGAATGCGCAAGCCTGCCCCTCCACCATCCTGCTCTCACGATCCTCCAGCCTTACCACCTTGCGTGCGCGCTTGCTCGCTACCCACTTCTGCATCACCCCTTCAAGACTGCACATTAGGCACATGTGGTGAGGTGGACACCACAGAAATGTTTTAGCCGCACCTCAAGTTTGATATTAGGACAGGTGGATAGTTTGGCCTGCGTGTTCGTGGGAAGGATGGGACCACGAGCCAATTTTATGCTTATACGGTTCCCTGGGAAGGCCTAGTAGGTCCACCTATACGTGTCTTATTCACCAAGATGTGGGCTGTATAATTTCACCATAGGTACAACTCTGACCAAGAACAGACATGAACCACTTGCACCATTTCACTCTGGCACTCCGTAATGGGTTGCTTCCTTAAACTGTGATTCGTTCTCTAGTACATTGCACTGTACGTTCTCCCTTCCATCCTCAGGCTTTTTCATCTGTTATAACTTGGAGCAGATCGAAGAGTAGTTTGAGGTAGTTGTCCTGGCCTCAGGCTTTGCAGACAATGATTGCCGATTGCGCAGTGCATGAGCTGGTCTTTACATCTGGATGCTTCTTTGTGAGCATTGCTACAGGCCTTCGAGCATGAGGGCGATGGTCAAAGGCAATTTGCAGCCTACAGTTTTGTGCTACGATTATACCATGCAGAATGGACCGCCTTTTCACGTCAGAACAAGTTTACAAGTTTAAGTTTGACCTTCAGCCAGGTAGTTTGACTGTTCAGGTTGCTGGAGAACACCAGCCATAAAGAATTATCCATGAGCTCTGAAATAAAACGATAGGAATCATTAATTTGTTTCTGGAAAAAATTGAAGACATCTTCAGAACAAGCTTGGGAGAAATAAGGTAAGTTAAGGGATACACCGCCAGCCAGGCCGTTAGGCTGATTGGTATGTTGCTGGTCTTTGCCAGCCAAAAAATAGTCCATAATGTCCGAAATGAAATGGCAGAGTCTATTGTGCCGTTGAGAAAAAAAATCAAAGACAGTCTGACTACTAGTAGGCAAGGCATGTGGAATATAAGGGGCCTCCATAGAAGAGGATTGGCAGAAAGGGAAGAAAAGGAAAGAGTGCTTTCTTCTGAAGGAGCACACAAACAAGTCTTGACAGTGAAAAAGAAGATGCACCTCATTTTGAACAGCAGCACAGGAACACTTCAAGTTGGAACAGTGGCCATTTCCACTGCGCCAGATGGAGGATTCCACTGCGAGAGTATGAGCTCGCAAGCGAAACCTGCTCACATTCCTCATAACATGCTTAGGGAAATCAAGGTGCAGATAGCGAGGAGGTATCAGGGGGGCACCCCCATTCCCCACTCGTGCGCGTGAATCAGCTTGAGGATCTAAGAGGGGGCAGGCAAACCAAGAATGATAAGTCACCAGTTTGTTGTTGCTTTCCAGAGGGTTCATGTCAGCAATGTCCCTCCAAACTTTCCTCATCCTAAACCTCAGGTCAGCAGTGAAATCCGAGTAACAAATAGGGAGCCCCTGCAAGAAAGCTCGTGTAAGTGTTACAGCCTCGCAATCCCTCAAAGGCGCGTAAAATATCCGAGGCCCAGATGTTTTAGCCCGAGGCACCAGCTTCAGGTCTGCATGAAGGGTCTGCTTAAGAGTGGCACTGTGACTACTGGAGGACAACATCCCGTTGCAAAACCGAATGGCAGCTCTAAACCAATAGAATTGCAGGGGTTCATGTGCACATTCACATAAAATAGCCCAGTTAGGCGCAGACCGCTTCACACCTAGGGTGCCCTTTAAAAAATTCAAATGCAATGTCTGGAGGGAAGGTCTAAACACATCACCTTCGCGCAAAAACCCTGAGCTCCAAACCTGACAGCCATACATACCAGCAGGCACATCATAAGCCTTAGCAAGCCAAAGGGAAGCAAGAGGTTTGTCACATAGGGCAGTGTCCCGTACAAATCCACGTATTTGATGAGCTGCAGCAAGCATAGGTATGGCCGCATGCCCAGACGAGGCTATCATGTTCAGTATTCGGTGATAAGTCATGCCAAGGTACTTAAACGAGTCAGAGCACTTCAAAGCAGCGCCAGCTAACATAAAAGTGGGCACCTGAGCTTGTCGAGCTCTTGGTCTGGAGCAGGGAGCGGCTTGTCTCCCGCCAGATCCTCACTAGCTCCCTGGTGGAGGAGAATCACGGCTCTTCGGGCCAATGCGTCTGTTTTGATGTAGGGAGTGGTTTCACTGCCTACGTAGTTTTTTCTTTCTGTTTTATTTTCAATCTCTTTTAAAGCACAAGCTCATTACTTTGCATGGAAGAGCATACATTTGCAAGCATAAAATCACATGATGTGCCTTGCTCCTGACACGTTTTGCACACTTCTCCAACGAAAGCTTGTCACGCCGTATTGTGTCTTTGCGGAATTGGTGTCTGAGACTGTGTTTGATCAGACAGTTGTTTGTTGGAAATATTCTACTGAGCCCGGAGTATTGGAAGGCCAGTTCTTAAGAATTCCTATTTTCTGGCTTTGATTGTGGAACACTCAACAACCTAAACAAAGAACCAAGGTAACTGCTGCAAGATGGCAGCGTAAGTTCCAAGGCTCTGGGGGGGAAATGGCGTGGCAGCCGAACAGTGCGTGTATGTGATGGGGATCCAAAGGGTGAGATTTTGAAGACAAATCTGTGTATATCAATTAATTGATCAGTCAATACTGATACAGTGATCTGGCATGACAGCCTCGTCTGTTCTTAAATCATCATGCACATGATGTACATCATTGCTCAAATCAAATTCATGTGTCAGAAGAAGTTAAAATTCATAGATATAAGAGGATATCAACAGCCTTGAGAATGTGGAGACTTGAGTTGTAATTCTGGGCCAGCATGCAGGATTGCACATTCCTGCCTTTCAGACAGCTGCAGCTGTATTCATGCTGCGCAGCATTTTCATGAGACATGGCTGATGCCCCTCTGCTGCGCTTGCGCCATGCATCATGCATTACGACATGACGTTGCCCTCTTGCTGCATGATGCCTTTCAGCATGTTGCCCTCTGCTGTATGCGTGGCGTATGCATATGTACTCTGTATGCAAACAGAATCATGCATGCTGCCCTCTGCTGAATGATGCCTTTCAGCTGTGGACTCAGGACAGTTGCAGTGTTGGTCGACACTCAAGCAGCTGTTTTGGCCATGGAAACCGCCACCTTTCGCCAACTGCATGAACTTATACGTTGCGCATGCAGCTTGCTGTCTTCGTTTTCCTCCACTGAGATAGACCCTTGGCTTGATTTGCCTGCTCCTGGATTGAAGGCTGTGCTCTCGAACTTGTTGAAGTATGTATACGCACTTCAAAGCCCATGGGCCTGACCCTGCTCCAATAAGTGAATGATAATTTATTTTTTCTACATTATGATGAAGGCCAGTTTCAACCATGAGCCCTGGTGGGCAGCGGGATCGCGCAGTCGGACCAATTGCAATCACTGTTTCGAAGCCACTTTTACGGCTACGCTAGGCTACGGATACAGCTACGCTACAAAATGGTGATCGTAGCATCTGGTGCTACGGTGTATCCCTGAATTGGTTGTCTCACGTGTGATGTCTTCCATCCTCCTTGTACGAATGACTTCTACTCACCAGAAATTTGAAGCTGAAATCTATTTTACTTGGATAAATATTTGAGCGTATTGACTCATGTGTCGTCCAAGTTGGTGATTCAAATTTGAACAAAGACCTAGTCACCACAGCGCCCAGGACAATTTTGTGCATTATCGATAGAATAATATTCCAAAATCAGTGGGTTTATTACCAGCTAGTACCAGCTGGAGCATGGCGCCGGGCCCCTCCAGTCCAGCTGGCTCTTTTGGCCCTGACAACAAGGCCTCTGGTGGAACAGTAGACGATCAAGTCACAAATACAGTGAACACACTGGTACGAGTGCGCATCAGACCGGCAAACCAGCGAGAGGATAAGAACAGGAGCTGCTTGCAGCTGAGCTTGCGGCAGAAGGAGAGCGGAGGCAACAGCAGTGCAGTCACATTTTCGAGCCATGATGGCTCAATGATTAATTATGAGTTTGACAAGGTCTATGGTGAGATGTGCTTGATATTATTGGCATATGGATGATTTTCTTTTTCGCCCTTTTCTGTCGGGTGCCGCATGCGGCTGGCATTAATTGCCTGCATGCACTCTTTATTTCACTAGGTGCTGGCCAGCCATGCACAGGCCAAGAATCATTTTGCTTGATTAAACGTGTTTTGTACTGTAGGTGAGAAGTGTAGCCAAAGCGAGTTATTCCAAGACCTTGCGTTTGTTGTGGACGCTGCGCTCTCTGGGTACAACGGGACGGTGCTGGCGTACGGACAGACAGGCTCGGGCAAGACACACACACTTTTTGTGAGTGCAGCTGCGCACAAATCTCACAGGGTCTGACGATGGTGCACAGGCAACAATGAGGCAGATCTCTTCTCGGCTCTGGGTTGTATAAACCTTCTCTTTCCCCCTTCAAGGACCATCCTTCGTTTCTATATGCCTTCAATATGCCCAGATTTTTGGCAGACATGAGCCTTGATCCAGGTTGGGGCCCCTGTTGAGAGTGTGCTGCCTGATGGGCCTCTAGAGCCAGCTAGATCTTCATCTGATGGCCTGGTACACAAGGTCTGGTACAAGAAGTGTTCTTGGAGTCTGGCTGACCCGTTCCAAGGTCTGCTTAGTGTTTGATTCATCCAACCACACTTGCAGCACAGCTTTATGGGCCAGGCTCTGAAGGAATTGATTCTCATCCATTGTATTCAGTTGCCCACGCGGCTCAAGGCTGAATGCTGGATCAGTGGCATCTGTCTGGATTGGTGGCCAAACACAAGGCTTTTGTTGATCCAAACTTTGTGGTTGACTCAGGCCAGGGCCACTGCATGAAACCTGTGATCGCCTTTGGAAATGAACATTTCAGGGCTCTCTGGAAGATGCGAAGCACGCCGGCATTGTGCCCCGTGCAGTGGAGCACCTTGGGCGAGGCATCGCCAGCGCCACCGCCGCGCAGGGTGCGAGCTTCAAGGTGATGAATTACCCCTGAGAGTGGTGAAAGCCACTGCTTAGGCAAACGCCAAGCTTAGTCTTTAAGGCCTGCCAATCTCAAGAATTGCCTGGAAGAAGAAACAACCAATTGACCGCCTGCCAGCGACCACAGCCCCTGCACCTTCCGGGGAGGCATTAGTACAAAATCTTGACCTCATAAGGGCATTGATCTCAAGAGGGCTCCGCTGCTAGTTGCCGCCATGCCTACTCGTACTCTTCCTTTGATTCACACCAGTCGCCTGCAAGTTAGAGAGAACCAGAGGGATAATGGGCGCAGGGGAGCATCGTCATGGATTGACAGCAGTATTGACTGTGTTGCAGATGCCAAAGATATTTCGTTATTGTATCACCTTTGGATCTCACCTTTGAAACTCATGCATGCTTGCCGTGGCCAGAGCAGGACTCTGCCTGCCCTGGCTGGTGCGTCTTTTGATCTGAATGCGTCTTTTGACAATGTCCCAAAATTGTTGGTGCAAGGGGAGCAATTTTGGTGATTGCTGCATCGCGGTTGCTGCACCTTCTTAAGCTCTACAGCAGTCAAACTCACATCCAGGTTACCTTAAACGTGGTGGAAATCTACTGCGAACGCATACGCTGCCTGCTCAGCGGTGGCGCACCAGGCAAGGACAATCTGCAGGTAGGTGGGCAAATGTGCCCCACCTGCCCAGCTGAAGAACTGAGACTCTTATCAAATTGAAGTACCTGGACCACTGATAGCGTGTTAGTGATGCAGCCTTGAAGCTCACTACCAGATTGCCCTTACACCTGCTGCTGGACTGCGCCTCCTACTTTTGGCTGTTGCGTCAACGTTTTCACTTTTTGTGTCAAATTGTGCAATGCTGCTGTGACAAACTGTCCCAGCTGTGCCTGTGCCCATATACAAGCCTGCAAACACGCAAAGGCTCTCTGGCAGTATTAAGCTGACTCCCCATTCGCAACTCTTCTTGGTCAGCCTGATTCACACATAGCGCGGCGATGCCAGTACACACAGATACACAATCACCGCTTTGCGCTTTGGCCTGTATGGGAGTGCAGGTTAAGACAGACAAGGTCCGGGGCATGTACCTGGAAGGTGGGTATGCCAAGGGTTACTCCCAGAAGAGTGTTTTGTGTTGTCTGATCACTTGACAGTGGTAAGATGTTCTGACTATATTGGTAAGTAGCAGGGAGAGGGGAAGGGGGGGATGAGGGGCACATGCTTGTGGCTGCTGAGTCTTGCAGCAGACTCTGAATTTTAGAGGAGACCTCACTTTGTGCACTTGAATCACGCGATCTGTGTGTGCCTTACAACAAGAAAGGCCGAATCCCGTCTTGGTCTGCTGTATTACTTTGCATGAGCAACAGCAGCAGCTGCAGGTTCAAGCAGTTAGTTTCACCCAGCCTGCAGGTTAACAAACGATTGAAGGGGATCTAATAACTCATCAGTCAAAAACTGATGCAGGCGATAATCCAGCTGCACCTTCAAGCTCTTGAGGCAAACCTACGGCAACTGTGGGCGTGGTAACCCTCCTGTGTTTCCAGACCTGCGTGACTCACCTGTCACGACAGCATGCTTGTCCACCTACCACCACATGCAGGGGCAGAAGAAATGGAGGTTTTTGGGGAGAATGACCTGGTGCGGGTCATGAGCGCGGCTCTGTCGACACGTGCAGTTGGGGCTACGCAGGTGCGTGTGTGACCAAAGGTGCGTGTGTGACCAAAGGCGTGTGTGTGGCCATAGACGTGAGTGTGACCAAAGGTGCGTGTGTGACCAAAGGCGATAGGGGGTTGGAGATGGGCGAAGGCCTCTAGGTGATCCTGCGCCAGGTTGCAGGCGCTCACGCATGGCTTGGAAGACCAGTCAATCAATTTGTCGGAAGCCGATACATGTGTGCTTTGGGCGCATCGCGTACACTAACTTACGCCAAACCTGATGCCTAGATCTTCATTGCGTACATCAATTTGCAGCAGACCTGCTGCCTTGTCTTGTTGCATGCACTCCACTTTGCAGCAGGCCTGCTGCCAAGGTCTGTATCATGCTGCATGATTCATGCATGGTGTGTATAATGCACGGTCTGTATCACGCATGGTCTGCTCACACCTTTTTGGTCTGCCATGCAAATGCCTGCCATAGCAGATGCGCGCTTGCAACCAGCCTACACCAGATCCCTGCCTGCCTGCACCGTATGCCTGCCTGCCTGCACCAGATGCCTGCTTGCAAACAACCAAGTACAAGAGCGTAGCACTCAAGAAGTTCCCCTTTCTTTGGGATAGCATATCTGGCGGTTTGCCTGTCAGCTTGTGATAGTACACCTAGCGGGTTTGCCTGTCAGCTTGGGAAAACACACATGGCGGGTTTGTCTGTCAGCTTGAAATAGCACACCTCTACCCTTTCCCTGTAAGCTTGACAGCTTGATCAACCTGGTGCCCTGTGTCAATCATACCTCTGCCCTGAGTCGATCATACCTCAGCGCCCCATGCCCTTTTGCCTGTGGTGAGCAGACTAGCGTGCAGCACAGCCCAGGCATCAGCCGCCAACTGGGTGCAAATGGGTCATGGCAGACCTTTCTACTTCAATTGTTGTTGCCAAAGTATGACCGCCCCGTCTCCTGCCTGGCAGATGAACGAGTCTAGCAGCCGCAGCCACTGCGTGGTGACCATCTGGGTGGAGCGCGCCTCACCAAACGGGGAGGTGGGTGGCCACCTGGGTTGAGCGCGCCTCACCAAACGAGGAGGTGGGTGGCCATCTAGTTTGAGCGCGCCTCACCAAACGAGGAGGTGGGTAACCATCTGGGTTGAGCGCGCCTCACCAAACGGGGAGGTGGGTGGCCCTCTGGGTTGAGGACGCATGATCAGGGTGGCCAAGTGCTGGGAAAGCTTGAGTGGTGGCCGTCTGGGTGAAAGGCGGGTTTTCATGGTTGCTATACGGTATTGAGGTGGTGGTGGTGTAAGGAACGCTATAAAGAGGGTCTTTTATGGGCTAGCCAGGGAACGATCCCGGTTAATGAACTGGCCTAGCCCCAGTCCAGCCCGAAGCCTGAGCCTGGTGGTTGGTGAGGTATTTGGAGGTGACCTGATGATCAAGAAAAAGCCTGGTTTCGTTACAGGTGGCCAGCTGGCGGTGGCTAGCACTTGGTGGCCGGCTGGTTGTGGCCAGCACTAGGTGGCTGGCTGGTGGTGGCCAGCACTTGGTGGCTGGCTGGTGGTGGCCAGCACTAGGTGGCTGGCTGGTGGTGGCCAGCACTTGGTGGCTGGCTGGTGGTGGCCAGCGATTGGTGGCTGGCTGGTGGTGGCCAGCGATTGGTGGCTGGCTGGTGGTGGCCAGCACTTGGTGGCTGGCTGGTGGTGGCCAGCGATTGGTGGCTGGCAGGTGGTGACCAGCACTTGGTGGCTGGCAGGTGGTGACCAGCACTTGGTGGCTGGCAGGTGGTGACCAGTACTTGGTGGCTGGCAGGTGGTGGCCAGCGATTGGTGGCTGGCTGGTGGTGGCCAGCACTTGGTGGCTGGCTGGTGGTGGCCAGCACTTGGTGGCTGGCAGGTGGTGACCAGCACTTGGTGGCTGGCAGGTGGTGACCAGTACTTGGCGGCCAGCACTTTGTGGCCGGCTGGTGGTGGCCAAGTGAACAATAGCCACCACCTGGGCTGAGGCAGGGTGCTCAGTGTGTGCCATCAGGGTGCTCAGTGTGTGTTATCTGGTGGCGATCGTCTGAGCAGAGGAGCATGCGTCCTCGTGAGGAGGTGGGTGTGTGGAGGTGGTCTGCTGGAGCTTTGACTGGGGCCGTTCTGCCGTGCTTGGCATGCTTTGCTGCACATGTACAGTAAGCTTGCAGCCAAGGGGCTGAAGATGGGACCACAGGTGGGACAGCACTCACCTTTTGTGTCACTCTTTACGGTCCCTCCTTCGAAAGAGGAGCTTTCACTGCCTCTCATGCAGTGGAGGAGCGGCAGCAGCTGCCTCTACTCTCCTAACCACGCGTCCAAAGCAGAAGCTGTGCTGGGCACATTGGAAGGAGAGAGAGAGAGAGAGAGAGAGAGAGAGAGAGAGAGAGAGAGAGAGAGAGAGAGAGA
>LKMJ01004248.1_pt1 | contig 13442 bp, 6 predicted proteins | sample 643391 | NCBI WGS metagenome assembly LKMJ01 (sample SAMN04112250, study PRJNA286221) | soda lake metagenome | biome: soda lake; feature: Kulunda Steppe; material: water; isolation source: sample PL-Br10 brine of Picturesque Lake | place: Russia: Kulunda steppe | collected 2010-07
ACAACTATTGCCGGGGGTGGCCCTCCAAAGTCCCCCAGAACCCCCGGCATATTGTTGTACTTCGTCCAGTGTATATTATACTATGGATTCGACAGTTTGGCCAGTAAGCGAATTCTAGCATAACCCGGCTACCTATACCCTGTTATAATTCCAGGTTAGTCATCCATACACAATCAATGTCAGAAAGATTTGCCGTATCCAACGTCTCTCTGAGCAGTTCTGGGGACAGCATAGACAACTCAAACCACGAACTGCTCACTTCTCAAATTGGCTTAACTAGATTGTGTCGATCCAGGCTATGTATCAGATGTACTATTGTTGGGGCAGAGTGGACAACTAGCGACATTGATGATACCGAAATACTCGTCCCGGAGACGATTGAACACCTCTGTAGACGTATCGAAGAGGAACCGAACCAGATGATCTTATAATCACTGTTCCCTGAGGTGATTAGAACAAATAATAACGTCGTGTTTCGGTAAGCGTGGCGTCATGGTCGGTACACCTTGGGATAGAAGGTAAAATTCGTTTTGCCAGTGAAGACAGATTCGTCAATCCGATCAGGTTCTGCGATGTCCCAGATTAAATCAAAGTAATCGATCGCCGTTTCGATAACGTTCGGATCCTGTGTTTTAATACCTACTTCCGGGTTGTAAAAGAAGCTGTTTTCCATAAGGTTTGCACTACCGGCGACCAATGCTCCATCGGATGGACTTCCCGCCAAGAACAACTTCGCATGGATCCCGGTTTCCCCAACATAGTTATCATCACTTTCTTCGATTTTCTTGAGCTCAGTGTGATCATGGAATTTCTTGAACCGTGTGTATGTACGCAACTCGAGATTGCCCTTTGTATCACCTAAGCGCGTCAGTAAGTCATTTTTAAGATTATTCCATCCCCGCGAACTCGGGAGTCGGAATAGGAGTTGGATGGTGACATCGTTCTCGAGGAGTTGACGAAACATCGCCGTATAATCTTGAATGGCGAAATTCGTCCAAGGCGACATTATCCGTAGGATTGGTTCGGTATCTGTATCCTGAATTGGGTAGTGACATACTTCTGTAACAACGCTACTGAAGGTCTCCGCATCACTTGGTTGGTTGTCACGCCATGATTTGATCCGGTTTACTTCATCTTGAAGCAGGGAGCTATCGCCGACATACTGTTCGATCTGATAGTCATCAAGATAATTCGGGTCCAGCATTGAGAAGACAAAAGTCGTTGGACTCACCCGAAATCCGTCGAGTTGTTGAATAATAGCCTCCAACAATGATTGACGCTGGCGGTCCCACGCTCCAGAAAGTCGATTAGCTAATTCTCCAAGACCCTGCTCGCTAGCCCGGAGTTCGGAGATTCGTGTCGACAACCATTGCTGATAGGTGTTGATTGGGTCTTCCTCACCAGTTGGGGCTTGGATGGCATCGTCAAATCGCAAAAGTCCGTTTTCCAGCGTTACATCAAGTCCGGCATCACGAAGTCTGGTGTGAATTGTAAATCTGTCTTCCCCAAGAAGTTCGATGAGATAGTCTACGACAACGGGGCGGCCCTGTTGGCTCGCTGTGGCACAGACGACTGCTGCCTCATCTGGAAGTGGCCAGTCGACTGTGGTCGTAGATGAGGTACTGGTACCAAATCGAAGTGCCTCCAGAATGTGAGTACGTTCAGCCGTTATTCCTTCTCGAATGTCCTGTATTGTCGCCTCAAACCCATCGCTAAAGATTGTCTCCACAAATGTGGTGAGATCATCTCGAGTTACATAGAGAGGCACACTTGCTGCCGATCGTTTCGGCCGATCCTCTGGTATATCAATGCCGACCGATTGTAGAAGTGACTCGTTGACTGCTGGCTGGTCGACCCCAACTTGGGCACAAAGCCGATCTGAGAGTGCCCAGGCTGCTTGTGACTGCGAATACGTCTCGCCAAGTCGAAGGGCCTCCAGGACCTCTTTATCGAATTCATAGCCCTGGGTTGTTCGCTGGATTATACCAAGAGATCGGAGAAGTCGAATGTCGTCCTGATTACTGACGGTCTTGAGATCTCGAGCTGGAATGACCACGGAATCGTCTTGATCTACGTGGAGATGCTGATCTACACCCTGTCGGAGACAACGCATTGCACCGCCTGACGTACTGTAGACAGCGCCAGCGACGTACTGTTTGGCAGTGTTACTATCAGTGAAGACTGCTGCTGGCCCGACAGGGTCTACGAACCACGTCTCACATAGTGATGTGAGAAACCCATGGTAGGTCTCCCACCCGACCTCGTAGTTTGTACGAACAATTTCGATGTCGTAGGCACGTCGGAGAGCGGCTCTGGCCTGCGAAGAATTTTTTTGACGGTATATGTTTGATAAGAGAAGACTATGCGGGGAGATACCCCAGAGTACATGTGTATCGTACTCGTCAATGGCATCCGGAATTTCAAGCTTCATCGATATCTGCTTCTTGTATTGAGACTACTTGAAATAGTGGTGAAACGACTGTGCGCCGGGTGAAAATCGGTTATAGACGGGGTCTATGAGTCGTTTCCGGCGGTAGATAAGTTCTCGAGACGAGTGATCAACCCACTTTTATCGAAGGTGTAGTCTTTGTTATTCTCATCACAACCATACTGGAAGATACATTCGGGACAGCCAGAGTTACACCCACAGGCATCGAAGTTTTCAGCCATCACTGAGAGAGCATCTTGGAGTTCTACCTGTTGGCCATCCTCAACATTGTATAACAACTCGGTTACACCATTCCCACCGACAGTACTCTCGAAGATGAACGCTTCTGCCTCGCCTTCTTCATAATCAAACGACTCCCGTAGAGAACGAATTTCCACGCCCCCAATTCGTTGGAGGGCTAGTCGGAACCCATGAGTGAGCGCGTGTAGTTCGCGTTCCGTGAGAGAACTACCGTTTGCAGGCGACAATCGGATACCTTTTGTTTGGAACATTCGACCTGCCATCACCTCACGCTGATTCGAGGTGTCGTGTTCGGGGTCGCGAAGACAGACTGGGTCATCGTCAGTATTCTTCGATACGACACTATTGCAATTGCGTTCGCCACAGAGCGTAAGCGTCTGTTCTTGGGGGTCACTTTGACCATCACTGTAGGAGGTAGTGAACGAATCGACGGTCTCGGTGATCTCAATATCCCCATGAGTGAGTTCGACGATAGCGTTCCCGTCTCCATCTGTGAGGGCCGTTTGCTCGTCGGATTCGAATTCAGAGACCCGAGTAGAGACATGTGCGAACGTATTCCGAGGTGACGTATGGTAATCGGAGAGCGGGTAGATTTCCTCTGAATTCCGGTCGCCAAACGTCCGTTCTTTGTCTGAGAGTTCAACACGTTTCAACGCAATTGGTTCAACTTGATCGACATCAGAACCTGTGGCCCCACATTCAGGACAGGCATTCTGGCCCGCCCACTCGTTTTCCGCACCGCAGGCGTTACACCGGATTTGAGGACCGATTTCTGAGCGGAGTTCCTTTGTCCCCTCCGTATCTTCATGTACTCGCGTAACTACGTACCCACGTTTATTTTTGAGGCTATACGCGTACGGGTGTAATTCTCGAAGTGCCATCGCCGCATTTCGGTCCCAACTTGACTCTTGTTCCTCGTGGATTTTACCAGTCTTTGGATTACGTCGATATCGGGTTACAGCCACGCTATCACCGAATGCACGCAACTGTGGTGTGAACTCCGACTGAGCGGACCGTCCATGGACATCTGCCAGGTCCATATCATCGAATTCATCCAGGAGTGCGTCGACGGTCCTGATCTCGTTTCTGATTGTCTCGAGTTTCCGTTTGGCTTCTTTGACCTCTTCATCATCTGTTGATGAGAAGTCACCAAATCCGGTACTCTGTTTCGCATCGGAGATTATCTCACTTTGCTCACCTCGTCGCTCTTCGAGTGCATTCTGCTCAGTGGTCAGCTCTTGGTGATATTCATATGCAAACCGCACCAATCGCTCTCCGAATTTCTCAATACACGTACTAATGATATCATCATATTCTTTCTTGGCGACTTTCAGTTCCGTGTCTTCACTACAATTGTTACAGTCGCCAGCGACAGCAGAATCGTAGATGTGGCCACAGTTCCGACAGTAAGCATAGTCTAGAATATCCTCTAGCCACGCACGGACCCCGTCATCAGATTGTGCAATCGCCTCTAACACGGCAAGAGTCTGTCCTTTAGAAGTCTCCGTCACATTCCCGTAGTAGACACGATTGAACGTAAGATACTCACTATCCGGAGCACTACGCACAGTGTCCTTCTTGAACCGGTTCCACTCGGATGGCTCTGGGCATGTGATTTGAGAGCCATCGATCATATCCTCGCTCTTCCAAGGAATATGGTAGTTGGCGGCAATGTAATCCATGATTCCCCAGGTAAGAGCCGAACGGAGGACGTGCTCGTTGTGCTGATCTAGTGGAATAGGTTTTTCTTCGGAACTGATCAGATCCTCTGGCTTCTTGTGATAATAGAAGTCGATGGGATTCCGCTTGCTGATCGTCGTTACAAGTGACTTCCCAGCGGAGCGGCCTGCTCGACCAATACGTTGGAGATAGGCATTTGTATTTGGCGGTGATCCCAACAGGAGCAGGGTGTTGAGATCGCCGATATCGATACCGATCTCCATCGCTGGTCCTGTAGAGAGGAAGTTCGGTACCGCGTTCCGCTTAAATTCGTGTTCAATTCGCCGTCGCTCATCCGCTTTGAGATCGCCTTTGTAAACCTGACTCAGGAGGAGACGTGTCTCGGTAGTCGCCGCCCAATAGGCGTCACGGTTGAAGTGTGGTGACGTAAGGGTCGTTCGATCTGTATACGGAATCGTGAAGTCGACTGTATTTTGATTTTCCCCTACCTTACCGACCGCATCGCTTATAAACGTATCTGTCTGGGGGCGGTATCGAATTGGCTGTCCAGGCTTGACGGCTCTAACTATAATCTTGTCTGAATTGAGTTGTACTCGATCTGTATCTTCATCGATCCGAATCAGATTGTCCGAACGAAGATCGGCAATGATCTCAGTAGGGTTATTGATTGAACGGTCTTCGCGGAGCGATTCCATGAGTGTCTCGCGAGGGACACGGTTGTTGTCCAGCAGTTCCGCGCAAACTTGGCGGTGTTCATGGGAAGATGGTGTTTCCACGAAGTCAATGTTCAAGAGGCCATTAGAGACCATTCGACCGTAAGTTCGGTCGTAGTTCCCATTGAATAACCTGTAGGAGCCAGATATGAGTTCACCAGTGATTGTTCCCGTCCACTCATAGAACCCAATTTCGTCGTTGATAATATCTGAGGAGGCTCCAAGGTCGTTCCAGTAATCGCGGGCCCGGCTTCGAGTTTGATCGATGAGATCTGCGAGTGTGGTTTCTCCTTTCTCATCTACATAGCGAAGCATCTGTTGCTGGATGAACAGCAACTTCTCGGGTTCGTCAAAGTCGTTCGCCAAACGTTCCATGTCGTGGTACGAATCGGCAAACGACATGAGCTTGCCTGCGCTCTGGTCGCCATTGTCATCCGAAAGCTTTCGCAGCATGAACTGGCTCATAGTCACGCCTGTATTCGTTGGCGACCGCATCAGATGGTCATAGTCGCGGTATCGATGGTAGCACGGAAGTGCGTGTTTGGCTACCGATGGGGTATCAAGTCGAATATTACCGTCTTGATCATAATATGCTGCACGAAGGTTGAACGACTTGTGAACACGTTTGACGGCATCATCTCCATGTATTGCACATCCAGATCCGGGTAGATAGTACACGTCGTTACGATTAGCGTTGCATTCCGTACAGTAGTCGGCCTCCTGGGTGTCTACGTAGGCGGATAACACGAACGTATTCCGGCCACAGGAACAGCCATCATCGAGTTCTGCCGGTGTGTGACCCTTCCCATGTTCCTCATTGGTACACCTCCAAGGGAGGACGAGCCGCGGAATAAGCGGCGCATCACATTCGTCACACTCCATCCCTGACTGCTTGTGTCCGTGCTTGGCACACTCTGGGCTGTCACACTCGAAAGTGAGGTTGTCTTCGACACTCAGTTGCCCCCCACAATTCTTACAGTCAGCGCCTCCAGGCTCTCCTGTGTATGAACAATCTGGGTTCTTGCAGACAATCCCCCCTTCCGTACGTGTAAGAAGGCCAGTACACTCCTCACAAGAACCAAGACTTTCGCTCGGTGTTGTTGTATGCTTGCAGGACTCACACTCATATTCCGGAGTGAAATAAACACGTGTCAGATCTCCGTGGTTCTCGTGGCTACATTCCGGCTCGTTTGAATAGAGGTACTCACCTTCAGTCTCCTGTCTGAGTGGGCGAACGTCTGCACAGTCCTGACAGTACCAACCTTCATATAACTGCTCTCCACATTTGTTGCAGAGTCGGATCTTTGTGACAAACGAAGAGTGCCCCTCAGACTCGTCGCAGTCACAGGATTGCGGGCTTGGGTAGATGTTGTGGCAGTGCAGACATTTGTAGTAACCGTCGACTGGCCAGTTGAACACGTGGACACGAACTTCGAAGTCGCCAGCTTCGAACAGGGAGAGTACATTCTGTGCGGCCGTTTCAGCTGACGAAGAATCGATTCCATACGTGGTTGCGATATAGTCGACAAAGTCATCAGGATGGGGTGCGTCCGCAATATTCTCGGTTTCAGTTGGGTCCCGGAGAACTTCATGTAGATGTGTTAGCCATGATATCGATCCTGAGTTAGCCGCGGTACGAAGGACTGCATCGGCACCTCGGCACTCGGTAGGGTCGATGCCAATATTGTTGAGCCATGAGTATGTCTGGATGGGTTCGCCGTCATACCAACGCTCAAGATCTGCTTGAAGTTCGGCGGCATCGATTGTACCGTTGGTAACGTATGTTGGGAGTGAGCCGACTGGTGACGGCTTCTCGACGGTCGTATCCTCTTCAATGATTTCGTATGGGTCTCCGTGTGGAACGCCAAAGAGGCGCTGGAAGAGTTCTTCTTTGTGCCCGACAGTTGCACTGGACGCGACCAGTCGAAGCGGATCTTCGACGTCACGCGCCTTCCGAAGCCTACGAAGGCGCTTGACTAGGGAGGAAACGTGTGCTCCGAATAGGCCTTCATATGTGTGGACCTCATCGAAAACTAGGAATTTTGGCTGATCAACGAAGAGCCGATGTGCTTTTTCATCATTGATATTGAACAGTCGGTAATTGATCGTATCGGGGTTGGTGAGGAGAATGTCTGGTGGGTTCTTCTCCATTCGGTCACGGGTAAGATGGACAAATTTGAGGAACTCGCCGCCGTAGGACTGTCGAGTCTGCAGGAAGTATTCGCTACCTTCCTTTTTCACATGCAAACGGGGGGCTTCGTTTTCACGCACGTGGTCACTACTCGCAAGTTCGTCCGCGATAGCGTCTGGGAGTTCAAAATATTCAAACGAATCTTCGAGATATTTGTGAGTCTTTTTTCCGTCATTATACCCGCCACGCCTGGGTGTATCACCGTCATAGACACCGATCGTAATGTGTTCGTCTTCTGCGAGACCAGACTTTCGGTTTACAATCCAGAGATACTCGATGAATCGTTTTAGCTGGTCTTGTGCGAGCGCCTTCGTTGGATACGTAATAACGGCCTTGATGCTGTTCGGACTTCGGTTTGCGATGTTCCCCTGCTTGGCACGAAGCGCGTATTGGAGCAGAGGAATAAACCATGCCTCAGTCTTCCCGCGACCCGTGCTTGCCGATATCAGAGCATGGTTGTCATCGGCGAGCCAACGAATTGCATCCTCCTGATGATCCTGAAGGTTAGTGAAACCCTGTTCTTCGAAGGCAGTGATAAGGGACTCTTCTAAGCCGACTGGTGCGAACTCTCCAGTAACACTCTCAGCGAAGGATCGCCATGGAGTCTCACTCCATTGTGCAGAGGGAACTCCCTGTAGATACGGGCCCTTCGAGCGTATGAAAGCTTGCTTGGCTGTGGTCTTGTCATCGTGGCTAAAGTCGTTTAGGAGGCCCTGATACCCACGCTGGTTATTACCGATAAGGTACTGGGCGTAACTTTCCTGTGCGTGTTCTCCGAGTTCGATTGGATCGTATTCTGACATTGTTAGAATTGAATGGTTAATTTCCCGCTGAACTCTTCGAGCGCCTTGAGCTCGTCGAGTACTCCGTCGTCGATATCCGCCAGGGTGACCGTCTCATTCCGCAGAAACAGTAACAAGAGCTCACCCGCGTCTTTGCTCAACTCATAATTAGAGCGAATCGTCTCAATGTCGATATCGACCTTAGAGTATTTCAGTTTCGCTTCTCTGAGTTCTTCTGCATCGATAATCTGTCCGCGTTTGATTGATTCAATTTTGCTCTGATAGGTGGACACTGCGTTAGCATCCTCTGGAGTGCCAACGTCGGGAATTAACAGAATTGTCTCCCTGGTATTCACATCGCTCAGCTCATCATCAGCGGCAGACGTGAGGCTGCTTTTGACAGTCGCCGAGTGGTCACTGAGTGCTTCCTTGAAATCCTCAAATTCCTTTCGAGTGGAATTAATCTCGTTGACGTCGGTGAAGTCATCGAAGCTCTTGGAATCGAGCTCCCGTAGTTTTGGGCGGTACTTGTCGAGTGTTTGTTCGATGTCTTGATTTGGGACAGACACACCGAGAACATCTGCAAGTTCAACAGCGCGACAAAGATTATTATAATAGCTTTGAGAATCAGAAATGACATCGTTGAGTTCTTCGAATGCGTTGTTCTTCTGTCGTTGGTCATTCCGCTTCTTTTCGATATCCGACTTTTCTTTCTCAAGGTCTTCAACCGAGTCTGTTAGATCACTTAACCGGCTAATCCGTGCTTTGATTCCACTTTCTTTAGTATTTGTTACTTGACTCATAGTCCACCCTCAATCATATCCGCTAAGGATGCTGCAGCATCTCTCGCCTCGTCAAAGGAGGTTGTATCCAAGTCCTCGATTCCGAAATCCTGATCTTCTAGTTCTTGTTCCTTCCTTTCCAGTGACTGTTCAAGTTTTGATAGTTCTGTATTGAATTCTTCAAGGTCGTTGTACACCCTCTTACTTGTCCCTGCATTTGTAAGCATGAGAAGCGGTTGATAAGCGTCAAGGAATTCCCATGCATTTGATACTTCTTTCATTACACCCATTTTTTCTTTAAGTTCTGTCACTGTCGATTCGAAGTCTTCAGGATTGGCCTCTTCGACCCTGTTAATGATAGTTGGACGAGACCTGTCTGAGCACTGGTATGCATTATTTATTGCTTCAAAATCAATATCATCCGGCTTTGAGATTCCATCAAATGCATCAGCGACTGTCCCATAATCGTTTATAATACGTGTACGCGCCGTTTCCAGATTTCCAGATCGACTCTCTGTGCGGAACTTCTTGAGCTCCTTTGCGATATTCCGAGCGTTGAAACTGCTTGCGAGTCGAAGGAAATCGGAGAGATCGTGAGAATCGGATTTGGTTGCACCAATTTTTATCCCTTTTTGTCCGGTCGTAATATCTGCGATCTGATCGACCAATTCCGCTGGGGAGGTCTCTGAGACACAGCGTTGGAGCTTAGGATAGTTGACAACATTCGACCGGAGGTGGAACCGTGCTCGGAACAAGCCTTTCAGCGTCTCTCGATGGTTCCCGATAGTGTACTTATCAATGTTAATTTCTCTCGGAATCGATATTCTGTTTTCGTTCGGTTCGTCTTCTTCTAGCGGCCGCATTAAGGCTTGTACGGAAAACTCAGTCCCATATCCACCAAGCACATTGAGAAGATACTTTCCGAATAAAGCAATATTATCCAGTGTTAGATTAAATTCTTTCTCAATATTATTCTCAACTGTCGACCGGAGATCTGTAACACTCTCGTCGGCCCACCAGCGGAGCAATTGTGGATCAACACGTCCGGCCTCAATATGTTCATCTATCGATTGCTCATCATATATCCCAATACGGAGTAAATCGAGAAGCAGCGTCCCGGGGAGGTCTCGAGAAATAACTACTTTCGTGTATTCAGGCTCATCGCCATTCCTTACATGGATCGGAACAGTACGACTTCCCTTATCCCACCAAATCGAACTGGCCTGTTGAGAATTTCGTGGTGGCGTCAAAAGACTGGTTGGGTCATCATGGAAGTAGCGAATCACCTTCTCTGCACCATCCTCCAGATGGGAGGTCTTATTGAAATCGACACCTTCAGCTTTCCAGTCGAGTAATTCCTGTCGACGAGATTTAAACAGCGTCGCGAGGCCGCCGACGGGTTCTTTATGTTCTGGGTCGTTTGGACAGATCCAGAATTCTCCGGTTCGCTCCATTGGCAACTGACACTCCGAACACACTGTCTCACAACTCGGACAGAATGGGGTGCCCTCACTCGTCTCTATCATTTCGGTGCCACACTTCTCACAGAGAAGCATATCGTCAACACTTGGCGCCCACCCCTCGCTTGGGACGTCGAACACTTTCGGAATTCGTTCGTCAATTTCGTACTTTTTGCCATCATCAGTCAAATCCCCATACCACTTCAGGAGGTCACGATCTGGCTCTTGATATTCCGGATCAAGGGTGTTGGTTATCGATCCAAGTTTCTTGAGTAGACCAGCGTGCTCAAATGGAGGGTTCTTGTTAGTGAGTAATCCCTCGATAACGAATTTTAGGTAGTTGCGTGGCGTCTGTTTTTTCAACTCACCTTCACGTAAGTTCTCATAGACGCGCGTGAGGAACGACTCGTTGAACGGGTAGAGTCCCTCTCCAAACGCATCGTTAAGTTCGTTTTCCGAAAGGTCATGAGATGGAGTATAGCCGATATCGGAGTTGTTCTTTATTGCGTTAAGATATTTTCGTGCAAGGTCGATATGGATGTCCTCTTGCTGGAGGAAGAGTGTCTTCGACCCCTCATCTGTTTGTTCGGTAAGTTTTACGCGTGCTTCAATACGGTCGTTGATCGTCTCCTCGGATGTGAGATCTGCACGTCGGCCCTGGATGAGCTTTTGATTCATCCCCGTCGTCACACCAATGACGATGTCCCAATTAGAGGCTTTGAGATCCGAAAAGAATGACAGAATCTCATGCTGAAAGATTGTAAATCCTGTAAGGTCTTCGATTATAAGTACGGGACGAGTATTTGATTGCTTAAATCGCTCGTTGAGTTGCCGGAGAGTCTCCTTGAGATCTCCTACGAATAGCATGTCTTTGATCGAATCCTTTGCCTGTTCGGTGATTTTGTCATAGAGGATATCGATCGCGTCACTATTCTCTGTCGCCAATTCTGACTCAACACCAGGATAGTTATCGACGAGTGATTCGAGTTTCTCCTTGGAGATTGGTTCGAACCCGAGCTCTTGGCTGGGATCATCAAACGCCTTGACGAATTCGTCTAAGTTTTGTCTAACTTCCTCTTTGAATGTGTCACTTTGGAGTAGCTCGATTGTCGTGGTCTTTGATCTTTCGAATGCAATAGTAATATCGCCGGTCGTCCTGTCAAGTACACCTTCGGGAGGAAGTTCTGCTAATCGCTTAGCCTCGTCGAGTTCGGTGTCATCAAGATACTCTGTCAGTCGCTGAAGGACCTCACGTGGTTCTCGTACTTGTCGCGGAATCAGGATCGGTTCATGATGGAATTCGTCGTCTATATCTCCGTCGTATTCGTCTTGAATATTGTATTCAAGCCACTGACAGAGTTCTGACTTACCGGATCCAGTCTCACCGACAACAAAAAACAGCCTGTTGTCCGATTCAAGATGTGAATCGATAACTGCGTCGTAGAAATCCGACTCTGTTACATATCCGTTTTTATCAGCCCACGCATCGATCTGTGTGCGTTCTATCTTGATGCGGTCAATCGGAACGTGAGTAGCTTCAAATTCGTCACGGGATTTTTGCTGAGATTCCTGAGTGACATACTTCTCGACAGAATCGTCGGTCCAGTTTTTAGGATATTGGGTCATGTTAGAATTGTTTTGTGAGTTGGATTGTGTTCACACCCTTCGAACCAATCTCATAGGTTGCACCAGCATCACTTTCTTTTCGGAGATCGATTTCTGATCTACTTTCGAGACCGGTAAGTCCATATTGGACATGTTTGGCAACAGATCCACTAGAACTCCACACCGGCAAATACATCTCATTAAGAGTAGCGAGCACGTCCTCTAGGCGGGCAGTACGCGTTTCACAGACCTCACTAAGTAGTTTCTTCCAAAGGTTGTACTCGAGTACATAGACCATTGTTGCATCGTCACCATGGACTGTTGTAATGAGACCGAGACAGTCCATCGTACGCTCCCAATATCGCAAATTTATCGGGTTCCATTTATAATCTTCAGCATATCCATTCATCGCATCTACGAGTTCTTCTTCTCGATGTGATAGGATCTTGTCTTCTTTAGCGAGATATTCAAGTACGTCCCGATAGGCGCCATTTTCGCCAATTTGAGCATGAAGCCCTGATAATATCGAAATCTTTGGATTGTCCGCACTTGCTGCTTTCTCATGTAGCCGATAGCCGTTGGTCTCCTCGACTATCTGTTCAGTTTCTTGTAAGAAACCAAGTGCATCAGTAATCAATTTTAGCTTATCTGATACTTCAGTCCTGGTCTCATCTCCCGGAAAAAAGCAGTGTTTGATTTCTTCTTCAGTAACTGGTGCATCAGTATTGATAAACTCAAACAGGGCGAGTATATCATTTCCAGTTATGTTCCGCTTAAGTACATACATTACAGGGTATCACACATTTATTGATCATGAGGGGTCTTGAATATTTCAGCAATTCTGAGGGATGTATGTCCGGTGGCATCTTACCGTAATTATTCCAAATAATCAACTATCATCAATTGGAATAAATGTATCGTCTTAATATATTTTGACCCACAATTTAGCAATCCATTCGATTGGATCCCACGAAGACAAAACGTGCAGAATCTACCTGTTACACACAATGCATAATAGGTTAAAAGAATCCGATTGCAGTATTATACTACCTAGTTATCCGATCTTCGGTAGATTGATGACTGAAAATATTTCACTTAACATTCTCTCGATATTCTTGGACTTTTTCACGATCATAATCGAACTCTTGGAGCGCATTTCGAATGTAGGTTTCAATAACAGAGTTATCTGACTCCACCCATGGCCGGGTCACTGCTTCGATATGATCTGGATCTTCTTTGGCGATATCGGATGCAAGAAACTCAAGGACATCCCAAGTTCGGATTCCCGGTTTGAGGATATCAAACTCAAAGAGATCGCGAATTTGTGTCGGCTCACTCTCCATCACATCCTCATACTCCGCTGCTGCATGGTGGAGCCAGATGTTACAGGTTTCTCCTAGACTAAGCCGTAGCTTCTCAAAATTCTCATTAATATACTGCTGAGCAAGATCTGTATAGTCCAACTGGGAGATTCGGTCAATGTCCTCAGCCATTGGCTTCTGTGTCACTGTTCCTTGCATCTTGAAGTCATCTGAATCGG
>LKMJ01004249.1_pt1 | contig 13442 bp, 9 predicted proteins | sample 643391 | NCBI WGS metagenome assembly LKMJ01 (sample SAMN04112250, study PRJNA286221) | soda lake metagenome | biome: soda lake; feature: Kulunda Steppe; material: water; isolation source: sample PL-Br10 brine of Picturesque Lake | place: Russia: Kulunda steppe | collected 2010-07
CTGACCACACGTGGGTTCTGTGCGGCGTCCTCGCCGCTGGTGAGCGAGACGTCGGCTGCGATATCGAGGGCCCAGTCGACGCGCTTCTCGTCGAGGTCGAAGGCCATACCACCCGTATGTGGGTTCACCGTCAGTGGGACATCTCCCCCATCCAGGGGGTCGACGCGACACTTGTGGTCCCAGTCGACGACCGAATCGGCCACAACGACCGATCCGATATCGAGGGCTGGCGGTCCGCCAGCGGCACCAACACTCATAATCAGGGCATCGTCCAGCCGAACCGCTTCGCTCGTCGCGAGGGCCGTGACTGTCGTCGCGGCCGCAGTCTTCCCGATCCCCGTCGTGACGACCCCGACGCCCGAGTCGGTGTACTGCAGTGGCCGTTCGAGGCCATCGATCCGGAGTGTCTCGTCGAACTCGTAGGCCTCGACCCACGGCGCACGTTCACTGGGCACGCCATCCACCTTGTCGAACGCCGGCAACACCAGCACGTCAAGATCGACAGTCATGAGCTTCGATACTGTGGGCGAGGAAAAAACAGTACTGATGCCTGTTCGGAATCTACTCGTTGTGAATAGCGACGTAATGATACTTAGACCAAACCATCAATCTTATATATTGTATATTATTTTTATAATTCTATTGATCACACTTGAGTGGCAGCTCACTACGAAGTAGTCCAAAACGATCGAAAGACTGGCCCTTGGAGTTGCTACTGACGTCTCACCGAACCCAGGGGCCAGCTCACCGGTGGCTCACTGTCGCTGATACCAAGTCAGTCGAACTGATATCGACCACCCGTTACAGTCCATGTATCGACACTGGTGTATGCGCTTTCCTATTTTTCAGGAGAAACACGACGTTGAAGATGCCGTATTCTGGATTGTGATTCACGCCAGATGAATCCTCCTCAAAAGTATTTTATTTCTGATATAACTATTGATATATTGATAATCTATTTACTATATAGGAATGGAATTGAGCCGTGTGAGTAACAACCTATGAGGGAATAGTCACCAGTTCTCCTGGACTGACATCAATCGTCATCCCGTCCGAAAAGGAAACGGTTCTATCCTCCTCGTCGGGGTTGTACGCCACGTACGTCTTCCTTTCGTCCCTATCGAAGACGGCTGCCAGAGGAGTATCAGCGGTCACCGTCGGATCGGGTGCCCCTATCTCCCGAAGCGTGGCGATCCAGTGGTAGGTGTGGGCCCGTGAGGTGCCGAACTCGGGGTCGTACTCGTCGTCGTCGGCGTCGAACTGTTCGATCGCGTCGTCCGGATCGGAGAGCGCCCGATACTTCCACATGACGTCTTCCCAGTAGGAGAAGCTACCGTCGACAGCAGCTTCGACAGTCCGGTAGTTGGCATCGGCGTACGTCGTATCGAGTCCGAGATAGAGCGAATGGCCGCCGATCGGCAACCAGTTGATCCCATGAACCGGCTCGGGATGGTCAGTCCACCACGTCGTGTACGCGACCCCGTTGTCCCAGACCTGCGTTGCCTGGTCGAACTGCCAGTCCTCTAACTCCGGTAAGGAGTCGCCGTCCTCGTCGAACCAGTACTCGCGAGCGCCGTTTACCTCCCGAGTGTACAGGAAGACGCCGAGATCGCGAAGCTCCTCGTTGTCCGTGTACTCGCCCCACTGGATGATCGCCGCGTAGGCATTGATCGCCTCGGAACTCGACTCCTGGTTGTTCCCGAAGACGCCTCCGGACGGACCGCCAGCCCACGAGTGGCCGCTGTAGGGATCGAACGTTCGCAAGAACGGGAAGGTATCGTCGTCACGATCGGGGTTCGCGTAGTCCCGAATCAGTAACTCGACCATCTCACCCCACTCGGACTCTCCAGCCCAGTCAGGGACGTTTCGTGCGATCTCGGCTGCTGCACGGACGTAGTACCCGTAGTGGAAGTGATGATCGTTCAGGAGTTCGGGTGCGCCATGGAGGGCTGGATAGGCGATTAGCGTTCCCCATAGATCGTTATAATAGAATACGCGAGAGTCGGCTGGTCGACCGTCTTCGTCGGTGGCCTGAAACCAGTCCTCGAGATGCGCTCGCATCGCGTCGAGGAGCTGCTGGGATCGGTCGTCGTCGCCGAGGTGCTGTGCAATGCCGATGAGGTCGCTCGTGCGGTTGTAGTTCTTTCCCGTCCAGTAGGCACCCTCACCGTCGCCTTCTTCGCCGGGCCTGATGATCTGTTTGTCCGTCTCTTCGGAGAGATACGAGGCGAGACGCTCAGTATCGTATCCACCGACATCCGGCAGATGGGGGAGGATCCCGGGATACGTATGCGTGACGCGGTACGAGCTCGCCTCAATCGTCTGCATCGTTCCACGTGGCGATTCGTATGTGTGCCCGAGTGACTGTTCGTCGGTGTACTTGTACTGGTGCGGGAACATGCCCGTGATCGTCCCTGATACGTTCCCTTCCATCGCTTCAGTCTCGAACTGGTACGTCGTGTGGACCTCGCTCCCGTCCTCGTCGTACTCCCAGTCGAGTCGTGTAGCAACGACGTGTGCATGAGCGTACTCGCCGAAGGTATCGAGTGCTTCCTCACTCTCCTCGGGCAATAGCGTGATCGTCAGGTAATCGCCGTCACCGAGCGACGAACTGAACGTTTGGTCGCCATCAAACGACCAGTCCGCATCGGTGGGAGCATGGAGCCCGTAGTGAGCGTTGTCGACGGTGAGACCGACAGTTGAGCCACTGTCCGCCCACACAGTGGGGTCAGCATCCGTCTCGTTGAACTCGATCGTGACGGCGTCGCCGTCTGCACGCAGGTATACGTACGGGGATCCACGAACGAGCGTTACATCGATTCGCCCGATCGGACTCGCCATCGCGAACGAGACTGACCAGTCCGACCAGTCGGTCACAATGGACTCGTCGAACTCCGCCCCTTCGAAGCCGACAGTTGCCGCGAGGTCGATCGGGCGCGTCGCGAAGTTCGGGCCAGCCGGACCGCCCCCGACTTGCCAGTCGCCCTGACTGCCGACAACGAACCCTTGCGGGCCCGTCGAGCTCACGAGTGGATGGCTCCAGAGAAACGCGTCGTTGTCGAGCAAATGTCCGTCCCACATGAGCGATCCCCACCAGTTATTTGTCGGAAGTGGATCGTCCTGACGATCGTCACTGATATAGAGCTCTGTTGGTGGCTGATTTCTGTTCGCCGGTTTTCTCGTCCGGTAGCTGGCATTGCCCACCGAGACGATCTCTTCGGCGCTCGCCTGTTCGGACTCCTGGGTTTCACCGTCGTTGTCAGACTCCTGTTCAGTTGGCTCTCCCCCTTCCATGTTGTTACTCGAACACCCAGCAAGCGCCCCCGTAATACCTGTCGCACTAGCTCCCAGAAGATACCGACGACTGATGTTTCTATACATCGTATTATATGGCTGTATTCATACATAATAAATCATTCTACCAATTGGGTCGACGAGGATTGGCAGTGTGAACCGTCGAAGCGATAAAACAAAATGCCGATACTCCCTACACACTGGTAATGGATACTGCCGACTCATTCGGCGACCGATTCTGGAATCACGTCTGTGCGTACAAACCTGTCTGGTTCGGGTTACTCGCAGTGAACGTGGTTCTACTCAGTCTAGCGGCGTTTTCGTTTGCGTTTGGCTCCTTCGATGACTTCACTCGCGGGATTATGTGGTTCAACCTGCTTATTGTCGGATCGACGACGATCCTCTGTTCGTACATCGTGTATCGCTGTAGTACCCGGTAAGTCACGGATCACACCCACGGGACCCCAGCGGATCTTACGGGGTGTGTATATGAGCAAAAATACCATACAATTTTCCCATCCGGGTCCAACGTTCGGATATGGACCGTGAACGCGTCAGGCAAGCGCTAAAGTACGCCGGGCTGACCGAGTATCAGGCGGACGCATACCTGACGTTGCTCGAGTTGGGTACGGCACCCGCCGTCGAAATTGCCCGCAAGTGCTCGGTTCCATCGTCTCAGATCTACGACGTCCTTCGTGATCTGGAGAAACGGGGCTACATCGAGACGATGGACCAGGAGAAACTGTACGCGCAACCGGAGCCTCCGGAAACGGTGTTCGACGACCTGACGTCTCGTGGTGAGCTGTTGACGGAGGCGGCCGACGACATCAAAGACCGCTATCGAGAGCCGGACACTGTCGACTATCGAATCCGCGTGACCAAACATCCCGAGAGCGCGGTCGAACAGGCGCTCACGGGGATCGAGGACGCGGCTACCGTCGTCGAAATCGCTGCGACCCCTGCACAGCTACAGAAATTACTCCCGGAACTGCGGGTTGCTCGGGACAGGGGAGTGATCGTCAGAACAACCCTGTACCTGCCGGATCACGGTGATGTCCCAATTGACGACGAGATGCTCGACGGGGCTGTCTCTGAACTTCGCGCGTGTTCGATCCCCGGTCCCTTTCTGGTGATTCTCGACCGACATCGGGTCTGTTTCGCACCGAATAGTCGGTCCGACGAGACGTACGGAGTGTTGATTCACGATCGGATCCTCCCGTTTATTTTCCACTGGTACTTCCTGACCTGTCTCTGGAATCTGTATCCAACTGTGTATCGAGACGACCCGACAATGATTGCATACGTAAGTCTCAAGGAATTCTTCCGGGATTTCTATTCGGTACTACAGGCGGACGGTTTCGAGGTAGTTATCCAGGTCAGAGGATCCGAAATCCGGACTAACTCCGAAATCAGCATTACTGGACGGGTGGAGTCGATGACGTACCCACAGCAACAACTGGACGAGCACCAACCGTCGCTCACCGAACTGGCGACCTATGCAACGATGGTCATCGATACCGGTGACGAGATGCTCAGTGTCGGCGGCTGGGGTGCGGTCTTCGAGGATATCAATGCGCGACGGGTCGATGTCCTCAATATCAAGTGTAACGGTCGATAACGATCCGCCCCGCGGACGGACCGACTCTCGATACGAACGCTGAATCGCTCCTTCAGCAGCGCTATTCGATTTCGAGGGTACGAGTCATCTCACTGCACGACAGTTCGACGCGACCCGGTTCGAGTACCGACTCCCCATCCGGCCTGACAACCGAGAATTGCTCTGCATCCACCTCCAGCGAGGTCGTTCGTTCTTCACCGGGGGCCAGCTCGATGCGATCGAATCCGACCAGTTGCTTGGCCGGGGTAACGACGGAGCTCACCGGCCGGCTAGCGAAGACGTGGACTGCCGTCGCGCCGGCTTGATCGCCGGTGTTTGCAAGCGTGACGTCGACCGTGACGGTGCTGTCGCTGCTGACGGTAGCGCTGTCAGTGTCGAGCGACCGGTACTCGAACTCGGTGTAGGAGAGTCCGTGTCCGAACGCCCAGAGCGGATCGTACGAGGACTCGTGTTCATCACCCCCGATCGGGGTTGGCCCGGGGAGGTAGTTGTGCCGTACCGGCAGATGGCCGGTCGATCGGGGAACCGAAACCGGTAACGAGCCGCTCGGATTGACCTCCCCGAAAACCGTTTCTGCCACTGCACGGCCACCCGCACTACCGGGATAGTACGCCTGTACGATCGCGGGGACGTGTTCGGCCGCCCAGGGGATCGAGAGCGGCCGACCGGCGATCATCACGAGGGCAACGGGCGTCCCCGTCTCGACGACCGCTTCGAGCAGCTCACGCTGGGCGGACGGCAACGAGAGCGTGCTTCGTTTGGGAAACGCATCAGTGGGCCCGGTCACGTCCTGTGGCCCAAACTCGTGCAGATACCAGTTCTCTCCAAGTACGACGACTGCAGCGTCGGCGTCGGACGCAGCGGCCGCGGCCGCTTCGATGTCATCTTCCGCTCGGATTCCGGAGCCGCGTTCGTACGTTACCGTCGTGTCATCGGAGACAATGGATTCGACGCCATCGAGTACTGTCTCGCCCTCCAGTCCCTCATCGGGCTTGAGACTCCACCCGCCGACCTGATGTGAAAGCTCGTCGGCGTTGGGGCCAGTCACCAGCACCTCGTCGAGATCCAGCGAGAAGGGAAGCGTCTCGTCCTCGTTTTGCAGCAAGGTCATCGACTGACGAGCGGCCTCAAGACTGATATCCTGATGTTCTTCACACCCGAGCGTTGTCGCCACCTGATCGACATCAACGTACGGATCCTCGAAGAGCCCAAGGTCGTCTTTGAGGGTAAGGATCCGCCGGACAGCTTCGTCGACGAGCGTTTCGTCGACCTCTCCGCTTTCGACGAGGGAAACGATGTGTTCTACGTGGTCGCCCTCTCCGAGCGAATGGACATCGACGCCTGCTTCGATCGACTGTTTGATCGATCCGCGGCGATCACTTGAAACGCCATGGTGCTCGTGCAGCATGTTCACCCCGTTCCAGTCCGAGGCGACGTAGCCGTCGAAATCCAGCTCGTCGCGAAGGACGTCCCGGAGGAAATGTGAGGATGCGTGAGAGGGCACACCGTTGATCGAGTTGTAACTCGGCATCACCGCATCGATACCGGCCTCGAGTACAGGCTCGAACGCACGAAGGAAATCCCGTCGGATCGAAGACACTGACTTGTCGACCGGTGCGGCATCCTCTCCTCGACTGGGGTCACCGTACGCCGGGAAGTGTTTCGCCATCGCTGCAACCGATTCATTCGCATCCGCCACCCCCCGGGCTTTCGCCGCAGCCAGTTCACCGCACAGGTACGCTGATTCGCCGAAGCTTTCGAACGTTCTGCCCCAGCGCGGGTCGAGTGCGACGTCGCAGGTCGGGCCGTACGTGACCTTCCCGCCGGTCGCTGCCACTTCTGTCGCGGTTAGCTCTCCCACCTGTGAAACGAGCTCTTGATTTCGTGTTGCCGAAAGCCCCGCGTTGTGCGGAAGGATCGTCGCTTGCTGAAGATAGGCGTTACCGTGGATTGCATCGACCGGCACAGCCAGCGGGATACCGTGGTCGGTCTCCTCGACGGCAACCCGCTGGAGCCGGTTTACGGTTTCAGCGGCTTCGACCGGGTCTCTGATCGGCGACGCACCGTAGCCAAAGGGCGTTGCGAATCCGACTCCATACTCTCGAACCAGCTCAACGACATCCTCTACGGTCCGCGTTTCGCCCATCGTCCCCACGTACGTTCCCGCGAGTTGCCCGGCTTTTTCGCGGAGGCTGAGCTGATCGAGCTTTCGTTCGACGTCGATACTGTTCGTCTTCTGCTTGCTTTGTGTGTTTGTATCCATCGTGGTGTTACCGTTGTTGGCGTTCGTGTGGCTGTTCGTTGCACCGAGGGTGCCGGGAGGCCCCTCGCCAGCGGTCGATATCCGAAGTTACGCAGTCAGCGATCAATGTGAGCACCCTCCAGCGGTTCCGCATCCCAGTACTCGCTGTGTTCGTCGATGCGATAGCACGCGGTACGGTGCTCCGGGACGTCGGTCGATCGGCTCTCCGGTGCGGCGTCCCGACAGTGCGCGGTCGCGTGCGGACATCGCGTGTGGAACCGACACCCTGAGGGGGGATCCACAGGATCGGGAATATCGATCTTCCGGACCGGTGGCTCCGTCTCGTCTGTGATCTCGAGAGACGGCGTCGCCCACCGCAACACCTTGGTGTAGGGATGCTGTGGATTCTGCAGGACCTCTTTCGCCGGACCGAACTCAACGAGTTCGCCGAGATACATCACGCCGAGATAGCCATCCGCATGCTCGGCCACGTACCGTGCGTTGGAGAGGTCGTGGCTGATGAACAGGTAGGACGTATCGAACGAGTCCTGCAGGTCCAGCATGAGATCCATCATCTCTACCCGCAAGGACACGTCGAGCGCCGACACCGCCTCGTCGGCGAGGATGACATCGGGATTCATCAACAGTGCACGGATGAGAGCGACACGCTGGGTTTCCCCGCCGGACAGTTGATGCGGGTATCGCTCCGCGTAGTCGTGGGCGGGCGACATGCCGACCTTTTCCAGCATGGCCAGGATCCGTGCCTCCCTGTCTTCCGGTCCCAGATTCCCTTGCCACTTTTTCAGGGGTTGCTCGAGCGACGATCGAACCGATTTGTGCGGGTTCAACGACGACTCCGGATCCTGATGGATGATCTGGAGCGAGCGACGGATCTCCGAAAACGGGATCTCCGGATTCGAGAACCGTTTCTGTGCTTGCCAGATATCCTGTCCCCGGTAGCTGATCGTTCCGTTCGTCGGTTTCTGGAGTCCGACTGCGGCCTTCCCGAGCGTCGTCTTTCCGCTGCCGGATTCGCCCACGATGGCGATAACGTCGTTTTCGGCGATCTCGAGATCGACGTCGTCGACAGCACGGACCGTCTTTGAATCTCTGAACGGATTGATGCCGCCGCTTTCGGACTCGAAGTGGACGTCCACTCCGGATAACGAGACTACCGTCTCGTCCGAACTCATTGGTCGACCTCCGTGGTCAGCGGAATCTCGTCGATATCCTCCCAGTGGTGGCAGGCAACCTCTTGGGTGTCGCTAATCCGATCGAACGACGGTGGATCGCGTTCACACTTGTCCGTTGCCAGCGGGCACCGCTCGTGATAGGAACAGCCGGCCGGTACGTTCACCGGATCCGGGGCAGCCCCTTCGATCGGGCGCATCTCTTCGAGCGGCGCATCGAGGTTGGGGGTCGCGTTCAGTAGTGCTCGCGTGTACGGGTGTGTGGGTTCCCGGAGGATCGATTCCGTGTCCGCAAGCTCCACAAGCTCGAAGGCGTACAGGACGCCGATCCGATCCGCGAGCTTCGTTACCAGTGGCAGATCGTGCGTGATAAACACCATCGTCAGATCGTACTTATCACGGATCTCCGCGAGCAGGCTCACGATCGAGCGCTGCATGAGCAGGTCCAGCGCTGCTGTTGGCTCGTCCATCACGAGCACCTCCGGCTCCAGTACGAGTGCTAACGCGATCAGTGCCCGCTGTTTCATCCCGCCGGAGAGCTCGTGTGGATACGAGTCCAGCACTCGGTCCGGATCGAGATACAGATCGCTGAGCAGGTCGGCCGCACGCTCCATCCCCGAGTCGACGGCGTACCCGTGCGCTTCGAGGGTCTCCTCGAAGTGTTCGCGCATCGCCATCGTCGGGTTGAACGAGGAGAGCGCCCCCTGGAACACCATCGAGATCTGTTCCCAGCGGAACTCCATGAGCTCCTCCTCGGAGAGGTCGAGGACGTCGACCGACTCACCGTCCGTTGACTGATAGGTCACCTCGCCGGTAGTCACACCAGGCTCGACGACCGCATCGAGTAACGATGAGGCGAGCATCGATTTCCCCGATCCCGATTCACCGACGATGCCGATGATCTCGCCTCGCCGGATATCGAGATCGACATCGTCGATTACCCGCGATCTTCCGCGGTCCATCTCGAAATAAACGTTCAGATCGCGAATCTCAAGAATCGGGTCTGCGCTACCGGTCGGCTGGTCGAGTTCTTCCTGTTTGCTCATGCGTGATCACCTGCAGGTGCTGCGGGCGCACCGTCCTCGTCGTCGGTCTTCGTCGTCGTCGAGTGTCGAGCGCGGACGCGCGGATTGAACATCCGATCGGTACCCTGTGAGAACATGATCAGGCCGAACGAAAGCAGGGTAATCGTGATCAGCGGGGCAAACAGCCAGTGTGCTGCCGCCATCGACTGGAGCCCACCGCCCTGGTAGGCCAGATCGATCATCACGCCCCAGTTGACGACATCATCATAGGGGAGCACACCAATGAAATACAGTCCCACGGATGCGAAGATGACGTTCCGTGCCGCATTGACGAAGTTGATCAGCACGTATGGCATGATGTTCGGCAGGATATCGCGTCGGACGATCGACCTCGTCGACATTCCCATTGCCTTCGATGCTTCGACATAGGGGCTTTCCCGGATCGTCAGGACCTGTGACCGAATGGCACGCGCAAGGCCAGCCCATGCGTTGATCGTCAGGATCACGCCGATTACGATCGGATTTGTCGGTGTCAGCACTGCGGCCAGAATCACGACGAGCGGTAGTCCGGGGATCGTCATCACGATATCGGTGACTGCCATGATCGCTCGATCCGTGCTCCCACGGAGATAGCCCGAAGTTGTCCCGACAACGGTCGCCATCACCGTGACGAACACCCCGCCTGAGAGGATCATCAACAGCATGTTCGGCGTGGCGTGGACGATCTGTCCAAGAACATCACGCCCAACGGCGTCCGTTCCCAGCGGGTGTGCGAGACTCTGGAACGCCGGTTCCAGACGCTCTCCCTGATTAGTTCGCGGTTCGTCGACGATACGGGTACCGATCACGCCCATCGCGACGAACAGGGAGATGATCACGAGCCCGACGCGAGCTCGCAGATCCGCCCAGACGATTCGAGCAGGGGCAAGCACTCCACGCTCGATGGTGAGTGCCCACCGTTCACGCCTGTCCAGCGTCTCGTCAGCGACCGTTTCGATCGCTTCGGTGCTCTCCAGCAGGTCGACAGAGTCAGTCCGATTACTCACTGTGAATCACCTACACTTGCACGCGGATCGATCAGACCGTACGTGAGATCCGCGATGTACACGCCGATCGCGACGGTGATCGTGATGATCAGGAACACACCCATCATCAGGGGGTAATCACGTCGCTGTAGCGCCTCGATCATGTAGTAGCCCATCCCCGGATACGCGAACACCTGCTCGATAATGATCGATCCACCGAGCAGGAAACCGATCGTGATTAGCATCGATGTGTACATCGGAAGGATCGCGTTGCGACCGACATACCGTAATGCGATCCGACGCTGTGAGAGCCCTCGAAGACGGGCCACCCGAAGGTAGTCCTCGCCAAGCACCTGGATGCTGTTTCCACGCATCCCGAGTGCCCAGCCACCCCAGGCGACCAACACGATCGAGGTGATGGGTAACGCCGCATGGTAGAGGGCGTCACCGAAGAACGTCAAGGTCTCTACTGGCGCAAGCGGACTAACCGTTGGCTCTGTCGTGCTGGAGAACCGTCCTCCAGTCGGGAAGACACCCAGCTGATACGAGAGTCCCCAGAGGAAGATCAGCCCGTAGATGTAATCGGGAATGGAGTTCATCAGGATCGCCAGGACAGTCGAGTTAGTGTCGAACTTCGTCCCTTCGCGATAGGCCATGATGGCACCGGAAGAGATCCCGATCACGAACGCAATCATAACAGCTGTTCCGATCATGAAGATCGTCCAGGGTGCTGCGCTCGCGATGATTTCAGTGACCGGTGCCCCCTGTGAAATTGACTGTCCCATGTCTCCACGGAATAGTGCAGCAACGTAGGAGACGTACTGCTCGTGGAGCGGCTCATCGGGCATAATATTCAGCTGGGCTTCGACTCGCCGGTTGATCTGATCGGTACTCATTTCCGGGTTGTTCTGGATGAGGTCAGCCCGTATCGCATCCGCAGGTCCGCCCGGGAGTCCCCGAATCAAAAAAAATGTCAGAGACATCACTGCAAAGATGGTGACTACCAGTTGCCCGGTGCGTTCTACGAGATACCGTTTCATACGTTTCCTGGATTATCCTGAGCGGTCATTCTTCTCTGGCAACAACTTTACCCTTCCGCATTAGGTAGGTCGTCGGGAAGTCGACGTGGGCGTCCGGGTCATCAGTCGAGGCAGCTTCGAACCGCTCCGTCGAAATGAACGACTGATCCTGTTTTTCCATGATCGGTAACATCACGAGATCCTGATTGACCACCCAGGCAAGCCGTTGCACGTATTCGCGCTCTTCCTCGGTGTCATCTGCTAGAGCGAGGCTCTCTAGATCTTCGGCAGGGACGAACGTTTCCGAACCGCTGTCCTCGCCGACGGGGGGCAGCTCGATCTCGGAGTCGTCATAGTTTCGGACGTTCTCGTTATCCCAGCTGTCGAGGAGCCATTCCAGACTGAAGTACGGATGGCGCTGCACGTTCGCCCATTCGTGGAGTGCAACGTCGAAGCCTTCGTCCCCGTAGATATCCTGTCCCCAGTACGCGGCTTCGTCCCGGGAGACGAACTCCGCTTCAATCCCGAAGTCGTTAAGAGCCTGATTGAACGTCTGAATCGCGTCGACCCAGTCGCTGTATCCGGCGGGTGCTTTCACGGGGAACTCGAGCACGTCGCCGTCTTCATCGTACCACGTGCCGTCGTCGCGCTCGAAGTCGGCACTTTCGAGCAGTTCCGCTGCACGATCGGTGTCCACATCGTACTGGTTGAAGTCATCAGCGTGATCACCGAGCCACTCGTCGGCCGTTCCATCGTGATTGCCCAGGACTCCTGACGGCGTACTCACCGGCGCTTCGGTGTCGGGGCCGGCGTTCCCCGCGGTCGTCTCCCGGTCGATGACGTGTGCAATCGCCTGGCGCACTTCCCGCTGTCCAAAGTGTTTGTGATCGTGGTTCCACATGATCGCCATCCCGTAATTGGCTTCGATGCGGTACTCACGGATGTGGTTCGGAAATCCTTCGACGATGTGTGGTGGCGTAAACACAGTATGGAGTCCGTCGATTTCACCCGAGTCGAGTTCCTGCCAGCGCCCTTCGTTGGTATCGAGGAATCGCAAGTGATACCCGGAGAAGTTGATGTTTTCGGCATCAGGATGCTCCTCAAACCGTTCGAGATGGAGCTCCTGCTCGACCGTTTGGTCGAACGCAAACGGTCCGCTTCCGATGGGCTCCTCGATCATGTACTCACCGAGGGTTTCACCGTCGGCGTTCTCGCCGTCGCCGCCGTCTTCGAGGTCCTCTAGGAACTCCTCATAATGCGTCGCTGGCGTATCCAGCGTGATCTCCATCAGGAAGTTGAGGAACATATCCTCTCCAAGCGGCTCGTCGAACTCCATCTCGACGGTGTGATCGTCCGTGGCGGCGACCGTCTCCACGTCGACGAAGTTTCCGAGGTTGCTCCCGTCGTAGAGTTCAATTTTGATCTTCCGAACCACGTCCTCGGCCGTGATATCGGTGCCATTGTGCCAGGACATCCCCTCACGAATCTCCAGAGTGACGTCAGTTTCGGTGACAGTCCAATCCGTCACGACGCCGGGCTGGAACGTATTATTGAGTTTTTCCTGATAAAGGAGGTCGTCGAAAAGCACCAGCGATGCCCGCCAGGAGAAGTTGTTGTCGTTGTACGGATTGAACTGCACGTTCTGTGGCGGTACGACAGTCGGCGCAACGAACTCAGTGTCGACGAATTCGGTCTCCGACGGGTCCGGCAGATCTTCGGACCGCCCGTTTCCGTCGTCATCATCGCCGTTACCGAAGCACCCTGCAAGGCTGGACACACCCACTACTCCAGCAGCTTGGAGAACCCTCCTGCGTTTTTTCGATGCAACGACTCTATCGGCTGGTATGCTGTCGTCTACCATTGCATATATGAGTTTATTATCATGCTATATAACTATTTTCATCAGTTGATATCCTACCGATCACAGTATGGTCTATTCTGAGACCTGGAGCGGCAGTGTCTGTAAAATAACGGTACACCGGCGGATCTGGACGGTCACACCGAAATATCGGAACGCACGTTCGCGATC
>LKMJ01004251.1_pt1 | contig 13440 bp, 15 predicted proteins | sample 643391 | NCBI WGS metagenome assembly LKMJ01 (sample SAMN04112250, study PRJNA286221) | soda lake metagenome | biome: soda lake; feature: Kulunda Steppe; material: water; isolation source: sample PL-Br10 brine of Picturesque Lake | place: Russia: Kulunda steppe | collected 2010-07
CAATGAACGGTGTCGTGGTGTCGCTCCCGCCGTTCAGCGACCCGGCGAGCGTGACGTAGAGAACGGTTGCGGGAGCGATAACGCCGTAGGTGAACGCGAACCCGGTCGCGACCGGAAGCGTGTCGGGGTCGCTCGTGAACAGGCGGGCGAGCGGTTCGGCGAACGCAGCGAGAACGATTCCGATAGTTCCCACAGTGACCAGGCCGAGCGCAGCCGTCGCCCAGCCGTTGAACCGCGCCTCCTCCGGACTCCCCTCACCGAGTGCCTGCCCGACGACGATGCTCGCACCGACGCTGAACCCGCGCGAGAGCGGGCTGGTCACCTGCTGGTAGACCCGACGGCCAATCTGGTAGGCCGCGTTGACCTCCGCGCCGAAGAACAACAGCAGCGAGTTGAACGGGAACTCGATGACAGTCGCGACCATCCCTTCGGTGATTTTCGGGGCTGAGACGACGAGCAACTGCTTGCCGATGACGAAGTTGCGCGGGTAGACGAAGTCTGCCTCTGTCCAGTTCGTCGCGATGGCGAGGATAAACGCCGTAGCGGTGAAGAGGTTGCCGACCGCGGTGGCGATGCCGACGCCGACGATGGTGAGCTCCGGTGCGCCAACCAGGCCGAGCCCCAGCACGAGCGAGAGAACGATGTTGAGCCCATTCGAGACGAGATTGACGTACATCGGTGTCATCGTATCGCCTGTCCCCTGCAGTGCGCGAGCACCGACGAGCGCGACGTGTCGCGCGGGTGCGGTGGCGAAGATGATAGCGAGGTAGATGCCGCCGAGTTCGGCGACCTCTGCCATCTCGTCCTGGTCAGCCCAGATGCCGAGAATGCTGATTGCCTGCTCGCCGAAAAGCACGCCGAAGATGACGAACGGAATCCCCGTGAGGAACCCGATGAGGATTGCCTGTGTGACCGCTTCGTCGCGGTTGGCCGTTGCATCGCTACCGGTATCCTGGCTGGAGAGCGCAATCGCACCCGCACCGAGCCCGAGCCCGATTCGCAACGGCAGGCGGGCGTAGAGGTCCGCGAGACCGATAGCGGCGACTGCGAGCGGTGAGAACAGCGCGGTGACGAAGATGTCGGTCGTCCGCATCAGGGTTCGGGAGACCTGCTCGACCATCACCGGCCAGGAGAGCGAGGTGACCCGCCGCCAGAGTGTGAACAGTCGCTGTCGGTCGACGCTCACTGCTCGACCGCCTCCGCTGGTGTCGCCGGGTCCCTCGGTCGGTGGCTGTCAGTCGTCATCGTCCTTGTGCTGCGGTGAGGCAGGGCCTTCGTCGACAGGCGTCGTTCCGTCACCCGAATCCTTCGCTGTGTCTGGCCGGTAGGCCTCGCTAATGCGTATCCACTTGTTCGTCCGGAACCGCCAGTAGTTGATGGCTGCCGGAATCGCCGTCTCGGAGACGAAGGCGAGATACAGTCCCCAGAGCCCGAGCGCCGGAATCGCAATCTCGGGAGTCGTCACCCCCACGACCGGCACGGTCGTCGACGAGACCGACAGCCCGGCCGCGCCGAGATAGGCAAACGGAATCGACGCCCCGTACTGCCCGATGAACTGGCTGATGAAGGGGATACGGGTGTCGCCACTGGCGTCGAGCGGCCCGGCCGCTGCACCCGAGACCCCCTGGAAGATGATGGCGAAACAGGCAGCGTACACGAGGTCGCGCGCAATCGGAATCTCCGGGCTCGTCGCGTCCTCGGCGAACAGGAGAACCAGCTGTTCGGCGGAGACCGCGACGATGATCGCGGAGACGAGGTACGTGGCGACGGCGAAGCGGATGATATCGCGGCCGTAGGCTTCGGCTTCGCGCTCGTTGTTCTGACCGAGCTCCTGTCCGACGAGGCTGGAGGAAGCGAGGCCGAATCCCCAGCCTGGCGTGTTCATCACGCCCCAGATGCGCCGGGCGATAACCCAGCCAGCAACCGTGTTCTCGCCGAAGATGTCCAGAATGGCGAGCATCGGGAACTGGAACGTGGTCCAGACGAGGTTGCGGAGCATCACCGGCGTCCCGATTTCGACGATGTCGCGAATCATCGCGGGGTCGGTGTAGCTCCCGAACGGTGCGAGCTGTACCGGGAACTCGCCCATACCGGGGAACCGCCCCCAGACGAGACCGAGCGTGAACGCGGTCGTCACCCCCACGTTCGCCAGCACCGTCCCGAGTGCAGCACCCGCGACGCCCCACCCGAAGCCGAAGATGAAGATGACGTTGAGAACGATGTTGGCGACCGCACCGCCGCCGCGGACCTGCATCGCAGTGAAGGCGTCGTCACAGCCGACGAGTACCCGGCTCCCGACGAGATTCAGCGCTGCGAACGGGATTCCCAGACCGACGACCTGCAGGTAGGTCGCACCCTCGGCGAGCGCCGCTTCGTTACTGGTCAACAGGGAGATAAGCGGCTCGGAGTAGAACCAGAACGTCACCGACAGCGGGATAGTCGTGAGGACAGCGAGAAACACGCTCGAGCGGACCGCACGGCCGAGTTCCTCGTAAGCCTCCGCACCGTAGCGCTGGGAGACGAGCGCAATCGTCCCGCCGGCGACGCCACCGCCAAGCGAGAACGCGAGCCCCCAGAACGGGCTGGCGAACCCGACGCCGGCAACCGCCGAGGTGCCGACGGCGACGCCGACCATCGCCACGTCGACGGCGTTTTTCGACATCCGGGCGATGCCCGTGAGAACGCGCGGCCACGCGAGTTCGGTCGTCTTCTCCGCCCGCTTTCGGTCGATGAGCCCGAGTCGCGCGAGTCCCAGCCCTATCCAGAGAATCGTCAGCTTAACCGGATTGGGAGTGTGGTCGATAAGCCACCGGCTCAGACGACGGGCCGGCCCCACGACGTGGGCGACGACCCAGGCGAGCAGCCACGATATTGGAGGTGGGGCGTTCATTGATGTGTTCGGCTCACGGCCGACGATATCGACGCGCAGCGAGGAACGCGCGTGTCGGTGTCGCTGGAGCTGGGGGTGTCCGCTCTCGGACTCCCTACTCGTGGACCGATTCGAGCGCCTCGTCGAGTGGCGGGTGCTCGACACCGGATTTCAACAGCCGGCTCACGACCTGTTCGAGTGCCTGTTCCGCAACCGTTCGGGTGTAATGCGCCTCGTCGATGGCGTCCTTGGTGAGCGTGATCTGCCGGGTCCGTGCCCCATCGAGCATGGCGACGAACAGCGCCGCAGTCTCCTCGACATCGACGGGTTCGAAGACGCCCTCCTCGATGCCGTCGTCGAGGATGTCCACGACCGCATCCCGGAGGAGTTGGTCACTGCGCTGGAGCGACTCGCGGATGCGCTCGTTGAACGGTCCCTGCGAGCGCATCTCCAGCAGCGCGAGATGGAACGAGGCTCGGTCCGTATCCTCGGGCGTGAACACGAACCGCGCGATGAACTCGACCAGCCGGTCGACCGGCGGCTGTCCGGACCGACTCTCGATTTTCTCCTCGTAGTCCGCCAGCATCTGGTCGAGAAACGCGACCAGCAGATCCTCCTTGGTGTCGTAGTGATAGTGCAACAGCGATTTGCTCTTGCCGCACTCGTCAGCGATGTCCTGCATCGTCAACGCGGCGTAGCCGTGGTCACACAGGGCACGGTAGACCCCGTCCATGATTTCGTCGGTGACGAGCGGTTCCTCCTCGCTCATTGACTGACTAGTCAGTCAAGGGGCCTAAAACCTCTTACGACTCGGCAGCTGGCCGAACGCAGGCGAGCGCTCAGTCGGCGAATGGGACCGACCGCCGTGGAGTGATAACCTCCTCGACCTGCGTGAGCACCAGCACGACGCCGATTGCCGCCAGAAACGCCGCGAACGCGAACGGGACGACGAAGCCCCACGCGACGAGAAAGCCCGACAGGAGCGGGCCGAACGCGACCCCGAACCCGAACGCCATCGTCAGCACCGACAGCGTCGACCCCGACCGGTCATCCGGCGCGAGGTCGCCCGCGAGCGCGAGCGCTGGCGCGAACACCATCGCGCCTGCAACACCCTGCAGGAAGCGTGCGAGGAACATCAACCACGGATCGGAGATGAGCGCGTCGAACAGCGTCAGGTCCGGGATGATACCCTGGACGAGCGTCGTCGGGACGAGCAGTATCGTCCCGGTGACGATGAACACTTTCCGGCCGTAGAAGTCCGTCGCCCGTCCGATTGGCACTTGCAGGAGAATCTGGGCGAGGACGAACGCGGCGAACTGGAGCCCGAACATCTCGGCACCCTGGTCGAGCTCCGTGTTGACGATATCACCCAGCGTCGCGAACACGGCAATTCCGACGGCCATGAAAAACGAGACGACGCCGAGTGCGAACACCGGGTCGAGCAGCTGTTCACCAGTTCTGTCGAGTACGGCGAACCCGCCGGTGTCTATCGCTGGGTCGTCAGGGTCGGCCGGTTCGATATCCGGGTCCCGGATGAGCGCGAGCACGAGGAAGAACGCGAGCGTCGCCGTACACGCAGCGAAGTAGAAGGCAGCGTCGAATCCAGTGATAGACACGTCGACGACCGGGAGCGTGTACGGTCCGGCCGCGACGACGCCGCCGGCGGCGATAGGGCCGACACCGAACCCGACGAGGCGAAACGTGTTGTACGTTCCCATGTTCCCACCGCGGTTGTCCTCGGTCGCGAGGTCGTTGACGAGCGCCACCGTCGTTGGGATGATGAACGCGCCCGCGACCCCCTGCAGAACTCGGAGACCGACGAGATGCCAGTACGTCGACGCCAGCGAGTAGGCGAAGCTCGCGGCGGCGATGAGGACGAGCCCGAACAGGACGAAGATTTTGCGCCGTCCGGTCCGGTCCGAGAGCCGCCCGGTAAAGGGCTGGAGCGGACTGTTGACGAACCCAAACAGCGAGAGGATGATACCGGTAATTGCGACCTCGGTCAGGCCGAATGAGCTACCAGTGATGAAATCGCTGGCGATGAACAGCGGGAGAACGACGATGAGAAAGGAGTTCCCCACCGACTCGGACATCCGGGCGAGCGCGAGCGCGAGCACCTGCGGGTTGACACCGAGCAGATTCTTCATGGCGGGTTTCGGGAGTGAGAGAGACAGCAGGAGACGGCGCTCATGTGTCGCTACACACCTCTGGGAACCGTGCCATGTGAGATGGGTTGGGAGCCGTCGACAATACTGTTGTGATTGCGAAACGGGTGTCAGCGGTCGCTGGGGTGGCTCCACCAGTCCTCGAACCGCTGGGTGAGCGGGCTTCGGTCGGTGTCGATTGCACGATGAAACCGGCGTTCGACGAACGCGAGCACCAGTCCGAGGAGCGCGACCGAGAACGCGTAATCGAGAAACAGCCCGGTCTCACCCGTGACGACGAACCCAAAGCTGACGACGCCGAGACCCGCCGTCAGGAGCCACAGAAACCCTCGGAGGCGATAGAGAGACCGTGCCTGCTCGCGCTGTTCTGGCGTGTACAGCTGCTGTTCGTACAGCGCGACGAGACTGACTGCGACGACCAACAGCGACAGGCCGCCGAGGATGACCGTTCCGACCATCGGTTCAGAACTGGTACCGGCGGTCGTCGTTCTGCTGGGCCTGCGGGAACTGGCCGCCGGTCATCTCCTCGAAGGTCATCCCCGAGAGGTACTCATCATAGGTCACGTCGTGGCTCCGCCGGAGGTTGAAATCGAGCTTGCCGGTCTCGACGGTGGTCTGAAAGAGCATATGAATCGCCCGCCGGACGAGTTCGTCCGTCTCCTCGGGTTCGAGTGCGACCGCCAGCATCGCGAGTTCGTTTCGCGTCTCTCTGTCGAGTGTCACGTCGAGTTCCTCCCCGAGGTCGCTGTAGTTCTCCTCGATATCCGTCTTGAGGTCGTCCAGACTCATGGGGGAGCGTACTGCTGTCGAACGCAAACAGTTTTCGACCCGATGGCACGGTAAGTCAGGCCGAAACCGGCCGGGACCCGAGCATTTTCCTGACTCCAGACCAACACGCTGTCGATGACAGTGACATTCGGCGACCTGACAGTCGACTGGTACGGCTACGCGACTGTTCGACTCGAACACAATGGGACGGTCGTCTACCTCGACCCCGGACGCTACGGAGTCCTGACCGGCGACTGGACGGCTGACAGCGACCCTGCCGCGAGCGCTCATCCTTCCGGCCCGGCGGTTCGACCGAACGACGCAGACCTCGTCTGTCTCACCCACACGCACCACTACGACCCGGACGGGGTCGAGCGCGTCGCCGGAGACGAGACCACGATTGCTGCCTTCGACGGAATAAACACACATGGGAGTTCACGCGACCTGCAGCGCCTCTCCGAGTTGCCACAGGAAGTGGTCGAGCTTGGCATGGAGGACGAGGCGGTGCTGGCAGACGTCCCCCTCTGGACGGTCCCCGCATACAACGAGCCAGAGGGGCCACGAACCAGCGACGACGGGACGCCGTTCCACCCGAAAGGGCGGGGCTGTGGGTTCCTGCTCGCCCTCGGCGATACCCGGGTGTTCTGGCCGGGCGACACCGACGTGCTGGAGGGCCACGACCAGCTCGATGTTGACGTACTCCTCCCCCCTATCGGCGGGGCATTCACCATGGAGCGCACGGAGGCCGCCGAACTCGCCGAGGCGCTCGAACCCGACCTCGTCGTCCCGGTTCACTACAACACGTTCGACGCGCTGGAGACGGACTCGCGGGCGTTCGCCGCCGATGTCGCCTCAGAGGGGATTGCAGTCGCACTGGACGAACAGTGGGCGTGAGCAGCCTCAGAACGCCCGGTCACCCTCGTGCGCCATCGTCACGCGCTCTATCTCCCGAATCTCCTCGACGTCGAGCTTGTCGAGGAGGTTGACGAACGCGCCGGGGTCAGGGACCAGAAAGATGCGCAGCTGGAACTCGGTGTCGTCGTCTCTGAGGTCGACCACGGAGTCGAGAACGATAGAGAGCGAATCGTTGTGGATGTGCGAGAGCGTTCGGTCGGCGATTCTGTCGGCATCAGCGTACTCCAGTTCGGGCGTCTCCATGTTGATGGTCGTCGAGAGTGTGTTGGCGATGCCGTCGATGAACCCGGAGGTGAGGATGTTACACATCTCCTGGAGCGCGCTCTCGTGCATGTGATTGAGCTCGCCGCCCTCGACCGGCTGACCGGTCATATGACTCGCTATCTCGTGGGCCGTCCGGTCGCCGAACGTCATGAGGAAGACGCCGTAGGGAGGCTCGGTGAGTCTGATGTTGGCGTGGTAGTACTCGCCGTTGCCAATCTCCTGTGGGATGTCGCTGGGCTCGACGAAAGAGAGGCTCTTTATCTGGATATCCGCCTGGATGTCGGCCATCGTCGAGAGCGAGTCGGTGACGTTTTTCGCCCCGTGCTGGATGAGCTTCCCGATGATAGTGAGCTTGCGTATATCGATGAGGATGGGCATTGTGGTCGACTACCGAAGCGGATAGGTTAGTGTTTGTGGCCACAGTATCGGGACTGATAGCGGCGGTCTGTCCGAACGGGCGTATCGCGGGCGGTAGATACTTGCCCCCGTTGGCCGATATGCCGCCAATGCCCCTCTCAGAGACAGCACAGCGATATCTTCGCGCGACCGGACCGGCACACGACGAGATACAGGCCGAGATGGCGGCGTTCGCCGAGGAAGCGGGCTTTCCAATCATCGGCCCCGACGCTGGCGGCCTGTTGCGCACGCTCACGGCCACGACCCAGGCCGAGCGCGTCTTCGAGTTCGGCTCCGGCTTTGGCTACTCGGCGTACTGGTTCCTGCAGGGGATGCCCACGGAGGGCGAGATTGTGCTCACGGAGTTCGACGAGGACGAACTCGCCATGGCCGAGGAGTTCTTCGAGCGCGCGGGGCTGACCGAGCGCGCCCACTTCGAGTACGGTGACGCGATGGAGACCATCGAGGAGTACGACGGCCCCTTCGACGTGGTGCTCATCGACCACCAGAAGGAGCGCTACGCCGACGCCTTCGAGGCGGTCCGAGAAGACCTCCCTGTCGGGTCGGTCGTCGTCGCGGACAACATGATGCGAGGGCCGATAGATATCGACGACCTGCTCGGCTACTTCGAGTCGGGTGACCCGCTTCCCGACGACGCGAGCACGCAGGGCATCGCCGAGTACATCGACACCGTGCGGGGGGCGGAGGGGTTCCAGACGACGCTCGTTCCCCTCGGAAGCGGCGTCGCTCTCACCAGCCGGGTATCGGAGTAACGCAGAGCCGGCGGGACAACGTTTATCGACCTCCCGCGAGACGACGCTGGTATGACGGAGACAGCCGACTCCGAGACGGTGTCAGTCGAACTCGACGAGGAACTGCTGACCGAAATCGACAGCCGGTACGAGGACCTCGGCTACACCAGCGTCGACGCGTTCCTCGAACACGCTGTCGTCGACGCCGTCACTCACCCCGAGTTCGACCGCGGCGACCTGCGAGCGATGTTGACCAGCGAGGTGGACATTCAGGAAACGCGGCTGTCCCCCAGCGAGGAGGTGGCCGCGGATGTCGGGGTCGACCGCCCGGACGATATCGACGCGAACCCGTGGGACTGGGTGCTGACGGAGACCGCGATGGCCGACCTCGACCGCCGTGACGACTACGCACAGGAGCGTATCGTCACCACGCTCGACGACATCGTCAGCGGCGAGTGGCGTAACCCCACGGAAGAGCTGGAGGCGCTGGCCGAGGCCCCACACGACAAACTGCTCGTCGGACCGTTCCGCCTGGGCTGTCGCGTCGACCCCGACGAACAACTGCTGTACGTCCTCCGCATCCGGATGCGTGGGGAGTGATTCCCAGGAGTCTGTAATTCCCGAGCAGACTTTGTACACCTCGTTGCTACTTTCTAGTATGCGCGAAGTAGACGAATCCTACCAGCCACTCGAACAAGAGCGGGGAATCAGCTCGCCGGCAACTCGAACAGTTCTACTTCTCGGGGTTGTGGTAGTTGCCATCGGTATTGGACTGTTGCTGTGGACTCGTGCCGGGAAAGAGTAGGACTACTCAGCGCCGTCGCTGGCGTCGAACTCGTGGCCACACTCGGGACAGCACACCTCATCGTGGCGCAGCTCGACGCTGTGTTCGCGCACGTCTCGCATGACCGAGGAGATGCGGTCTTCGGCCTCTAACTCCTCCTCGACGGTGAGGTCGACGCCCTCGACTTCGAGCAGGAACTTCGCCACCTCCGTGGCCTCGTACATCACGTCGTCGAGCTCCTCCGCGGTGAAGAAGTCACACATCGCCCCGTAGAGAAAGGTCGCACCGGCCATCCGGACCTTCTCCTCGAAGGAGCTCCGGGCCTGATTGACCGCCTGGGGCGAGTACGTGTCGGTCATGAAGGGAACGAGATGGGGCAGATTCTCGCCGATTTTCGTCATCTCGACGCCCGTCTCGGTCCGGAAGTCGGCACAGAGGCGCGCGATGGCCCACTCCCGCGCCGTGATGTAGGTGCGCTCGCGCAGGAACTCGTTGGCCCGGTCGTACGTGCTCCCGTCGATTTTCTGGAACTTCTCGTATTTCATCACGTCCTCGGGAACGTCGCCGTTGCCGGCGGCCGGCACGTCGACATCGAGGTCGGCGGCGCCGCTCGACGCCGCCTGCTCGTCTCCATCGGATTGGGGCGCGGCATCAGTCTGTGGTTCGGGTGCGCTCTCTCCCGCGACCTGCTCAGTGTCCGTCCGCTCTGAGGCGACTGTCCCGGTGTCCTCGGGTGCGGTCTCGTCGTCGGCCGTCGACTCCTCCGACGGCGCTGGGTCGTCTGCCATGGTCTGTGCTCCGAGTGCCGGTGGAAAAAACGTATCGCCGCTAGGAGGATGTGTTCTCGCAAAAGTGGGTGTTGTTCAGACTGTGAACAGCAACTCTCTTCCAACCGACGATAACTAGCAACGTATTTCGAACCCGTCCTCACCCTGCGGTTCCCCATACGTCACGTCCACGTCGTCGACACGCGCGGCTGGACTCCCCTCGTGGCAGAACTCGACCATCGACTCCACAGCCTCCTCGGAGCCCTCGAACACCGCTTCGACCCGACCATCGCTCAGGTTCTGTACCCAGCCGTCGACGCCGTGTTCGCGGGCGGTGTCACGGGTCGTCGCGCGGAAGTACACTCCCTGTACCTTACCGGAAACGTAGACGTGTGCGCGTGTTCTGTCCGACATACCTGACAGTTCGACTGCAGCCCTCAAAACCGTACTCCTCGAAGCAGTGTTCTCATCAGTGGTGGAGATTGTGAACTACCCCACCCTACTCGCTCACCGCTTGCGCGGTTCGCTCGTCGAGGGCGGGGCTTCCTGTTTCGACGACGCACTTTGCATCCACGACAGTGGACGAGCCACCAGTCGTGGACGTAGGGAGTGCAGTCTCCGCAGGCGTGACTTCGGCGTGTCCCAAACCTACCTCCTGAATACCACGTTGTAGCACGTTGTACGCGGCGTTCTCGTCACGGTCAGTCTCGAACCCGCAGGTCGGGCAGGAATGCTCGCGCACCCACAACTCCTTCTCAACCTCGACACCACACTCGGCACATTCTTGCGTCGTGCCTTCGGGTTCGACTTTCACGAAGTGCGTGCCCTCACGCTCGCACTTGTATTCGAGGAAGTCGATGAACGTCCGCCACGACGCGGACGCTCGGTTCCGACTGTTTGACGGCAGTTGCATCATCCCGTGAACGTCGAGGTCTTCCACGGTTACGAAGTCGTACTCACGAGCATAGTACGCTGAGAGTTTGTGCAAGAAGTCTCGGCGTTTCCGCACGATGCGAGCGTGGATGCGAGCCACGCGACGGCGTTGCTCGTGCCAATTCTGCGAACCTTCCTCTTTGCGGCTCAACGCTCGCTGCTCGCGTTTGAGTCGCTCGTCCTCGTCTTCGAGGTCGAGGCTGCCGACCATCGTGCTGTCCGTGTCGTGGGCGTACTTGATGATGCCCACGTCGATGCCGACCATCTCCTCACGGTCGATCTCGTCCAATGTGGGGTTCTCGGGCGCGTCAGTTTCGGTTTCGATGCCGAAGGTGGCGTACCACTCGCCCGTTTTCTCTTGCTTGACCGTGACCTGTTTCACGCGGGCGTCGTCGGGGATGGCACGGTGGAGATGTATCGGCACCTCACCTATCTTGGAAAGGGAGAGGCGAGTCTGGTCACTCGTGTTCTTGAGTTCGAAACCAGACTGGTTGTAGGTGAGACTTCGATACTCTCGCGGTGACTTCCACTTCAGCATCCCGACTTTGTGCCCGTTCTCCTTCTTTTCTTTGAGGCGGTCAAGGTTGTCGCTGACGCGACGGGCGACCATTTGCAACACTTTCGAGTACACGTTGTTGAGGTCGTTCCACCAGTCTTTCAGGTCGGGAAGCATGTTCTGCATCGCGGTGTACGACAGGTACTCGTCGGTGTTGCTGAGTTCGTACAGGAAGTGATTATAGAGTTGCCTACAGGTATCGATATGACGTTCTAACGCGGCTTCGACGGCCTCGGTCGGCTCGATGCGATACCTGTAGTTGTAGTTCATCGTGTTACTCTTCGTTTTCGTCGTCGGTTTCGTCGGGGTCGCTGACGCGGATGACTTTCACGTCTGCGCCGCGCCAGTCTTTGGGAACGGTGACGTGGGCACTCCCGCCGAACTCTTTCGCCTCACGGTCGATGATTTCCTCGCCTTCCAATTCGAACGTGCCCATACAGGACTATATATCCAATATATATTTATGCGTTTCGGCTGAGAGTGACAATAGCTTACGGCTGTATCCCCGCCCTACTGCGCTACTCGGCCTACGGCCTGCGTTGCTCCTTGAGGACGGAGACTTAGCCTGTAAGAGTTAAACCAGGGCAGTTCACCGTTCGAACTGTTCTGTTTAGTTTCCAAAGTTATTTGGTTCAGAGAAAACAGCTTTTTGGTTTTAAAATCGAACCAATGGCTGTACAGGACAGTTAGCCGTCACTCCGCGAGTTCGTCTCCACCACCGTTTCGAAGGAAGTGGAAGACGTACGTCTGGGTGTACCCCGCAAACTCGCCGCCGAGCGCCTCGCGAATCGCTCGCGACGTTTCGGTGTAGTTGCCACACTCGCACTCGGGGTAGTACTCCTCGATGGTCTGGCGAATCCACGTGTCGAGGGGGACCGCTTCCAGGTACCCGAGCGAGAACAGCAGGATGCAGTCGGCGACCTTGTCACCGACACCGACAAACTCGGTGAGCGCCTCGCGGGCCTCCTCGTAGGGCAGGTCACTGACACCGAGCGGCGTCCCTTCGGCGACCATCTCCGCCGAGCGCTTGACGTAGGGCGCGCGGTAGCCCAGCGAGAGGTCCCGAAGCTCCGCCTCGGTGGCAGCGGCGAGCTGTTCCGGCGTCGGGTAGGCGTAGTACGTCACGCCGTCGAACTCGACCGGCGTCCCGAACGCTTCGCGCAGGGACTGTTGCATCTCGTGGATGCGCGAGACGCGCATCTGAGCCGAACAGATAAACGAGATGAGCGTCCCAAAGGGCGGGTCGTCGACCAGGCGCATCCCCCAGTAGGCGTCGTAGGCCGCCCGGACGAGGTCATCGTCAGGGGCCGTCGCCCGAATGGCGTCGAGGTCGTCGTCCAGACGGAGGCGGCGGCGGAGGACCGGTTCCGCGTCGATTGTCGACTCCCACTCGAGAGCGCCGGAAGCGCTGTCGCTCCCGAGGAGAGCGTCACGCTGACGAGCGCGAATAACGGCCGGCTCACCCGTCTCGCGCGTCGTCGTCACGTACCACGCATCCCCGCCGTGGTGAGTCTCGTCGCCGAAGTCGTCGCCGTCCTCGCGCCACCAGAGGTACGACTGGCCGCTTTCGAGCGTCGACTGGAGGTCGAAGTTGCTGGGTAGCGTCGAGAGGGGTATCTGTCCACGTTCCATCGTCCGTATGGCAGGCTAGCGTCTCCTTGTCGGTTTCGGGTTCGCTCGCAACCGAATCCTGAAAGGAAGGAGAGATACGGGCTAACCTTCATATTCGTTGGCCATCAAAATGTAGATATGAACTGCAGAGTTGTCGTCGAAGCGGCTGTACCGGTGTACGACGTCGAAACAGCCGATGAGGCGGTTCGAATTGCCATCTCGAAGACCGGCGAGATGCTGAATCCTGACCTCAACTACGTCGAGATAAACATGGGTGAGCGGACCTCGCCATCCGGCGAAGAGCTTCCACCGGCGTTCATCGCGGCCGACGAGGCCCTCGTTGCACTCGAACTGGAGATGACGGTGTTCAACGTCGAGCGAGAGGAGCACGCGGCCCGGATCGCCCGAAAGGAGATCGGTCAGCGACTCGAGAACATTCCACTCGACGTGCTCGAAATCGAAGTGCTGGAAGACGAGGAAGATGAAGACGACGAGAGCGCCGATGCTGAAGACGATGTCGAGAGCACTGAGGACAGTTCCACCGGGAACGAACAAGAGGACACTGACGAACTCGAAACGAGCACGGCAGCAATCGAGAACGGGGGAGACGTGCCCGACGACGAAGTGCTGCCCGAGTTCGAAGAGCTCATCGACGAGTAG
>LKMJ01004253.1_pt1 | contig 13435 bp, 12 predicted proteins | sample 643391 | NCBI WGS metagenome assembly LKMJ01 (sample SAMN04112250, study PRJNA286221) | soda lake metagenome | biome: soda lake; feature: Kulunda Steppe; material: water; isolation source: sample PL-Br10 brine of Picturesque Lake | place: Russia: Kulunda steppe | collected 2010-07
TGTCTAAACAACGATGATAGTTTAGAGGCAAAGAATCGATAAAACCGAGCGTGAGAATTCGGTCAGAAACCGGAATAGAGTAGGTGTGGGTTTCGAAGTCCTACTCTCTGCCGAACATCTGACGCATGACTGGTCATGTGTAATGAAATAACAATGAATAGGATTATAATCAACACAGATTCATCTGGACGCGCAACACACCGTCCTGAAATTATTGCTGAGGAGTCTTCTTAATTTCAACTATTCAATCGTTTGGGGCGGACCTCTATAGAGGGCATCGTTCAGTCTCTCACACCATTTCAAACGTTTGTCACACGGTCTGTTTTCACACGGTCGTCACACGGTGCACACGGTTGACCGTTTGGAAGGAAATATCACCATACATACCCACTCACACACACCGCAATCGTTGAAATCATATAAGCTCAACCAGACCGAAGAACGGATAACTCCCAATAAGAGATAACATCTGATTATTTTCTTTTGGTTTATATAAAATATTTGCCTTACATCTCGGGGAAGTTTTATAACCCTACAGAACTTACTTTACCACAAGACAATCTCCTTAATAACATAAATAAAATAACATAAATAATCAATATTACAAAATAAACTAATTGAAAATGTATGTTGGTATGAGACAGGTTTGTGTGTCTCAATTTAGAAATTCTTTGACTAAAAGTGGTATATGTAGGGTAAGTATGGCAATAAAAACTTCCAAACCCGTCTAGTTATCTAACTCTTCTATCCTTCGAGCAGATAGAATATACTCTGTTGTCTTCACATCTTTGAGTTTCACTTCAACTATATTGTTTGTCGTCCGGTATTTCACAACCACATCATCATTGATATCCGCTACATTTTGCCGAACGGTACGGTTACTTATTGAATCAAAATGGTCATACAAATCTTGCATTTGTACGAGACCGCCATTGTCTGCGATGTATTGCATTATTTGACCTGCACGCTTTGTTCTCTCGGCAGCAGTTGCTATTCGGACAATATTTCGAAACTGGCGTAATTTTGAGCTACTTGAATCCATATATTAACACTATGTATTACTATGAACTTAAACATATTAAATGTTGATGGTGGATTTTTGAATATTTTCCGATTTCACGATTTATGACACAAAATTTTAATTTTGATTAAAAAGTTGTTTGCCGGAGTTTTATTTCTATAATTATTCCAGATAGTTAGAAATGTCATCAATTACTTTGTGCACTGTCTCTTCTCCAATCGGCGTATTAACTACACATTTTCCAGAATTTGAGATTGTCATTGTACAATCAATATTCTCTGGCTTATAGATAACAAATGGGTTCTGTTCGGGTTCATATTCCGCACGTTCTCCTAATAAAGATTTTAATTTAGATAGTTCTATCTCAGCATCAATATCAATAGAAAAAACATAGTTTACTATAGTTGTTTTTCTCCCATTCATATCATCTATTATTCCTAATCTTGAAAGTAATTTGAGAAATTTTTTATTTACACTGCGAGTATTACCAATTGATTTACACCCCATTATATTATATTTTCCAGTACGAAAAATGGTCACAGTGCCAACGTTATCGTGGAATTCTATTACAAGACGTTTCCCGGGATTAATTCTTGAAACAACAGTATCGAAATCCCTAATATCTTTTTCAATTTCATTTAAATCCAGTTCAATATTTAAATCTCCATTGCTAACTACATTTACTAATTTTATTATATATTCTACCATTCTATATGTACTTCCCAATTTCGCATTTTATGCACTTCCATATAGTGCCTCAGCTTGCGTAAGAATTGGGTCAATCATGGACTCATATTGGCTATGTTTAAACCCTTTTTCTCGGAGCAAAGCCTTGACCTCCCTCCGTATTTTTGATTGCATTTTGGTTCTATTCATCCAGTCAACCTCGACATTCTTTTGTAACAATTCTTTAATTTCTATGGCAATTTCTTGAAGAAGCTCTTCATCGATATCTTGTTCAGTATTCGACGAAATGGCGTCATAAAATGCAAGTTCCTCTTCTGTTAAGTCGAAGCGTTCTTCTCGTTTTTCTTCTTTCTGCAGCTCTTCAGCAAATTCTTTAAGCCTGTCTATGACTTCTTCTGTGGATATCGACCGACTATTATATTTATTCACAGTGTCCTCAAGCTTCTCTTCAAATCCTTTATATTTTGAAATGTTTTTACTTTTCCTTGCATATATTTCGCCTTTTACAAGCCTCTCAAGAAGTTTTACTTGTAAGTTCTGATGCTCTATATTCTCGGCTTCGTTTAAGAATTCTTCACTCAAAATAGGTTTACCTTTTTTCCAGTTCTCGAACCCAGACACCTGAACCACGTCTTCAGCAGATATCCCATCTGAAACTATTTCTTTGATGGCTGATTCTATTTCTTCGGTGTCAGCGGGCTCAGATTTCGTTTTCTCGATGGACCGTAGACTATTCTTTATTCCACGGAAGAACACCACATCGGACCGTATTTTTTCTCCCTCTTCGTGAGGTGTAACGAGGCTAAATGCTTTCTCAAGCTCGGCAACAGCGTCCATGAAGTCGTTTTTTCTGTCCTCGCGGTTTTCGCTGGGTTTCTTAGGTTCTAATATTTCGTTCTCAGCACTATGGAAGAGACGGCGTAACTCTCTTTGGTCGTCTATATTTTGCCACCCTTTATATTGTATATCTTTCAAGAAATCAGCGACATTTCGATGCTTCTTGTTCATAACTTCTATCGCAGTCTCTATATCTACCATCGCCTGGTCGCGTATCTCTGAGGTATACTTGTCGAGTGCGCTTTTGAGGTTCTCAGCGATACCGATGTAGTCCACTATCAACCCCCCTTCTTTATCTCTATATTTCCGGTTGACACGCCCGATTGTTTGTAAAAGGTCATGGTTCTTCGCTGGTCGGTCGATGTACATGGTGTGGAGACACGGAACATCGAAACCTGTCGTCCATTTCCGACAGACAACAGCTATTTTGAGTGGGTCTTTGTCATCCTTGAATTTGCGTTTAAGTTCGTCTTCGCTCGGCGGGTCATCCATGTAGTCTCCAGGACTGGATATGATGGCCGCTGTTTGGGGTGCGCCGTCTATGCTCTCAATTTGACGTTTATATTTGATAGCAGCTTCCCTGCTAATAGTGACTACCATAGCTTTACCATCAATTTCGCGTTTGTTGAAGTGCTCTACTATGTCTTCAGAGATTTTCTGTATACGGTCGTCATTGTTTTCTATCAAGGCACGCAGGTCTGTCCACTTGCCTGTTACTTCACTCTCAAGCTCGTCCGATTCTGAGCTGAGTAAATTACGAACACGTTCGCTTACTTCATCTCGATTATATTGTAGTTTCGAGAAACGTGCCTCGTAATATATTGGAACGGTAGAACCGTCCTTCTCTGACCTATCTATCGGGTATTCGCTTATATGCTCACCAAACGTCCTCCGTGTCGAACGGTCTTCCTTTTGTATCGGCGTTGCAGTGAATCCCAGGCGTGACGCGTTCGGTAGTGCTCGACGTAAATTACCAGCGAGTTTTTTATATTGTGACCGATGGGCCTCATCTGCGACCACAATTACATTTTCTCTTTCATTAACAGTCGGATACTCGGTTTCGCCGTCTCTAGTCTGAAACTTCTGAATCGTGGTGAAGATGATTCCACCAGCCTCACGGTCAATCAGGTTACGTAGGTGGTCCCGGCTGTCAGCCCACTCGGGACGAAAATCAGTGTCAGCAAAATTGTCGTGGAGCTGCACATCAAGGTCGTTTCTGTCTGTAACAAAGACGAGGGTCGGGTTTCTGAGTTCGTCGAGTTGTCGCACTACTTTTGTATAAAAAATCATCGAGAGTGATTTTCCGGAACCCTGTGTGTGCCAAAAGACCCCAATACGGTTCTCATCTTTATTCGGCACAACCTCGCTTGTACTTTCGACGGCTTTTTTTACACCATAGTATTGATGATATGCGCTCAGTTTTTTCGTGGTCTTCCCATCTTCTTCATCAAAAATAATAAAGTTCTGTATCAAATCAAGGATACGTTCCTTGTCGAAAACACCACGCACCAGAACCTCGGCAGGTGGTAGTTCTGGGTGTTCGTCGCCTTCCGTTTCTATGTATTTCCACTGTGAGTACCACTCCCATGGCGTGGTGAGAGTACCTACTTTAGCGTTCCTACTGTCCATCACAGTGATAAATTCGATGTAGTGGAATAGGTCCGGTATGTCTTCTTGGTAGGTTTTTGTTACTTGTCTGTATGCTGACTGTATGGTTGCATTTTTATCTGTCGGATTTTTGTTCTCGATAATACCAATAGGTAATCCGTTAATGAAGATGAGAATGTCAGGTATGCGTTTGGTGTTATTTCCAATCTGTATCGAAAACTGGTTAGTTATAAGAAAATCATTCTCTTGGGGTTCCTCAAAGTTGATTACATCTATAAAATCACCAATCTGTTCACCTCCTCTTTCATACTCTACGTGTATACCGCCAATGAGTTTCTCATGGAAGTTACGGTTGTTTTTGATGACTTTCGGTGAATTAAATCCGAGTAGTTCTGCCATCGCCTCTTCTATCGCAGAGTCAGGCACTTGAGGGTTGAATTCACGCAGCTTCTTCCGAAGTATTTCGCGTAGGACTACTTCGGAAAGGCTGTTACGTTCAGGGTTTTCACCACTTGGTGATATTTCACTACCGTGTTTATATTCGTAACCTAACTCTTTGAAGTCTTCTATGGCAGGCTTTTCGGATAATTCGTATTCATTAAGGGTCATTTTTCGTGTTCTGTCAACGGATTTGATTCATTATTGCTTCCTGGCGAAAACCGTACCTGACCGAGCATTAATTTCGGGAGAAGCGTGTCACGCAACTCTGCAAGGGTAGCATTTTCTTCTCCATTGCTGACCTGCAATTCAAATATAGGAGCCATAATCTCTGTCATATTATCAAGTGTTTTCTCATCAGGCACAAGTACTTTCGCCTCTTCCAAATGACCTCTCCTTATATGACCCATCGTGGTCTTTTTGCTTTCCGCTATTCTCTGGAATCTGTTTAAGTGGTGATTTATCCATGAGTAGTAGAACCATCTTGGATAGTCCTCAGAAGTAACTTTGAATAGATGTTGGTTGAGAAATCCTTCATCACCTTTCCAGACATCCAATACCAAACTGGCAGACCAAGAGAAAACGACATCTCCTGCCTCAATATAGTATTTTTCTGGGGCTTGTTTTTTGCTTACTTTATCACTGTCTTCTTGAATCCCATTTCTTAGCTCCTCTATTTTAATAACAGGTAGAGTTTCTTTATGTTCGTCTTGGGCTTCATGATTCTGCCATCGTATACCGTTCAGGAAGTTAGCTACACTGTTTAATGGACGTTTTTCCCAGTGCTTTGGATATTCCATCTCCAGCTCCGGGTCATATACGAACTCCTCATCATTGTATAAATCAAAGTCAACAAACCACGACCTGAATAACGTTTGCGACAACTCTTCCAACAAGCTGTTAGTATGGATGTTATTCTCAATCTTGGTGTCTATTGCGTCGAGGAATCCAATAATCTCTCTTTGTTCTTCTATAGGTGGTACCTTAATAGTTAAATTATCAAACAAGTCCGTAGATATACGTTGTCGCCTTGCTGTACTTCCTGTGGCCCAACTTAGAGCATGTTTACGTATATCTTCTCTTCTAACGGCATAATAGACAAACTTTGGCAGTATCGTATTATCCTTGGGTCGCATTACCATGAATTCTGTAGAGCCAAATGCTATTTCTCCTTCTTCTAATATGTCCACATATGCTGTCTTCCCAATTTCTAAACATCTTGACATTTTTGGGAAAAGTGTGTCATTGTTCTTGAACCGAGGGGCAGAGTATTTGTATTCTTTTTTAGATTTATCTTTTATTTTTCTATGATATGGATAAAGGTTTTTCATAGCGACATATGTTTGTTCCTTACCTTTCTCCAGTGAAGGATAATTATTCACTTCGATAACATCAGAAAAAGTGTATTCCTTCCATTCAGAGGTTGTATTACCAACGAAGTCAGAAAGTATTTCTTGGTCGCTCAAAATTCCACCTCACGGAGTTTTTCATCAATTTCCCTCTGCAACTCATTAGATTTCTCAAAGTTCTCTCTAATTTTACCAGTTAATTCTTCCATCTTAGGTTCCAGCGGGACACTTTCTTCCTCTACTTCCCCAACACCCACATATCTTCCAGGAATCAATATATGGTCGTTTTCGGCTATTTCTTCTTTATTGGCTACTTTACAGTATCCTGCTTCATCTTCATACTCTGAATAATCTTCTCTGTATGCTTTAACCGTATTTGATATCTTTTCTATATGTTCTGGATTCAAGACTTTCTGTTTAACGTCTTTCTGCTCATATATATCTCGCGCGTTTATGAACAAGGTCTCACCTGTTCGTGTCCTCTCTTTATCGGATTTCTTTCCTTTTGACATCGACAATATCCATAAGCATACTGGAATTTCTGTAGTGTAGAATAGTTGGTCAGAAAGAACAATTATCGCATCCACTAAATCGTCTTCTATCAGTTTCTTACGGATTTCTCCACCTTTACCACCTGTTGATAGAGAACCTTTCGCCATGACCGTCCCCACAGTACCATCATCAGCCGTATGATGTATCATATGCTGCATAAACGCAAAATTCCCCCCTTGTTTACTGACAGGAGGCATACCATAGCTGAAGCGTGGGTCGTCTTCAGCGACAGCGTTTCTACCCCATTCCTTCATATTAAACGGTGGATTCGTGATGACGTAATTTGCTTTTAAACCTTTGTGCAGGTCATCGCGTATACTATCACCTTGTCTGATATCCCCATCAATACCGCGTATATATAGATTCATCTTACAGATACGCCATATATCCTGCTTCAGCTCTTGCCCGTAGACAGATATACCTCCTTTTTTCTCCCCTTCTTTCTCAGCAAATTTCTTATTTTGAATAAACATGCCTCCAGAGCCACAGAATGGGTCAAAGATACGTCCTTCGTATGGTTCAAGCACTTCCACAAGAAGTTCAACAACCGGTTTAGGTGTGTAGAACTCACCCTTATCTTGGCCTTCTTTACGTGCGAATTCTTTGATAAAGTACTCGTATATCCTGCCGAACGTATCTTCGTCATCTTTGCCCAAATCAATATCTGCAAATTGGTTCAAAAGTCCTTCAAGTACGTCCTGTGGTATTCGAGAGTACCGCTTGTGCATCATCCCCTTAAGTTGTTCTGGGTTCTCTTCCTCAACTGCCCGCATTGCTTCATCTATCTTACTTCCTATCTGTTGTGATGTGGCATTGTTCTGCAGCTCGCTCCACTGAGCTTTTTCAGGTACATACAGAACATTCTGTGAATAGTATTCGTCTCTGTCGTTTATAATATACCGACGCTCCTTTTCGTCATCCCCACAGTAATAAGAAGAATCAGGGTCATGGGTCAACTCCTCTAATTCTGTTCTGCGTTTCTCAAACGCATCCGACATATACTTAAGAAAAAGTAGACCGAGAACAACATGCTTGTATTCAGCAGCTTCAACAGGCCCTCGAAGCTTCTCTGCAGAGTCCCAGAGCTTTGTTTCTATCTCCCCGTTGTCTCCGTTAATCGCCATACAATAATCACAGAGCGAAGGTCACTTTACTTTTGCCTTGGGGAATTCAGTCACGTCGGTTGATTTCTTATTACTGAATACCTCACACAATTGTCTCTGGTGAGGATTGGCATGGAGGAACAAAAAACTAACATCTCCCTACAAATTATACCTAGCAGAATGTTAGTATGGAAATTGTGAGTACTATGGGAGCTGGGTCGCTTGGCCGGGAATTAGATTTACACTTATTAGTTGACGAATTAGAAAATTCCTCAACTTCAGTGGACACATCATTCGTAAGTGATGGGATGGTTACTATTTACTTTGACGAAGATAGCCCTGCATACACACTATACCGAACTGGAACGTTTCAGATTCGAGGACCTAAAACTGAATCTGATTTAAACCAAGCCGAGTCTAATTTACGGACCATTCTTTCTAGTATTGGTGTTGAGATGCCTGATTACGAGTTTCGCCACGCCACCTCCGTTTTTGTGGGGTCATTTGAGGCCAGAGTGAACCTAGAGAAACTAATTATTGCTCTAGGACTTGAGAATACAGAGTACGAACCAGAGCAGTTCCCGGCTGTTATTTTTCGGCCACAAGAATTTGGCGTAACACTCCTAATCTTTTCGACGGGCAAAATTGTTGTGGGTGGGACAACTGACCGTAAAGAAGCAAAATCGGCTCTCAAATATATAGGAGAAATTATAGTTAAGTTTAATGATGTATAATCAGTAGCCAATAGTTAATCTCAGCCAGACTCTGTATCATCCAACTTTTGTGGAACGTGCCGTTTTCCGCATGAACAGGGATAACCACCTTCATCTTTATATTTTAGAATGAGATTATGCGAGATTCGTCCACCGTTCGGACATCGATAATAGAGTTTACGTAGAGTCCATTTTTGACCCCAATCATACCAAGGGTCTCTACCATCAATTTCGTCGTAATGGTCGCTACATAATTTCCACTCTTGATGAGGATGTCCTTCCTTGCTTGCTATCGAATGTGTGGCTACTTTTTCGCAGTCTCTTGCTTGGCAAATTGGATTTACTCTACTATGGTTCGTATCATTCAGAATGTCATTTTTATTATTCATTTTCTACAATTATTTCTAAGGAATTAAATTATATAAATATTGCTATTAATTAAATTATGCAGGTGAATATAAGATTTGCTTAGCATTTCCAGATTCTTATCACAAATTATAAGGTACAAACTTGGCATACATTAATTTTCACTCCAAAATTTATTTGTGTTTTATAATGGGAAAATGAAACATGTTAAACTTGACAGACCATGAACCGACAGATATTCTGGGTTTTACAGAATTGAATTTCGAATGCCGTGAAGACAAGGAATGTTATTTATGTCGTCTTCGGTACTAAATACGTCCCCTTTGGCTATTCCCGATATTATTGACTAACCATGCCGATGGCCGTTTGTTTGGCGTAGACTTATGACTGACCATGACAATTTCTGGTATGAATCTGAAACAATGGACAAAGGCATTTCTCATGGTTCTCTTCGTTATCTGGATAACCTCTGAGGTGGCAAACATTGTTTTACCCCGACTTGATGCATCAACTCCATTCGGCAGTGTCGGATTCGCCGCGGTGTCTACCAGTGTGACGGCTTTCACGCTCATACTGATTGCGCTCGGCGGATGGGGATTGTATAGGTGGGCTGTCGGAGAAGGGTTTAGTAGGTGATGACCCGTGGTGTTGGGATTGTCGCTAACATAGTCACTGGATGCGCCTGTCTTTTGATATTGAATGCTATGGCCGATATCATTGGCCCGTGGATACCTGAGTCCTCAGCCGTTGAAATGGGCATGTTCTATTCAGGACTAAGCCTCTTGCCAGCAGTCTTTCTCGCTGGGGTGGTCTCCCTGTTTGTATTAGCCATCGCTCAAATTCGCGGGCAAATATAAGTCGAATACTGTCTATGGTATTCTCGTTTAGAATTAGAAGGTTTTCTGCCCCGCGACCGCTGCACTACCTGTACACCCGCAGGTAGTACTAACATGCGCTCATCTAGAAGATGTACTTTTTCGACTGTATATAGGGAACTCTTGATTTAATTGACAATCGTGAGCTGAGTTAATCAAAAAGAGCGGATATGTTGAACAATGAGGGCCGTCAATGACCAGACTGGTCAATATCCCCTGCTTTTAAGTATAATCAAACCATGGTTATAGCATGGATAAATCAGATTCAAACGAGACAGTAAAAAAACAACTTCAAAAAACAATCGACTTCACACTAAAACCAGACTCGATAATTCAAAACGATGAACAACCATATAAATATATAATTCCAGATTATGAGATAAATATCGAATATCTAACGAAAAAAGACACATATAAAGTTACATTCGAAAAATCAGAACACTACCTCGATGACCTCGACAGCTTAGAATTATTTTTATATGGCGTAAAAGCTGCCAGCAGAGGTGCGCCATGACTGACAAGACAATCGGATACGCTCGAATAAGTACCGAGCAGCAAGACCTCCAGAGACAACTCGATAAATTCGATACCTATCAACTCGACTCAGTAAAAACAGACGTAATGACTGGAACCAACACAGAGAGGGAAAGCTGGCAGTATATTATGAGCAACATTGATGAAATCAATAAAGTCGTCGTCTCGTCTGTTTCCAGAGTCAGTCGGTCAATCTCAGACCTTCACCAAATAGCAGACCAATTCAAATCGAACGATACAATATTGGAATTTATAGACGAACCCATTACGATAACCAATGAAACCGACCCATTTCAAAAAGCCATGTTTTCATTATTGGGAACATTTGCCGAGCTGGAAGCAGATTTAATCAGTCAACGAACGAAGCAAGGCATTCAATCAGTCAAAGAGTCTGGGAAAAAATGGGGCAGAGCACCGATAGGATATACCAAAGAAAACGGCGAGTTATTCCCTGAACCTGAATACGAACAAATATGTTACACACTCCAGCAAGTCGATAACGGTGACCTATCAAAACGAAAAGCCAGCAATCGAATAGAACCGAGCAGAGCAACCATTCGACGGATTTTAGACAACGAGGAAAAACGAGAATTATATAACTTAGATTAAAAATTTTCTAAGATTAATTACATATATAATATGTGTAAATAAATATATTTACAACCTCGCCCGCACTCTTGGTACACTGTATCATGTCCGAGCTAAACTATAGCACATGTCCGACGTGCGATTCGAAACTCGCCACCGATGAATTTCTCGACTACACCATCGACCTCGACCGACGAGAAATAATTAAAAACGGCGGAACATGCCCCGCATGTAACAGCGAGTTGTACTCAAGAAATTCCAAAGGCAAACAAATAATCCAAAACAAAGAATCACGGCTTCACTACGATTTATGTTTAATGACCGCAGGTTTATTTTGTGACCGAGGACAACCACATCTAGAGAAAAAAATCGGAAACAAATTTAGCTATTTCATCTGTGACGTGGTAATCGAAGTCGAAGGTTATGCAGAATGGAACGGAATCGCTATCGAGGTTATAGTTGACGCAGACCAGCTTATCGAAGAAAAACGAGCCGTATACGAAGATAACGGATATACGCTCGTATGTGTTTACCCTGAAGATTACAAAGGTGGTCTCGACAAAAACCAGATACTCGACCGAGAACTCGAACACTACTAAACTAAAATAGCACTCTCTTCCTCCACAATCCGAATGTTCTGTTCAATGTCGTCATAGTCTGCTGTTGTTACAGCCATCATAATGAAACAGTGATGTGGGACATCTACGTCACTGATATAAACATGAAATGTTCCCTATCGTATCTCAATTGTGTGGAAGAGAATCGGTGTATCCATCATGTACAGCGTTCCAATCAGGCGTAGTGTAATCCATCGTTGTGTCAACTTTTTCATGTCCAGCCATCATAGCTGCATGAGCAATCCCGATTTCTGGACAAGAGTTTACCCAATAGCTAATACAAGAATGTCTCAACCGATGTGAAGTAAAAAACCATTGTTTGACTTCTCCATCCTCAACCATCAGTGGCTCCTGTTCACCTGCATTGAATGCAGTCTGTTTCACCATGCGACTTACTGTTGCTGGTTCTAAGCTCTCAGAGTGAGTCGAAAGGAATAGATACGGGCTATCATCAGCATACGAAGAGAAAGATTCTCTATGCCGTTCTATCCATTTGGTCATGAGGTAATCAAGCTCTGGAGGATAGAAGACGTAGCGATTGTACAACTCGTGATGTTCTTCGAGCTTTGATGAATTGAGATAGATTGACCGTTTATTTCTATTTACATTCTTTTTGCGAATTCGAACTAGCTCATCACCTCTGACAGCTGTTGTCGCCAATAACCTCAACATTAGCTCGTTACGAGTTTTAGTTTCAGGCTTTTTCCCAGGGGTATGCCCGTAAAGCCTTCTTACGCGTTCCATGTCCGCTGTTTTAATATCTTCTTGTGCTTCTCGCGCGTGTACCTGAATATAGTCTGGAATACTTGTGCTAATGCTATAGTCATCGTAAAGTGAAAATTTGTGCGTAGGCACACGCTCCATTTTGGTATTGATGTCTGGGTCGTTCATCAGTGTCTCATAAAACATCGTGATACTGCTAATCATTCCTCCTAACGTTGTGTTGGCATATTGGCTCCGTATCTGTTTAAAATACGAACGTACATCGTTATCTTTGGCTTCAAATGGTTCCAAATCATTTTCCTGACAAAATGAGAGCCAGTAGAGAGTACCTTTTTTTCTTGCTTCAAATGTCCGGTCATTAGTGTCAGCTAATATTAACGCTTCAAGATATGCTTCATGGAGTTCTTTGTACCGACCTTCCAATTCTATATCTGAAGAGAACTGTCCTTTGTTATTTCGTTCCATTAGTTGTCCTCTATTGAAAATGGGTCCCAATCTTCTGGAGGTTCCCAATCACTACCATACTCAATATCATTTAATCGTGTATCTAGTTCGAAAAATCGTCGTCTACCCTCTTGTATGAAGGAATGGACTGGTGCAGTTTCTTCTGCTTCAAGCCATATGAGTGCTTTCCGCACATGGTATTCGTCCTCACCAAGATAATCTGCAATATCTTCAGGGTAACCTGATATTTTCACCCGTTCACGGGCAGTCGTCATCCCCGGCTCTATTTTGATATTTCTCATATCTTTTTTACTTGGAACAGAAATGAGGACATCTTGAACTCGCATGCCCAATTTCATTAGTTCATTTTTTGTCAACTCCTCACTACTGTCGCTATTCATCTCTCGATACAAATCGTCTAGCTGCGTCCCGATAGCTTGTATTTCACTCTGCAGCTCATTCATCTCAGTATCGATGCCTGAAACATCAATATCGACATTCGATTCTATTTTTTTGGCAGCTTCAATTTGAACATATTCGTCGCTCAGTTCCCTATTAACAGCAGTAGTGATGAGGTTCTTGTAACTACCATATTGCTCATCAACAGCTTTCTTCCACTCTTTTTTTAGGGCCTCAGGGATACGGATTTGGACTGGAGATTGTCTGTGCCTATCGTCCGATTCGTCGTCCTGGGTTGGCATCTGGGACAAATGCTGGTAGAGTGCCAATAAGTATTATGGTTATTTCATGATTCCATCGCTGACAGATGTATCTCAGCCACAATTTAATAAAAAAATTCGAAGTCAGATTAGAAGTGTTAAACTTCTAATGTTGAACTCGTCATTACTCTCGACCGAACATCTGACGCATCATCGGATGCATCTCCATCATTTGTTCTTCGGCGATCTCCTCGTACAGTTTGTACGTAATCGACACGGTCAGCAGCAGTCCTTCACCGGAGACGTTACCGATGCTGCCAA
>LKMJ01004254.1_pt1 | contig 13435 bp, 11 predicted proteins | sample 643391 | NCBI WGS metagenome assembly LKMJ01 (sample SAMN04112250, study PRJNA286221) | soda lake metagenome | biome: soda lake; feature: Kulunda Steppe; material: water; isolation source: sample PL-Br10 brine of Picturesque Lake | place: Russia: Kulunda steppe | collected 2010-07
GGGCCTCTCCTAGCGATTCAACCGGGAGGGTGGCGTAAGCAGATCCGAGCACGGTCTCGTGGCTCTGCAGTGAGAAGATCACTGGGGCTGCCAAAGGGTGGGGCGCTTGGGGCTGGGGAGCAACGCCGGTCTGCAGCGCATGAGGTAGTGCTCTCCATACTCTCTCTGGATGTCAACACACAATCATCACCTGTATAATCATTGAGCGCCATAATGTTGCATGCAGACTCATCATGAAAGCCATCAACAAAGGCTGTCTGGCAAATTGTTTGTTCCACTTAGATGCTGGCAGCACTGACCGTTTGGCCCAACAAAATCTTAAATTCCTGAGCATGCTTATAATAGGACACCGTGTGACTACCCAGCTGGCTTTTTGATGCGCGTTTATCTGTCAGATACAGGCCCACCTCTGGTCACCCCAATAGGTCACTCCCTTATTTTTTAAGCGCAAATTGCCCACAACTCCCCATTTGCATCAGCCTGAGGTGTATCGCCCAAGACAAACAAATGGAGATGTTTGCAGAGCTCATGGCCTTGTTGTTAGCAACAGGTAAGTACACCTTGTAGAGGTCAAGTACTGAGAAGATACATAGCCTACCAGTGGACAGCAATTGGAGGCCTCTAGAAAACAGCATGAGATTACTTGTAAGCGCTTGAACTTCAAATGCACTTGAAGGCTGAAAAGTCCTCCTTCAAACCATCCTTCTTGGTGTGGGAGGCTCCATTTTTACTTCTTATACTTCACGCCATCTTAAAGAGCTCGGCCTTCATACACCAAAAGCCTTATGAAAAGGCTGAGCCCAGTAACTGCTCTCAGAAAAGAAAACAAAACAAAAACTACAAAGACAGCAAGACTCCCTGCATCAATTAAGGAAAAGGAGACACATTGGCCTGAAGTGCGCGTCTTGTCAGTTTTTGAGCATAATGCGGAGTTAGCATGCAAGGGCAGTCTTGTGGATCCTTTCAAAGGAATTTCAACTTGTGAATCAAGGCCGAGCTCTATAAGATGATGCAAAGTGTTTGGGGTATAGATTGAACCTGCCATACCAAGAAGGATGGTGTGGAGTGTAATCTTTCTGGCTTTCAAGCGCCTGCATACAGTCTCGTCTTGTTTGATAGAGGCCTCCAGCTGGTGTACAAGCCTGGTGTCTTCAAAGTTCTTGACCTCTATCATAGATGAATCATCTAAGATGATCAATGTTGGCGAGGTGCCAATTTGCTTTTGGGTTGTCACAAGCAAGATCTTGCTACCATGTAGGATTGTGGCTATTCAGGTGTACCTCCCTCAGGCTCCTAGTAGCTTTGAGGCTCCTAGTAGCTTTGAGATCATGAGCTCTGCGCAATTCCCCATGTGATGTAGCTCTCAAATTACATGCTCACTCTATTTTATGCGCACAAACTGACTAAAACCAGAAGCACTCTTGTAAAAGCCAGTTCCCCTCAAGTCTTGATCTGGAACAGGGGGCTGCTTGTCCTCCAGATCCTCATAAGCTGTTCCCTTTTTCCCTGGTGGAGGAGACTCTCGGCCCTCCGGGCCAATGCTCGGAGACTGCTAGCAGTACCTTGCCTGTTCTATGATGATGCCTTTCTAGGTCAGGTTCAGGCCTGACTGGTGGCCTCATCCAGAAGGTACGGCTATCATAGCCATGATGTAACCCCTTACCTCGCCTACCAGTAGCCTTAATCAATATGAAGAATTGTCAGTGGTTATGAGCAATCAACAGTGCATGAGTGCCAGAATTGCTGTGCTTGAGGCCTTTGAACACCCTAAGAGTTGAAACCGGTTGTTGGCAAAGCCACAATAGGATCTGTGACAAATGTGACTTGCATGATGTCCAGGACGAAAAGCATGTCCTTTTTCGTGCCCTTGCTTGGAAATGTGCTATTTAAGAAGGAGATTCGAAGAATAATTTGCTGATTTTGCTGGTAGGACTTACATTGGAGTACCTTACCTTACCTTACATTGGAGACACAGGCGCTTTTTATTTTGACAACATCGGAGCTGAGGATGTGGAATTGCTTCTCTTGAAGCAGACATACAAATCATTCCTTTTTCTATCTGAGACTATGGATATTTTTTGTCAGGCTGGCAATGTCCAGCAAGCCCAGCAGTCTACCCATCTGGCTGAAGGTCAAACCCATTGTAACTAACTAACTTTGAACACCACCTTGCTTATTTCTTGAGTTGGTATTGGTTGCAGCCTGCTGAGGCGTCACGCCAGAATAGTGCAGTGCCAGATTTGTGCTGCATTGTGGTCCGGAGATAAGTTGAGTCAGTTGATGGGGCATTTGGTCCTGTTGTCAGTTCAGCTATAGCTGTGTAGCGTGACACAGGCCTGATCGGCTTCAGCTAAGCTGCCCTCACTTATCAGGTACAGCTGCGTAACCTTATAAAACCTGAAGGACAATTTGCAGGTGACTACATCTTCTTAGGTGCAAAACTTTACGAACATTACATAAGTTCTGAAACAGAGGAATAGCACAAGCCAAAAGATGCATCAGTATGGGTGGCTTGAAAGGCAAGACAGAGTCAATAAGCTAGTTTAGTACTATGTTGCTTCACTTACTCAGATTGCGCATCTCAGGTGGGCATGACCAGCCAGACTAGGGCCCTGGCTTGTTATGTGGAACTTGAGGTAATTCAAGTCCACAAAACAATGGGCGAAGCCACCTCCAGGAGAGTGGCATGATGACAGCATGGCCATCATCAGATTCAGCACCAGTGTGTGGCAATTTAGGGCTGCAGTAGTCTTCAAACCTTAAGACATGCGCGGTGCGCAAAACACACAAAGGAAACACATGCTTCCCCCCGCAGGTGCGGTTGCCGCGGCAGGCGCGGTCCATGCCCATGCTCGACCCACTCACACCACGCACACAGCACATGACGAGTGCTGCTGTGGTGTACCAGGGCCCTCTGCCGGCTCAGCGCTCCCAAGTAGCACGCGAGTGTGCCAGGCCCTCCAAGTCGCTGCCAGGGGCAAACCCTGTCAAGCACTGCCCTGTCAAGCACTGCCCTGCGTCCACCAGCTCGTCACCACCAGCTGGCGTGGCGCATGATGCAACACGCTTGCAGCTAGCCGCTCCCCCACATCTTTGGAGGAGCTGCTGCAGCGAGGGGTGACGATAGCAGAGGGGGGCCGGGCCGCACACCCATGTATTACCAGCAACCAGCAGAACTCCGGCCTAGGCAGGGCGGGGGACGCACTTGTGGGCCTGTGGGGTGCGGCCCTGAGCAAGCCTGGTGGGCCGTCTGCCACCATTCCCTTAGGCCCAGCTCTCCCCCCGCTTCATGGCGCTCAATACCTGCAGATTTAGGGTTTGGGAGCATGCAAGAATGAACACGCGGGCACACACCCGCACATGGGGAGATGCACAAATTTTCCTTTTTCATTTCCGTCCTCAGTATCGCATCGCAGCCACAGGAGTGCATGCTGCTAGCAAGCAAGTCAAATGCAGGTGCCGACAGTGACAACCAGAAGAGGCAGGGGCGGATCCATAACACAGCGGCTGAACCCAAGTACAAAGATACCAAGCACACATCACAGTGGTAGGCAAGGAACAAGAACTATCTGTGCATGGCCTTTCTTGCGGGTGTTGCCTAGTCACTCCTGAAGAAAACATTGAAGGGCCTTCTTATCCCCAAAGCAAAGGACTGTGGTAAATGACTTCAGGTAGGGTGCACTACTCGGCACATGATTGGAAGAATCCCATGATGCCCATAATTAAGGTGCGACACAGATGCAGAGACAAAGACACATGACAGGTATTGAAGCATCTGATTTACAGATCTTTACTGTGCGTTATCCTTAGTGCACTTGTTAAACACTGGTCACCCCCACAATTGCAAATGAGGAATGCGCAGTGTGGTTTGTCCAGCATCAAATCATGAAATGGCCGGCAGTCTTAGTGACATTGGCACATGGACGAGCACTTCACTTTGCGAAAAGCAAAATTATGCACACGTCACGATAGCAGAAAGCTTCTTGACTCCAGGAATCGTGGTGCATGAGGGGCATGCAAACTTGGGAGGCAGAGGAATCGGCAGGAGCACCGTGTGTGTTCAGGGGAGGGGCAGCATGGAGCAATGACCAGGAAGTTGAAGCAACATTGAAGCATTGCCTGCGACTTGTGCCAGGGAGGTACCAGGAAAAGCTGGGTGCTGGGTATAGGCAATAGGCATGTACGCAATTAGTCTAGAAGCCTTGAGGCAATGGAGCTTGAACGGTCGGTTGACTATTTACTTGGCTTGCTCTGAGCAGTAATTGTAGGTGAGGGCAGGAAAAGCATGCAAACGCGTTTTTAAGGATCAACTTGTCACCCAAGTTCAAAATGAGGATACAATTGAGAGGATTTGAGGACATGAGTACTAACTTGAATTAAGGCTTGCCCAAATACTGCTAGTGCATGCTTATGACATTCGTCTTCTTCATTCTTCCATATCTTGTACTGACAATCCATGTTCCAAGCTCGCTCCTGCTGCCAGGAGCTCGGCAGGCCTGCGGAGGCTTGAAAGGTGCTGTGCATCCACTTACCATTCACGCTCATCGGGAAGGATGAAGCCGGTATTTGACCTGTGAGCACAATGTTTGACGAGGAAAATTTAGCTGGAAGTTCCTCACAAATTGGCAAGTGAGCGTGCAGCCGCAAAAAAAGCACGCATGGGAGAGCGGTCGATGCTTAATGGTACCGCTGCTCAGCACAGCTTATGTCTGCTTGCGATGCATGGGCCAGCAGGTGTGCAAGACAGAGAGCAGTGATGTATTGCACATACGCAGCAGGCTGTGCATACTGGGTCAAGGGTGGTCACGATTCAGGACCATGTGGATGAGAACATGGATGCAGGTGCCCTGAAAGCTCAAAGGGGCTTCCCAGGATCATTCAGCTGCATGCACGGCCCCCATGGAAGGTTTCCGCAGTCAAAGAGCCAGCTTCACTTGCGGGAATCGCTGTGACATTCCAGCTGAGTTGCCAAGCAGTGCAACCACCTGCCCTGACATGCACGCTGGCTGAAGTGCTTCATGGCGGAGTACACAAATCATGTGCATGTCAGAGTACACAAATCATGTGCACAACTATGAGGAAGTGTGTACCCTGTCAAGCACAGCTGCGCACAACACATGCCGCCTCAAATTTTACACACACTGTAAGCTGCCATCACTCACCCAGAAAATACCAGGTCACGTTTGGGGTAGCCGTTTGCTGCATCACTGGCGCGCATCGTCCAGGTCCCAAAGGCATACGCGCCAGTGATAAGGCCCACCAATAGGTAGCCCACCTCCACGGTGTTACGTGTATTCCAGGAAAACTGCTCATGCAGCTGGTTCCGCTTGTGCACCCACGATTCGACGAACGGGTTTTTGGGTAACCAGGTCGAGCTCACGTCAAGGGGGGCTTCCCGGGAAAATGCCATAGGCGAGTATCTGTCGGAGTGCAGGCTGCGGGAACTGCTGCCCAGCTCGCCCTGCAAGGCTGACCGGGCAGAGGTTGGCAAGCCCTTGATCAAACCTTGCGCAAACCCCCTAATGGAGGATGACATTGCTATTGCGAATTATTATATTAAAAAATATACTTGTGGCTGGCGACGAGGATTTTATGCTGCTCGGAGATGAAGAGGGTGAGACCCACAGAAACAGAGGAGCAGCAGCTGGCTCATAAGGTGAGAGTTGATGGAAACATGAGAAGAAGATGTGCTTCTTCTTCTTTCCTGATGCTCTGAAGGCTAGCTTTCCTTCCCTCCAGGACCAAGTACGGGAGCACTACAACCAGCATGCTAAGCCAGTGACGAGCACAAGAGAGGTGAGAAAGTTTTTAAAACAAATACTAGTTATGTTACGAGCAGCCACTCTCAAGCTAAAAAAAGTGCAACGCTTAAGATGCACTTCAGCACTCCAAAACACTTTTGCATGCATGCACCGACTCTCTCTCTCTCTCTCTCTCTCTCTCTCTCTCTCTCTTTCTCTCTCTCTCTCTCACTCCTTCTCTCTCTTTTATCTTGTACACAAACTGAAAAGGTATGAGCACATACATCGCTAACCATGCCAACACATTCAGGTACATAATATCCTGAAGAATTGCATTTCTAACAGAGCGCTTCGATCAACATGTCTTTATGCTGACACTCTTAACAGCGTGTCTATGCTTGTATGTGTGCATGTACGTGTGCGTGTTTGCGCGTGCACGCGTTTGCGTGTATGCATGCATACGTGTGTGTCTGTACGTCCCTTTGTGCGTGAACATATTGTGTTTCTTTTGTGCAATAATACGTGTGCGTGCATATGTGTGAATATGCTCTTACATAGGCTTTCTCAAGCCTATCACCCAATCAGTGTCACTGTTCAATGCTGAGGACGTACATATGGTGCGCAGGCATTAAGTCAGAGAGCGCAAAGTGCAAGTTTTGCGCTCAAGAGGTTCCATAACATCATCAAGAGGCAGCTTCTTCTCAGGTGCTTTGTGGCTTCCTTCTCCTTCTTTTTCTTTTTCTTTTACTACTACCTCTTCTTCTTGCACTTCCAATCAATCTTCACTTCTATCAATGTCAGCAGGGGCTCGTCTGCTGTAGTTTATGCCTCTGAGAAATAATGATAATCTGTGCAAGCCTAGGCACAAAGCCTTTTCTATTGGGGGTACAAAGGGAGCTTGCCTTTTTTATGCACACCAAGCTTATTTAAATAACCTCTTATCCATGATAAAGCAGCATTGACAGACTCCTGGGTCTGCTGTGTGTGTGTGAGGTACAAACACGGCCTGTTGGCTCTTCCCTTGGCGTGTGCTTGAGATTGTTGCTCTTGACCATGACCTCCACATGCAATTCCTGGCCTCCTTGCCCCGCCTCACAAGCTCGGAGGACATCTGCTATTTCATGTGGCCCCCAATCACTCATGCAGGTTTGCTAAGGGAAAGAACACACTCTTAGACTTGTGCTGTGGCCGCGGGGGAGACATCCTTAAATGGAATGAGGCCAGGGTGGGTTTCATTGCCACTGTGCATGGCCTGGTCCCACCGATAGGCTCAGGCTTGGCACAGCACAGCACACCGCTTTACAGCCATGTCCAATTGCTGGCAAGCGCAGCTGATAGGGCCCTTGCTGGTGCATGCGCCGTCTGCCTTTGCACATTCAGAGTGCTCTACCACCTGCACGCTGCCGAATGCACATTCCTGCAGTTGAGATACGTACGTGGTGTGGATATATCTGACCAAGAGATCGTGGAGGCCAGCCGAAGATTCGCTGAGCAGCAGGAGAAACAGACAGGCAGAGGTACGGCTACTGAGACTGTCTGGCCAAATGGTATTGTCTGCTTGTCCGCTGGTCTATTTTAAGTTACCCTTGTGTTACCTTCACAGTTTTGTGCTCAAGTGCTGTTTGACTGTGCTTGCCATTTCCTTAATAGTGAAATGATGCTGCAATGATTTTGGTCATCAGCCCTTTTAGTGCTTTGTTCTCTTGCTGAAGTCACTGCAAGGCGTGGTGCCGGTCATCCGGCTCTCTCCGTTCGCTGGCATGACGTCCCCTGCTGCTGAGTGGGTCATGTCCTAGGCATGGAGCACACTCTCTTTCTGGAATTTTGCAGAGGTTGCCTGCAGAACTGAATGTGGATGGTTGAAATCAGCATGATAGGTTGTGAGTACACACCCGGGAGCTGGCATCATGGCCATGTTTTTGAGGGCTGCCTCATTGATGCTGGCAAGCTTGTGCAATGGCTGTTCACGTCTGCATGCAGGCTGGGAGTTGGATGCAGAGTTCCAGGTGGAGAGGAACCTCGGCGAGCAGCCTTACGATGGGGATGGGCCGTACGACGTGGTCACGTGCATGTTTGCAATGCATTACTTCTTTGAGTCCGAGTCACGGCTGCGCATGTTCCTGTACAATGTCAGCAACAACCTTGCGCCAGGTGAGCACATAGGCCTGGCATATGATGACGTGTGCATAATTGTGGCTTTGATTGATGTGCTTATTTGCTTGGGATCGGCTTTGAAACATGCACACGCGCGCACACACATATAAACGCACAAAAACGCACACATGCACACACATACACCTGGGTGCACAGGCCAGCAAGCATGCGTCAAAAATTGTCGCAGCATAGTTGCATGCATTGGCTGCTCCAATGTCTACCAGCATAGGTGCTTTAGGGTACAAGCATTGGTGCGCCAGCAGTATTTCATCTTGAAAGCTGCCTCTGTCCTGTATGTCGGCCAAATCTGGTAGGCAGTGCTTGCCTGTGCAGCCTTGCTGTGCTTGCCTTATCCTTTCCCCAAAGCTGGCCCCTTTCTTCTTGCTGTTGTTGTCATGCGCTAGCAGGCGGCTACTTCATTGGGACAATTCCTGATGCCAAGCGTGTGCTGTGGCACATGGGCGACTCTGGGCATGTGAATTTGCCCTTGCTCAAGCTCCAAAAAGACTGGCAGGTATGCTCCTCTCGTTGCCTGCTGGTGCTAGCCTGTTTTATGCCGCAGAAGCTCAGCTATGTTAGTACATTGACAAATACCTTTTACATGAACTTCAGCATTAAACAAAGTGCAGACATGCCCTGCATGTTGCCTCTTGTGTCCGGCCTCCTTTTGGTGGGAGGCTTCATACCTGAACGGCAAGATCAGGGTGTTTGGAGCACAAGGGGGACAATTTGATGGCCGTGGTGCAAGGCCCAGCCCAACCGTCCATGTTTTAAGACTTAAGGCGTATTCAAGGTCATGGGGACCTGCTGTGCAGAGTTGGGCACCTTGAGCAGGAGACTGGGGAGATGTCAAAAGGACAGCTATTCTGCAAAAACGTCACAACTTGCCCAGGGCCCACAGACCGCGCCTTGGAGGCTTGCCAAGCATCATGTTCCCACTTGTTGGCAATAGGCCCGCCTCTGAGGTCAAGCAGAGTACCCAAACACGCGCCCAGAAGACTGTAGACCTAGAGGGTTTTCTGCTGTGTAAACCAAGCAATTATCTCCCCTTCGTTGTGTCGGAGACAGTCACCAAGCTTAATCAGGTGCCCTTGTCCCAGATTCCTCTTGTTGGGACAAGTCTGCACACAGTATGAATATTATCCTTTTAAACAATCTGATCCTATGGCCTCAAGAGCAGCTGCACCCTGGCTGCAGTCAGCCCGCCCGTCAGATTGCTTCTACCTTTCCTTCACACACTTTTCTCCCTTGCCACCATACACTTCAGAGCACCTTGGTCTGCCTCCAAGGCACTGCTCTGATAACTGTTTGAGCCCCAGCGCTGCCAAGCTCACTTGCTTCATAACTTGCGCATCGCTCTGCTGCCTGGCTGATCCCTTGCTTCAGGGCCCTGGACCCTACCCTTCGGAAGGCAAGCCACTGCCATCTTCTTTTGGGCACAGTTACTACTTTGCCGTACCAGACACTGTGACCTCGGGCACCATGGGCAGCGCAGAGGGAAGCATGGAGTTCCTGGCATTCCAGGTATCATCAGAATTGAATGTTGTCCAGGCCAAAGAACCAGCACATGTTGGGTATGCTGATGCCCTTGGGACTAGTGGCTGGAGTCCTGTACACAATTTTCCTCTTTCAAGGCCTAGGTGTCCTTTCAGGCTTGTGACAACATCTGCACTTGCCCAGTGTGCAAAGGACTGCAGCAGGCCTCTGAGTGTGCTGATGTGTCAGTGCCCCAAGTTGGCTTTTGCAACATTGAACTAGCAACCTCTTTCACCAGTATCAGCTTGCTGCCCTGCCTACCTTGTGTGCAGACGCCCATAATCCGCATTGCAGCACATTACGGTATGGTAGCTGTGCTAGACTATGAAGACCCAGCCTTAAACAGGTAGGGACAAGCGGCCACATGCTTGCCTTCACAGGCGAATGAAAATCCTCTTCCCACACTTCTCACCGGTGTGTGTATGAGCCAAGCTGCTAAATTGGCAAGGATGTTTTGCCTTTTCTTGTTGTGGATGAAAGCAAATGGTCCTGCAGTTTCAGACAGAGCACGTAAGTGCAGTCTGCAGTGAGCCTAGGACAAGTTGTCTCGGTGTTTAAAATGATTTACTGAGCAGGGTATAATTTTGCTGGTTGTCTGGAGGATGAAGCTAACATGGAAAAAGTTTCACCATTCTGATAGGCTCCTTTGTTTGGCTTTCACCTGTCTGGACTTGCAGTGACCGAGTTGAGCTGAGGAAAAAGCAACAAAACATGCAAAATCACCTGAACAGGAAGCTGAAACATGTGTTTGTACATGTTCCTTCCGATGGCTGCAGTTTGTTTGAGGCCGAATCTGCAGGGCTGGCTTTTAAACACTTCTTCCCTCAATTTCCCCATGAGGTCGACATGTCCCTAGCGGTGAGTTGTCTGCTGCAAGTCCATTCTTGCTCCACACACGCGGCCATCTTTATGCTTTGTGCACCTGCACCTTGTCACACACACACACACAGCTCTTTCTGAATTTCATGCACTTGTGTGACAACAAACTATGTGAGGAGAGGCACAGAACAAGTGCATTTTGGCTACATTTCCAGCTTTCACTGCCGCATGAACAGAATGGGTCCGCATTGCTGCAGATGCAGCTGTCACAGTGCCTTAGTAAAAGCTAGTGAGTAGTTCAGGGATACCTGGATAATCAGAGATATGTGACATGTGGATGGCAGGTTGCGCCTTGGTACCTTTGGGGCTTTTGTTTGCTTTCCAGCTTTTGCTCGTGTTTTGCGGAGGTGGGAGGGCAAGCAGCTTGCGCAAGCACAATGGCGACGTGTCCCCAGTCATTTCAAGGTTGCGCTGTCCTAGATAACTACAAAGCCCAAGTACAAGCTATCCTGTTCAGCTCTTTGTCTTGTCTCTGTTTGCCAGGTCGCGTCCTCCATTTTCACAGCCTTTGTGTTCCGCAAGCTGCTACCTGGTGAAGAGATGCCATGCCTTGATCCTCCACTGCCATCGCAGCTACCACGTCAGGTGCGGCATGGAACAGTTACAGATCTGTGAACCACCCAGATCAGCTTAGCAACTGCAGATTTTAATGCTTGCCATTTATATGTCCACCATGTCCATATTGCCCTGGTAATACCGCTTGCAGCTCCCACTCCCGCCTGCTGTGGAGACAACACCTGCAGCAGAGGACCTGCCACCACCCAGAGCAGACCAACAATACCAGGAACATGATCAGGTGAATGCAAGGCTGCTTGTCATGTGCTCTGTGATCCACTGTCCCAGACATTGATGGCACTAAGCATAGAATTGGATGTAAGCGCGAGTGCACCAGTAGTGGGACTTGTTGCTCTGATTCCGATTGAACTGGCCAGAGAGCTGCTCAGCACGCTCAGTCTACATCTCATGAACGATGCAGAGGATTCTAAAGTTTAAATACCAAGCCCTCCTTGCAATCCAGGGGTCCCATGGAGAGGAGCACCCACAGGGTAGTGGGGAGCAGGTGTGCTTCGAGGAAGGGAAGGAGCAGAACCATCACTACTGGGCCGAAGGCAATGCTGGTGTGGATGATGCTGGCGATGAGCAAGACAGCGCTGGCGCAAATAAGGATTTGGATGAGGATGGGCACTCAAGGCAATGGTACCCTCCTGACATCAGGGAGGAGCACCTTAGCTGAACCACAATGTATTGTAGAACGGCTGCAAGTCTCAAGAGGGATGCAACAACTCACAGCAAAGAGAGAAGAACGAAGAGGCCACGCCAACAAGGATACCCCAGTATGCATGAATAAAAAGTGAATTAAGGAAGAGGCGCAGGCTCCAAATTCATGTTGCCCTAGTTAGGATTAACCACCAGCCTGGCCATTAGGCTGGTTGGTTTGTGGCTGGCCATCGCCATCTTTAACTCTCAACGCACAAGGGTACCTGTGCTCAAGGTAGGAGGGTCACAGCTCACCAACAAAGACTATTTTAAATACCCCAGCATGATCTTCACCGAGACTCACAAGATGGCTGCTGCAGCTCAGCATATGCTTACGCCTTTCATGGCTGGTTGTCGTAGAATCAGGCAGTTTGCATCAGAGCACTGGTTAGCAGATAGGCCACTCAGCATGCTATGGTTGGCTAAAGGATACGCTCTTCCAGCAAGCATGTATGCAAGTCAAATATGGGGCACTCGGTACGTGAAGCAAGGAACTGAGATGGACTGCCCTCTGCAAACAGTTCACATGTGCTTGCTTAAAGGTATCTTAGGTGTGAAGCGCACCACGCAAAACTGGTCGGTGTTGCGTGAGTGTGGCCAAGAGCCCTTGCAATTCTATTGGTTCCTGAGCGGCTGTGAGATTTTATAATACTCTCAGAGCAGGCTGCAATATAGTAACAGTGGCACTCTTGCCAAAGCCTGAAAGCTGATATTGCGATGAGCACTGTCAACAAGAAGTGCTGAGTTCTTGGATGCCTTACATGGTCTGGAAAGGAGCGGTGATTTCCAACATTGCGTGAGAAAATTACAAACGATCCCACAGTCAGAATTTGTTGTTGATGTGAGGAAGAGGTTGAGGTGTATTTGGAGCCAGGCAAACCAGGTAGGCAATGAAGATCAGATGGACAAGGCTGCAAAATATCATAACTGGGTTGCTTTGCCTCTTAGATTGGTGACTGTTGATGGACTGCCTTTTTCTGTACCTAGGTATTTGCATATGGATTTGGGTAGGCAAACACAGCACAACGTGGTATGTTTCAGGTTACATTCCCATACGCTGCGTGTCGAGACAAGAACATCATGATGGTACCTGTGATAAGTGTGGATTGCAGTTATTCAAGACGAAAAACACACTTTTCTTGTGTCCTCAGGGCTTGCACGCAAATGTGTTCTTTGAGGCTTCAATTTGCAGACTTGTTTCATGATTTACTACTGGCACACAAAAATTACTGTCAATCAGACTGGAGCTTTTTATTTCTCCCAAGCTTGTTCTGAAGGTGTCTTCAATTTTTCCAGAAACAAACTTATGTTTCCTATCGTTTTATTTCAGAGCTTATGGATGTTTTTTTGATGGCTGGTGTTCACCAGCAACCTGATCAGTCAAACTACCTAGTTGAAGTGCGCTTTAAACGGTTGATGCATGGCTGAAACACTTTTAACCACGCAGTTGAAAATTCGGGTTCGGTTGACCACTGACTTCTCAGACCCACTTCAACCGTGGCTGAAACGCGGGCCTGAAAATTCTGATGATAGCTTCTTCTTAAACAGATCTTACTTTTGTCGAATCTTTTTTAGTCTAGGCCCGGCAGGTACCTGTAGTACAGTAACCTTACCTCCTGGCAATCCTAAATTCTTATTGCCTTGCCACAACAACATTTCCATCGCGCTCAGGCACCATGGATGACCTAATGGGTGCTGCATGCTAATTCTCCGTCTCAAAAAAAAATGAAAAAAGGTGGTCTGAGCCCGATGGAAGCAGTCATCCTTCAGAAGGCTGATCTGCTCCTGACGGAAGTGCGTGCACTCACGGTACGTAACCAAGAGCTTCGGGATGTGTTCATCCAGGAGCAAAGGAAATATCACCAACA
>LKMJ01004255.1_pt1 | contig 13433 bp, 9 predicted proteins | sample 643391 | NCBI WGS metagenome assembly LKMJ01 (sample SAMN04112250, study PRJNA286221) | soda lake metagenome | biome: soda lake; feature: Kulunda Steppe; material: water; isolation source: sample PL-Br10 brine of Picturesque Lake | place: Russia: Kulunda steppe | collected 2010-07
CGCCCAACTTCGACGAACAGAACGCCTATCCACGAGACATCCACGCGAGCACCCAAGGTATTCTCGTCTTCGCGCGCGAGGGCGAGTTCGATCGGGCGATGGAGCTGTTGAACTGGGTCCTTGCGAACTTGCAGGTTCGTGAGGGGCAGTTCTACTACCGAAAATACAAGTATCACACGAAACGCGTGACGCTAATGCGGTGGTGTCAGGCGTGGATGTCGTACGCAATCTCTGAGTTGCTGGTCGAGCACTCGACGGTTCTCAACGACTGACGACTGACTACCTGTACTCGGACCCTGTGAGCGGAACGAATCGCTACGACAACCGGTCCCTACTGTACGAGTGCGATAACAAAGCCGACTGTCCGCACAGACCGATCCGTGAACACAACCGGTCAGGGGGCAGTTACCACCGATGCCGGACAGTCGGAGCCGGACGATCCTAGCACCAAACGGGTCCTCGTCATCACGGGACTGTCCCGCAAGAACGAACGCCACTACGGGCCACTCGCGTCGATCGCCGGGCAAACGACGCTCGTCGCGCTCGACCCGCCCCACGATATCGACGACGCTAGATACGTCGAGCCGCCAGCCGTCGGGCCACGACCCCTCCGCGTGCTCTCGCTTCTCCTCGTCGCCCTCATCGAGGGGTATCGAAACGAGTACGATGCCGTCGTCTCCATCTCGCTCGTTCCCTACGGACTCTACGCGCTCGTCCTGAAAGCCGTCTACGGCTATCCAGCCCATCTCGGAATCATCGGCATCGATCTCGACCACCACGCCGAGCAGTGGTACGGCGCCCTCCCCAGATGGGCGTTCAGACGGTTCGACGCCGTCTCCGTGCCGGGGACGGTCCACGCCGGCCGCCTCATCCAGTTTGGCGTCTCACCCGATCGGATCGAGATCCTGACGAACGCGATCGACACTGACGAGTACGAGCCGCCGACCGACGAGATCGAGCCACGCTATGAGTTCGTGTGGATCGGCCGCTTTACCGACGAGAAAGACCCGCTGCGGTTTGTCGACGCGCTTGCCGCGCTCGACCAGCGCGGCTACGAGTTTCGAGCGGCCATGGTCGGTGACGGGCCGCTCCGATCGGCAGTCGACCGCCGACTGGCCGACCACGGCCTCGCCGATCGGGTCACACGGCCAGGCTGGGTCGACGATCCACTGGCCTACTACCACCAGTCACGGGTCTTCGTGCTCACCTCCAGTCGGGACGCACTCCCGCTTGCCCTCGTCGAAGCGATGGCCACGGAGACGGCGTGTATTACCCCACCGGTCGGCTCCGTGCCGACGCTCATCGCTGACGGCGAAACCGGCATCGTCGTCGACGATCGCACACCCGAGGCGTTTGCCACCGCCATGGCACGATGTCTCGACGAACCAGCCTACCGCGAGGCGATCGCAACCGCCGGAACGGCCGTCCGATCGACGTTCTCGATGGACCAGGCCGAAGCCGACTGGCGACGGATTCTTCAGACGCTCTCGACGTGACCCGGCGCCGGAGCCAACGCCCCGATGGTAGCGAGTCGGTTCTTACGCGTAGTGGAACGATAACAAAACGAACTGGTACCCACCCAAGAACCACATGGAAATTGAACGAATCGGACTCGACGAGTGGGGGTCAGTGCTGCCACGATCGGGGTATGAGGTGTTCCACGATCCGGCTGCCCTAGCGGTCCTCGAGGAGTACGCACGGGGGGAGCTCCGACTCTATGGCGCCCGAAAAGGCGACCATCTCGTCGGTGCGGTCCCGGTGTTCGTCGACGACAGATCGATCGGCCGGATGGCGTTCTCACCCCCCCTCTCGCTCGGCGTCCCACGGCTTGGGCCGATTATCAACCCACACAGCCCGAAACGCCGCAAGTGGGAACGGATCAACACCGCGCTGGCTGCCGGCGTGATCGATGACCTCGAACTCGTTCGCCGATCGACACTGTTCCGCATGACCTGTCCCGTTGGCTACGACGACCCACGCCCCTACAGCTGGAACGGGCTGTCCGTCAACCCGGAGTTCACGTACGTCGTCGACCTCGCCGACTCCACCGACATCGAAGACGCCATGTCGGGATTCAGCAAGACCCTCCGAAACGAGATGCGCCGCGCCGACGACCTCGATCTTTCGATCGAACGCGAAGGCGTTCGGTCGGCACTCCAGATCTACGATGATGTCGCCGAGCAGTACGAGGCCCACGGCGACAGCGCACCGATGTCCCGCCCGTTCGTTCGCGATCTCCTCTCGGCACTCGACAGCGATCGATGGCGGGTCTACGTCGCTCGAACCCCCGACGGAACGTACAAAAGCGGCATCATCACGCTTTTTTCGGCCGATCGGGCCTACTTCTGGCAGGGCGGCGTCACCGCCTCGTATGAGGGCGTCAGCGTCAACAACCTTCTTCACCGGGCGATTCTTGAGGATATCGTCACCGATCCAAAACTCGAGTCGATCGCGGGCTACGACCTCGTCGGGGCCAACACCGAACGGCTCTGTGAGTACAAAGGCAAGTTCAACGGCACGCTCGAACCCTACTACGTCGTCGAATCATCGGGTGTGCAGATGACTGTCGCGAAATCGGTGTTCGAGACTGTCTCTGGTTCACTGAAGTGATCGGTTTGGCAGTATTACCGGGCGTCGTACTCTACGCTGACGTTTGCGTTGCCAGTGAGACGGAACGCCGTGAACGACCCACTGAACCAGTAGGCGTCTACATCCTCGTCAACGGCTGCCTCAACCGACCCGTCGCCGAGTTCGGCATCCTCGTTGATCGTCGCCTCACCGTAGGTTGCCGGCTCGATCGAGCCGGAGACGCCAACAGAATAGGTTACTGACTCGGGTGTTGCCGTCCCGTCGATGATCAGGACGTGTTCCGGACGATCTTCATCATCGTCTTCGTCGTCAGCGTCCTCATCGTCCGCCGTGGCCTCGATAATCGCCTCTGGTGAGCGTTCCTCGCCGTCGAGTTCGACCCACATCACGTCCGGCTGATCGATATCGATCGACGTGATCGGCCCGTCGACGAGGAACGCGTCGCCGAAGCCACCACCAGTGATCCCACCGGCGTTGACGCCCGTATCAGTCTCCTCGATGAAGTCCTCGTCAACGTAGGTGCCGCCTTCGATGCTGCCGCCTGATGGGCTATCGTACGGTGCATCGGTGAACTCGGCCGTGCCCTCCGCACTGAACTCGTAGCGTGCGAGCCGGGCATCGGGTTCGGTCACGAACGCCAGCAGGTGGCCGTCAGTATCGTCACCGTCGTCGGTTTCGGTTGACGACTCAGAGGAGCTTTCGGCCGACGTTCCGGCTGCTGCTTGGGTTGCTGTCACCGGAACGCCATCCACGTCCGCTGGTTCGGTTCGCCGGGCGTCCCCGCTCGATTCACCATCGATTTGATTCGTGCTCTCCTGGAAATCGGTCGTCTCGAACCGACAGTTCTCGACAGTGAGCGCGGCATGGGTCGATTCACGACTGTTCCACCCCATGCCTCCAACAGAGATGTCACCAAACGTTCCATCGCTGCTGTCGCAGTCGATCGCTGTCGGATTCCGGAACCGAACCCAGATGTTGCGGTCACAGCTGACAGCCACACAGTTCTCGATTCGAGAGCCGTCAGTTCCAACCCGGAACCCACCTGCACGGCAGTTTCGCGCGTACGAGTTCGTGATTATCAGATCACCCATCGAACCAGCTGTCCCGTGATACTCCGCCGTTCTACCCGGCTCACAGCCGTAAATTGCGTTATCGGGCATCCCCTGAATGTTGACCGTATCGATTTCGAGCGTTCCAGCGTGGCCTGCCGGAACGTAGATCCCGTTCGGGCCGTTCGGATACGTATCCCCGACCGCACCATCGCCCAGATACACGTTCTCGATACGGCCTGTCGAATCGCTCGACGGGACTGCAGCAAAAATAAACTGGCCACGGCGAGTCGTGTCCCACGTCCCCGTGACCCCGACGTTTCTAATCACCCAGTCGTTCGATCGGGCGTACAGCTCTGCTTCAGCGCCGTTTGCGGTGATATCAATCAGATAGTTCTCGAACACTTCGCCATCACTGAGCTCATACGTCCACGTCTCACCGGGCCCAACCTCGATTACGTCGTACTCGTCGTCGGCTGCAGCCGTCTCAGCAGTTGCCGTCGCCATACCAGCAGCAATTGCAGTCGCTCCGATCGTTTTCAGGTACGATCGGCGGCCGAGTAGGCTACTCCTACCGGCTGTATCACTGGAGGCATCGTTCGTGGAATCAGGACGGTCATTTTCTGTATGGGTATCCATGCAGGTTTCTATGGAATACCACTGGTACATAAATATATTTTATATTTTCGAGATTATATAAGAAACTCTGATCCAAATATCAAAGAGTTAGTAAAAGAATACACATAAAAAACGACAATCATTGTTCACATACTGTTTCCGGGTTTTTATAATACATACTGGGAGGGGAGACTGTCTGATAAGCGTGTACTAACGTGTATGACGAACTACAGGCTGCTGGCGCGGCGAGAACGCTAGCAACGGAACAGAACACAGCCAGTGTCGGCCGTCACCGATCGGGTTCTGGTGAAAGACGCGGATATACAAAGCTTGTCCGCTACGATTTCCGTATAGTATATAAAACAGTATAAAATGGATGATACCAGCTGTCAGTACCGAGCGGTAACAGCCGTGCCCGTGATCAGTCGTCGGCTGTTCCAGTCGCTGCAGCCGTTGCCGTCACTGGAACGCCAGCAATCTCGTCGGGGTCGGTTCGTTCCGGATTGCTAACAGCAGCCCCGTTGATTTCGTTGGTATCGGTATACAGCTCTTCAGTCTCATACCGACAGTCCTCGACGCTGAGTGTTGCGGTCGTCGCTTCGGGGCTAGACCAGCCACCGGCACCCACCGAAACGTCTCCATGACGGCTTTCAGACATATCGCAGTCGATCGCAGTCGGGTTCCGGAAGCGTGCCCAGATTGCGCGATCGCAGTTGTACGTGACGCAGTTTTCGATGCGGCAGTCATCGGTCCCAACGCGGAAGCCACCTGCCCGGCAGTCACCGGCATACGAGTTCGTGATTTCGAGGGCACCGAGCGAGCCGGGGCTTCCGTGATGTTCGGCTGTTCGACCGGGTTCGCTCCCGTAGACGGCGTTGTCGGGCATTCCCTGAATGTTGACGGTGTCGATTTCGAGTGTTCCCGCGTGAGTTGGCGGCACGTAGATGCCGTTTGGTCCGTCCGGATACTCGTTGCCGATCGCACCATCGCCCAAATAGACGTTCTCGATTCGCCCAGTCGCCTGTTCATCTGGTACCTCTGCGAAAATACACTGGCCACGACGGTAGGTATCCCACGTCCCCGTGAATCCAACGTTTCTGACGGTCCAATCGTTCGATCGGGCGTAGAGTTCCGCTTCAGCACCGTCTGCAGTGATGTCGATGAGAGAGTTCTCGAACGTCTCTCCGTCGCTGAGTTCGTACACCCACGTTTCACCAGGGCCGACCTCGATGACCTCGTAATCGTCCGTTGCAGTTACCGTTCCGGACCCAACCACCGTCACACCAGCAGCAAGCGCTGTCGCGCCGATGGATCTGAGACAGGTTCGTCTGTCGAGTAATCTGTTCTTACCGTCCCGATCCTCAGATGTAGTCTCTGGATAGTCCGTTCCGTTGATTCGTGTCATGCAGTTTCTGGTGGCTGGTGGGTTGGTTATAACCTTTTTCTATCTCCAGATATTTTTTGAATAAATACCTAGGTGTTTGTTACTATTCTATAAATTTCTGCCAGCGGTTATATCTTTAACATATACTGTACACAAATACAGTCGTTCAAACCGTACACTGTGATCAGAATATCTGAGGGAGAGACGAACAGTTCGCTGGCCGGTTTGAGATCCGTACGCACTGAAAATGGGCAAGTGGCAGTCTGGGTGGGGAACACAGCATCGAACGGCACGGACCCATACTGCCGGTAGTCTCAGGTGAGCTGGGCGATCGTCTCTCGTGGATCGACTGTCCCCGTCAGCACTACCAGTGTTCCCCAGACGAGTACGCCGATACCGATCACGCTCAAAAGCGCAGGAAGGGTCGAAGCGTACGGCAACAGGAGCGATACTGACACACCCATCGTGGCGGCGATTCCGCCTGCGAGCGTGAGCGATCGGGCGAGCATCGGGAGGTCGAGTGAGAGCTCTCGGTGCATGATAAACACGTTCAACAGTGTGTAGAGACCGAACGTCACAACTGTTGCCAGCGCTGCACCGACGACACCGTACAGCGGGATCAAGAGAATATTCAAACCGACATTCCCGACCGAGGTGATCGTTTTCGCGATCGCACGTGCTTTTGCCCGTCCAAGATAGTCCAAGCCGTTAGTCGTGACATCAGTCACCGACTGAAATACGATGTAGACTGCGAGTACCTGCAAGACCGGGACCGCACCCGCGTAGTCCGCTCCAAAGACGAGGTCGATCGCCGGCTGTGCGACCAGTATGAGACCAACGGCTGCAGGAATATACAGCAGGAGGATGTACTGCAGTGATGTCTCATAGATCTGTGCGGCGTGGTCGAGTGAATCAGTCGCCTTCTGTTCGCCAAACGTTGGTGACATCGAGAATCCGAGCGATCCGGAGAACACAGTCACGAACTCGGAGATCTGCTTGCCAAGAACGTAGTAGCTGACCGCCACCGGCGTTAAAAAGTATCCGACGAGGATGGTATCGACACGTCGATCGAGAACATTTGCACTCTGAGATGCTGTCAGCGGAATGCTGTATTCCACCAGCCGATTACGGAGCGATCGGCTCCCGCCGGTGTTGGCGTATGCAGTATAGAAGCGGCGGTAGAGCAACACAGCACCGATCGCCGTCGCCAAGAACGCACCAGTTGCATACCCCACTAGCGCACCGGTGACACCCAAACCGAGGCCGGTCAGTGCAACGACGAACAGAACGCGTCCAAGACTGTTGGTCGCTTCGAGGACTGCGCTCAGTTCGACCCGGTTGAATCCCTGCAAGAGCGTCTGGTGGTAGGAGTACAGTGATTGAAAACAGAGATAGACAACGCCGAACATGAGTAGCGTCTCCAGTTCGGGTGTATCGAGCACAGCGGCAATAGGGGCCCGGAACGCGATGATCGCCCCACCAACAAGGGCAAGCAGTCCGAGTCGGTAGCGAATCGACGTTCGCAGGATGAACGGAACTGATCCCGGATCGGTCTCTTTCAGATCTGAGACGTACCGGGCAGCCGACTGTGCAAGACCGAGATCCGACCCCAACTGCGCGACTGAGACGATCGCAATGACCAGAAACAACAGACCGTACTCGTCAGGAGTCAACAGAACGCCTGCCAGCAAGAAAATTAGTACGCCGTTCGACGCCGTGTTTGCGAGCCGTGCACCGAGTGTTGCTTTGAAGCCGGCGATGATTCGACGTACTGTCATCCGTTAAATATGTCCAGAGAGAGTCTGTCCGACGAGCCAGCGGGTGCTGTCGTCTCCGCATACCGTTCCACACAGAACTCGACGAGCGATCGGGCCTGGGCGTCCCACGAATACTGTGTGGCTGTCTCTCTCGCTTCGGTCCCGAGTCGTTCTCGGAGTGCCGGCGACGAGATGAGTTGTTGGAGTGTATCCGTGAGCGCGTCCTGGTCACCGGGTTCGACGAGAAGACTGTTTTCTCCGTGTGTTGCGTACGCTTCGACGCCGTCGACACGAGTTGTGACGACGGGTTTCCCACAGGCCATCGCTTCGAGATTTACGAGACCGAACCCATCGTGATGCGTTGGGTAACAGACGATGTCGCTGGCTGCATAGTACCGGTGGAGGTTCTCGTGAGGGATTTCACCGAGGAAGGTCACGTCCGCTTCTAGTTGCAACGTCTGAACTAACTGCGATATTTTGTGTGTCGTCTGTTGACGCTGTAAGTCTGCATCACCGACGACATACAGCTGTGCAGTGTCGGCAAGCGGGCTAAAGGCCTTCAAGAGATCGAATATCCCTTTTGCTGCGGCGAGCCGACCAACATACATAATAACCGGCTCATCGCTCTCGAACGCCGGAGTGGCGTCTGGACTGAACTGCTCGATATCGACACCGGGAGTCACGACGTGGTCGATCGTGCGATCGAGTCGCTGTTCGACATCCGCGGCTGTCGCTTGAGAGTTTGCGATGTGCGTCGTGGTTTTGCTCAACCGTTCGCGTGCGTTGCCGCCGATTCCGACGCCGGAAAACCCATGATACTGGTAGATGACTGGAACATCGAGGAGATGAGAGAGGACGATGTCGTCCAGATAGTAGTGTGTGATGAGGACGTCGACGGTGGTTTCGATATGATCGATCAATCCGGATCGGATACCGGCTGCAAGCAGTTGGATCGAGAGCAGATCATCGTCAACAGGAACGGGTAAGAGCCGTTCGATACCGTCCGGAAGGAGGTCACTGTCGATCGGTACCGTTTGTGTCTCCGTCGCGTTCGGGTCTTCGGTACCCCGTTCTCTCCCCGAGTAGACGACAGCCGTCGCAATCTCGGAAATCGAGTCTGCGAGTGCCTGTATGTAGATGGATTTTCCGCTTGCATCTCTCAGTCTCGTTTTCGGATAATAGTGGCCGATCGTGATGTCGCTGTGGTGGTCCATGGAGCTAGCTGTTCTAAAACACCTGATTGTTATCCTATTCGTACAGCTGTAGACGTTACGCGGTCGTCGATCGGTCGCTCACGTAGTACTGAGTGAACTCACCGTTCGACTGAATCCGATCGAGGTCAGTGTCAGCCTCGACGGCATCGAAATCGCTGCCGTTGTACCGAAGTTCTCCATAGGCGATCGTCTCCCGATCGTGATCTGTCTGTGTGAGGACGAGATACTGATCTTCGTCGTACTCTGCAGCAATCCCATCGGACAGTGAGTCGGGAACGTCCTGGTGGGTGCCCATCCGCTCGGCATTCCCATTGACAGCGTCGTCGAACCGGTTGGGGCCATCGCGCAAGCCGACGAAGCCGATGTCGTCGTCCTGTGTGTCGAACGCCGTTTCGTATCCTCCCATCTGGGCGTCGCTGACGTGTGGCGTTGCGTTGTAAATGTACGGCGAGGGAAACACGGGCGCGAGAGAGACGATCAACAGCACGGCGAATCCGGCAGCGATCACGGGCTGTCCAGACGCACGCGCGAGAAACGAGTTGTTGGGTCTCGAAAGCCGATCGGCAATGCCCGTCAGTGCGAGGGCGCCGAGGATCGTCACGAACACCAACATGAGGCCCGCGACGCGGAAGTACATTGTTGCACCCTCGGCGAAGTAGACGACGAAGATCGGAACGAGAGACGCGAGCGCAACAACACAGTACGTCGTTTCTGCGCGGATCGTCCGTATCCACTCGGCGTGTCGAACCACCCCAACGGCGAGTGCGAGCCCACCTGCGAGCAGCCCGAACACCAGATGGGCGGAAAAGAGCTTGAGGAAGATTTCCAACAGACTGCCACCGATCGCGCCGAGAGACGCACCCTGGGCTGCGACGTTCGCCTCACCACCACTTCCGCCGAAGACGAACTCGACTGCAGACTCGGCGAAATACTCCAGAACGCCACTGAAAAAGCCGTGGTTTGCCGTCCACAATAAAAACATCCCGATCAGCAACGCGGTAACGCCGTACACTGGCGTCTGGCCGGCAATTCGGCCCGTTTCCCAGCGTCGGCGGGCGACGTACTGCACTGTTGCGATCGCCAGAAACACGGCGATCAGGTGAGCGCCCAGCTGTGGATGGTAGACGACCGTCGCAACGGCGACAAGACCGAACAGCACACCGGTCGCTGAAAACAGGGGGTGGCCAGCCGCCGATCGGCTCGAAACACCCTCGCCGGGGCGGACGTACGTGACAAACAGAAAGAGGAGAACTGTCGAAAACAGCACGGCCTGTGTCATCGTATGTGCTTCCAGATACATCGAGATCGTCGTAATCGGCAACAGCAAGAACGCCGAAAACGCGCCGATCGCGTACGCACGATCGCTCTGTGCGATCGCGCCGACGGTCAGCGGAACGAAGATCCAGAACAGCACGGCTGCAGTAAGGACGACGAGCATCAGTGCCTGCGAGACTGGGATATCGAGTGTGGCGGTGATTATCGCCGACACCGTATGAACTGCTGGATAGAACAGTTCGAACGGTGACATCGTCCCATCGCTGATGGCTCGCGCCCAGCCGAGATGGGTCAACGCGTCGTGGTGACCGTAAAACCGGTAGCCACGAACGATCGGCAGGCCAGCGAAGACGGTCATCGTGAGCCCGCCGAGGACGAGCCCTACCGATCGGCCGACTCGATCCACAGTGGGGACAAACGAGACGATCAGCGCGACGCTCATTGCGACGAGGAGTCCGGCCCACACGATCGGGCTCGTCAGTGTGTAGATCGAGACCTCGTAGCCGGTTGCCGGATTCAGATGGGCACTCACTGTGGCAACACAGAGTGCAAGAAAGCCAAGACAGAGTGCGATCGTCCACCACAACTGGCGTTCTGGATGGCGTGACATGCGACGTGACCGAGAGCACAGCCAGCGTCCCGATTGTTATGTGTAACAACCACGGGTGTACGACTCGGTTACGCCTCGTCAGTCACGTCGGTCCAGAAGTAGGTGTAGCGGTAGGCGTTGTCGGTCGTCGGCGTATCGGGAGCGTCGCTGTCGTCGTAGAGCAAGACGGCAACACGGACCGTGCCGTCGTCGGCCGTCGGCGTAACGGCGCGATCGGCGTAGCCGCTCTCGCCATCGGCAAGCGCGTAGTCGATCGTTTCGAGTTCAGTGCGATCGACGACCTCGCCGTCTTCGACCGTTTGTTGTTGGACGACAGCGGTGTAGTCGGTCGATTCGCGCTCGTTGTTCTCGACGGCGATGACGAGCGGGATCGACTCACCGGGTTCGATCTCGTCGGGGTAGTCGGCGGCGACGAGTTCGCCGTCGTCGGTTTCGGTGAGTAACTGGAGGCTCGTATACTCCTCGCCCTCTTGTGGGGCGATGAGTGCGTAGCCGACGGTCGTCATCGCAAGCAGGAGGCTGCAGACGAGTATGACGTTGACTGCGAGCTGAGCCCGTGAGTCCGTCTCGAAGATGGCCGATCGGGCGGCCGACACTCGTCGCCCAAGGTGGATTCGATACCGATCGGTTGGTGGGACGGCGAGTCGGCGGCCGGCGGCGATGCCAGCACCGGTCAGTGCGAACGCGCTTATTGCGCCAACGACTGTCGGTGCCGTGATCCCCGGCGACGTCAGCGAGAGCGCTAACCCGAAAAGCGGCAGGACTGCAACGCTTACTCCAAAGGAGAGGGCGACTCGCTCGACATCAGAGAGCGATCGCGTCTGGGGGAGGACCGCTGCGTCGAGTGCGGCGGGGTTCTCGATCGGTTTCGCACGCGGAAACAACATGGAGACGGTGACGTATCCGGGAACAAGAAAGAGCAGTGGGACCCCAACCGCTGCACGGAACACGGGTGAGGAGATGTCGACGACGGCAAGCAAGAGAGCCGCGACGATCACGAATCCAGCAACACCGACGAGGTCGATCGGTACGCCCGCGAACAGCCGCTTGCTGTGCTGGCGCAGGGTCTGAACGGGTTGTAACGACGTTCCTTTCATTGTATCTGGTGGCTATCTATCGCTCAGTAACCGCGGCTATTGTTACTGGTCGACTACTCCGGCCGAACGGGTCAGCGTGAGGACAACGGCTTCTGGCGGTTCGGTCTGTGTGACAGTCGATCGCACCGACAGGTCCTGATTAACCAAGACTCGTCTCGACTACTGACCAGTAGGAATGACTGACACTCCAGCGACGCTGTTTCTCGTCCTCGATTCGATGCGCCTCGATCGCGTCTCGGCGTACGACCACGATCGTCAGACGACGCCGATGCTGTCGTGGTTCAGTGATCGGGCGACGACGTACACGAACGCGATCACACCGACGCCGTGGACGTTACCCTCGCATACGTCGATGTTCACCGGGCAGTTTCCTTCAGAACACGGCGTGACCAACGGCTTTTCCGATCGGATGAGCCAGCTTTCAGCAGAGACAGCAACGCTCGCAGAGGGGTTATCGAGCGAGGGCTATCAGACGGCTGGCTTTTCGAACAATCCGTGGGTTGGCCAGCTGTCGGGACTGCATCGTGGGTTCGACGAGTTCGTCGAGTGGGATCTCGAAATCTCTCGATCGACGACGGACGGGCCCCACTCGCTTCGCGATCGAGCGTACTCGAAGGGCCACAGCGCCCTGGGGAAAGCCGCCCGACAGCCAGCCTTTCTGCTGAAACGACGGTTCTTTACCGACAATCTCGTCCAGCGAGCGACACGGTGGCTGGGCCAGACGGCTTCCTCACGAGCGCCGACGTTCACGTTTCTGAATCTGATGGAGGCCCACAGCCCGTACGTCCCGCCAAAGCGGGCGTTTCGCCAGCTCGGGTTGACCCCGCCGAGCCCGATCGAGCCACGGATACTCAACACGAAGCTGCTCGCATACGTGATGGGGAAGCGATCGCTCACGCCAGCCGAACAGCGTCGTGTGATGGAGTACTACGATGCCAGCCTCCGCTACCAGGACGAGAAAGTGCGCGAACTGATCGCGTTTCTCCGAGAGACCGATCAGTTCGAGGGGATGCGGATCGTCATCTGTTCGGACCACGGGAAGACTCTCGGCGAGTACGACCGCGACGAACAGCCCCCACACTACCTTCGGGACAGCAACCTGAACGTTCCGTTATTCATCAAAGAGCCCGGCCAGTCGACCGGCGACGTGGTCGACGAGCCGTTCGAACTGACCGACCTGTACCACGTGATCCGACACGACGAGCTTGCGACGCAGTATACGCGCGACGTGGCGATCGCCGAAGATTTCATCCCACATGCGGGCTCGACCGCACCAGACGCTCTTACCCGCTGGCGAGTTGGCGTCGATCGGGAGTACAAGTACATCCAGAACGACACAGACGAGGAGTATCTGTTCGACCGATCGGTCGACGAGCCGGTCGCCAATCCAGACGAAGACATCTTGAGACAGTGTCGTCAAACGCTCGCCGATCGGGTCGCCACCTTCGAGCAGTCCGCAGAGACCGGAACAGGCGGAATCGATTCCGGCGTACAGGCACAGCTGAAAGATTTGGGATACATGTAGCCGATCGGCCTACTCGATCGTCAGCTCATCGGGCTGGGCTGACTGGACTGGTCTGGCGTTTGTGACGGCAGCGTGTGCGTCAAGTCGAGTAAAAAACGCTGGTGGATAGCTGACGATCGTTCCATCGTCGCGGGCCGTGTTGTACGGGTTCGTGATGAGTCCCCGATCTGGATCAGACGCCAGAAAGACGTACGCGTTTGCGGTTGGGGCGCGACGCCACCGATCGGCGGGGACCGATCGTTTCTCGTAGCTCGCCAGTTCGTGCCAGACGGTGAAGTCGGTCGTCGACGATGCAGCGAGGACGCTCGCGCCATC
>LKMJ01004256.1_pt1 | contig 13432 bp, 14 predicted proteins | sample 643391 | NCBI WGS metagenome assembly LKMJ01 (sample SAMN04112250, study PRJNA286221) | soda lake metagenome | biome: soda lake; feature: Kulunda Steppe; material: water; isolation source: sample PL-Br10 brine of Picturesque Lake | place: Russia: Kulunda steppe | collected 2010-07
TCGGTCGTCTCCTCGCTCGATCGGCTCCGCCGAAGCGATGTCGGTGCGCTGGACGAGGAGGTCGATCGTATCTGGCGGGACGTAACGTGGGGAGCGACTGCCGAAACGGCGCTGTCCCGGTTCGAATCCCGCGTTCGAACCCCATCGATAACTCGCGTCGTGACGCTTATCACGAACGCGATGCGGGCCTCGAACGAGATCGGTCCCGTCCTCCGCATCGCGGCCGATCAGGCCCGTTCGGATCTCCAGCTTCGCCGCCAGCGGAGACAGGAGATGTTTACGTATTTAGTCGTTATCTACGTCTCATTTCTCGTCTTTTTGATCGTCATCGTCGCTCTGGAGTCCGTCCTGATACCGAGTCTTCCGGACGTAAGCGAAATTTCGGACGGCGTGGGAGGAACGGCGCTCGGCTCGTTCGGCGGTCTCGAAGGGAGCGATCGGGAGGCCTACCGGCTGGTCTTTTTCCACACCGCCCTCATCCAGTCGGCGCTGTCCGGACTCGTCGCCGGCGTCATGGGAAGCGGTTCGATCAAAGACGGGATGAAACACTCGACGGTGATGCTTTCGATCACGTACGTCGTGTTGGCGGTCTTATAACCCGCCGCCGCGGACCGTCGCGCTCTTATCCGCGCCGGGGGAACACCGAGTATGGCAGACCGTCCGGGTGTTCGCGCGACGTATGAGCGGATCGCTGATCACTTCTCGACGACTCGGGAACATCCCTGGCCGGACGTGGAGTCGTTCTGTGCGGACCGCAGCGCCGACACGGCGCTGGACATCGGTTGCGGCAACGGTCGCCACACGGCGCTGCTCGCCGATCGGTCGACGCGAACGCTCGGGCTCGACGCCAGCCGATCGCTGCTCTCGATCGCGCGCGATCGCGTCCCCGACGCGGCGTTCATCGAGGGGGACGCTGCCTCGCTGCCGATCGCGGCCCAAACCGTCGATCTGGCGCTCTACGTGGCGACGTTACACCACCTTCCCGATCGTCGGCTCCGGATTCGAAGTCTCGACGAACTCGCCCGGGTGCTCACGCCCGACGGAACCGCGCTTATCAGCGTCTGGAGTACGACGCACGACCGCTTCGACACCGAGGACGAGTCGGTCGGGTTCGATACGGACGTCGAGTGGACGCTGCCGGGCGGCGAAACCGTCCCGCGCTTTTATCACATTTACGCGCCCGAGGAGTTCGAAAGCGATCTCGACGAAAGCGATCTCTCGATCGTCGAATCGTTTCTCGCGATGGGCAACTGCTATGCCGTCGTCGAGTCCGAATGAACGGCTCCGTATGTGAACACCTGCGTCGAACAAAAAGACCCTTATACGGCGTGGTGTTACGCCATAATGCGCGCCGGTGGTCTAGTGGTAGGACCTGAGCCTTCCAAGCTCATGGCCCGGGTTCAAATCCCGGCCGGCGCATTTCTGCGACGAACGGACGTGAGGAGCGAAATCGCCGGAGGGATTCTGAACCCGACGAGTCGCAGCCCGCGCAGCGAAGCGAGCAGGAACGTCTCGGCTCGGTTCAAATCCCGGCCGGCGCACTCCCTGCGGTCGTTTGCCGCCCGACTTCTCGTTCGCTTCGCTCGCGAGAATCCCGGCCGGCACATAGCAGGATCGAACGAAGTGAGACCTCAAGTAGCACGAACGGGGAGCACCGTGACCCGTGGGGACATCTCTTTTGACGAGAAAGATTCCCGAGGAGCACAATCGACGGCGAAAAGACGGGCAGTGTGTGATACTTCGCTGTGGAGCTTGGCAAATATTTTTGCCATTTGGTAACATACAACAAAATATATGCAACCGAAAACGTGTGTCGTCACGGGATCCTCACGGGGAATCGGTCGGGCGATCGCCGAGCGGTTCGGTGAGGACGGATGCGAGGTCGTGGTCAACTACCGAAGCTCCGAGGACGCGGCCGAGGATGTAGTCGACCACATCGAGGAATCGGGTGGATCCGCGATAGCGATCCAGGCCGACGTGACCAGCGTCGATCAGGTCAACAGCATGCGCGATGAAGTTCACGATACCTTCGGAGAGATCGACGTGTTAGTGAACAACGCGGGGATCAACCAGGACGTTCGGTTCACTGAGATGACACACGAGGAGTGGGACACCGTCCTCGACGTACACCTCGACGGGGCGTTTCACTGTACACAGGCGTTCTTCGATGATCTAGCGGCTGCAGAAGGTGGTCGGCTCGTCAATATCTCCAGCATAATCGGCAAAGGAGGCAACTTCGGACAGGCGAACTACGCGACCGCCAAAGCGGGGATATTCGGCTTCACGCGAACGATCGCCCTCGAACTTGCGCCGGCGGGTTCGACCGCCAACTGTGTTGCTCCCGGATTCATCCGGACCAGCATGGTCGAAGAGCTTCCGGAAGAGATCAAAGAGCAGATCCGGAACGACACGCCGCTCGGCCGCCTCGGTACAAGCGAAGAGATCGCGGAGGTCGTCGCGTTCCTTGCGAGTGACGCCTCGTCGTTCATCACCGGCGAAGTCATCGACGCCAACGGCGGAAAAGATCTGTAGCGAAGAACGGACTCCGTTCGTGGGTTTAAATACCGAAGCGCGGACAGTGTCCATAGAGCGTATGATGTTCGAACCCCTCTCAGCGGTAGAATTCCTCCAAGCCGCCCCAGATCTCGATGTCCCGGTCCGAACCGGTGTCGGGTTGGCCGGCAGCGCAGTCTGGACGTTCGTGACGACTGTTGTCCTCGGCGCGATTTTGGTCGCGATCAGTCCCGAATACACGAAAGCCCGGATGGCTGATGTCGTTTCGACCCCGCTCGAAAGCGTTCTCTACGGTATCCTCGCCCTGCTCGGCGTCATCGTACTGGCGATCCTGTTCGTCATCACGATCATCGGGATTCCGATCGCGATCGCGTTGGTGTTCGCGGCGTACCTGCTTTGGATCTTCGGCGCGATCATCGCCTACCTCGCGATCGCGGATCGTCTCGTTGGGATCGACGACGGCTGGTTGAAGCCGCTGCTCGTCGCAGGTGCGATCAACGGGGCGCTCGTGCTCACCGGAATTGGCGGACTCGTCTCGTTCGTCATCGGGGCTGCCGGGTTTGGTACAGTGATTCGAGCGCTGTTAGCGTGAGCAGACAGGCGAGTCGCCCCGATCTGCGAAACCCGTTCAGCCAGCCACAGCTATCGAGAGGGATGTGATCAATCGACAAGGCTAAGCGAACCCGGAAATTTTGTCATGCTATGGATTCTCTGGAGAAGGATCGAATGAGCGAATCGGTGGCGCTGATGGACCGTGCCGAAGAGAGCCTTGCGGGCGGCGTGAGTAGCTACGCTCGAACGTTCGATTTTCCACTCAGTTTCGAACGCGGCGACGGATCGAGGGTCGTCGACGTGGACGGAAACGAGTACGTCGACTATCTGCAAGCGTGGGGAGCAATCGTGCTCGGACACAGCGAAGAGGAGATAAACCGAGCGGCTTCGGACGCGCTCGACGAGCAGGATCTTTTTGGAATGGGAACGACAGAACGTGAAGTAGAACTGGCTGAGATGATCAAAGACAGGGTTCCGTCCGCCGAGCGCGTCCTGTTCGGCGTTACCGGCTCCGAAGTGGTCGCGCGGGCGATCATGGTCGCGAGGGCGGCGACAGGGCGAAAGAAGATCATCAAATTCCAGGGCCAGTACAACGGCTGGTACGACCCGGTCGCGATGAACCATCTCGATGGAACACCGGGATCGAAGGCACCGTTTGGTGCGGGGATGCTCGAAGCGGCGACGGACGAAACGATCGTTCTCCCGTTTAACGACCTCGCCGCCGTGGAATCGACAATCGAAGAACACGAAAACGAGATTGCGGGAATCATTCTGGAACCCGTCTCGCATAACATGGGGTGTATCCCGCCAACGGAAGGGTATCTGCGGGGACTTCGAGAGCTCACCGAGGAGCACGGGATCGTCCTGATTTTCGACGAAGTGGTGACCGGATTCAGACACGATATCGGAGGGGTCCAGCGGATCGAAGACGTAACGCCCGATCTGACGACGATGGGAAAAGCCGTCGCGAACGGCTATCCGATGTCCATCCTGTGCGGCAAAGCGGAGCTGATGGAGCAGTTCCACACTGCCGGCGGCGACGTCTCATTCGGCGGCACATACAACGCACACGCGAGTTCACTCGCTGCTGCGAAAGAGACCATCGAACAGCTCGAATCGCGGCAGTTCCACGAGCGGGCGCGGGAAAAACGCGACGAGATCTGTGACGGCCTCGAAGATATACTCGAAGACGTCGGCCTCGACGCGCACGTGAGCAGATACGGGACCGTCTTTTTGACGTATTTCATGGATCGCCAACCGCAGACTCACCGCGAGATCGCCCAGCATCACGACGACGAGCGATACCACGAATACCGGATGACGATGCTCGATCGGGGCGTACTCATGGTTCCGAAACCAGTCCGGCGAAACTTCCTTACGGACAGCCACACCGACGAGGACGTTCGCCTGACGCTCGAAGCGGCCGAAGACTCCTTCAGAGAGATAGACTAGGGGGGTATGTGCGCCCTCTGTTTAAGGGTGCCGAATTGCGCCAAAACGAAGGATTACGGGCCCCTAATGCTCGATGGGGGAGGGAAATGATGTGTATTTATTATCGTTCGCTCAAAGACCCACCTTGATGGCAGTGCCCGGTGCCGACAGGCGGAAATCCGTTGATGTACTTCGGACAAGAGGGATCGATTCGACCCTTCGTCTTTCGAAATCCGATGATTTATTTCCGGCGTCCGAATTCGGTAACCCGACGGGGGTCGATCGGTTCGGAGCGGCCAGGGTGAGACAGTTCATCGACGATACGGGCAAACGCGAATTTCAGGTACTGAACGAACTCGCCGAAACGGACGACGGATTCGCTCTCGAACCTCCAGCCATCGAGGTCGCTACGGGGCGCTCCGCCGTCGCGGATCAGTCCGATAGGACGTCCAACCGATATTCCGAACCGGGCGGTAGATTCGGCGAAACCGGCGTTTATTTGCACTATCTGGAACCCACTTCGGGCGTTCAACACACGGTGATCGGCGAATGACATCGTGTCGAGCGCGCTCGGAGCGGATAACAACCGTGGCGGTTTCACGGATTCAAACGGTGATTATCAAATGAGTAGAGACGACGACTCCTGCGGTCACGGCAGTTGTGGCTGCGGGGACAACGACAACAACGCGGACGAATCGTTCCACCCGATGGGGGCCGATCACGAGGCCGAGATGCGGGAGATGCTCGACGACACCGAGTACGATACCGAACTCGGTATGCAGATGGCCGAAGACTCCATGCGGCTCATTCAGGGTGAGATCTCCGAGGCGGAGTTCCACGAAAAGTACAACGAAGCGGTTATCGAGGAGTTCGATGTCGACGACCGACCGACGGTCGAGGCGTTCGAAGAGGCGAAGGCGGACGTCGAACACGAGAGTATCTTCGAGATGTTCTCCGGTGAGGGCGGCGTCGCCGACACGCTGAAAAACCTCGATACCGACATGAACCAGAGCCGCCGGGACACGATGAAAAAGATGGGTGCCGGGGCTGCGGCACTCGGTCTGGGCGGTGTGGCGTCGGCACAGAGTTCCGGAGATCCCAAGGACGAAGGCTACGGTGCGCACCCGGTCGGCGAGACCGAAAACGATGTCCAGATGGGGATGGTCATCGATCTCGATCGCTGTGATGGCTGTCTCGAGTGTGTTACCGGCTGTATCGAGGAGAATCAGACCTCGACCGGCGCGAACTGGATGTACGTTCTCACCTACGAGGACGAAAACACCGAGCAGGAGAACTTCCTCGTACGGCCGTGTCAACACTGCAGTAACGCGCCGTGTGAGAAAGTGTGTCCGGTTCGGGCGCGCCACACGCGCGATAAGGACGGTCTCGTCCTCACGAACTACGAGATCTGTATCGGCTGTCGGTACTGTCAGGTCGCCTGCCCGTACGGCGTCAACTACTTCCAGTGGGGCGAACCCGACGTACCGTACGAGGAACTTCCGGGTTCCGAAAACGATCACGACCGGCTGAAAGAACTTCCCTTCGAAGAGCGACAACAGCAACTCACGGAGGGTAACGACCACATCCACGACGAGCGCGGCCAGTGGAACGACATGCGCCCACCGCAGGGTGTCATGGGTAAGTGTACGTACTGTCCGTCCCGACAGGACGGCCACCAAGGTGAGGAGATGGTCGGCACGGTCGCCTGTCAGGACGCGTGTGACGCCGCCGGCATGAGTGCGATCCACTTCGGCGATATGAACGACCCCGACAGCCGTCCACAGCAGTACCTCGAACAGCGCGCAGAGCAGGCGTTCGAGCGCGATACGGAGCTCGACAACGACGAAGACTGGGGCGAGACGGTTACCCCGTGGGGGAAGCTTTCGGCGTTCAAGCTGCTCGAAGACCTCGGAACCGATCCGAATGTCGTGTATCTCGGCAACGAGCCGGGACCGAACGCCGAGCAGGTCGAAGGCCCGGTCACCTACGAACAGATCGGCGTCGAGGACAACCGAAAGAACGAGCTCGATCGCTACACGTTCGGGACGGGTGACGACTGATGGCGTCGAAAACACCGAACCGGGACGACATCGTCCGCCCGATGCAACAGACGGGCAAAATGTACTACGCCCTCTTCGCTGTGGCGTCTCTCGTCGCCGGGATCTGGATGCTACTGTGGCTCTACCAAGTCGACCGCGGACTCGCCGTGACGGGTCTTTCCGATTGGGGATCCGGCGGCGGCGTTACCTGGGGTCTGTACATCGGCGCGTTCATCTGGTGGGTCGGGATCGCACACGGTGGTATCATCCTCTCGGCCGCAGTCCGGCTGTTCGGGATGAAAAAATACCTCCCGGTCGCTCGATTGGCCGAACTACTGACGATCGGCGCGCTGAGCATGGCTGGGTTCTACATCATGATCCATCTCGGTCGCCCGGACCGGATGGCCTGGAGTGTTATCCAGTCGTATCCGGTAACCGTCCATCAGTCACCGCTGGTGTGGGACGTGACGGTCATCACGATGTACATGGTGATGACGCTCACGTACCTCGGCCTGACGCTGCGATACGATCTCACTCGACTTCGCAGTGATCTCCCGGATATCTTCGAACCGTTCTACAAGATCGCGACGATCGGCTACTCCGAAACGGAAGACGCAATCGTCGAGCGAATGGTCTGGTGGCTCGCGCTGGGTATCATCGTCATGGCGCCGCTGTTACTCCACGGCGGAGTCATCCCGTGGCTGTTCGCACTCTTGCCGTCGATGCCCGGCTGGCAGGGCGCGATCCAGGGCCCGCAGTTCCTTACGATCGCGCTCTCCTCGGCGGTCGCAGGGATCATCATTCTCGGTCTTGCGACCCGGAAAGCCTACGATTGGTACCACATCATCACGGACACGGTCATTCGCGGCCTGACGCTTTGGCTCGGGCTGTTCTGTCTGCTCTTCCTCTGGCTGCAGCTCCAGCAAGTCATCACAGGCGTCTATGCGGCACCAGTCGACTCCAGTGCTGTTACGCACGCGAAGATCTCGTCGCCAGTCTATCAGTTCGCGATCGGCCTGGTGATTATCGCGCTGGCGTATATCTTCGCACAGGCTGTCAAACCGCACCTGTTCACCGTTCAGCGCTCCCTTGTCGCATCGGTCCTGGTACTCACCGGAACGCTCGTCGAGAAGGTGTTCTTCGTCGTCGAGGGACTCCAGTATCCGACGTTCAGCATGCACTATTCGATTCCGGGTGATTATTTCCCGAGCCCGATAGAAATGGCTTCAGTCGCGGGGACGATCGCGCTCTGTACGCTCTTCTTCCTCGTGATACTGAAGATGTTCCCGGTGATCGAACTACACGCCATCGAGGAACTCCGTGGCGAAGGCCACAGCGCTCCGGAGGGTGATGACTGATGACCTGGGACATCCTTTATCCCGGTACGTGGGTCATCTTCGGCGTCATCGGGCTCCCGATATACGCGACGGTGCTCGCGTGGTTCCTCGGGAAACCCCGAACGACGAAAAGCGCCTTGATGGCGCTTTCGTATCTGGTCGGATTTATCGTCTCGATGTGGGTCGGCGTCTACATCCTCACCATGATTCTCGGAATCGTCCTGCCGCCCGCGATGTAGGCGATCGGCTGGAACTCTTTTTCGGACGGACTCGGTTCCGCGAGTGATGCGTTCCCGCCTCCGTCGGATATCGAAGAAAAATAAAGCCTCATACGTTCGCCCGCCGTAGGAACGTCGATCAGATGACCGACGAACTCGAAACGGAACTCGAAGAACGGCTCAGAGAGGTCACAGACCCCCTCGTCGGCGAAGACGTCGTCACGATGGGGCTTATCAACGACGTACGGATCGAGGACGGAACGGCCTCGATTTCGCTCGCGTTCAACACGCCGTTCGCCCCCGCGGAACTGGATCTCGGGAACGCCATCCGTGAAGCCGTCAGGGACGTCGGCCTCGAACCGGATCTGTACGCTGAAGCCGGTGAGGACCACGGCTTCGACGAGGAAGTCATGCCCAACGTCAGAAACGTCGTCGCCGTCGCCTCCGGGAAAGGCGGTGTCGGGAAGACGACGGTCGCGGCCAACCTCGCGGCCGGGCTCGAACAGATGGGCGCTCGGGTCGGCTTGCTCGACGCCGACATTCACGGACCGAACGCGCCGCGCGTCCTCCCCGTCGAGGACGAACCGGGTGTCACGCCACAGGAGAAGATCGTCCCGCCGACCGCCGACGGCGTGAAGGTGATGAGTATGGGATTTTTGATCGGGGAAAAGGACGATCCGGCGATCCTCCGCGGCCCGATGGTCAACAACGTGATGACGCACTTTTTCGAGAACGTCGAGTGGGGCGCGCTCGATTATCTCGTCGTCGACTTGCCGCCGGGGACCGGCGACGCCTCGTTGGATCTCGTCCAAACGCTGCCCGTGGCCGGCGTCGTCATCGTCACGACGCCCCAGCAGATGGCCGTCGACGACGCTCGAAAGGGGCTCAGACTTTTCGAGAAACACCACACGCCCGTCTTGGGCATCGTCGAAAACATGAGTCTGTATCACTGTCCGAACTGTGACGACGTTCACGATCCGTTCGGTCGCGGCGGCGCAGAGGAGATCGCGGAATCGTACGACATCGACCTCCTCGGACAGATCCCGATCCACGAAGACTTCGGTGCCGACGGGAGCGACCATCCGGCCGTCAAACTCGAGGGCAGTCCGGTCAGAGAGCCGATGGTCGAGTTGGTCGATTCGATCGCGGATCGGATCGGGGAAGTCAACCGCCGAAAGGTGGCCGACATGCTCGATCTCGGCGGCCGCGAAGAGGATAAGAGCCCAGCCGACGGATCGCCGCCGGGTGGCCCACAGGGCGGGCCCGGGCCGAAGCTGTAGTTCCCGCGGCTTCGTTCGTGTTAACTGTACTCGCGCCAGCGGTAGCCGCAGTCTTGACACTTGAAAAACCGCGTCGGCGGTTCATCGGCTGACGCGGTCTGTTTGATCGTGTACCACGCTTTATCATGGCCGCATTCATCGCAGATCACGTCGTTCGCGGTTGGTTTTCCCTCGAAATCGGCGTCCGGTGAGGATTCGATCACGTCGTCTTCGGTCTGGGCTTCGGTGCTGACGAACGATGCGGCGCGCGCTTCGTCTTTCTTTTGGGTTTCGCCACACTCCGAACAGACCATCACCTCGCCGTCCGAGTGCATCATCGAACCGCAGCTGTCGCAAAACTGCATACAACGGAGACACGATCCTCGAACGCAAAAGCCTACGGGCTTCGGCTGCCGTCACTCGTCCGGCACGACTGTTTCGGCTCGCCGGCGGTTAGCGACGACTGGACAGTTACGAAGGCGAAACGTATCGACGCCGATCAGTTCGACGATTTCGGTGTCGGATCTCGTGCATGCGACGTCGGGCGGTTCCGAAAAGAACTCACAGCGAAGACAGTAGCGATCCTTTTCGACGACCGCATCCGCCCCTTCCGTCGTCGAGTCCCGACCCGCCAGATCCGGATGGATCCCGGATTTCGAGCGGTCCTCCTCCGAGAAAACCGCGTCCCATATCTCTTCTTCGTCGATCTCTGGAACGTCCATCTCCTCGAAGGCTGCCTCGATATCGATACCGGGCTCGTCGCTGTCACCTCCGGTGAGTTCCTCGAATGGATCGTCTTCGCTTCGTATCGAGAGATCGCCGTCACGTTCGTGGGTTCCGTTTTCGGGGGTATCACTCATTAGAGATCTCCGATTCGGCCTTCATTCGTCATCCGCCTGATCTCCGGAGAAGGTAAATCCGCTCTCGGTGTCGTCCGTCTCGACAGTCAGTGTCGGGGACGTGAACCACCGGCGAATCGATGTCGGAACATCGAGGTCGGCGAAGCGCTGTCCACAGTGCGGGCAAGCGGCTTCAGTTAGAAGATCGATCTGGACGGTCTCACCGCAGCTTTCACACGTCGCAGTTGTCGTTCCGCCTCTGTTGGCGGCTCGCCGGATGTGATCGAATCGTGCCCTCTCGTCCGCGTCGGCCTCCTCACGTCGCTTGAGTGCGAGGACCACACGGGCGAGACGGTCGAGCTTCGAGTCGACCGATTCGAGGCGCTTCTCGATGCCGTCGATCGAGTCGGTAACCGCCCCGATTTCGCTCTCGAAACTGTCGAGATCGTTCGATAACGATTCGACTCGATCCGAGACCTCGTCGATCTCGCCGTGACCGTGGTCTGCCGGAGCGCGCGATTCGAGCGCGTCTCGGAGCTGTAACACCCGGTTTCGGATGTCTTCGACGTTGTGTTCCAGCTTCGCTTCCACGTCGTCGACCCGGGTATCGATCCCGTCGATCCGGGCCTCGGTGTCCTCGAGCTCCGATTCGATATCCTCCGGCGACGTTCGATCCGATTCGAGCCGAGCGTCGACCGCGTTTTCGATCGTTTCATCGAGATCCGTCCGCTCGAACAGTTCGACAAGCTCGCTGTCGTCGAGATCCGCGGTCGCGCGATACGTTCCCAGCAGTTGGACGAGGAGCGCTTCGCGCTCGACGCCGAGCGCCGCCGCTCGTTCGTCGAGCCACTCGTGAAGCGACGGCGAGAGCGAGACGGAAAGCTCCGTCTCACCGGCCGACTCGGTAGCCATCGATTAACGGTAGTATCGTCGGGGTGTTAAGCGTTCGGCCGATTCGGAAGCCAAAACGGACGTTATCGGATCTTTCGAACGTCGCTGATGTCGAATCCTGACTCACCGATTTCGGTTTCGAACTGCACGATATCCTCGTCTTCGATGCGCGAGAGGACGCCGCGAAACTGCTTGACGACCATCGTTCGATCCCGCGTCGATCCCCCGCTCTCCCACTTGAATACGAGTGTCCCGTCTGCGGCGTCAACCAGCTGTCCGTGTCGTCGATCGTCGAGCGCTTCCCGGTTGGCGTGAACGAGCACCAACCCGCCCCATTCGAACGCAGCACGGGCGATTCCCTTCAACAGTACGGGGACGTCGTCCCAGCTCAGATCGTCAGTCGAGGTTTCGATGAGATCCGCGATCGAGTCGATTATGATGAGGCTTCCCGGAGCGTGGCGGTTCAGTGTCTCACCGAGGGCCTCCGGAACGCTGCGCCGGTCCCGTCCCCGGCCGAGTCCGGAGAGCGTTTGCGTTTGCTCTGCGTACCACTCCCGGGGGACCGGACTAAGGCGGAAGTACTCCGTCGAAAGATCGTGAAACTGAATCGTCTCGATCGCGGAATCGACGATCTCTTCGTCGATCGCGAGCGCCATCTCTCGGTGGAGCTGGCGCTTTTCGGAAGTAAACGAGACGTAGTGGACCTTGCTTGGAGCGCTCGCGTTCGCCGGGAGATCACCGTAGTAGAGATCGAAGAGGTCCGGGTCGCTCTCCGTGAGCCCGTTCATCAGTGCGGCCGTGTACACGAACTCCCGCGCGCCGGCCCCGGCTTCTCCCGAGAGTAACACGACGCTCCCCGGTGGTGCACCGCCACCGATAGTCATATCGAACCGACGAATCCCGAACGGGACGCGTTCCATAGATGTCCATCGTCCGCGAGGTTTTTAAGTGATTAGTTGATGGACGTGATTTCCGCCCCTTCGTTTCGAGCGGCGACGACGCGGATCTCACCATCGATACCGAGCTCCGAGAGTGCATCTTCCGCCGATTCTCGTGCTTTCTCGGCGAGTGACGTGTCGGTGACGCCGTAGACTGCCGGTCCCCACGAGGATTGACCGACTCCTCGAAGCGCTGGCGAGTTCGATAGCGTATCGATGAGCTGGCCGGCCGGAGGTCGGTAGACGCCGCCTTGTTCGTCGGCGTACCACGCACCGTTGAGTCGCCCAAACGAGCCGACAGCGTCGCCGAAGGCTTCGAGCCGTCCTTCCGCGACTGCCGGCAATAGCTTCCGAACCAAAAGCGTCGCCAGCGAATCCGCGATCGACGGATCGGCGCGCTCGACGACCGCCCGCATACTCTCGTCTTCCCCGTCCCCGCTCCGTCCGTTTGCCACGTCGGGAAATACGACGATGAACCGCCAGTCATCGGGGATTTCGTGTCTTGCGGTAACCGCCGGAACAGTCCACTCACCGGGCGCTGGCGGAGCCGTGGTGAACCGTTCGGTCGGGTGTCCGGCGTCGACGAGAAACCCCCCTGTTTCGAAGGCTGCGACGCCGACTCCGCTTCGACCGCCGCGGTTGAGTGCTGGTGCCTGCCGCCGCGCTTCGACCGATATTCGGTGACAACGTGCGACGGCGATAAGCGTCGACAGCGCGGTTTGTGTACCGCTTCCGAGCCCGACGTGTCGTGGGAGCGATTCGATGACGTCGACGTCGACGCCGTCGACGCCGAGAATCGAACAGCTCCGTTCGGCGTACGTCGAGACGAGCTCGTCCTCGCAGACGACGCGATCTGCCGGTTCGGCTTCGATGACGACACGGGGCGCTTCGAGCGCGATACCGACTCCGCCGTAGATCCGTTCGTGGGCCAAAGAGAGGTTCTGAAAGCCGAGGTGGAGTCTCCCGCCGGCATCGACTCGAACGCGCATTGGCGGGCGTACGTTGGGATAGGGGTTGTCGGTTTCGACACCGGATAGTAGCGCCACCCCGACTGGTTGCTACAGGTCTCGTGATCGCCCTATGTGAAGCAATTCACCGCCGCACTCCGAACAGACACTACTCTCGAACGATCTTCCCCGTTTTCCGCAGCTGAGACATTCGAGCGTGTCCGTACATGTTTTGTCGATTTTCGGTCGCATATTCGCAGATTATGTTCGACTATGTTAATTCGAATCCTAATATAGCTAGAAGTATAGGTGTGTATATCTAAATTTGGTGTACGAATGGCAACTTTTGAATAAATCAGTCGGTTCGAATCGAACGAATCGAAATGTAGTTATTAAGTTACTCGACCACAATTCTCCGGTATGAGTCAACAGACCACTCCAGAAAAAGAGCCCGGCGACTTGGGCAA
>LKMJ01004257.1_pt1 | contig 13431 bp, 10 predicted proteins | sample 643391 | NCBI WGS metagenome assembly LKMJ01 (sample SAMN04112250, study PRJNA286221) | soda lake metagenome | biome: soda lake; feature: Kulunda Steppe; material: water; isolation source: sample PL-Br10 brine of Picturesque Lake | place: Russia: Kulunda steppe | collected 2010-07
CGCCGATGATGTTCTCCCCGAACCGGGGGCTGAGGATCTGCTCCTGGACGCGCATCAGCACGCGAGCCTCGGCACGGGCCTCCTCGTTCTGGAGCGCGTGCATGTTCATCTCGTCCCCGTCGAAGTCCGCGTTGTACGGCGGGCAAACGACAGTGTTGAGACGGAACGTCTTGTACGGCATCACCACGACCTCGTGGGCCATGATGGACATCCGGTGGAGCGAGGGCTGGCGGTTGAAGATGACGATGTCCCCGTCGATGAGGTGACGAGAAACCTCCCAGCCGGGTTCGACTTTCTCTGCAAGCTCCTCGCAGTTCTTCTCAGTCACCTTGAGACGGCGGCCGTCAGCGCGCCTCACGTAGTTGGCTCCGGGGTGACTCTCCGGGCCGTTTCGCACGTACCGCCGTGCGTCTTCGAGATTTCGCTCGTTGACGTTCATCGTCTGGGTCATCTCGCTGGCAATCCTGTCCGGAACGCCGACTTCGTTGAGACTGAGCGTCGGGTCAGGCGAGATGACCGTCCGGGCCGAGAAGTTCACACGCTTTCCAGACAGCGAGCCACGGAAGCGACCCTCCTTGCCTTTGAGACGCTGTGAGAGCGTCTTGAGCGGTCGACCCGACCGGTGTCGGGCCGGCGGAGTCCCCGATATCTCGTTGTCCATGAACGTCGTGACGTGGTACTGCAACAGCTCCCAGAGGTCCTCGATAATCAGCTGTGGTGCGCCCGCCTCTCGGTTCTCCATGAACCGCTGGTTGATACGGATGATATCGACCAGCTTGTGCGTGAGGTCGTCCTCCGAGCGCTGCCCGTTATCCAGCGTAATCGACGGTCGTGCCGTTACTGGTGGAACTGGAAGCACGGTGAGAATCATCCACTCAGGCCGAGAGCGCTCTGGGTTGATACCGAGCACTTCGAGGTCCTCGTCCGGGATGGCCTCGAACCAGTCGCGGATGTCCGACGGCATGAGCTTGTTCATGTCCTCCTCGGTCAGGTCGACATCGAGCGCCGACTCGATTGCCTTCCGGTCCTCCTCGCGGGGGCGAAAATCACCCGAGAGAATCTCCTGGACACGACTGGCGTCGATGCCAGTGTCCTCTGCGAGGTCAGTTGGGCTGGTTCGGTCGCCGTCTTCGTCAGGCTCCATCGCCGCGGCGATGCGTGCCGGGTACTCCGATGAGAGGACCTGCTGGACCTCGTAGTACGTGGTCGGCTTCTCGTGTTGGATATCGAACTGTTGCTCGCCACAGTGGGGACAGCGGTCCTTCTTTCGGGCCTGCCTGACGGCTGCCTTGGTCACGTCGTTCAGGTCCTCAGAGAGGTCGCGTGCCCGACGAAGCCGGTCGCGGAACTCTTCTTTCTCGTCTTCTGTGAGCAGGAGACGAGAGCACTCTCGACAGGTTCCACGGAGCAGGCGGCGGATGAGTTTCGAGAACCCGACGTGGATGACGGGTGCCGCGAGTTCGATGTGGCCGAAGTGGCCGTTGCACGACCCGCTGTGCTGGCCGCAGGTCTTGCACTCCAGACCGGGGTCGATGACACCCAGCCGCGGGTCCATCAGTCCCATGTCGATTGGGAACCCGTCGTCGTCGTACGTGTCGGCCGTGATGACCTTCGTGGCGCTCATCTCTCGGTACTCCTCGGGGTCCATCAGGCCGAAGTTAATCCGGCTAATCTCTTTTGGTGCGTGCTGGCTCATGTTAGACTGCATCCTCCAGTTCGATTCGCGGGGCGATTCCGAGCGCTTTCATCTCGTCGAGCAGCAGTTTGAACGCGTAGGACATCTCGACGGAGTGGATATCCGTCTCCTCGTCACAGTTCGGGCAGTACACCCGACGCTGCTCGACGTTCTCGACGGCAGCCATCCCACACTCACCGCAGACGTTGATGAACTCGCGGTCGGACTCGTCGAGTAGCCGTTCCTTGAGCGTCATGGCCGCGCCGTGGCCGATGAACACGTCACGCTCCATCTCTCCGATACGGAGACCACCCTCGCGGGCGCGTCCCTCGGTCGGCTGGCGTGTGAGCACCTGTACGGGACCGCGAGAGCGGGCGTGAATCTTGTTCGACACCATGTGATACAGCTTCTGGTAGAAGATGGTGCCGACGAAGATTTCGGCCTCGATTTTCTCGCCAGTGACGCCCGAGTACATGACCTCCTTCCCGCTGGATTTGAAGCCACGGTCCTCGAGTGCGCCACGCAGTTTCTCCTCGTCCTCACCGGTAAACGGCGTTCCGTCGACACGTCGGCCTTCGAGCGCACCGACTTTCCCGCCAATCATCTCCAGAATGTGGCCGACAGTCATCCGCGATGGGAGCGCGTGTGGGTTGAGAACCAGGTCTGGCACGACGCCGTCGCCGGTGAACGGCATATCTTCCTGTGGCGCGATGTGACCGACGACACCTTTCTGTCCGTGCCGCGACGCGAACTTGTCGCCGAGTTCGGGAATCCGCTCGTCACGAACGGAAACCTTCGAGAGTTTGGAGCCGTCCTCGCCCTCCATCAGCGTCACCGTATCGACGACTCCGGACTCGCCGGAGCGCATCGTGACGCTCGTCTCGCGGCGTTTCTGTGGCGAGAGGCCGCCCATGTCGTCCGGCTCTTCGAGGAACCGGGGCGGCGATGTCTTGCCGAGCAGGACGGCGTTCTCATCGACCTCAGTCTCGGGGTTTACGAGACCATCCTCGTCGAGGTGGGTGTAGGCTTCCTCTCCGCGTGCGCCACGGACTTCGTCGTCCGGAATCTCGAAGCGGTCTTCCTGTCCGCCAGGGTAGCGGCGCTCCTCGCCCTCGTAGGTCCGGAAGAAATGTGACCGAGCGAGTGCGCGCTCGACCGAACCCTTGTTCATCACGAGCGCGTCCTCGATGTTGAACCCCTCGTAACTCATGACGGCGACGACGAAGTTCTGTGCAGCCGGGCGGTCGTCGTAGCCGATCTGCTCGGTGGTCTGGGTCTTGACCATCGAGAGCTGCGGGTAGTGCAGCAGGTGCTGGCGGGTGTCCGGACGAATCCGGTAGTTCGCAGAGGGAAGACCGAGTGACTGCTTTATCATCCCCGACCCCATGGTAATCCGCGGTGAGGCGTTGTGCTCGGGGTACGGAATCATCCCCGCCCCGATACCGAACATAAGCTGTGGGTCGATTTCGAGGTGTGTGTGGTTCTCCGTCAGTTCTTCTTCCTCGACGCCGACGAGAATGTCGCCCTCCTCTTCAGCGTCGATGAACTCGACGTAGCCACGGTCGACGAGGTCCTGGAAATCGAGTTCGCCGTCCGTGACCGCCTCTACTTCCTGGTCCGAAATGAGCGGTTCACCGTTCTCGACGACCAGCAGTGGCCGCCGGGCTCGGCCAGCGTCGGCGTTGATGATGACTTCGCGAGTCCGCTCCTTGACCGACACGTTGACCATGTCGCTGACATCGCCGCGGCGTCGGCCCTGTCGAATCTGTTCTGCAAGCTGTTCCGGGTCGGGATGTGTCCCAACCAGACTGCCGTTAACGTATACTTTGGCTTCTCGTCCCTGACTCATGATTTTAGTCGTCCGCGGGGGCTTCGATGCCCTCGATGCCGGGGATGCCTTCGACACCCATTCCAGCGAGTTCCTGTTTCAGCTCCTGTTCATCCTCGACGTTCTGTGAGAGCTCCATCGCCTGCGCGAAGTTCTTCACCAGCCCACAGTTCGGTCCCTCGGGCGTCTCCGAGGGACAGATGCGACCCCACTGGGTCGCGTGCAGGTCTCGCGCTTCGAAGTGAGGCTGTGAGCGACTGAGCGGCGAGCGCAGTCTGCGAAGGTGGCTCAGCACACCCATATAGTCCGTCCGGTCGACAAGCTGGCTGACGCCCGAGCGCCCACCGACCCAGTTCCCCGTCGCAATCGGGTGCTCGAGGCGCTCGGTCAGCACGTCCGAGCGCACCACCGTCGACACGGAGAGCTGGCGGTTACGCATGTTCGCTCGTTCGAGCTGGTACTTCACGTCGCGTGCCAGTTTGTTCAGCGCTGTCCGGAACAGGTCACGCATCAGGTCGCCCGAGACCTTGAGGCGCTTGTTCGCGTAGTGGTCCTTGTCGTCGGCATCGCGGCGCTCCAGTGCGAGTTCGAAGCAGGCCTCGGCCATCCGGCAGAGGTAGTACGCCTTGTTGATGCGTACGTCCTCCTCGTCAACACCCTCCTCGTGGAGGTGCGGGAGCAGGTAGCGGTCGATGACGTAGTTTGCGCGCTTGAGCTGGTAGTTCTTGCCCTGGCCGGAGGCGACGCGCTTCCCGAGTGCCTCGATTGCCTCCTCGGTCGTCTGGACCTCGGCGGCCTCCAGGTTCTCCAGCATGAACTTCACGATTTCGGGGTCGTCGCTCACCCGATGGACGATTTCCTCGTCGGATTCGAGTCCGAGTGCACGAACGAGCGTGACGAAGTTGACGCTGCCCGAAACGGAAGGGAAGGACACTTCGAGCAGGCCGTCGCGGGTTCGCTCACACAGCACCAGCGCGCGGTAGCCCCGGCGCTGAGAGAACGTCTTGGCGACTTCTATCTGGTCGCCGTATTTCGTATCGGTCTCGGCCAGAATCTTGTTCGGCGCGAGGTCCTCGCTCGTCATCAGGACGCGCTCGGAGCCGTTGACGATGAAATACCCACCCGGGTCGGCGGGGTCCTCGCCGATGTCGATAAGCTCCTCGCGGGTGAAGTTGGCGATGTTACACTTGTTCGAACCGACCATGATGGGCATCCGGCCGATTTTCGTCTCGGTCTGGTCGACGACACGTTCCTCTTCCTCCTCGCCGCCTTTGATGACGGCCATCTCCATAAACACCGGCGCGGAGTAGGTGATGTTCCGAAGACGTGCTTCCTGTGGATAGAGTAGCTCCTCGCTCCCGTCTGCTTCCCTGACGCGAGGTGTGACGACGCGGACGTCCCCCAGTTCGACGTAGACAGGCTCTTCGCCTTCCTTGTCACCGATATCCGTGTCGATGGTCTCCTTCTCGTCGACGACCTGTTGCATCCCCCGGTCGAGGAAGTTGTTGAACGACCGGAAATGGTGTTCTGCGAGCCGTTCTCGTGAAAAGTACTCCCGTGAAATTTCGCGTTTGTCCTCGATATCCATTATTTCACCACCAGTCGGTACACTACGGCCTGGTCCGTAGTTCGTGATTCCCGAGTGATCTTGATGACGTCCCCTACCTCGGCCTCGTCAGGCAGTGCAGGGTCCGTCCGTTTGATTTTCGGGAGGTCTGTTTTTCGTATGTTGTACTCCTCTAGTACCTCCTCGAGTTCGGCCTCCTCGAGGACGGTGTGGTCCGGTACGAGTTTGTGGTTGCTTACATCTACCATGAGTGTGGCTTACGGGCGAAGAATCTGTTCGTAGATACTACAGTACAATATTTCTGCGAGGCATATAACGCTTATCAAATGCGGACGGCACGGCTATTCGAACCCTCACGGGTTCGAGCGGACGTGTATGCTTGGTATTTCGTGGCGTGGGATAAAATACCTTGCGTGGCGGCTCCGATTGGAAAGCCTTAATACTCGAACCCGGATACGAGAAACTGCGAGCGAAAGCCCGGATGGTGTAGTGGCCCATCATACGACCCTGTCACGGTCGTGACGCGGGTTCAAATCCCGCTCCGGGCGCTTCTTCGATTTCACACGTCGCGGAGTTCCATCTCCGCGACCACCTCGTGAAAACGCTGTGGGGTCGTGAGGGATTTGAACCACGCAAACGTGAGCGTCAGCGAGTGTTTGCACCGGGTTCAAATCCCGCTGAGCAAAGCTCAGCGACCCTCTCGTGAAATCGATGTGAGGCCACTCAAATAGCTACGCCCCGGGGACTCCAGCAGCTTCGAACGACGTAACCCCCAGAACCGCAAGGAGATACAGGACGATAATCGAGGCCACCCACGCGACAAGCGCGATTCCAATCGCATCCAGGTAGCCCCCCGGATATCGGAGGTTGATCACGGTGATGTACGCGAGCAGTGCGAGGAGCGGACCGAGGAGCGGAATCCACCCGAAGAAAAATCCGATTACGACCCACACTATCGACGCTATCAGGGCGGTGACGAATGCATACGTGTAGTCCTCCTCGCCAGTGATGACACGTGCGCCAGCATAGATACCCAGCGCACCGATGAGCAAGCTGACGGCGAACACGATGAGCGATTCGATGATAGCCATATCACCGGTTATCATCCGGTCCGCATAGTTACCCGGCGATTTAACCGAGCATTCCCAGAATGAGTCGAGACAGCTCCAGCGTTTCGTTCGGTGGTCCTGTCGGACCCTGTCGCGCGCGGGTGACAGTGCAATAGCCACTGTGTACTAATTACACTCGAGCAGTGGTTTTCTCGTCGTAACGCTCATATGGGTTACAGAAGTACTGTGGAAACAGATGACCAACATCAAAGACCGGATTCGATACCGCAAGCGAAACTCCGTCGACCCAGAACAGTACCTCCTCGATGCCGGCACGATCAAGGCGACCGATGACGAGACCGAGCTCGCGCTCACCGACGAGTTCGCCACCGAGCTCGAACAGTACATCGAAGACGTCGTCGAGGACGGTGTCGGGGAAACAGACCTCGCAAAGCTGTTCGGCGTCGACCTCGAAGATGTCGAAACCCAGGACCGGCCACACCCCTCCTACAAAATTATCCACACGGTCAGGAACTGGCCGACTGACGAAGCGGTCGTGTTCGACGTAGCAGTCGATCGAATACTTCGGAGCCGCCGCGACGACTGGGACGAGGTACCGCCACGTCAGCGGTACCGCATCGCCCAGTCGCTCCGGACGTTCCAGGACGAGTGCCTGTTCTGTAACGGCACCGTCGTCTACGGCGACGACCCTGTCGAGTCCTGCTGTACCGAAAAACGCGTGCTGACGCTGCACTGTACCGACTGTGACCGACGGTTCATGGAGTTCGCCACGGAGGACCAGAATCTGGCGGACTCGGTACAGAACTAGGCGGAACGCCGATATCGGATGCCAAACCAGTCACGGAACGATTTCTATCGTCGTTTCGTCACCGAGATTCCGGTCTTTTTCGCTGTCGACGTTGATTTGCGCTCGGAGCCTGTACTCCCCGGGCTCGGCCGGTTCCCACTCCCGTTCGGAAACCCGGAACATCTGTGACCACCTCCGCTCGAAACGCAGTGTCTCGCCCCGGTCGAAGCGGAACGTACCGGTTTCGTCGGGAGGGTCCCGCAGCTCGACGTGTGAGCCCTCCTCGTACCCATCGATAGACCACGACCACAGTACAGGGGAGACGGTCCGAATCGTCACCGGCATCGGCAGACTGTTTTTCATCGTCACCCTGAACGGGACCGTCCCGCCCTGTTGGAACTCCGTTCGGGGAACGCTAAGCCGGACTGAGACAGCACGACAGCGGAGAGCGTGCGGGAGTAGTCGGTCGCTCCAGGCCGCGGCGTTGAGCGACCGGAACGACTGGACCTTGTTGTCGGTGTCGCGTTCGTTCGGGGTGAACGTGTCCTCGTCGTCCCGAGTAATAGCATCCGATTCGTAGATCCGGCGCATTACCTACCCGGAGAGCTTCGATGAACAAAAGGGTTGTCTGCGCGGGGTGAAATCAGTCGTCGGCGACCGCATCCGACTGCCCGCCTCTGGGCATTTTGACGTTCGTTCCACCGTACTCGGAGCTGTAGAGCAGACACGAAACCTCGTGAAGCGACTCCGTTTCGATCAGCTCCGGGTCGGTCGTCTCACAGGGAGAGACGAAATACTCATCGAGCGTCGCTGCCGCAGCATCTGGTCCACGGTCTGAAAGCTCCGCGATAGCGTCTCCGAGAACCTGTTCCGCCTCGGGGTCCGATAGCCGCGACGGTATCTCGAACGCTGTGCGCAACGTCTCGTCAATCTCGGCCTGGCCCAGTTCCTCGGTATCCTCAAGAAGCGTTCCCTCGTCGCCAAGGCTGAGAAGTTCGGAGATGGATGTTGCCTCCTGCGTGCGAAGTTTGAGATTCCGAAGCGACTGCCAGGCTTCCTGGGAAACATCGTAGTCCTCGGACGGGATAATCCGGTGGCATCGGGTGTGGAACCGACAGCCACTCGGTGGATTCAGCGGTGACGGCACCTCTCCTTCGAGCAGAATCTTGTCGCCGACCCACCGTGGGTCTGGTTCGGGAATCACCGACAGCAGCGCCTCCGTGTAGGGGTGCTGTGGTGACGTGAACAGTTTATCGGAGGGTGCGGCCTCTGCGATTTCGCCGAGATACATCACAGCGACCCTGTCCGAGATGTGTTCGACGACGCTCAGGTCGTGTGCGATGAAGATGTACGACAGGTCGAACTCCTCCTGGAGGTCAGAGAGGAGGTTGAGAATCTGTGCCTGCACGCTCACGTCGAGTGCGCTCACGGGCTCGTCACAGACGATTATCTCTGGGTCGACAGCCAGTGCGCGAGCGATACCGATACGCTGGCGCTGACCACCCGAGAACTCGTGTGGATATCGGTAGGCGTGGCTGGGGCTTAGCCCGACGGTCTCGAGGAGTTCTCGGACTCGCTCGTCGCGTTCCTCTCCCTGGGCGATATCGTGGATATCGAGCGGTTCGCCGATGATGTCGCCGACGGTCATTCGGGGGTTGAGGCTCGAGAACGGGTCCTGGAATATGTACTGCAGGTCCGTCCGGAGGTCGCGAAGTTTCGAACTCGACAGCTCCGTGAGTTCAATCTCTTCCGTCGTCCCGTCGTCCAGCTCCTTATGATAAACGACCGAGCCATCCGTCGGTTCGATGAGTCTGAGCAACGACCGGCCAAGCGTCGTCTTTCCACAGCCTGACTCGCCGACCACGCCGAGGGTCTCGCCCTCGTACAGCTCGAGGTCGACACCGTCGACTGCTTTGACGAGGTTCTTGCTGCCGAGGAGACTGGAAAGGAAACTCCCCTGTTGCTCGTAGTACTTGGTGAGGTTTTTCATCTCCAGAATCGGCTGCTCTTGCTTACTCATAGGTTTCACCTGTGGTAGTGTCGACGGTGATATCGAACGTCAGTTCGTTCGTGAGGTCGCCCGTGTACGCGAGACAGCCCGCCTTCCGTTCAGCTCCCGGCTCTGCCTCGACACCCGTCTCGGGGTCAACCAGTGGTGGCTCCATCTGCGTACACGCATCCTCGGCGTAAGGACAGCGAGGATGGAACGAGCACCCGGACGGAACTTCGATGAGGTCGGGCATGACGCCGGGGATTGTCTGGAGGCGCTCGTCTCCCGTCCCAATGCGAGGTATCGACGCCATCAACCCGACAGTGTACGGGTGTTTGGGGTCATAAAAGAGGTCGTCCGCCGAAGCCTCTTCAACCGGCTGTCCGGCGTACAGTACCATCACCCGGTCACAGACCTCCGCGATGACGCCGAGGTCGTGCGTAATCAGCTGGACTGCAGTGCCGAACTCCTCGGCCAGGTCGTTGAGCTCTTCGAGAATCTTCGCCTCGGTCATCACGTCGAGTGCCGTCGTCGGCTCGTCTGCGATGAGGAGGTCAGGGTCACACGACAGCGCCATCGCAATCACGACGCGCTGTTGCATCCCGCCGGAAAACTCGTGAGGGTAATCGGAGTACCGCGCGGCAGCGTCCGGAATCCCGACCGTATCGAGGAGTTCAATCGTCCGCTCTTTCGCCTCCTCGTCCGAGTAATCGAGATGGTGTCGAATCGCTTCAGAGATCTGCTCACCGACGGTGTACACGGGATTGAGGGCGGTCTGTGCGTCCTGGAAAATCATCGAGATTTTGTTTCCTCGGACGCGTCGAATCTCCTTTTCGCTCATCTCCAGCAGATTTTCACCGTCGAGGATTATCTCCCCGCTCTCTATCTGTCCGGGAGACTCGATGAGTCGGAGCAGTGACAGGGCTGTGACGCTCTTTCCGGCACCACTCTCGCCCACGACGCCGAACTTCTCACCGCGTTCGATGGTGTACGACAGGTTGTCGACAGCCGTCACGACTCCCTCCGGTGTGTAGAACTTGACTGTCAGGTCGTTGACTTCCAGTAGCGCCATTATCCACCACCCATGTTGCCGACGTTAGTCTCGTTCTGTGCGTCAAGTGCGTCGTTGATAGCGTCACCAATCATGTTCATAGCCATCACGAAGATGAATATCATCAGGCCCGGGAACACTGTCGCCCACCACTGCCACTCATCACTGGCAGCAATGATGGTGTTCCGCTCCGCGTCGAGGATGGTTCCCCACTCTGGCGTTCCGGGAGCGAAGCCGACGCCGAGGAACCCAAGCGCTGCGACGCCGATGACGACGGTGCCGATACTGAGCGTCGCCTGAACGATAACCGGTGCGATGGCGTTTGGAACGATATGCTTGAACAGCACCTTCCTGTCTCGAGCGCCAAGCGCTTTCGCCGCCATTACGTACTCGTTTTGTTTGACTTTCAGAATCTCTCCCCGTATCAGACGGGCGTAAGTCGCCCAGCCGACTACCGCGAACGCGGCGACGAGCTGCCAGTACCCGCGTCCGAGCATGGCGACGATGACCAGTGCGAGGACGAGACCTGGGAACGCGAACACCATGTCGACAATCCGCATGAGCAGGTCGTCGATACGACCGCCGAAGTACCCTGAGATGCCCCCGTAGATGATACCGAACGACGCAGCGATAGCAGTCACGATAATCCCAATGGTGACACTGAACCGTGCGCCGTACATGACACGCGAGAACATATCACGTCCCAGTCGGTCGGTCCCGAACGGGTGAGCCAGTGACGGTGATTCGTAAGGGTCAGACACCCGTGTTCTTCCCGGGTCGTACGGGACCGCTTCGAACGGCTGAATCGTGATGCCGGAGAGCGTAATAGGCCGTGCAAAGACCGCCCAGAAGAGCATGAACAGAACAAACGCCGCACCGATAAGTGCGAGGCGGTCGCGAACCACCTGTCGTCCGACTATCACCCATCTGCTCGGTACATCGGTTTTGCTTTCGTCGGACCAATCGGACAGTCCATCCCGCTCTTCGACTGATTCCGAGTGGAACCCATCAATCTGGATATTTCCTCTTTGTGTTGACATAATTTCTCCGTTGGTGTTAGTAGTCGTCCCTGATACGCGGGTCGAGAATCGCGTATACGATATCTGCCAGGAGGTTCGCGATGACGATAGCGACGCCGGTGAACAGCGTAATCGCCATGATGAGGTTTATCTCTCTGTCGTGAATCGCGTCGATGAACAGCTGCCCGAGACCGGGCCAGCCGAACACCACCTCGACGACGACCGACCCCGACACGATACTGGCAGTGATAAACGCTGCAACAGTAACGACGGAGATGAGCGAGTTTCTGAGAACGTGTTTGAGAATGACCGTCCGCTCGGGAAGCCCTTTCGCGCGGGCGGCCGTCACGTACTCCTTGCCCAGTTCTTCAGCCATCGTCGTCCGCATGATACGCATCAGGCTAGCGGACTGGGCGGTACCGACTGCGATACCGGGCAGTATCAACCACCACAGCATCTCCCTGGAGAGCAGGTTCGTCTGTGGGTCGAGCACCGGAAACAGGTCGAACTGGACGGCGAAGATGGCGATAAGCATCAGGCCGAGCCAGAAGTTCGGAATGGAGATTCCTGCCAGCGCGACGAACCGGCTGACGTCGTCACCGAGTTGGCCACGTCGCATGGCGGCGTAAATACCACCAGGGATGGCGATGGTCAGCGCGAACACCCAGCCGAACAGCCCGAGAATAATCGTTTCGGGCATGCGGGAGATGACCAGCGTACTCACGTCGGGACCTCGGTTGAACGTCTCACCGAAATCTCCCTGTAACGCGCTAGTAAGCCAGTCGAAATACTGTATGTACACCGGTTGATCGAGTCCAAACTCCCGTCGGAGCCGTTCTGGCTCTCCTTCTGCAAGGTCCGGGTTGACAGCAGTCATGACATCGACAATGTCGCCGGGCGTCAGGTGAACGAGCCCGAACGTAATGACTGATACGCCAATGAGGACCGGGACGGAAACCAGTATGCGGCGGACGATGTAGCGCCGAAGGCTCATTGAGATGAGAAAATAGGTAGATTAACCTAAAACTATCGGTCTGTTATCTAGTTACTCGTCTTCAAGCCACGCGGCGACGCCGTCGTACGGCGCGTACAATCCGTAGCTGAGGAACAGACGGCGGTCGGGGTAGCCTTCGTACCCGTTGAGTCGTGGTCCTGAAACCGCCGTCTCGAGGCTGTAGTCGACCAGCGTGTTACCGACGGAGTTGGTAATCTGTGGCCAGACGTCGTCGAAGCGGTCCCGGCGAAGGTCCGCGTCTTCGGCCACTTCCGCACCGAATCGGGTCGCGTCGTAGTCATCTATCCAGTCGAACGTTCCTTCCGAGTGGAAGAAGTTACAACAGATGTTGTAGTTGTTCGGGTGACTGATAGCGCGGTGGTATCCGTCCGGGTCGAAGCCAGATGCGAGACCGATGACGGCAACGGCGTTGTCCGCACCGTAATCGTCAGTGGCATCTTCGACGTAGAGCTCCTGGGTCGTCCAGTCGCCGATGTCAGCCGGCGTTTCGAGCGTGGCCTCGAACAGCCCACTGGCGTTCAGTTCGTCGACCGCAATCTGCATCTTGTCCTGGCGCTCCCCGTCGTCCGCGTTCGTGCGGATGACCATCTCAATCGGCGGGTCAAGCGGGCTCTCCTCGATAAGCTGCTCTGCGGTTTCGACGTCCGGGTTCTCCGGGAACGAAAAGTCAGCGTTCTCGAACTCGTCGTAGGACATGTTGGTTCCGAGACCGGCTGCTGGCTCTGGAATCGGAGCCCGGGCAGGCGCACCCCATCCTTCCGCGACAATCTCGACGATGTCGCGGCGTGGAATCAGATGGGAGACCGCATCACGGACTTCGCGGTGCTGGAACGCGCTATCCTCCGAGATGGGGAACTGCATGAACTTGAATCCGGTCGAGATTGCAGCGACGACATCGAAATTGTCGTCCTGATCGAACGCAGTTCGGTCACCGGCCGGAAGCTGGTACGTCAGGTCGACTTCGCCGTCCTGCAGGCTTGCAACTCGGGTTCCGTCCTCGGGGACGAACCGGATGTTGATTTCCTCGATTGGCGGGCGTGCCGGGAAGTCCTCGTCGACATCGTCCCACTTGTTCGCGGGACCGACGTTCTCGAGCCAGTAGTTGTCTGTGCGCTCGAGGAGGAGCTGTGTGCCCTCGTCGAACTCCGCAATCTCGTACGGGCCGGTACCGATTGGGACCTCGCCACCGTCGCGTGGGTCGAGGTCGCCGGGCTCGATGTCGTGGTGAGCTTCCGGGAAGAAGAACGGCAAGACCAGGTCAACTTCTGCCATTGCGTCCGCTTCCTGACCGTACAGTTCGAACGTGAGCCCGTCGTCTCCGTCGGGCGCTTCGGCGTGGAGGAACGTGTCGAACTGCTGTCCCTCGTTGTCGCTGCCGACGTAGCGGTCGTAGGAGCCGACGATGTCACCTGCCGTACATTCGTCGCCG
>LKMJ01004258.1_pt1 | contig 13430 bp, 9 predicted proteins | sample 643391 | NCBI WGS metagenome assembly LKMJ01 (sample SAMN04112250, study PRJNA286221) | soda lake metagenome | biome: soda lake; feature: Kulunda Steppe; material: water; isolation source: sample PL-Br10 brine of Picturesque Lake | place: Russia: Kulunda steppe | collected 2010-07
CTCGCCGACGACCTCTCGGCTGCGTTCGACGTGACGGGCGCACAGCTCGGGACGCTGCACGCCTCGTTTTTTTATATATACGCACTGTTGCAGCTCCCTGCAGGGGTGCTCGCCGACCGACTCGGTAGCCGCCGAACCGTCGCACTCGGCGGCGTCGTTATGAGCACCGGCGGGCTCGGATTTGCCGCCGCGGATTCGTATCTCACGGCGTTTCTCGCCCGCGCCCTCATCGGCTTCGGCGGCGGGCTCCTGTTCGTTGCGGTGCTTCGATTCTGTGCCAACTGGTTCCGGCCCCGGGAGTTCGGCCGGATGAACGGTATCACCATCGCGGTCGCGGGGTTCGGTGGGATACTGGCGACGACGCCGCTCGCGCTCGTCGTCTCGGCGTTCGGCTGGCGCGAGACGATAGCCGCCATCAGCGTCGTCGGATTCGGACTCGTTATCATCGGATATGCGGTCGCGCGCGACTCGCCGTCCACCGCCGGGCTCGACCCGATTCGCGGTGCTGCGACGCAGCCCGTCCCCTCGTTTCGCGTCGTGCTCATCAACGCCCGACACGTCCTCGGCGAACTGGAGACGTGGCTCATCGGGCTGATACTGTTCGTCGGCACGGGCGTCAACATCACCGTCATCGGGCTGTGGGGCGTGCCGTATCTCGTCCAGACGTTCGACGTGAGCGTGACGTACGCCTCGATGTTCACGCTGCTCGGAAGCGTCGGCCTGGTTCTCGGAACGCCGACGATCGGTTGGCTCTCTGACCGACTCGGCGACCGGCTTCGGCTCATCGTCGCCGGAACGGCCGTATACACCCTGTCGTTCGCGACGCTAGCCGTCACGGGTCGGCCGCCGATCGCGCTGGTCGCCGTCGTCTTCTTCGTTACCGGCGCGCTCGCTGGCGCGTTTGTGTTATCGTATCCGGTGATGAAAGAGCGCCACGACGCGACCGCGAGCGGCGTCGCTACCGGGACGGCGAACATGCTCGCGTTTCTCGGCGCGGCGGTCATGCCGACCGCGATGGGGTTCCTGCTCGACCTTTACTGGACGGGCGAAACCATCGGTGGTGCGCGGGTGTACACGCCCTTTGGCTACCAGCTCGCGTTCGGGCTCGTCACCGCAGCCGGCGCAGTTTCGTTCGTCCTCGCCGTGTGGCTGTATCGGCGCGAGACGTGACGGCCTCGCCGCGGACGGATAACCGTCACGGTGGGCCAAAAGCGTCTTTTCGTCACCACTCCTCTCCGCGACAATGAGTCGGTGGCTTCTCACGCTCTCTCTTGCCCTGCTACTTGTCCTGTCGGGCTGTGTTGGCGGCGTCGATTTCTCGGATTCCTCCTCTCTCGACCCCCGCGAAACGTGGGACGGTCACCCCGACAACCACTGGCAGACGGAGCAACTGGTGGTAAGCTACGAGACGCCCGAGGGTGACGACCGCGACTACGAACCGATCCTCGAAGAGGCGCTCGGGTTCTGGAGCGAGCACGCCGAACGGTACGCCGGCTTCCCGGTCGATCTCCGGCTCGCCGAGTCCGACGAGCAGGCCGATATCCACGTCCGGTTCGTCGACCGCGTCGGCGAGTGTGGAATCGAAGACCACGACGACGAACACACGGCAGGGTGCGCGCCGGTACTCACCGACCACCGGCAGGTCGACCGCCCCGTCGAGATTCGGGTTCGAACCGGCTTTTCGGACGAGTCGACGGCGCTCGTACTCAAACACGAACTCGGCCATACGATGGGGTTGACCCACGACGACGAACCACAGGAGATCATGCAGGCGCAGTCGGAGCTGACGACGCTCCCGCAGACGAACGCGACCGACCGGGCGCTCCCGTGGCGGACGAACGAGCTCTCGGTGTACGTCGACGACGGAGTCGTTTCCGACGACGACCGCGAAGCGACCGAACGGCAGGTTCACGCCGCACTCGACTACTTCGAGCGCGGTGCGGGCGGGACGGTTCCCGATAACGTGACGTTCGTCGAGGCGCCGACGGCCGACGACGCCCACGTCGTCATTCGCTTTGCCGACTCGGATCCCTGTCGGAGCGGGTCGGGTTCGTGTGGTTCGATTTCCGGACAGGACCTCGACGGTGACGGGGCGTTCGAGTACCACACGAAACTCCGGGTCACGCTCGTCGACCTCGACACCGACGCCGTCGCCTGGCACGTCGGCCGGTGGCTCGGAACCGGATTCGGTCACGTCGAGGAGGCGGAGTTTCCCGAGCCGCTCAGAGAGGATACGACGTTCGACGACCGCCGTAGCGAGTGGTGGGAGTGACCGCTGAAAACAGCTAAACGACTACTCGTCCGCGTCCACGTCTGCGCCGCCGTCGGTCAACAATCGCCCGGAGTTACGTGTCGGTTTCGACAAAATACGGGCCGACTGCCGACCCCACGGACGACGAACACACCTTTGAGAGCTCCTCAGTGGCCTCCGTCGTCGCATCCACCGTCGTGGAGAGTCCCCGTTCGGCCGCGAAACTCAACCCGCTGGCCGTGTGGAGTGCCTCATCGACCGCCGCTCTCGCCTCGTCGACCTCGGCGTCCGTCGTCTCGTCGAGCAGGTCGAACCCTCGGTCTCCCGCCTGCCGTACCAGTTCGATGCTGTGCCGGCTGGCCGATGCACCCATCGATAGCGTCGCAAGCGTCGCCTGATTGACGGCGGTCTGTGCGATGGTGAATCCGAACAGCGGGACGGAGGGGGCGGTCGGGGGGTCTTGTGACATGATAACAACCCGTGTTCATGGATAAAAGGGATCGATACTTAACGATTCGGAAAAAACCGACCGATTCGTTCGGCCGATATGGACGTTTGAACGCCGGGGGCTGCCGTCCGTCTCACTCTTCGAACCCGTCTTCCCAGCGGAATCGGCCGCCGCGCTGCACGACTTCCCCGTCGACTTCCATCCGCGAGGCGACCGACATGTCGGTTATCATGTCGACGTGGACGGCCGATTGATTACCGGTCTCGCCGTCGGGCAGGTTCGCGTCGTACGCCCGCCCGACGGCGAGATGGACGGTGTCGCCCATCTTCTCGTCGAAGAGGATGTTGTCGGTGAAGCGGTCGATACCACGGTTCATGCCGACGCCGAGTTCGCCGAGTCGACGCGCCCCCTCGTCGGTGTCGAGGACGGCTTCGAGGACGCCTTCGCCCTGTTCGGCCGCGAAATCGACGACCTCGCCGGCCTCGAACGCGAGCTGGACGTTCCGAACGCGCCGGGCGTTGATTGTCATCGGGACGTCGAAGAACACCTGGCCTTCGGTGTCGTACGGCGCGGTGAACACCTCGCCGGAGGGGAGGTTGTGCGAGTCGTAGGCGACCGAGGCGGCGGAGTTGACCGCCGTCCGCCCTTCTATCGACATCGTCAGGTCGGTCGCCGGCTGGTTCTCGCGCTCTTTGACGAGTCGAACCTCGCTGCCCTCATCGAGTATCGTCTTCAGCTTCGCCATCTCTCCGGCGAGCGATTCCCAGTCGCGAAGGACGGCGTTGTAGGCGAACTCGCAGTACTCCTCGTACGCCATTCCGGCTTGCTGGGCGAGCGACCGCGTCGGGTGTACGGTCGATACCCAGTCGGTGTCCATCCGGGCTTCACGGGCCGGGTTTCGGGCTTTCGCGTACGCCTGTCGCGTTTCGTCCGAAACGTCGGCCGTCGCGGTCGTGTTCCGACCGCCGCCGAGCCGGAGGTACGCGTCGGCGTTCTCGACGAGTGCGAGTTCGTGGTCGGCGTCGGCGAACTCGCCGTCGTGGGCGGTGAGATACGCCCGCATCGTCTCGTCGGAGCCGTAGGTGAAAACCGGGTTCGCGCCCACCTCACCGAGCTTCTCGGCGACGGCGACCGCGAGGTCGTGGGCGTCCTCGGCGACGTCGACGACGACCGCGTCGCCGGGTTCGATGCGAGCGCTCCACTCGACCAACACCGCTGCGTGCTCGTGCACACGTGAATCCATACCCCGGTCTTCGACCGGGTGGGTAAACGCTCTTTCCGTCGGCCGCTCGTCGCCAACTTTCCGTCGGCCGCTTGTCGCCAGCCCCGTTCACACATTCGCGCGGTCGACGCCGGCTATCTCGAACCGAGCGCCGCCATCGGAGCCCGCCGTGGCCGTCACCGACCAGCCGTGTGCGCTCGCAATCCGCTCGACGATCCGTAATCCGAACCCTGACCCCTTCTCGGAGGTCGTGTAGCCGGCTTCGAACACGTCTTCTCGCGCCTCCGGTGGGATTCCCGGGCCGTCGTCTTCGACGTAGAACCCCACTCCGTCGTCGAGGGCGCCGACAGTGATCGCTGGCGGCCGACCGGCTTCCGTGGAGCCGTGTTCGACCGCGTTGCGAAACAGGTTCTCGAACAGCTGTGCCAGCCGGTTCCGGTCGGCTTCGATATCGACGCTCGACCGAACGCGAAGCACCGCCTCGCCCGTCTCGACGGTCGCCCACGCTTCGTGGGCGAGCGATTCCAGCGAGACCGCCTCTGTCGCATCCACCGGCTCCCCCTGGCGCGCGAGCCCGAGCAGGTCGCGTATCAACGACTCCATCCGATCGTGGGCGTTCGAGACGTGCTCGAGGTGCTCGCTGTCACACTCGGCCATCGCGAGTTCGAGCCGCCCTCCCGCCACGCCGAGCGGGTTCCGAAGGTCGTGAGAGACGACGCTCGCGAACTCTTCGAGCTGCTCGTTTTTCCGTTCGAGCTCTGCTTCACGCTCTTTGAGATCGGTGATATCGCGACCCTCCGGAACGAGCAGACTGACCGCTCCGGTTTCGTCGGTCACCGCGCGCACCGAGTAGTCGATCTGTATCTCGGCATCGACGCCCTGGACGGTGAGCTCGTTGCGGTAGAATTCACCGTCTCGTGCGCTCTCGACCGATTCGCGGGCGAGCTGTCGAGTCTCGTCGTCGTACTGGAACCACGGCGTCTCCCACAGCGGAGCGCCGATGACGGCTTCGCGGTCGACGCCGACGAACGACAGCGCCGTCTCGTTCGCTTCGAGGAGTGTGCCGTCCGGCTTCATCAGCCCGGTGAACTGGAACGTCTGGTTGAACACCGCGTCGTACCGGCGTTGTTGCTCCGCACGGTCGAGCGCGACGGTCGTCGTCGACGCCAGCATCTCCGCGAGCGCGATTTCAGTGTCGTCGAACGCGTTCGGCTCCGGTGAGGACGTGATGAACACGCCGTGGTCGCCGAGCGGGTGAATAATGCCGCTTCGAACCGGGGACTCCTCGGACACGAACGCGTCGTGTGTCTCCGTGTCCTCGATGACGAGCGTATCGCCCGATTCGAACACGTCCCAGACGACGGCGGCCGCTCCCTCCGAATCGCTGCGTTCGTATCCTGGCGTCTCGCCGAATCGGTCGCGAACCGCCGGTGTCACCGCGACGCCGACGAGCGTTTCACCGTCGACGAGATGGACGCCGCTGAGCGACAGCCCGAGCGCTTCGTCTGCCGTCTCGACGGCGACACGGGCGACCTCCTCGGTCGTCCCCGCGCACATGAGCGAGCGCGTCCGTGTCTGCAGCTCCCGCATCCGTCGCTCGTGCGCCTTGCGCTCCGTAATGACTGCGACCGTCCCCCGAAGCAGGATTTGGCCGCGCTCGTCGTACTGAGGGGAACCGCGGATACGAACCCAACGCGTCTCGCCGTCGGTCGTGACGAGTCGTGCCTCCATGTCGAACGGTTCGAGCGCTGTGACCGCGCGTTCGACCGCCCGACTGACGTCCGCTCTGTCTGCAGGGTGATAGAAGTCGAGCGCCGCTTCTAGCGTGGGCTCGTACTCGGACGACGTGCCGTGTATTCGGTGAACCTCGTTCGTCCATCGAAGCGTCTCGTTCCCGGTGTCGAGCTCCCATCCACCGACCTGCGCGAGCTGCTGCGTCCGGTTCAACAGGTCGTTCGTCCGCTCGAGCTCCGACTCCCGCCGCTTTCGTTCCGTGACGTCGTAGACGCTGACGAGCACGCAGGTCTTGCCGCGTATCTCGGCTGCGCTTGCCGTCGCTTCAACGTACAGTTTCTCGCCGTCTTTCGTCTCGTTCAGCCACTCGACGGTTAGCGACCCCGTTTCGACCGCCTCCCTGAGGAGGTCGAGTTCCCGTTCGCCGGAGTACGGACTCTCGTCCGCGCCGACGTCCCCGGGGCCGAACGACAGTATCTCAGCTCGTGCGTACCCCATGAGGTCGCAGTACTGCTGATTGACGTCGATGAACGCGCCCGTTTCGGGGTCGCGAACCGTCATGGCGACGGCGGCTTTCTGGAACACCTCGCGGTAGCTGGTTTCGGCTCGGGACGCCTCTACCAGGGTCTCGATGCGCTTTGCGAGCACACGATACACGTCCGTTCCGGGGGTTTTCGGGACGTACGCGTCGACACCGCGGGCGATCGCCTCGCCCGCAATCGTCTCACTTCCCGCGCCGGTAAAGAGGATGAACGGAATCTGTGGGTCGGTCTCACGAATCGCATCGAGGAACTCGAGTCCGTCCCCTTCGGGCATCTCGTAGTCGCTGACGACGCAGTCGAACTGCCGTGTGTCGAGCGCATCGAGCCCGTCGGCCGAACTCGTCACGGTCGTGACGTCGAGCACATCGCTTTCGCGCTCCAGAAACGTCGAAACGAGTGCCGCAAACTCCGGCTCGTCGTCCACGTGGAGGACGCAAATCCCATCCTCGAGCATGGAATACGACCGATACCGGGTCGATATATAAAAGGGGTGTTATGGTTTCGACAGACGATTCATCTCGAGCCATCCGACACAGGTTGCCTGCCGACAGCCGGGAAGACCGGTGTCAGTCGTCGGTCGTCGGTGAAAGTGCAGTGAGACCGGTGTCAGTCGTCGGCCGAAGAGGGTGCCGGCGAGGCCTCCATCTCCGGGTTCTCGGCGTACGGGTACCACGTCATTTTCGTGTTGCCCATGTAGGGGTCTTCGTAGCTCGTTTCCTTCGGTTCGACCAGCCCCGTCAACTCCTCTTCGTCGTGGCGGGCGATGAACTCGCGGAACGATTCGCCGTCGGTGCGCTCGTCCTCGAACGCCCGAAGCAGGTTCTCGATGTAGCCGGGCACCTCGTCGGCGGCGACGCGCATCTCGACCCAGTCGGCGAACTGCGGGTTCTCGCCGAGCCCGCCGCCCAGCCCGATGTCGAACGCCTCGACCGGCTCGCCGTCCTTTCTCGTTTTCATCCCACGGAGCGAGACGTCGGCGATCTGCGGCTGCGCGCACGACGCGGTACAGCCCGACAGGTGGATGTGAAACTCCGCGATGCCGTCCGGCACCTCGACGTTGTCGCGGAGCCAGCGGCCGTACCGAACCATCCGGTTTTTCGTCTCGACGATCGAAAGCGAGCAGAACTCGGTGCCGGTGCAGGCGATCGAGCCGCGCATGAACGGGTGCGGGTCGGGCGAGTACTCCTCGAGTAGCGGTTCGTCGAGGAACGCGTCGAGGTCGTCCTCGGCGACGTCGGCGACGATCAGGTTCTGTCGCTGGGTGATTCCGATCATCTCCGAGCCGTACGATTCGGCGACGTCGGCGAGTTCGATGACGTCGTCGGCACCCATCCGGCCGACGAGCACCGAGAGACCGACGAAGTAGTCGCCGTCGTGTTGCTCGTGGACACCGATGTAGTCGCCGGGCTCGTCTGCCTTGCCGGCGTTGTAGTTGTACTGCTCGCGCAGGTTCTCGCCCGCTGTCGGGAGTTCGTGATCGACGTACTCCTGGAGCACTTCGCGTACTTTTTCGGTTCCCCACTCGTCGACGAGGAATTTGATTCGGGCTTTGAACCGGTTCTCGCGGTTGCCGTGGTCGCGGAACAGCGCCGAGACGCCGGCGGCGATCTTCGGCACGTCTTCGGGGGTGCAGAACACGTCGATGTCACGGGCGAAGCGAGGCTCTTTGCGTGCGAGCCCACCGCCGACGAGCGTGTTGAACCCCTTTACTTCCTCGCCGTCGATGGTCTTCGTCGCGGGCTCGAACGCCAGGTCGTTGATGTCGCCCTGTCCCGCACCGCGGGTGTCGCCGGTGACGGCCACCTTCCACTTTCGAGGGAGGTTCTCGAACGCTTCGTTGCCCTTGAACTCCTCGTGAAGCTGTTGAATCACGGGCCACGCATCGAGGTGTTCGTCGCCGTCACGGCCGGCGACGGGCGAGCCGACGATGTTGCGCCAGGAGTCGCCGCACGCCTGAATCGTCGACATTCCGTTCGATTCGAGTCGCTCGAAGATCGCGGGGACGTCCTGCAGTTGAATCCAGTGTAGTTGGATGGCCTGCCGGGTCGTGAAGTCGGCATAGGCGTTCCCGAACTCCGGGTTATCGACGGGGCCGCTCGCGTACTCGTTCGCTATCTCGCCGACGACGCGGAGTTGCTCGGGCGTCATCCGGCCGTTCGGCGTTCCGATGCGCATCATAAAGTACGACTCTTGGCCTTTCCGCTGGTGGTACAGCCCCCACCATTTGAACCGCTCGAACCAGGCGTCGCGCTCGTCTTCCGGGATGGTGCTCCATCCCTGCTCGGCGAACCGGAAGAGGTGTTCGCGGATGTCTCCGCCGTACACCTCGTCTTTCCAGCCCTCGACTTTGCTCGGCATGGGCGTACGCAACGGCCCCGTACGTAAACCACCGCTCATGGCGTCAAACCTCCCCGCGTCTCGTCCGTTGCGGACAGCCTTTCCGGTATCTCGGAGGTTACTCGGGTGGTGTCGCGAGGCGATGGCGACGGTTCGGAACGTGAACGCTCGACGGGTCGACGGGGTAGAATCGGCCGTCGTCGGAGTCGATAACTCGTCCGAGCGTGAGCCAGTCGGTGACGCCGCTTTCGCCGCAGACGATACACTGCCCAGCGATTCGTCCCTCGATGTTCGGGTGGTCGACGCTTATCTCGACGAACCCTTCGGCGAGGAAGTCGGCGGGTTCGCACTCGCAGAAGTCGTGCCGAGAGAGCCACCAGAGGTCGCTGACGTTCACCTCGCGGGAATCGTTGACGCTCAGCCACGCGCCGTCGTCGAGTTGATGAACCGAGGTAACCACGGACGCACTCGGCGTCGCTCGACAGTAAGCCCGTCGGCTGTTGCAGGCGTTGCCGCTCGTCACCAAAACCTGTGACGCTGACTGGCGGGGCATTTCGGCTGCCCGGTGGCGTTTTCACCGAATTTCGCGCGTCGTCAAAAGCGGCAACCGACTCCCGAAGACGGAAGCTCGGGCGAGGGTTACAGGTGGGCACGGCCTTATAATGCTTGGAGGGGTACGGAGGGTGATGACAGAGCGTCAGCGTGAGGGGACACGGCAGCACGTCGCTGCTGACGTCGCCCCCGAGCTGTTCGAGGAGGAGACGAGACGATGAGTCGACAACGACTGGACGGTACCGAAGACGATGCGGTCGATACGAGCCATCTCGACGACGTCGAGGACGGCTGCGGCTGCACTGAAATCTGGGAGCATCTCTCGGAAGGCCGCGACGAGACCGAAACCTGACGCGCCGGCTGCTGATAGGGATTTCCGTAGACGTTCGTCGTCTTCTTGAGGGAACCACGTACGACCGAAGCGAGCGAAAGGAGTGAGCGGACTCGCCGGGAACCCGCACACCGCCGGTTGGCTACGAGACTCCGTATGAAGACGTGACCGTCGCACTGTGGCGAGACGTTTTTCATCCCCGTCGTCGTAGCGGGTGCAATGAGTAGACGACCCGGCCGACAGCCGTCGGCGGATCGAGAGTCGCCGGTCGGCGAGCCGGTCATTCGTCGCCGCGTCGCTGGCGAGCGCGCCGTCCAGTTCGACCCCAACGACCCGGACAGCGTTGCGGAGGCCGCCGACACTGTCCGTCGGTTCGCAGAGAACACCGCCGGAAGCGAGGACAACGTGTACATGCTACGCGGTGCGGCCGCGTGCGCGGCGCTCGTTCGCGGGACGGGCTCGTACAAAGCCGCCGCCGAGCGGGCGGGCGGCGAGGCGACCGTCTCGTTCATCAGAAAGTGGGCGCGGGTTCACGACCTGCCGCGGTCGGTTCGTCGCCACGTCGCACTCGGTGAGATCGCTCCCACGGCGGCGAAACACATCGCGCGCGTCTCCGGCGAGTCGCGGTTCATGCTCGCCTGGGCGACGCTCGACCACGACCTCACCGTCCGGGAGGTTCGCGCGCTCGCCTCGCGGGTCAACGAGGGGATGAGCGTCGAGGACGCGTTGGCGGCCGAGGGAATCGAACTCGGGAAGCTGTCACTGTCCTTGCCGCCGGAGACGTACCGCGAACTCCGCCGGCAGGCCGCGCTCGACGACGTCGACCCCGAGGATATCGTCGTCGACGCACTCGAGGAGTACTTCTAATCGAAAGGGTTTACCACCGACCGCGATTAGGCCGAAGTGAGGGCCGATAGCTCAGCCCGGCAGAGCGTCTGGCTTTTAACCAGATGGTCGGGGGTTCGAATCCCTCTCGGCCCGTTTTTGCGAGGAGCAATCCGCCGAGCACCTCGTGTGCTCGGCTACTCGCGACGAGCAAAGCGGCCAGTGATTCGAACCGTTCGGGACGAGCCCTGCGAGTCCCGTATCGGGTGACTGGGACGATAACGAGTGAACTTCACCGAGCCGTGCGCACACCGGCCTCTCGGACGAACGCCGAGTCTACCGACGTTCCAGATGTATTCCGCTTTGATGATGTCTCACTATTTATGTCTGTATTGACCGTATGTCTTTCAAAAACAGTATTAGGTTAATTATAGGAAAGCTTTAAGCCGATTGTTGATGTGTTTGTGGATGTAATGTCCGCGAAAAACTCCCCGTCGGTCGGTATCATGCGTTGCGTGTCGTATCCCGACTGTAACGACCGGCTCGGCGGGTGGGTCTTCGCGACACTGATGTGTCCGCTGGAGGTGAGCGAATACGCTCCGTAACTCCGTTCCGGTTCAGTCCTGCCAAACCTGTTGGTACCTGGTACATGCCTTACCGCGACGCCGTCGCCACCTCGGCGTCGCCGCGTTGACCCGGTCTCGTGGAGAGGCGTTCCGCGTCGGCAGCTCGTTGCCCTCGCGGGGCGTTCGGCTCGACGCACGCTGACAACGCTGTCAGTCCGCAGCTTTTGTTATCATCGCCGTCGAGAGAGAACTTTCCGAACGTTGAAACCGACCGATACGGACGTTATTAGTTCTGGAGTGAGTACTCCACGTCAATGAGACACATAGACGGCTCGCTACTCTCCATCGACGTCGACGAACGGACGGCGACCCGGAGCGAGATAGACGACGTGTGTGCATCGTTCATCGGCGGCCGTGGGGTCGCAACGAAGCTCGCGACCGAGCGGATTCCGGTCGACACCGACCCGCTCGGTTCGGATAACCGTATCTACCTATCGACCGGCCCGATGCAGGCCTCACAGATGAGCTTCACCGGCCGGATGAACGCGACGGCGGTGTCGCCGCTGACGAACGGGTTGTTGTCGTCGAACGCCGGCGGGTTCCTCTCGCGGAACTTCGCCGCCACCGGCGCGGCCGCCGTCGAAATAACCGGTGCGAGCGACGCGCTGCTCGCGGTGCACGTCCGCGACGACGGCGTCGAGTTCGAGCCCGTTCCGAACCTCGAAGGTTCGGAGGTCCCCGACGTCGTCGAGTGGGCCGAGACCGAACACGACCTCGCGGCCGAGCACACACTGTGCATCGGGCCGGCGGGCGAAAACGAGGTTCGGTTCGCCTGCATCATGACGAGCGAGTCGCGCGCGTTCGGTCGCGGCGGGCTCGGTGCCGTTCTCGGGTCGAAAGGCGTCAAAGTCGTCACGTTCGACGGCGACGTCGAGCCCTCGGTCGAGTTCCCGGTCGAGGCGGGCGAGATTCACCGCGAGGCGGCCACGTCCGACCACATCATGAAACGCCAGGGGACGAGTTCGGTCGTCGACCTCGGCAACGAGATGGATGCGTTCCCGACGCGGTACTTCTCCGAGCGCTCGTTCGAGGGCGCGCCGAAGATCAACGGCGACGTCGTCGAGTCGAAAAAGTACAAGAAAGGGACGTGTTCGGCGTGTGCGTTCGCGTGCAAGCTCCCGACACGGGACGAAGAGAGCGGCCTCGAAACCGAAGGGCCGGAGTACGAGACGATTATGGCGTTCGGCGGTAACTGCGCGGTCGACGACATCGTCGACGTCATGCGCGCGAACGAACTGTGCGACCGCTACGGGATGGACACCATCTCGGCTGGCGACACCGTCGCCGCGTATCTCGCGAGCGAGGACGAGTTCGGCAACGCCGAGCTCGTGATGGAGATGACGGAGAAAATCGCCCATCGCGAGGGCGTCGGCGACCTGCTCGCGGAGGGTATCGACCGCTGTCACGAGGCGTTGGGCGTCGAGAACTGGACGGCGAAGGGAATGGAGTTTCCCGCCCACGACGGCCGCGCGCTCAACGGCCAGGGGCTCGGTTTCGCCACCTCGAACCGCGGTGCAGACCATATGTACGGCACGTTCTACGCGTACGAGTACCCGCTCGTCGACCGCGACGAGGCGTTCGACCCTGAGGGTGTCACGCCCGAGAAGGCCGAAAAGCTCGTCGAGGCCGAAAACACCCGCGCGCTCGAGGACTGCGGCGTCGTCTGTCGGTTCTCTCGTGGGATGATGACGCCCGAGCGGTTCTCGGCGCTGTTCGACGCCGAGTTCGACGAGCTGCTCGACGTGGGCGCTCGCGTTGTCGACCTCGAACGGGCGTTCAACAACCGACGTGGGTTCGATCGCGCCGATGACGCCGATATGCCGTACGAGCTTCCGGGGTTCGACGAAGGGCTCGACCGCTACTACGAGCTTCGCGGCTGGACGAACGACGGTGTGGCCGCCGACGTCGAGGTCGGTGGTGACGCTGCCCCGGCGGACGACTAACCACGAACGGCTCGTCGCTCACCCGCCGAAGCCGTCTTCGAACCGGAACTTCCCGTTTCGTTGAACCACATGCACGAACCTTTTCCGGCGGTCTCAGGGGTTCGACCGCCGCAAAACGTTCATGAAAACTACGCTTTGAAGCCGTCTTCGAACCGGAACTTCCCGTTTCGTTGAACCACGGTGCCGTCCACCTCGATGAACGACTCCTCGGCCATGTCGACGATCATGTCGACGTGAACGGCCGACTGGTTCGCCTCCTGTTCATCGCCGACACACTCGTCGTAGGCGCGACCGATCGCCATGTGGACGGTGTCGCCCATCTTCTCGTCGAACAGCATGTTGTACGTAAAGCGGTCGATGTCGCGGTTCATGCCGATGCCGAGCTCGCCGAGATAGCGCGCACCGTCGTCGGTGTCCAGCACTTCGGTGAGGTGGGATTCGTTCTTGTCGGCAGCGTGTTCGACGACTGCGCCGCTCTCGAACACGAGGTGCGCGCCGGTAATCTCGCGGCCCTGGTGATACAGCGGCATGTCGAACAGCACCTCTCCCTCGACGCTGTCGGGGACGGGTGCGGTGAACACCTCGCCGCCCGGGAGGTTCTTTTCGCCGTAGTCGTTGA
>LKMJ01004259.1_pt1 | contig 13430 bp, 10 predicted proteins | sample 643391 | NCBI WGS metagenome assembly LKMJ01 (sample SAMN04112250, study PRJNA286221) | soda lake metagenome | biome: soda lake; feature: Kulunda Steppe; material: water; isolation source: sample PL-Br10 brine of Picturesque Lake | place: Russia: Kulunda steppe | collected 2010-07
ATCAGAGACAGTCAACTCAACGCTCAAGCGGAAGTACGGCGCGTTCGTCCGTTCACGACGCTGGTGGAAGCAGTTCCGTGAACTCACCATCGCCTGTCTCGTTCATAATCTCGACCGGTCACTCTGAGCGGTCTATACAGGAACTCTATGGTATATTCTACCTGTGGAGTTCAGTCGAAGAGAGCGTAGGATACTCTGAGTACCTGTTCGGGATGTTCAATATACCATCGAGGTACCCCCCAATCGGGATTCTCTACCTGTGGGAGTTCATATAGAGTTTCTACCGCTTCGTACAGGTCGTCTTGTGAAACATCGTCGTGGTCTATGAGTACCGTTTCAGGGCGCTCAGTGGTTTGGTCGTTACCGTCCGTTCGTGGCTCAACATCTACACCCATTTCGATAAGCGTCTGAAGAACCTCCACTCCGTGAAGTCGATCGTCGGTGTAGTGTGTTATCGGCTCATTTTCGTCGCCATCTGTAACAAGTACGGCATACACTCCTGCGATTTGGTCTGCCGTGGGTACTTCGTCATATCCACTGTCCGAATTGAACCCCCATTCTGTAAGTCCGTACATCCCGCCAGTAATAGAGGCAATCCAACTATCACATCACGTCGGGAGGGCATGGTTTTTATTTCCGATAGTGGCGTAATAGTGTTCACCTTCAATCAATACGCAGTCTCCATCAACCAGCTGTTTCAGACGAGAATATGTCCGAAAGATAGGATATAATTTAGCACTCAAATCGAGCAGTTTAACAATATGCAAGATATTGATTCCACATGCGCGAAGGAATGGATCTTCTGACGAATACGAAGCTTCTATCTGGGGGCATATTTTTATTGGGCATAATATCTTTGCTGATTCCCATTAAAATATTAGATAACCCATTCACCATTTCATATCCTCTATCATTTTTCTTTGCCGCTTGCATTTGTATATACATATCTTTTTTTGCTGTCACACGGGAAAATTCAAATGTTGATAAGATCAAGGATAGATCCATACCAAAATTACACATTATATTATTTTCGCTATTTATCGTCGCCTCGGTTTTTGTATATTATTCCTCAAACTACAGCCGCCCTGTCATTTTGCATATTTTGACAGCCATTATATATGGATTATGTGTAATCCCTTCAATTATGTTTGGGAAACATGTCATTGCAGTAGTAATCATGATTGCTTGGAGTGTAATCCATCGATCGATGATTTACTTGGCAAGTGCATACCCATATACATCAGACAGTCTAGCACATTATAATTGGACAAGTGGAATAATCGCTAGTGGTGATATTTTCTCAAGTCAAATATACCATACTAAATACTTTTATGCACCATTCACTCACATCTCTGGTTCCATCGGATCAACTGTTACTGGTTTAACGGTAGATTCTGGTGGTATGTTTATTTCTATTTCACTCCCGGCAACAATAATTAGCTCACTTATATTATACAGTTTTGTGAAAAGATATTGGCAACCAGAACTAGCTGTATTGTCTACAGGTGTATTTTTAACTAGTGATTATGCAATATCCGGGGCAATTAGTAATGGCTCAACCCAAATGGCTGCAATTTATTTCATATGCTTCTTATACATTACGCATAGATTATCGAGAGCTCAGAGCCCTAGGATATATATTACGTATATACTAGTCACCGTTGCGATCACACTGACGCACCAAGCAACATCATTTGTGGCCTTATTTTTTGGCTCTGGAATACTACTAACGACAGCACTTTTCATTAGAAAATCACAGGCTATATCTCGAAATTTCTTTGCCATATCTATTTTTCTTGTAGTACTACTATTTGATTGGATGATAAGTAGATTTGGAGGGCCGGAGGGTGACATGTCTCCTCTGGAATATGCGGTGACATTTTTACCTAGCTTCTTTTCCCGAGGCGATAATGGAAGACCACAATACATAATACCACCAGAAATAAACGCAACGACAAATGACATTTTCACTAGCTTATCTATAATCCATGTGGTAGGGGGTGGTTTTTTATTTGGAGTTGCAATTATAGGAGCGATATACTGGATAGACTCACACCAAAAACGCTCAATTCAGGCGGTTCCATTTTCGATTGGTTGTACCGTAGCAATATTTTTGGGGCTAGTAGCGACAGGACCTCTTATTGGCCAATCACTTCTTCGCCCAGGAAGGTGGTTTATGCATATTTACTTCATTTTTGCATTGTTGATGCCCCCTTCTTTCCTATTAGTATTTGAACTGAAGACTAATCGATTAAACACGAAGTCTGTGATTGGCGTCATAATTGCCTTCATCACATTATATGCATTTATAATGGGCGGTGGGGCAGTAGGAGCAGTTGATGATCCAGTATTTGATAGTGCGCCTGGAGCAGAAAGGCTAGCTATTTCTGACATAGAACAATCCTCAATCCAGTTTACTGAGAGATATAGTTCCAAAGAAAACACAGTTGTAAGCGATCGAAGAGTCGAAACTATACTTCGAAGATACTATGAAATGGAAGGCAATACAAATGTTTTCACATTAATTCGTGAAGACGGAGATGGCCAATTGGAAATAGCTCCAGGAGACCTTGTTATAAATAGGGAGTATATGCATACTGATCATGTACAATTTAATCTTGTCATAGATGAACGTGAGGAAACAGTTCATGGTAATATTCCACTTCAGGACGAACGTGTTAAAACATCCGATAAAATATATCAAAATTCCAAAAATACATCTTGCGAAAATCAAAAATGTGGAATATATCATTGGAGAACCACAGAATGACCAGGGTGGTCTACAATTTTCCCTCAACTAAAAATCGCTCTTGGGTAAGCGATTGTTGGTGGCGTCATAGTGCGGTTTCGAGGATGATCTTGAGCGCTTCATCACCGGGTTTGCGCCGGATTCGTTGGCGGAATTGGACCGCTCTGAGGTAGGGTGTGAGGTTGTCTTTGGAGATGCCGCGATGGAGCGAGAGCCACCGTCGCGCCAGCGACGCGTGGCTCTCGCAGGTGTTGAGGTGCACTTCACCATCGGCGTATTCGCCACCCCTGTGGACGACGTTTTGGCGGTCGAACGCGTCGTCTTCGTCTAGCGGATCGTACACTCGGAAGCCGTCAGTATAGACGGTCAGCGACTCCTGGTGGCGGTCAGCCAGCAGGAGTCGGATCGTTGATTCGTCTGTGGCTTCTGCTGGGTGCACGTTGCACTGGTCGCTGTCGCGGTCGGCGACGACGAAGATCGACGGCTTGTCCTTGGCTGCTGTTCCTCGACCGCGCGTGGATAGCCCCCGCGAGCGCGACTCGCGGTCGCGCTCGTGGCCCTTCTTCCCTGCCGAAATGTAGAACTCGTCGATCTCGACGGGTCCCTCGAAGTTCCGTCGAGGCGCGTCCAGCGCTCGCTAAAAGCGTTGGACGCGCCGGTAGACCGTCTTGTAGGAGACGTCGAGCTCAAAGTCCAATTGGCGGATGTTCGTGTTCAACCGGATGTAGGTGTAGACGGCGAGAAACCACTTCCTGAGAGCGATTGCTGAATGTTCGAAGACGGTGACGGTCTTGTCGTTGAACGTCCGAGCACAATTCTCACACCGGTACCGCTGAAACACTCGATAGCTGCCGTACCGAATCACAGATTCGGCACGGAAGCGTGGGCAATAGACACCGTTACGCCAGCGAATCTGTGCCAGCAGATTCGCGGCCCGACGCTCCGAGACGAACGTCTTCAACGGAAACATGCTACGTCGGGTGGCGCGTCCGCGCCACCCTTGCCCGCTACGACTTCAGCTCCTGCTCTGAACTGACCAACAATCCTCTACCCAAGAGCGACTGAAAATTGTAGTTACGTTCTTGTGAGGTACATTGTTGGTGAGTCAGAGAACTGCTCGGACAATGTCTTTCAATGCCTCTCAACGGGTTTGCGAAGGATTTGTCGCCGAACCTGGAACGGTTTGAGATACGCTGTCAGTTTGTCCTTTGAGACGCCTCGATGCGGCGAGAGCTATTGTCGCGCCAGCGAAGCGTGGCTCTCAGACGTGTTCACGTGCGCAACTCCATCAACGTACTCGCCGCCGCCGTTAATTACTGCTTCTCGGTGGAACCTCTCGTCATCGTCAAGTGGCTCATAGGTCCGAAATCTATCCGTAAAGACGGTCGGCGACTCCTTCTCGTGATTGTCGAGAAGGAGTCGCACCGTCGCTTCGTAGGCGGATTTCGTTGGGATGACGTATCGCTGACCGCTGCTGCGATCAACGAGCGTGAACACCGGCGGTTTGTCTTCCTCGTACGTTGCTCGTCCGCGTTTTGACAGGGCACGCGAGCGTGACTCTCGGTCGCGGTCGCTGCACCTCTTCCCGGCAGAGACATTGAACTCGTAGATCTCGGCCGGGCCAACGAGAGAGATGTCTGGCGCGTCGAGCGTTTTGGCGAACTACTCGACGCGCCGACAGAGCGAGCGATACTAAACATCAATTTCAGCGTCTAACTGGCGGATACTCGTGTTGTACCGGAGGAACGAGTAGAACACGAAGAGTTTGTCAAGGCCGATCTTCGCGTCCGCGAAGATCGTGCCGGTCTTGTCGTTGAACGTTCGGTCGCAATCCTTACAGAGATACCGTTGGTACTCTCGATAGCTGCCGTGTTTGATCACCGACTTAGACCGGCAGTGCGGGCAACAGAGACCCTCGCGCCAGTGAACCTGCTCCAGCAGGTTCACGGCACTCGCCTCTGGACTCAGCAATTCAAATGGGAACATTGGGTTCGGGTGACGCGTTTGCGTCACCCTTGTCCGCTTCGCTTTCACAGCGACAGCTGTACCCGGCCAACAATCTGCTTCGGAAGAGTGATTAGTTTCAGTAATAGCCACCATCTACAGCATCTATAATATTCACTCACGTCAGAGCGATAACTAATTCATGTACCAACTGACTCGATCGTCTGTCGGGACGCTTAAGTACCAGAGAGAATCTATGGTTATTAGATGCCAAACTATCAGTTCTATAACGACATTGATCTTACCCTGAGTGGAGAAGGTAATGTTGCAGATAAATTGCATGGGAATTGGGAATATTTTGAGACAAAAAATAATATTCCAGATCCAGATATTAGAATATCTTGTGTAGAACACATACAAGGAAATGCTCCTGACGTAACTTTCGGTAGTGCCAAAAAACACTATTACAAAAGCGAGGAATACCTCATATCAAATTATTTTGGCGATAAATTTGGGATAAGCTTCACGAATAATGAGTTAATTTATACAAATGGAAGCAGACAGATAACGTTCCTCAGAAGAATTGCAGAATATTTTCTTAGAAAAAATTTGCTGGAAAAAAACAAGGTGATGTTACATAGCTCGGCTGTTTATTTCAATAACAAAACATTACTTTTCCCTGGCTGGAGACATACTGGGAAAACAAATACATTATTAACGCTATTACATAGTGGAGCATCCTACCTCGCCGATGACCGAGTATTCATCGACGACAATAGAACAGCATTCGCATTCCCGACTCGACTACATTTAGATGGATATAATTATAGATCATTCCCAGAACTAAAGACGAGCAGTAAAAATCAAATATACCGCGCTCGCTTACACAACTACATCGACCGGATAACCGGTGAAAACAGCAGCTTCTTTTCTCGTGGTTTGAATATGGCGTCTAATGCGTTCATAAGGAGATCTGGTAGCCACAATGTTGAACAAGTTTTTCCGGAGGTCGAAATTTTGGATTCATCAGCTGATGGCAACATAATATTCTTAAAGAGCTCTTCTGGATCTGATGTTGAATTGAGTGAAATGAGTCAAAATGAATTTGTTCGTAAAATGAAATCTGTGAATTACCGGGAGTGGGATTCTGGAGTTCTCAAATTAGCAAATATATATGACTTGCTTTTCCATAAAGATAAATCGAAGTTGAGTGAGGTTGAAGAATTTATCAACAGACAAGAAAAAGCATTTGAAAGCATGTATCTTGATGGGAGTGTATATGAGTTAAACCTCCCCGCAAATAGTGACACATGGACAGAAAAAACCAAAAAAGATATTATAAACGTTATTAAAGAAGTCTAATCTCTGTTTGCTAAAATATTATGCGTGCTAATGGATCATTTCTAAGCAAGTTTAGATTTGCTTTCATAGCTGAGGCAGGAAAAGCTATACTTGGTGGAGTGCTAATAATATTATTAGCTAGACTACTTGATCCTGAAGGATACGGATTACTATTTCTTGCAATCTCAATACTAGCAATAGTAAGATTTCTAGGTACTCTTGGAATTGGAAAATCAGCGGCCAGATACATCACGGAACTCAAAGACAAGGAGCCTGCCAAGATCCCCAATATAATTCGGTTTTCAATAACTGTCAACATCATCTTATTATTTATTGTTTCAGTTCTATTTTACTTCTTAATACCCACTATATCTCACCAGATAAATGAGGCTGGCATTGATAGCTTATTATACATTGGTGTATTATTTGTGGTTTTTGGAACATTATTCACTTACATCAAATACATTTTACAAGGGTTTGAGGAGATACAGAAGGCAGCAGCTTTTATGGCGATGGATACAGTTCTGAGATTTGTATTTGTATTTGTTTTAGTTTATTCTGGATATGGCGCTAGTGGTGCACTCCTAGGGTATATTATTAGCTATATAATAACTTCAACTTTTGGCCTCCTTTATTTATATATAAAAGTGAAAAATAGCAAAACCAATAGTCGGATGGATATAAAGCTAAAGAAAAAAATACTAGAATATAATCTACCGATTTCATTAACACGCTCATCACACATGCTAGATAATAAGATAGATACAATACTCGTGGGAATACTTGTTGGTCCAGTTGGAGTTTCTTTCTATGAGCTCAGTAAACAGATCGTGAAGTTCTTGGAGACTCCAATGACTGCATTAGGATTTACCTTATCGCCGTCATTGGCCTCGAAAAAAGTTCAAGGGAAAATCTCCGAGGCGCGTGACATGTATCAAAACTCATTCTCGAAGGCCGTTCTGTTTTACATACCTGCAGCGGCCGGTCTTATTATTACTGCTGAACCAACAGTGACGATCATTTTTGGTAGCGACTACATTGGTGCTGTTCCAGTTTTACAAGTACTTTCAATATTCATGATTGTACTGGCAACCGCGAAAATAACAGGCAATGCATTAGATTATTTAGGCAGAGCAAGAGACCGCTCAATAGTGAAAGCCGTCACATCAATACTCAACTTAATATTGAACTTAGTATTGATCCCTGTTTATGGCGTTGTTGGCGCAGCATATGCTACTTTAATCACATTCAGCACATACACCGTAGTAAACATCTATATAATAAATGACGAGCTAAAAATTAGTTACTTATTATTATTCAAATTCGTTTCCTATGGCGTTGGCATAGCTGTCGTTATGATGACACCGGTATATTTCCTGTTAGAATTTGTGTCAGGTCCTATCACTCTGATAGGTGTTATTGGCATCGGAGCGCTGATATGGGCATCAATTGTCCATCATTCTGGCCTTATAGATCTGAGTAGGCTATTGGATTAAATCAATTCGGCTCTGGCAAATCGCCACAGGGCGTCGGGATAGGTCGTCAAATCATGAAAGTGAAGCGGGAGATCGCCGATGTTGATATCGAATTTCTCCTGCTTCACTCGTAAGGCGGTGACGTTAGATAAAATGCTGTTTGTGGCCGAGGTGAAGCCGCCGCCCCCGAAGGGGCGGAGGGTTCGCCGACTACGCTGTCTTTTCGATCCACTGTCCCGAATTTATTAAGAGAAGCCGTATCGGGAAAAACCCAATCTGCTGAGTGAGATGCCAGAAGTACTCGCAGAGATCTGGCTTGAAACAGGTGATCTACCGTCACTCGACGCTTGTGAAGACGTTTGATAGGTTGCAGTTGGAGATGTGGCGGTGCTGCTGCGCCTGTCGGCGCAGCTGCACAACACTCCGGGCACGTCACCATGGTCGCGACCTTTTTCGACAGCGAAACCGCCAGCAAGCACTACTGTCGCCGGACGAACTATTGCGTCCAGATACTGAAAACAACCCCAATCGTCGATACAGCCTCACAATCTGTGCTCGACATTCACTGTACGACCGAGCTGCGCCACGACACACAGATCGGCAGGCAACTCGACCGCCCGCAACGCGGGCGAGATTGCCAGCCTCACCGCCAACAAAGCCTACCACTGGCAGCAATCAAGCGAAAAATAGCGTGATGAGGGCGTGAGACCGCTGATCAAACACCGTGAGTTCCGACCCATCGATGCGCGCGCAAAACGCGCGCATCGATGGGTCTCTGTAAGACCAACGAGCGCTGTCTGAGACCATCAACTCGTCAATTAAGCCCACACTCGGCCACGCGGTGCGTGCTCGAGCGTAGCACCGCGAATTTCGTGAGATCGTCCTGATGTGTGCGGTCTACAATATCAAACGAGCAGTGACCCAGTGAATCGAACGCCGTCTGGTGATTCATCAAAGCCATCAATTCTCAAATCGCAGATCTGGATGTGTTCTTTGCTCATTCCGCAAAAATAATTCCTCCCTGAACTCCTGCCATTTCTCATGTCGAACGCGTACTCGAACCGGTATTTGTCTAATGTCCAATATTTTTGCAATACACAATCGATGCATTCCCGTGGCCCAGTATAACGTCCCATCCCGGGCTATATCAATACTAACTTCATTGAATTCCGGTGGTAAATATCGATCCCCGTCTCGCTTCTTAGTAAACTGCACCTTGGTAGAACCATCAGAAAGCAATTCTTTCTGGCTTGAATAACCATTACCACGAATGTTATTATATAGCTTATCGAGCTTTTTGTATCTGTTTTCAATGTGTTCTTTATTTTTGTACTTTCTCCATTCGCCCCCAGAATCTAACATATCCTTCATGAAATTATGGTATGGTGTGTCTTTCCAGTCTTCTCCATCTACATACCTCATTTTTACTGATGTGAAAACTACATCGTTATGAATACTTATTCTATTTTTATCCCAACTCCCAGACTTCACGCAAGACTGAATAGGAACTGGCATTTCTGGTTTCTTCTTAGAAGCATAGTTCACATCATCTGGCGATACTTGTATTAAGTGAGTAGGATCTAGTGGAGATTCATATCTCCAACCAGACACAACATAAGTAGCCATTTTAGAAAACGCTCTTATACCGCTATGCGCCATTCCAATTTTATTGACCATTTTGATTTAATATATTTGATTTAATTTAATATTTTATGGTATATACCAACATACTGGTTAGCAACTGATTCGATGGAAAATTCAGATTGTACTAATTTATGTCCCTTCATTCCCATCTCTTGTCGAGGGTTGTCTAAAAACTTCTGCATATATGCTACAAGTTCAGTATGGTCATCAGCACTAAACAGATATCCATTATGCCCATGCTCAACAACTTCTTTGGATCCCGGTACATCCGTAGAGACAATTGGTAAGCCGGCAGCCATCGCTTCTAGGTGTGCTGTAGGCAAACCCTCAACTTTTGACGAGGAGACAAACACATCTGCCATGTGTAAATATGGGGATATATCCTCAACAAAACCAACCATTGTCACTAAATCACCCAGATTATCATCTATAATCCTCTGTTCAAGTAATTCTTTGTTTGGACCGTCACCTAAAATATAGAGATGGCTATTACTATCGTTCATCTCTGAAATGGCATCAATTAGAAGAGTTTGGTTTTTGACATCAACGCACCTACCGATATTTATGAAAACAGTCTCATTATGATGATTATTGCACGGAATACTTGATTCATCTACATTCCGAACCCGTTCATGGACTGTATCTGGATTGATAGCGTTGTATACTACCCGGGAATTCTTTCGGCTGTATGATTCACGTACACCTTCCGACACAAAGACTTCAACATCTGAAAAATGGTGTGTTAATGAATCAGCTAATTTTTTCGATCTCGATCTGTTTCCGCGAGTACTATGATAAGTAGTGATGTGAGGAATATGGCCTAATGAAGCGAATCGACTCGCTATTGTTGAGAAGGGTAAATGGGAGTGAAGGATATCGATACCAAATTTCTCAACGATCTTTTTTATTTTGAAAGCATAAGGAAGAATGCTTGAGTGGGTAATGCTTAAGCCACAGGAATGAACGCCAATATTTTCATCTTTCAAATTCTCCATTAAATTGTTTTTGGATGTATTCGCCACTAATATGTGTGGCTTGATATCGGTGGACCTTTTCATTTGAATTGCCAGGTCGGTTACTAGCCTCTCTGCCCCAGCTTTTCTTAAGTCATTAACGATCATACCCACAGTTATTTTGGAATTATTTGACATTTTATTCAATGGAAATTTATTGTATCATAATAAATTTTCTCTAACTGCTCCCCCATATTTTCTAAGCTGACTTCCCTAACTTTTTGTCTACCATTAGATCTCTCCCCTTTATCAATGATCGTTTCCAACTTCATCAATAACTCATTTTCATTTGAGCAAACAAACGAATTATCTACTCCGTCAAGCCTCTGTTCTACGTCCCCGACATTAGTAGTGACAATCGGTGTATTACAAGCAAGGGCTTCTTTGATTGTATTCGGTGAGCCTTCCATAGTTGAAGGAAGAATTAGCGCATCTGCGGCATTCATATAATCCGATATTTCAGAATGTGGTTTGCCGTGAACAACCTGTATTTTTACGTCCTCATTCAGAGATTCACTAAGAGATTCAACAACGCGTTTTGCAACTGGATATCTCTTCTTTGGGCGGGATTTCTTATATGGGAATAAAACATGTTTAGCGCTAGCATCCCATCCGACCTTTTGTTGGGCTCTAGTTTGATCAATGGGGCTAAACTTTTCTAAATCTACACCACTTGGCATAATATATGAATCACAATTTAGTGCCTGTCTCATTTCTTCACTTCTAACAATGACGGCATCACTCTGATTTGAAGAAAATTGACATATCTTATCGAATTGTCCATATAATCGATCTCCAATGAGTCCATCACCCCAAAGTGTTAACACAACTGGCTGTTCCGGTTGGAGCCAAACAAATGGGGCAATCATCCCAGAATTAAAATGAATTATGTCATAATTTTCAGTAAATGCTTTGTAAAGGAGTTTGGGATAAAATCTGAAAGTACAATAAGCGTAATATGGTAGATGCTGACCTGCCAATTTTGATTTCGCTTTCTCAACCAAGGAATCTGGATCATTATTTAGAGTCATGTTTGATGCTATTAGCACATCACATTCTATCCCATTTTGGCGTAGGACCTTAATTTGTTCACGAAAGAATGGAGCATCATATGCTGCTAATTGTAGAACCTTCATTATTGTACTCTATCAAGAGTTGCTCGCTAATATACACTACGATACTTGTTTATGACCTCGATCAATAATCGCTTGATTCAGAATTAAATAAACATATTATATATGATAAAAATGGAGTCACAGACTGGGTACATAGTAGACCAGCTATTTACCACTAATGTGTGGGATCGTTGATAGGTTGTCAGATGTCTTCTAATAACAACCGATATAAAACTTCCAATATACTAATACACATGGAAATTCTCATCACCGGGGGTGCCGGATTCATCGGTGGACACCTAGCTGAGACGTTCACTGGTGACGGGCACGATGTAACCGTCCTAGATAACTACGAACCCTACTATGATTTGGGAATCAAGGAACACAACGTCGAAGCAGGAAGAAATGCTACAGATAATTCAGAGGGGTCATACGAGATCGTTGACGGCTCGGTCACTGACACTGACCTCGTCGATGATCTCACCCAAGACGTTGACGTTATCTATCACCAAGCGGCGCAGGCCGGTGTGCGCACTAGCGTCGAAGAACCCGCAAAGGTGAACGAGTACAACGTCACAGGGACGGTCAACGTCCTCGAAGGCGCCCGCAACAACGACGTCGACCGCGTCGTCTACGCTTCCTCCTCAAGCGTCTACGGGAAACCGCAGTATCTCCCGTACGACGAGGACCACCCGAACGAACCCGTCTCACCATACGGCGTCTCCAAACTCTCCGGCGAACACTACGCACGAGTGTACAACGAGGTGTATGGACTCCCAACGGTCTCGCTCCGCTACTTCACCGTCTATGGGCCGCGGATGCGCCCGAACATGGCGATCTCCAACTTCGTCTCCCGGTGTATGCGCGGCAAGCCCCCGCAGGTGTACGGCGACGGCGAGCAGACGCGCGACTTCACCTACGTCGACGACGTCGTCGACGCCAACCGCACGCTGCTCACCGAGGACAGCGCCGACGGCGAGGTGATGAACATCGGTTCGACGGACAACATCGACATCCGCACGCTCGCGGAGGTCGTGCGCGAAGAGATCGATCCCGACCTCCCGATCGAACACACGGAGGCACGCGAGGGCGACGCCGAACACACCCACGCCGACGTCTCGAATACCCGAGAGCTAATCGGGTACGAACCTTCCCGGGACATCCGTAAAGGCGTCCGCGAGTTCATCGACTGGTACGAGCAGAACCGCGACTGGTACGAGCCGCTGGTCCTCAACTCCTAGAAGGCACGAACTAACCTCACACCTGGAATGAAGACGCTATCGAATAAAGGGAAGATACGTACGCCTTCTCGGCAAACCAATAGAGACATACGTTTCCTCAACCGCTTCGACTTATGTCGAGACACCAACTCTCTGGAGAATCTGCCCTTGTAACTGGCGGGGCGGGCTTCATCGGCAGCCACATCGCCGATTCCGTGTGCGAGGCGAACGATCTGTACATCTTTGATGACTTCTCAACAGGGTTACACCAAAACCTCCCTCCTGAAGCCAATATCGTGGAGACTGATCTCGCAGACACCGAGAGACTTGCTTCCACAGTCGAATCGGTCGATCTCGTGTTCCACGAAGCTGCGCAGGTGAGTGTGCAGCGTTCCATCGATAGGCCCGTCAAGAGCCACGAGACGAACCTCGACCCAATCCTGACGATACTCGAAGCCGCCCGCGGGACCGACACCCGCGTCGTTTTCGCGTCCAGTGCCGCCATCTACGGCGACCCAGAGTACACGCCCATCGACGAGGACCACTCCAAGGACCCTAACTCCCCCTATGGTCTCGAAAAACTGTCTGCTGATCATTACTGCCGCCTCTATCACGATCTATACGGCGTGGAGGCGGTCGTTCTTCGCTACTTCAACGTGTACGGCCCGCGCCAACAGGCTGGCGACTATTCGGGCGTGATCGCCGTCTTCCGCGAGCAGGCGCTGAACGACGACCCGATCACGATCGGGGGCGACGGTACCCAGACGCGGGACTTCGTCCATGTCGACGACGTCGTCCAGGCAAATCTGCTCGCAGCCACCCACGAGGAGGCACCCGGAAAAGCGTTCAACGTGGGCACCGGCACCGAAATTACGATCCGCGAGCTGGCGGAGACGATCAAGGAGGTAACGAACTCCGATAGCGAGATC
>LKMJ01004260.1_pt1 | contig 13430 bp, 14 predicted proteins | sample 643391 | NCBI WGS metagenome assembly LKMJ01 (sample SAMN04112250, study PRJNA286221) | soda lake metagenome | biome: soda lake; feature: Kulunda Steppe; material: water; isolation source: sample PL-Br10 brine of Picturesque Lake | place: Russia: Kulunda steppe | collected 2010-07
CCCCCCGGGCTGGCCGTGGCGATACGCCAGGCCAGATACAGCAGGTAGGCGCTACCCACCACCCGCAGTGCGGTCTGCAATGGTGGATAGGCCACGAACAGCGCCCCCAGCCCCGCCGCCACGGTGGCAATCAGCGCCAGAAAGCCGCAGGAGATCCCCAGCATGTGCGGCAGCGTGCGCCGGAAGCCGTAGTTCGCCCCGGACGCCGTCAGCATGATGTTGTTCGGGCCCGGTGTCGCCGACATAACGAAGGCGAAGAGCATCACGGGCAGGAAGAATCCCTGAAAGTCGAGTTCACCCATGGAAACATCCAGCTGCTATTGTATGGGTACAATAAGAATAAAACATCTGATAAAGATGTTTATATTCAGTTACTTTAATGGTTAAATCTGGAGTAACCGAATGCAATGACTTTTTTGTCACCATGACATTCTGGACACCACAACTGGACGGTTATCCGGGCCCGCGCTACCGGGCCATCGCCGCTGCCATTGCGGACGCCGTTACCGACGGCACCCTGCCGCCGGGTGCCAAACTCCCGCCCCATCGTCATCTGGCCGACGCTCTCGGGGTCACGGTGGGCACGGTCACCCGCGGTTACGGTGAGGCCGAGCGGCGTGGACTGGTGACAGGGCGTGTGGGCAGTGGCACTTACGTCCTCGGCGAGAGCGCACCCCGCAGCGGGCTCACGGACTTCAGCATCCCGGCCGCGGACGCCGATGCCGGCACCATCGACTTCGGTCTCGCCTTCCCGGTGCCGGCCCACCGGGAGGCGATGCTGGCGGACGCGCTTCGCCGCCTGGCCGACGACCCACTGGCCCTCCGCGACACCCTGTCCTACCAGCCCGAGCCGGGGCTGCACCGGCACCGTGAGACGCTGGCGACCTGGCTTAGGGAGGACTGGAGCGTGGCACTGAACACGGAGGAACTCCTGCTGACCGTGGGCGGGCTGCATGCGCTGCACCTGTCGCTGCAGGTGCTCACGCGCCCCGGCGATGCCGTCGCGGCGGCCGGGCTGACCTACCCCGGCATGCTGGCCGCAGCACGGCAACAGCAGCTGGAACTCCTGCCGCTGGCCACGGATGACCAGGGCATCGTTCCGGCGTCACTGGCCGAGCTGTGCAGGCAGCGCAGCGTGCGGGCGGTCTACTGCATGCCAAACCAGGACAACCCCACCACGGCCTGCATGGGTGAGGCACGCCGGCAGGATCTCCTGGGCGTGGCCATGCACCATGGCGTCACCATCATCGAGGACGACGTACACCTGGTGGCCGCCGGCGAGCGCCCGCCCAATCTCGTGGACATGGCGCCGGACCACGTGGTCTATATCACCAGTTGCTCGAAGATACTCGCCGGCGGGCTTCGCTTGGGCCTTCTGCGGGCGCCCCGACGACTCTGCCCGGCGCTGGCAGACGCGCTGCGTGGTCACTGCTGGATGGCACCACCGCTGAACGCCGAGCTGGCGTGCCGCTGGATCGAATCCGGCCTGGCCGGAGAGCTGGCAAGCTGGCAACGCCAGGAGCTGGGCGCGCGCCAGGCGCTGGCGGCCGAGGTGTTCGCGGACCTGCAGTTCCGCGCCCGCCCCTACGGTTTCAACCTGTGGCTTGAACTCCCCGAGCCCTGGCGTGCCCAGGAACTGACAGAGGCCTGCGCAAGACGCGGCGTCCAGGTCAAGACCGGCGAGCCCTTCGCGGTGGGCCGCCACCCGGCCCCGGAAGCGGTCCGGCTGGCGCTGTCGGCGCCGGTGTCACGGGACGCGGTCAGGCAAGGGCTGGAAATTGTCCGCGACACGCTGGCTGGACAACCCGCCACGCCCGTCACCCTGTGACGAATGCCAGCAGCCGCGCCGACACCGCCTCCGGCGCCTCCTGCTGCACCCAGTGCCCGGCGCCGTCGATCAGGTGGACACCCTGCATGCGTGTACACACGCGCTCCTGCATGCGCTCGAACCGGCCCGGCGCCTGGTAGACACCCCAGTCCTGCCGGCCGGCGATGAAACACGACGACACATCCAGCATGCTCCCGGCGAACAGCTGCAGTTCCCGACGGTTTTCCACCGCGGCGAACGCCCGGTACCACTGCAGACCACCCTGAAAACCGGTGTGCCGGAACGCCCGTGAATACACGGCAAGTTCTTCGTCGGGAAGCCAGGCGCAGGCGGCAATCTGCTGCGGCGTCGGCATCTCCGCGGCAGCCGTGGCGGCCATCCCCTTGTCCCGCTCCATGATGTAGTAGGTGGGCATCCGCGCCAGATCCGAGGCCCGTGACGACGGCAGTGGCTCCGGCCGGTTGCCGGGCCAGTCGGCACTCTTGTGGTGGAAATAGGCGCGCAGGAAGTCGTGCACGCCCTGGGGGCAATGGAGCATATCCGCCGCCGCCTCGCGGCCGCGGTAGTAGGTCTGGTAGTGCTTCCGTGGCGGCTCCAGGGTCGCCAGCGCTTCATCCAGGTCCTCGCCGGCGGGAGCGGCCCGCCCCTCCACCGGCGGAAACGGCGGCGGCCCGGCAAACGGCGCGCTCATCAGGGCAACGGAGCGGAACAGGTCCGGCCGGGCCAGAGCGCAGTAGGCAGCCACCGTCGAGCCCATGTCGTGCCCGACGACGGCAGACACCGAGGTGTGGCCCAGGGCCTGCACCAGCCCGATCACGTCGCGGACCAGCGCGAGCACGTGGTACTGGCGCAGATCCCCGTCATAGCGATCGTCCCAGCCGAGAGTCCAGCCGTAGCCGCGCTGGTCCGGAGCAATGACATGGAACCCCTCGGCCGCCAGCGGCAGCATCACCTTGCGCCAGGTGTAGGCGAGCTCCGGGAAGCCGTGCAACAGCACGACACAGCCCCGCCGGGCGCCCGGCTTCCCGGCCTCCAGCAGGTGCATGCGCAGCCCATGGCCATTGTCGACCATGCGCGAGCGGATGCCCTGCGGCAGCGACGCCGCTGGCATCCCCTGGGAAACGGGATCGCCCTCATGCATCGTCACGGTCAGGCTCCGTCGACCAGATCCCGTTGCGCAGGAATCCGGACAGCAGTTCCGTGGCGGGCGCATCCTCACCCAGCTGTCGCGTCCGCGCCATCACCGCACCGCAGATGGCATCCAGTTCCATGGGCCGGCCGTGCTCCCGGTCCACCAGCATGGAGGTCTTGATCGGGTCCAGGTCATGAATGAGCTGGAACATCTCGTCCACGTCGGTGCCGTCGAGCGTCACCCGATCCGCCCGGGCGGCGGCGGCCGCCTCGTGCATGAGCCGTCGTATGGTCGCCACGGTGTCCGAGTTGCGGGTCAACCGACGGCTGTCCCAGCCGGTGAGCGCGGAAATCGGGTTGAGCCCGTTGTTGATCACCAGTTTGCGCCACAGCTCGCGACGGATGTCACCGGTCTCGATCACCGGTGTGCCGGCGGCGTCCGCCGCCTGCACGAAAGCGGGAAGGATGTCGGTTGCGGGCCCGGCAACCGTCTCCTCGCGATTCGGCCAGGGCCCGGTCACCACCTGTCCCGCCCCACTGGCCGTGACACGGCCCGGCGCCTCCACGTGCGTACCGACCCGCAGCGCCAGCCCGCCGATGACCGCGTCCTGCCCCAGGGCAGCGGCCAGCTCCGCCTCGTTGTCGACGCCGTTCTGCATGGAAAGCACAGGCACGCGACGGCCGCAGCGATGGAACCAGTCATTCAGGGACGCCCCAATGGCTTGGGTGGCAGCGGATTTTACCGCCAGCACCAGCAGATCGAACTCGCCCGGATCGCCGGCGCAGAGACCGTCGAGGTCGCACGCATGGACCGCGCCCCCGTACCGGAACCGGGGATGCTCCACCTGCAAGCCGTGGGCACGCAACTGCTCCAGGTGGCCACCACGGGCCACGAACGTGACCGAATTGCCCGCCGAAAGCCAGCGCGCACCGTAATATCCGCCGACACCGCCCGCACCAATGACGGCCATTCGCATGCCAGCAACCTCCTGCGATCCACCCGCAATATCTCCGTCCCGCAGCAACCGCCGCGGTGCTCGATGATGATCGCAGGTTTCCCGTCGCCATGACACCTGATGAGGTCCGGGTTGACGAAGATCAAATCACCGCCTACCCCGCCCGGGTTAGTCTTCAATCCAGACGTAGCCGGGCCGGAGCCCGGCGCTGCCACGCTCCGGCCACTCCAAGGCGAGAGAGACACCATGAGACCAGGGAACGCACAGGCCAGCGCCGCGCCGGCAACACCGCAGGCCCCGGGTCTACAGGTCCGGGGCCTGGCATGCCGGCGCGGAGGGATGAGGCTGTTCGCGCCGGTTGATTTCGACCTGGCTGCCGGTGAACTGCTGTTCGTGCGTGGCCGCAACGGTCGCGGCAAGACCACCCTCCTGCGCGCCATCTGCGGGCTCACCGAACCGGCCTCCGGCGAGATCCGGTTCCACGGCGACAGCATTCGCACCATGGATGACGCCCGACGCATGGCACTGCTGTACATCGGCCACAGGGATGCCCTCAAGGAAGAGCTCACGCCGCTGGAAAACCTGCAGATGCACCTGGGTCTGCGCGCCGTCGGCAACATTGACGAGGACCACCTGCTGGATGCCCTGGAAGCCGCCGGGCTCGGGGAACGGGTGGATACGCCGGTGCGCTACCTGTCCCAGGGCCAGCGCCGGCGCACCGCGCTGGCGCGGCTGCTGGTCAGCCAGGCCACGCTATGGGTGCTGGATGAACCGCTCACGGCCCTGGATACCGACGCGGTCGCCTGGATGGCCGAGCGGATCAACGGGCACCTGGAGGACGGCGGCATGGTGATCTGCACCAGCCACCAGCCCATTCAGGGGCTGCACCGGGCCCGAACGCTGGACCTGGGCTGACATCAATGGGGAGGTCGCTATGGACCCTGCTGAAACGCGATATCACCCTGCTGGTCCTGCGCCGGCAGGACGTCATGACCATTATCGCGTTCTTCCTCATCGTCACCACGCTGCTGCCGCTGTCGGTGGGACCGGAGCCGGAGACGCTGCGGGCGCTGGCCCCCGGTGGGGTCTGGATCGCTGCTGCCCTGGCGAGCCTGATTTCACTGGATCGGCTGTTCGCCGACGACTGGCGCGACGGCACCCTGGAACAACTGGCCCTGGGCCCCGCACCCCTGGCCCTGGTGGCACTGACCAAGATCACGGCGCACTGGCTGGCGCTGGGCCTGCCTCTGGTGCTCTTGTCGCCACTCATGGGCTATGCGCTGGGCCTGCAGGGCATGGCGCTACTCATCCTGCCGCTGTCCCTGGCTCTGGGCACGCCGGTGCTCAGCCTGCTGGGCGCCACCGGCGCGGCGCTGACCCTGGGGGTGCGGGCCGGTGGAGCGCTCATGGCGCTGCTGATTCTGCCCCTGTACGTGCCGGTGCTGATCCTGGGCTCCGGCGCGGTCAGCGAAGCGATGCACGCCGCCGGTGCCGGGCCGCATCTGTCACTGCTGGGAGCGCTGCTGGCACTGGCCCTGCCGCTGGCGCCGCTGGCCGTTGCCGGCGCGCTGCGGATCGCACTCGACTGAGAAGCATCATGGACACAACGACCTGCTCCGCGAGGAATGCCGCATGAACCGCCGACGCATCCCGTGGCTGTATTTCACCGTGCCACGCAACTTCTACTGGCTGGTGCAGCGGCTGGTACCGTTGATCTGGGCAGTGGCGGCGGTACTGGCGGTGGCCGGGCTGTATGTCGGCTTCTTCGTCGCACCCCCGGACTATCAGCAGGGCAACAGCTACCGCATCATGTTCATCCACGTGCCCACCGCCTGGATGGGCATGTTCCTGTACGCGCTGATGGCCGTGTACGCGGTGATCTTCCTCGCCTGGCGCATCAAGATGGCGGACGTCATGGCGCGCAGCCTGGCACCCACCGGCGCGCTGATGACGGCGCTGTCGCTGTGGACCGGCGCGCTCTGGGGTGCACCCACCTGGGGCACCTACTGGGTCTGGGACGCGCGGCTGACGTCGACGCTGCTGCTGCTGTTCCTGTTCCTGGGCTACATGGCGCTCTACGCCGCCATCGACGACCGGGAGAAAGGCGCCCGCGCCGCCGCACTGCTGGCTCTGATCGGCGTGATCAACGTCCCCGTCATCTACTTCTCGGTGGAGTGGTGGCACACCCTCCACCAGGGCATGTCCATCAGCCCCAGTGGCGGCGCGTCCATGGCGCCGTCCATGCTCGCCGCCTTGCTGCTGGGCACCGGTGCGTGCTGGGCCTACTGCGCGGCGGTGACACTGCGCCGCGCACAGACGGAGCTGCTGGAGCGCGAGGACAGCACCGGGTGGACGCGAACCGTGAGCACCGACGACGCACCACCGGCGCCACGGGGGGTCGCGGTGCCAACAGGGAGGCGCAACTGATGTGGGACGGTATCGGGGATTTCGTCGCCATGGGCGGCCACGCCCCCTACGTCTGGGGCTCCTACGGCGCTGTCGTCCTGCTGCTCGGGCTGGAAGCTGCGCTGCTGGTGCGGCGCCGACAACGAGCGTGGACCCGACTCGCAAGACAGGCCCGGCGCTCGACGACAGCCCGGCATCCGTCAACAGGTTCGGAATCATGAAAAAGCGACACAAGCGACTGACCATCATCCTCGGGGCACTGGCAGGCCTCGCCATAGCCACCGCACTGGTGCTCAACGCCATGCGCGACAGCATGGTGTTCTTCGTGACCCCGTCCGAGGTCATGGCCATGAGCGAGATGCCGGAGCGCAGTTTCCGCATCGGCGGCCTGGTGGAACAGGGATCGGTGGAACGCGACCAGAATTCCGCCGACGTGGTGTTCCACGTCACCGACACGGACAAGAGCGTGGTCGTGACCTACAGCGGCATTCTTCCGGACCTGTTCCGCGAGGGACAGGGCGTGGTTGCCGAAGGCCGGATCGATTCCAACGGGACGTTCCACGCCAACAAGGTCATGGCACGCCATGACGAGGAATACATGCCTGCCGAAGCGCAGGAGGCCATTGAGCGCGCCGGTCATCCGCCGGATGCCGGGGAGGGGTACTGACCAATGCTTGCCGAACTCGGGAACTTCGCCCTGATCCTCGCCCTGTGCCTCGCTCTGGCACAGTCCGTACTGCCGCTGCTCGGGGCCTACACCGGCAACGACCGGCTGATGCGCACCGGCCGCTCCCTGGCGCTGGGGCAGTTCGTATTCCTGACGCTTTCCTACGCCGCGCTCACCTGGGCCTTCGTGGTCAGCGACTTCTCGGTGGAGTACGTGGCGCGGAACTCCAACCAGGCACTTCCGATGATCTACAAGGTCACGGCGGTCTGGGGTGGCCACGAAGGCTCGCTGTTGCTGTGGATGTGGATCCTCGCCGGCTGGGGCGTAGCCGTCGCGATCTTCAGCAAGGCCCTGCCCCGGGAGATGCTGGCGCGGGTGCTGGCGGTCATGGGCATGGTGTCGGTGGGGTTCCTGGCCTTCACCGCGCTCACCTCCAACCCCTTCGACCGGCTCATTCCCGCTCCGACGGACGGTGCCGACCTCAACCCGCTGCTGCAGGATCCGGGCATGATCGCCCACCCGCCACTGCTGTACATGGGCTATGTCGGCATGGCGGTGGCCTTCGCCTTCGCCATCGCCGCGCTGATCGGCGGCCGGCTGGATGCGGCATGGGCACGCTGGTCACGCCCCTGGACCATCGTCGCCTGGGCGTTCCTGACCCTGGGAGTGGGCGTAGGCTCCTGGTGGGCCTACTACGAGCTGGGCTGGGGCGGCTGGTGGTTCTGGGATCCGGTGGAGAACGCCTCGTTCATGCCCTGGCTCACGGCCACGGCACTGCTGCACTCCCTGGCGGTCACCGAGAAGCGCGGCGGCTTCAAGGTGTGGACACTGATGCTCGCCATCATCACCTTCGCGCTGACCATTCTCGGTGCGTTCCTGGTGCGCTCGGGCACCCTGACCTCCGTGCACGCCTTCGCCACCGACCCGGAACGCGGCATCTTCATTCTGGGCATGCTGGCCACCACGCTGATCGGGTCACTGATCCTCTACGCCTGGCGGGCCCCCAAGGTGGGGCTCGGTGGCGGCTTCGGCTGGTTCTCCCGGGAATCGCTGCTGCTGGGCAACAACGTGCTGCTGGTGGTGGCCTGCGCCGCGGTATTCATCGGCACGCTCTATCCGCTGGCCCTGGATGCCTTCAACCTCGGCAAGATCTCCGTGGGCCCGCCCTACTTCGACGCGGTGTTCATGCCGCTGATGATGCCCATGCTGTTCCTGGTCGGTGTGGGCCCGCTGATCTCATGGAAACAGGCCTCGCCGGAGGAGACGGTACGCCAGCTCCGCTGGCTGCTGCTGGCGAGTTTCCTCATCGGCGCCGTGTGGCCGCTGACCATGGGTGCCTGGAACCCGCTCACCGCCCTTGGCCTGACCCTGGTCGCCTGGATCGTGCTCACGGCGGCGAAGGACATCGCCGACCGCATGTGGCGTCGCCGCAGCCAGGGCACCGGCGCCATGGTGCGCTCCCTGCGGCCAAGCTTCATGGGCATGCACCTGGCCCATATCGGTCTGGCCCTGATCGTGATGGCCATCGCCATGGTCAACACCTACGAGGTCGAGCGCGACGTGCGCCTGGGGCCGGGCGACACCGCCACCGCCGGCGGCTACACCTTTGCCCTGGGCGACTCCCGGCAGGTGCGTGGCCCCAACTACACCGCCGACGAGGCCGACATCTACGTTACCCGTGACGGCGAGCCCGTTGCCGTACTGCAACCCCAGCGGCGCAACTACGACTCCCAGCGGGAAATGCCCATGATCCAGGCATCCCTGCACCGCCAGCCGCTGCGCGACATCTACGTGTCCCTGGGCGATCCGCTGCAGGGCGACGCCTGGCTGGTGCGGCTGTACTACAAGCCCTACATGTTCTGGATGTGGACCGGTGGCCTGCTGCTCGCTTTCGGCGGCTTCCTGGCAGCCACCGACCGGCGCTACCGCCTGGCGCGGGACCGTGCCAGCGCCACCGAACCCACGTCCGCCGCGCCGAGCACGCGGCCGGCCCAGGAGACACCGTGATGGTCAAACGCATTGCCCTGCCGCTCATCGTCGTCCTCGGCATTCTGGGACTGTTCTACGTCGGCCTCGGCCTCGACTCACGGGAACTGCCCTCCCCCCTGGTGGGCAAGCCGGCGCCCCCATTCGAGGTGCCGTCGCTGGACGACCCGGACACCATGGTCACGGAGCAGGACTTCGTCGGCGGCCCCACGCTGGTGAACGTCTGGGCCTCCTGGTGCAGCGGGTGCCGCGCGGAGAAGCCCTATCTGATCCAGCTGGCCAACCGGGGCGTGACCATTCACGGGATCAACTACCGGGACACCCGCGAGGACGCCAGTAACTATCTGCGCCAGAGCGGCAACCCGTACCACACCATCGCCTTCGACCCGAAGGGCGACGTGGGCATGGACTGGGGCGTCTATGCCACGCCGGAGACCTACGTGCTGGATGCCGCAGGCACCATCCGCCACAAGCATATCGGCCCGCTGAACCCTGAAGTGATCCGCGAGGACATTCTGCCCCTGGTCGCACGACTGGAGGAGGAAGCATGAACAGACACCATCGCGCATCCCCCGTGTCCGCCATGCTCGGTGCCGCCCTTGCCGTCACACTCCTCCTCGGCGCTGGCGGTGCCGGCGCGGTCGCCATCGGCGAACCGGTGGAGTTCGAGAGCGAAGCCAAGGAACGTCAGTACAGCCGCCTGGTCCGCGAACTCCGCTGTACCGTGTGCCAGAGCGAGACCATTTACGAGTCCAATGCGCCGCTCGCCGCCGACATGCGCAGGCGCGTCTATGAGATGACCGCCGAGGGCCGGAGCGAGGAAGAAATCATCGACTTCCTGGTCCAGCGCTACGGTGACTACGTGCGCTACCGCCCCCCGCTGCAGGCCAACACGATCCTGTTGTGGACCAGCCCGTTCCTCGCCCTGGTGGTGGGCGGCGGCATCTGGTTCACGGTGGTCCGGCAGCGCCGGGCCCTGGTCACACGCCGTGAACTCACGCCCGAGCAACGCGACGCCATCCGGCGATTCCGCGATGACGGACACGAGCAATGATTCAGCGCCTGCCGCGAGGATAGACGCATGCAGATCACCTTTCTTCTTCTGGCCCTTGGGCTCAGCGCCATGGCGCTGGGTTTCCTCCTGTACCCGTTCCTGCGGGATCCGGCCCGGGTACGCCTGCGGGCGCGCCGGGAGATCAATGCCGAAATCCACCGCGACCGCCTGGCGGAACTCGATCACGACCTCGCCCAGGGCACGCTCACCCGGGAACAGTACGACGAGGCCGTGGCCGATCTGGACCGGGAGTTGGTGGAGAGCGGTGCCGTGGACCCGGACGAACCCGCCCGTGTAGCTGGCCCCATGCAGCGCCGGATCACCCTGACCGCCACTGTCGCCACGGCGGTGGCCATGCCCCTGCTGGCCATGGGGCTGTACAACAGTATCGGCTTCGGCGAACAGGCACTGGCGGACAACCAGACCGCCGAACCGGAGCGGCCAGGCGCGGCCCGGGGCAGCAGCGAACATGACGCCGCAGACACCGCCGAGGTCCGGCGCCTGGCGGAACGGCTCCGCGAGCGCCTGCAGGAGGAGCCGGACGAGGTTCGCGGCTGGATCCTCCTCGCCCGCACCCTGATGGCGCTGGAGGACCACGAGCAGTCCGTGGAGGCCTTCGAGGAAGCCTATTCGCGGGGCGCCGACAGCGAACCGCAATTCCTGCTGCTGTATGCCGAGGCCCTCGGCGAGGCCGGCGGCACCCTCCGGGGCCGCCCGCAGCAGCTTATCGACCGGGCGCTGGAGCTGGAGCCGGAGAACCCGAGGGGCTTGTGGCTCGCCGGCAACGCAGCGTACTACCGCGGCGACTACGACGCCGCCCGGGAACACTGGCAGCATCTCCTCGGGGTGCTGCCGGAAGACTCGGATGCCGCGGAGGTGGTGCGCTCCAACCTGGAGAGTGTCGCCGAGATCAGTGGCATGAACTGAGGCGGCCACCGTGGTCCGCCGACACGACAAACGATTTCTGGACGGCCTGAATCATGACGCAACATAACGGCAGAAAGCGGCGTAGCGAGCCGAAACCCTTCCCCCGGTGGCTACGCTGGACCCTCTCTCTCGGGGTGATCGCCGGCGCCGCCGTGCTCATTATCACCCTGCTCCCCAGCGGCGCCCTGGACCAGGATCTCACGCGGGTGGGTCAAGGCCAGCCGACGGGAGTGATCACCTACGAGACAGCCCACCCCACCGCCATCGGCGTCATGGAGCGGGTGAATCGCCTGGATGCTGGCAGCGCCGACGTGGAGTTCCTGGTCGCCAATCTTGGCACCCCCGAGGGCGAGCGTTTCGCCCAGCACCACGATCTGCCCGGTCCGGGCATCCTCGCCCTGTTCGACGGCGAGGGCAAACTGCACGCCAGGATCTTCGCCCCGGAGAGCGAGGCCGAGATCCTGGATGCCGTCGCCAGCCTCCCCGCAAACGAGCAACGCTGACCAGTCCCGCCCCTCCCGTACCCGCGGGCCGGCTGAACCATTGCCTCAAGTCCTTTCGCTTCCCTTGGGAACGGCTCCCGGGCCGGGAGCCGTTCCCCGGATTTCGCCCTTATTCCCGGCGCGGAATGGCGCTTGACAAGCGTCAAGGATAGCCGTCGGCCCGATTGCTACCGTCAATCCCGGAGCGACTGATCGTCATTGCGTCACGGCGCCGCTCACCACCGGAACAATTGGCGAATAACCGGGAAAGGAAGGGGGTAATCGACATGGGCGATGGGCTCACGAAAGCAGCGGCCCGAAATATCTTCTACGGGGGGTCACTGTTTTTCTTCATACTTTTTGCAGCGCTGACGATCCACAGCCACTGGTACATCGTCAACGTTTCCACTGACAGTGAAGGACTAACGGATTCCGTCAAACTCGGCAAGGAAGTCTGGGAAGAACACTCCTGCATCAACTGCCACACCATTCTCGGCGAAGGCGGGTATTTCGCTCCGGAAGTCGGCAATGTCTGGACGCGCTTCGGCGGCCATGACAATCCGGAGGGAGCCCGTGCCGCGATCGCCGGCTGGATGCGCGCGCAGCCCACCGGTGCGCCGGGACGCCGCCAGATGCCGTACTTCGATATCAACGACGAGGAAATGGAGGCACTGATCGATTTCTTCGAGTGGACCGATGATATCGACACCCAGGGCTGGCCACCTCACCCCTCCGGCTGATCCGGAAATCAAGCCGAATCCAGCAGCTCAACAGGCACGGAGTACAATCATGAAATACGAAACACAGAAGGTGGCCCTGCCCTTCTTCGTCGTCGCCATGGCGTTATTCGCCCTGCAGATCGTGTTCGGAATCCTCTCGGCCACGGTGTACGTTCTCCCCGAATTCCTCGCCGAGGGGATGCCGTTTCACATCATGCGCATGAGCCACACCAACCTGCTCATCGTATGGCTGCTGATCGGCTTCATGGGCTGTACTTATTTCCTGCTCCCCGAGGAGACGGAAACGGAGATTCACAGCCCGATGCTGGCCTACATCCAGCTTGGCATTTTCGCATTCGCGGGAGCCGCTGCACTGATCGGCTACCAGTTCGAGATCCACGAGGGGCGTCACTATCTGGAGCAGCCCCTGTGGGTGAAGGTGCTGATCACGGTGTCGTTCCTGATGTTCCTGTTCAACACCAGCATGACGTTGCTCAAGGGGCGCAAGACTGCTATCAGCCTGGTGCTGATGCTGGGGCTTTGGCTGGCGGCGATCTTCTGGCTGTTCGCCTTCTACAACCCCACCAACCTGGCACTGGACAAGCTCTACTGGTGGTGGATCGTCCACATCTGGGTGGAAGGGGTCTGGGAGCTGATCATGGCGGCCCTGCTCGGCTACCTGCTGATCAAGATGACCGGTGTCGACCGTGAGATCATCGAGAAATGGCTGTACGTGATCGTCGGCCTGTCGCTGTTCTCCGGCCTGCTGGGCACCGGCCACCACTACTACTGGATCGGCACCCCGGCCTACTGGCAGCCCATTGGCAGCATCTTCTCCACGCTTGAGGTGATTCCGTTCTTCGCCATGCTGGTGTTCGCCTTCTACATGTTCTGGAAGGGCACCCGGAACCACCCCAACAAGGCCGCCATGCTGTGGACCCTGGGCTGCGCAGTGATCGCCTTCTTCGGAGCCGGTGTGTGGGGCTTCATGCACACGCTGCACTGGATCAACTACTACTCCCACGGCACCCAGGTGACGGCGGCCCACGGCCATCTGGCCTTCTTCGGTGCCTACGTCATGCTGATCCTCGGGATCATTTCCTACGCCATGCCGCAGATGCGCCGCATGCAGCCGTATAACCAGATCCTCAACATGTGGTCCTTCTGGGTCATGACCGCCGCCATGTCCTTCATGACCTTCACGCTGACGTTCGCCGGGGTGGTACAGACCCACCTGCAGCGGGTCCTGGGCATGAACTTCATGGAAATCCAGG
>LKMJ01004261.1_pt1 | contig 13429 bp, 13 predicted proteins | sample 643391 | NCBI WGS metagenome assembly LKMJ01 (sample SAMN04112250, study PRJNA286221) | soda lake metagenome | biome: soda lake; feature: Kulunda Steppe; material: water; isolation source: sample PL-Br10 brine of Picturesque Lake | place: Russia: Kulunda steppe | collected 2010-07
CCGCCGCTGCTGCCACTGCACGTGCACTGCTCCAACACCAGCCGGCTACCCTCCAGCATCGCGCGTCTGGCCGCCTCCCCCCCAAATGCACCTCCCCTTCCCTCTGTGCCGCAGCCACCAGCTCGGGTCTCTGTCTGGCCCCCAGGGCTCAGCAGGCGCGCCCAGCCACCCGCCCCCCTCACGCCCACCGCCCCGCCCTGCTGGGCCCCACCCTCCACCTTGCAGTTCAGCATGTGCACCGTGGCGGCGTGGCTGATGTCAACCATGAAGAGCTGCGTCGCGCCCTCTGGGGCGGCCAAGATGCGCAGGTTGCTCAGGCGCACGCCTTGGCTCCTGCTGATGCGCAGCTGCGCAGCAGGGGTGTCACAAATCTGTGTGAGCGCTGCAGCCCGGCAGGCGCCCAGCACACAAGCAGGGGCGTTGCAGATCCATGGAAGTGCTGCAGCCTAGCAGGTGCCCGGCATGGAAGAAAGGGCAGCCCCAGCCAGTGGAAGCGCTTGCACTAATAATGCGTGCCAGCTTAACAAAGCGCAGAGGAGGAGGGGCACAGAGGGAGTACGCCACAGGTGTCACATGTCACGAGTCACACGTGTGCAGGGCTGCTGCACTGTATTTGGGAAGAAAAACCCAAATCAGTCAACGCACAACCCTACCCGTGTTGCAGCCAGAGTTGCAGAGCGACGGGCGGGGCAGCTGCCACATCATGGTCTCACGCTAGCCTTTGCCATGGGTTGAGCTGCAAACACAGCCCCAGATTATGCTCCTGTTGCATTATAAATCCTTGCTCTCTCCTGCGGCAGTGGGCTCCCACTTCTCATAGATGCATTGCCTGACCCCATTTCTTGGTGCTGCAGATGATATCGTCTTGTCCCATAGCAGCAGCAGCAGCAGTTTCCTGAGACAAAGTTGCGATATTCTAAGGCATGCGCAGCTTGTGCAGCATCTAGCTGCTCCACTGTAGTGCAGCAGTGTGGCAGCAGTGGTACACTAACACAGGGCAGGGCGCCCCCAACTCAGCAGCAGCTGGTTCCTGCATGGCATGGCTGCGCAGAGTTCCTACCGCAGCAAGCACGCCCTGCCTTTCAAAAGTGTGACCTCAGGCTGCCACCTTGTGGGGGCAGCGTCACTGTGCCGAGCATACATGATCCTTGCACGCTCACATGGCAGCCGCCGCCCAGCTCAATGACCCCGTTGCACAGCACCGTCTGGCTGGGCAGCACTAGGTCGCCCTGCACTTGGCCGCTGAAGGTGCAGCCGCACAGGTCAATGGCAATATTGGACCTGCTGGTACGGCCGGACGCAGGCGTGGCCAAGGCGCGCTGCAAGTCTGCCAGGACGCCCAAGTCCAGCTTGGTGACAGGCTGCACAGAGACACGCATGGGCATGTGTGTGCATGTGTGTGCGCGCATGTATGTGTGTGACAGTGTGTGTGTGTGTGTGAGAGAGTGTGGGTGGGTGGGTGTGCGTGTGTGTGTTAGTGAGAGCGTGTGTGTGAGTGAGAGTGTGTGTGCAAGTGACTGTGCAAGTGCAGAGGCCTGCTTGTTAGCGAGCTGGGGTTGCAATGCAATGTCTGCCTCGCTGGGGCATTCGTCTTTTGCCCCAAGCCCTCAGTGCAACCACTGATGCATTTGCGGCAGGAGCACCTGGTCCATTTAGTGCAGGCAAGGTGCGGGCAAGAACCAACAAGGCATCAGTACCCCTTGCCGAGGCATTACCACACCACATTGCTGGAGCAGTTTGTACCAGTTCTGGACTGGATGATTGGTGAGCAGCAGCGTGGCAGCTGTCATCTGACTGCGCACCTTGTCGGAGGCCCCCATTGCCATCTGCTGCTGCAACTCTTCCAGAGCCTGCGCGTGGGAGCACCGCATGCTACTTGCTGCCTGAGTGCAGCGTACAGCAGCAGGCTGGCACCACTCTGGAAAGGGCGGCACTGGCAATGCAACCCCCCTGCGCCAGCAATCTTGCCTGCACACCTTCATGGCATCATGCACATGCAGGTGCCTCCACGACTTGAGCAAAAATGCATTCTGACGATACGATGCAGGCCACCTTTATCCGACATCGCCCAAACTCCCTCATGGCACTGTGCGCACACCTTACACGGCATCATGCTCGCTCCTTCACATAATCATGCACGCACACACACACACACACTTCCACAGTTTTGTGCCTGCACTGCACCTTCACCACCACCACGCCCCTTCACCACCACAATTGTGTGACCGTTCCTTCACCATTGCAAGCCTGCACCCTCACCACCACCACCACTATTACGTCCGCACCTTCACCACCTCGTGCCCGCTTGCCCGCGCGCTTGGATCCAGCTCAAGGCACTTCTGGACAATAGCCCTGAGGGATGGTAGCTGAGGGTGGTCGGCCACCTCCGGAGGCTGCTTGTTCACGATCAACTGCGCAATCAGGCGGTGGGCATCCTTGCAGCGAGAGCAATGCATCTTGCAGCAAAAGGGCTATACAACCTGTGGCTAAGGCTGTGCTGCTTGCAACAAGGGCAGCGTGTCGTGTGGCAAAGATCAAGCAGAAGCTCGAGGTGCGCTTCACGGTGCTTTTGTGTCACATGTAAAGACGTTTGGCTGCAGCGCTCCAGGGTCTTTAGGTCAGCGCTGCTGCATGCCCATTGATCATATGATGAGACTGCTACGCCAGATCAGAAGTTTGATCCAGGTCGTACAGCTGAAAGCCTTGTGGCTGGTTGCTGCCATGAGACCAAACAGACAGGTAAGCCTTTTGATCCACGCCAAAAGGCTCACAGCTTAGCCGACTTCAGGGAATGAGGACGGTTCTTTCAGGAAATGAGGATGGCTTCTTCGAGGATATGAAAATGCCTTCCGGAAGCCAAGATATATTGCCTTCTGGGCATACATGCTGGGGCAGAGCGCCCGCCACCCATGCATGCAGGCATGCACGTACGCACACACCCAAAAACTAGCGCAAACATAAATGCACACGCATACGCAGGTGCACAGAGATTCACCCACCCACCCACACTCAAGCCCATACGCATCTGCACAGTGCGGAGTTGTGCCGGGGCGGAGTTCCTTTTGCCCATGCATGCGTGTCAGGAAGCGCGCACATGGTCACACACGTACACATACACTTATGCCCTGACAGGTACAAGCACATACGCGCACGCATGTGCACCTGCAGCACGATGTTGGCGACGCCCGTGCCGGCCCCGTAGGGCGCGTGCACATCGCAGGCAACCAGCTGCGCTAGTGTGATGCCCAGGCTCCACATATCAGAGGGTGGATCGTGGCAGGGCTCTGGCTGCGCGGCTTGGAGCCTCTCTGGTGGGCTGCACGCTCAATGAGGGTTGCACACGCGCAATGACTCACTGCCATGTGATGCAGGTATGGGAGGGCTATCCTATGTCCATGAGGGGAGGCATCTGTTGGATGGCTGGCGCGCCCCCATCTGCATGCATGCCTGATGAGTGTTGCAGTTGTGCAGTGCAACAATTCAGCACTGAAAGTGTGTCATTGCACGTGCATTGGTATGCAATGTAAGCCCATGCTTGCACACGAGGCCGCCGGCCTTTTGAGGTAAAGTCTGCATGTTTGTTCTGCATGGCAGGGCATGGACCACAGGCAATCAGCCTGGCAGGGCTCAAGGCAATTTGCATGGTATGGCCCGAGGCAGTCGGCCTAGCAGGGCTTGTGGGTAGGCTGTGACTAGGCACAGAGCACGAGGCTACATGGCCCGCAGCCCGTCACGCAGCACCATGTGCATCAAGTGGGGTTCAGGACATGGGCCTGATGCTTTGTGAGGCATGGTACTGATGCGATTGGCGTGGCAGAGAGGTGGCCTCCTGGGAAGTTGGTTGGCTGGCCCAGGATCATACAGGTCATGTCCCATGTCCTGTGGTTTCTGGACTGGGCTGCAGGTGCATGAGCGCATGTGGCACGAGGCAGAGGGCGAGATGGCATGCAGCCCATCAAGCGGGTTCTGTGTCCCATGTGAGGTGCATGGGGTACACTGCTCCTCTCCCTCAACGTGTGTGAGACTCACGTGTGTATAAGTGACGCAGCAAGTGGCTGCGCAGTCCGAGCACTGGGTTGCAAGAAGCCCGCTAGCGCAGCCCTGCCATGCTGGTCTAAGAGGATTTTGGCCTGCACGCAAGGCAGGCAAGCCGGCGGGCAGGCAGGCAGCGCTTTGCCCAAGCGGCGACACAGGCCGCTTAGGAGGTTGCTTGTGGGTGAAGGCTAACCTGTCTGCAGCGGCAGGCATGTAGGCAGGCCAGAAGGTAGGCAGGCTGCTACGTAAAACACACGTGGGCCACTGCTGAAGCGCAGCCACTGTGTGAACATTGAATGACCCATGAGATTGTGCGTGCAGGCCTTTGGTGGGCACACGTGCGAGCGTCTGACGGGTACAGCAAGCACATGCAACTCTGTAATGGGATGAGCGGTTTTGCTGCCCTGGGGGTCGTACATATGCAAATGCTAACACAGCTGTCCGGCAAGCAATGGACGGCAGCGCTAGTGTTGCGACTTCGAATGCCTCATGGTATTTCTGATGAGCCCATCCAGCGGCAAGCCCCAAGAGAAGAAACAAGCATTTCCTTCAAAGTATTCACGCCAACAGCCTGCTTGGCCTAAAGTCATAGAGCACATTCATGCATACAATGCTGTTGGGGCCATCCACCCATACATCAGAATCTAAAGCAATGCATGCGTTCAGGCAAGTCATGAAGCAAATCTGTCTGCGCCGTGTACACGAGAGAAAGGCTTGACAGAGGCTGCACCCAGTGCATCATTCCCACCGGCCGGATATCCTTGTTGGGCACATGTTGTTCATGCAGTTGCAGCATGCCTCTGGTGACGTCCAAAGCAATCTGAATCACTTGCTCTGGAGGCAATGGCCGCCCACCTGCAGCGCAGAGTAGCGCGTAATGCTGCAGGGCTATCGCAGATTTGACAACAGTGGACGCCAAGTTGCACCATCTGCATGCCTTGGGAAAGTAACTGAGCTCGTTTTATGAGTCAGTGCGTGTTTGGCAAGCTCTGATGCAATACCCTCCGTTTAAGGCATAGCATAGGAGTACTTTAAATCCAAGGAGACACTCACAACGAGGTTCACAGCTGAACTCTGCAGGTTGAAACACATCCAGTACAGTAAGCAAATCCTTGTGCGTGGGTAGAGTTATTGGGGAAGCAGCTCTTGTCAACCCAAGCCAATGAAACTGTGATCTCAGAGACAAAAAAATCGGGGCCTCGTGCTCACAGATTGGTGCAACAACAGACAGGCAACATTTTGGACAAAAGATACTTCAGCGTCTTAGCAACACCCTGCAGATCACACAACAGCAGATCACTCATATGACACGCGGCTTCATTTGAGGGGCATCATTTGAGGGCAGCACAAGAGTAGTTTCACAAGCAATGCCCCCTCCCATGTTCAAGCTTATCTCCAAGTCCTCAAGCTCTATTCTGCTCACCATTAGTCTCTAGCATTGCTTGGAGTGTGCCGCCTTTGTAAAGCTTCATCACCAGGCACTTCCGCCTATTCACGCGCAAACTGACACCGTAGCACAGGGCCACGCTGGGGCACTTGCGCGACACCTCAACAGCCTTCAGCATGTCCTGATTGAGCAATTCATACTCCTCTTCTGTAGCATGTGGACCCAGCGACATTTGCTTGATGGCCACCTACACAGGTACGGACAAACTTGGCGGTAAAACATCCAGGCTGTAGCCCGATTCAAACTTCAGCCCAAATCTCCTCGCAAGCCCTTGTGGTCAGTTTGAGTGCAAAAAGGCACAAGCGGCACAGCCTGTTCTGTGTTCTCTACGGAGTCATTCTCCGCGGGAGTACAACATGCTTGGGCCTAATCGTCTCACAAAAGCAGATGGCACATAATGCACCCATCACGCAAACCAAACCACGAAAAGCCAAGCAACAGCACCAGATCAGGGCTTTCAAACGAAACTGAAGGGCGCTGCAGGGTTTGGGATGGGTAAGGAAGCGAAATGGGCATACCGCGGGCCACTCACCTTTTGGTATCCCTGTCCATTCTCATCCCTCATGTAGCCCAAGTAAGTGCCCCCCAGCCTGCCATGCCCTATCTCATCCACCTTCTCACACTGGATTCGAAAGGGGTCAATGAAATGGTCTGTGGGCTCCTACAATTGTGTCGCACAGGGTGAAAACAGGAGCCATGGGTATCCGGCAGATGTCATCTGAAGCGAGCGAGCATTGACTGTGCATGTCTGACTTGTCCTGGGAAGCTGCCATCTAAGCGGGCTATCCCACAAAATTCACTGGAAAAACACAGCGGCTTGTGCAATGTACCATCTGCTGGACACTGGAGGTGCTCCTCACCTCGATGATCCTTATAATGTTAACATGTTGACATGTTTGCACGAAAGCAGAAACCCGGCAGAAGTACAAACATGGCTCAATTACCCTACCGGGTGCTGGGAGCGATCCTGCCCGCACTGCTGGAGGCTTGTGCTAGGTGAGGAAGGGGAAATCTTCTTGGAGCTGCACAACATATCCTTAAACAAGTGCTGTGCTACTCCAGCAAAATCAAAAGGTGCCATTCAAGCACTGCATAATGAATGGAAATATTTCCACTCTTCAAGTCTTCTTATTGGAAATGAATGCAAAGCAAATCGGGAAAGGGCGATGAGGAAAATAGGTACGTACCCCCCTGACACGGCATGTCCGGCACATACACACATGACATGTTCACGTATTTAGTGTGCACTAAAACCGATCGTTCCACTCCTCGGCACATGTACACATTGGTTCATGTGAACATTATATTCACCTCAGGCTTTACTGTGAAGGTTATATGTGAACAAGTGATAAGGCTGCAACTCTAAGACTTCTCCAATTCATCAGGAGGCTTCCAATTTAAGCCAGATGATGGCATCATGATGGTGTTCCATTGGTCAATCCTTACAAATCAAAGTGTGAGATGCACTGCATTAGACCACCCATTTCCCAATTGAAATCAACATAAAAAAGTGAGCCATCTCCTTGTATTTGGCTAATCAACATTGCTTGCTTCCAACAACAAAAGAACCACACAATGCAGGAAAATCCCCAGGGATAGTACACACGGGCCAAGTTGTTACTCAGATTGCACTGCTGACCTGAGGTTTAGGATGAGGAAAGTGTGGAGGGACATTGCTGACATGAACCCTCTGGAGAGGGTTACCTTGTTGGCATAGTCTGTCTTTCTTTCTTTCTTTCTTTCCCTGGAGAGCGACAGCAAACTGGTGACTTATCATTCTTGGTTTGCCTGTCCCCTCTGTCACGCCAAATGCAGTGCCAGATTTATGCTGCATTGTGAGCCGGAGGTCGGTTGAGTCAGTTGGAGGAGTATTTGATCCCGTGGTCAGTTCATACATAGCTGTATTCAAATTTGTTATGGCCATGCTGCAAGTTTAGTTCGGATGCAGCAGTCTCTCGGCGTGACACCTCCTCCATCTTCAAGCTGATTCACGCACTCAGGTGTGGAGCGGGGGTGCCCCCTGACGCCAACTTGCTATCTGCACCTTGACCTCCCTAAGCATACCATGATTATCCACCCTCGCAACCTGTGGGTTCGGGGTTCGAACCTCACTGGAGGCCACAACCGGCTAAGCTGCCCTCGTTCAGCGGACACAGCCTTGAAACCTTACCTTACCTTACCTAAGCATACCGTGAGGAATGTGAGCGAGTATGCTTGGGAGCACATATTCTTGCAGTGGAATACTCCATTTGCCGCGGTGGACATGGCAACTGTAACAAGTTTTCCTGTGCTGCTGTTCAAAATGAGGTGCATGTTCTGACTTGTTTGTGTGCTCTCTCATAAAAAGTACTCATTCAATCAAAGAAAAGGAAGTTCCTTTTCTGCCAATCCTTTTCAATGGAGACTCCTTCTATTTTACATGCCTTGCCTAGTCAGACTATCTTTGGTTTCCTTTTTTGACGGCACAACGAACTCTGCCTTTTCATCTCGGACATTATGGTCTATTTTTTTGGCTGGCAAAGACCAGCAATAAACCAATCAGCCTAACGACCTGGCTGGCGGTAAGCCCTAACTTGTACACGCGGGCCACCTTGGACGCCAACTTGAAGAGCCAATAAACATGGAGGTCATACTTTTGTGGACAAACGCTGTAGCAAACAAAGTGCTGTAGCAAACCCCGGATGTGGCAAGAATTGATACAAGTATGATTCTAGCAACCATAATTCACCTGAGTCGCCCGCCCATCCACAGTCAACCAGGTTGTCAGGCCCATGTTCATAACTCCAGACTGGGCAAGTATAATACAGCTGGTCTGGCTAAATTGTCGGCTAAAGCTTGTAACGGGCCAAGTCATTTTAAGTCCGTAAAAAATCGCCAAGTCCTCAGTCCTCGTTGAGACTCAGAGACACTCAGACGCACCCAAGTGTGCCCATATGCATAGCCAATCATGTGTCCAATTACATTGCATTACTTCGTACTGAATTCACTCTTGGTGCTTACAAATACCCCTCGCTTCAAATTCGGCTCAATCATTGATTGGAATGGACACACTTGGTCGTAGTTCCAAAGCCGCTTGAGCCAGGTACACTGACCGCTGAAAAGCTAGACAAAGCTACTCCAAGGAAAATCCTCCCTATTGCATGAAAGTGGGTCATAATTTATGACTCACAAGGCCTTTTCAGTCTAATCATCATTGATCATCATACGTAGAAAAAAGAGAAAAAGAAGAGAGAAACTACGCAGGTAGTGCCATATGTAACATAAGCAGGACATGTGTAAGCTACAGTTAGAAATACGTGCAGAGGTATTGAATTGATATTGCCTGGCCACAACACTGCGCACCACCATAAGCTGTGCAGCTCCATATGTCTAAGCAGGGTCTGATTTCTATTTCACGTAACATTGCAACTTTCATGAAAGCCTGTCTGCAAGGAAGGAAATAAGCTGGGTTTGAGTTAGGACAACAAAAAAATAAATATCTGTACCGGATCAGCTGGGATTGCATCACCTGTGTGCATGCTGCTCATGGGAATGCTGGGGCTGTAACCAATCCCCTGACAGCTGCTGCGCATCTTTGACAACCTGCACCGATTGGGTTTTGTGGACCCTTGAGGATCAGCTTCAAAAGCAGCTTTTATTCAGGAAACTTTCCTTAATCTATTCCATGCACATGCGAGGTAGCATGCATGCATCAGCCTCTTGATGCAATTGTGTGTGTGTGTCTGTGTGTGTGTGTGTGTGCGCCTGTGTGTGTCTGTGCCTCTGTGCGTGCCTGTGTGTGTGTGCTCCTTTGTGTGTGTGCGCCTGTGTGTGTCTGTGCCTCTGTGCGTGCCTGTGTGTGTGCTCCTCTGTGTATGTGTGCGCCTGTGTATGTGCGTGTGTGTGCTTGTGAGTGTGCCTGTGTGTGTGTGTGTGCCTTTGTGGGTGTGTGCGCCTCTATGTGAGTGTGTGCCTGTGTGTGTGCCTGTGTGTGTATGTGCGTGCCTGTGTGTGTGCCTGTGTGTGTGTGTGCCTGTGCGTGTGTGTGTGTGCACATGTGTGTGTGCATGTGTGTGTGTGCCTGTGTGTGTGCGCCTCTGTGTGTGTGTGTGTGTGTGTGTGTGTGTGTGCTTGTGCTTTGTATGTGTATGTGTGTGCCTGTGTGTGTGTCAGTGTGTGTGTGTGTGTGCATGTGTGTGTGCCTGTGTGTGCATGCCTGTGTGTGTATGTGTGTGTGCGTGTGTGCGCGTGCGTGTTTGTCCCCCTTTGTGTGTGCCTGTGTGTGTGCCTCTGTGTGTTTTTATTTGTATGTGTGTGTGTGTCCCAGTTCGCCAGAGTCAAACAACAAGTGGAGTGTGCTTGGTTGATAGGAGCAACATGAGGACGGGAGAGAGGCACAGGCAATGTGGGAGTAGCTGGGACGGGGGGGTAGATCAAGAGTACAAGGCAGAGGGGTGGGGGAGGCAGCAAGGCGGGTGTGCGCAGCCATCTGGGCCCGTGGATGCACCAAAAAAAATATGAGTCAGGCATGCACGCCGGGAGGAGGGGAAAGGGAGAAGGGAAAGGAGTGCGCGCACCCCTAACACAAGATGCAAGCACGGCACATTGCCGGACTAACATTGCGCGTGTGCTTGCATACGCTCATACACAGGCTCCCCTTGACCACGCCCTCACCCGCCAGCGCCGGCGCCCCGCCCCCTCTCCCGCACACTATTTCTGTGTTTGATGCAGTGTTTTTTTTCAAGGTTTTTGGGTGTGTAGCATCATAAGTGAAAATGGCTACAGAGGGTGCTCATCCCAAAAAAGTGTGTAGCACTGGTGGAGGCTAAACAAAGCTTTGCCAAAATTATGGCTGCGCCAAAATTTTGGCAGTTCATTTTGAAATGTTATTATAACAATCATTATTTAAGTTTTAAACGCTGTAGTGTGGCAATGCAGAGCTCGGGCATTCCATCTACCCTTGTGCTGCCACCTGCACATGAGGTCATGCATACTATTACAAACACATCATACAAACTCTTAAAAGCCTGACCAGGCAAACGCTCATGCCATCTGTAAACTCTGTGCTGTCAGGAACCATTGCCTAAGACTCCTCATCGCTCTCAGGATCGCTGCTGAGCTCAACGGGGTGCTGCTGCCTTGGCTGCGGCCGCTTGCCGTACGCTGCTGAGCGACGAGGTTTGGCGTGGATCCACTTTCACACTGCGACCATAATAGGGAACTGCTGAAACTCCCAGAGGCTCTGAGTTGCAAGCTGCAAGCACACATCTAAGTGCTCCTCTTCCAAGCGATTGCGCCGCTCGTCCCTGATGTACGCTAGCATGCTGAACAGTTGCTCCTCCTCCACTGAGCCAGGCACTTGCACCAATCCAATGTGGGCTAGCTTCATCCACTCGCTGATCTTCATGTTGAGGTCCACACAGCTGTTAACACTCTCCCAAAAAGCAGCTTTGGACTTGCCCAAACTTGCTGCTGAGCTAAGCAGGCGCAGGGCATCATCTGCTCGCTCAAGCAGAGCAGTACCACTCAATGGCCCAGTGAGGGGCACTGTACCGAGCACTGCAGTCATCCCTGCCCCAAAGCGCTCTCCAGTTTAGGGATGCTTGCTTGTGTCCCCTGTGGCTCTTCTGCTGCTTCTCCTCCTCCTGCTCTGAGCCCTCCTCATGGTTAAAACTCTGCAACCTCCCCAGCTGTAGCAGGTGGTGTTGCAGAAGGGAGAGCTGCAGTTGCTGTGCTTGCTGGGGGAGCTACTGCTGCTGCTGCTGATGCTTCTGATGATGATGATGGAGGAGGAGGAGGGCTCGCTGCTGCTCCTGCTGCTGTCTCTGTGCCTTGGGACTGCACGCTCGCAGGGGGCGGCATGCTTGCATGGGACTGAGGACTTAGAGCTGCTGCTGCTGCTGCTGCTGCTGCACCTGCTGGTGCTGCTGGTGTTGCTGCTGGAGCTGCTGCTGGAGCTGTTGCCCTTTCTGTAGCTGATGTTGCCGGGTCCCTAGAGTTGGGACGGGGAGGCGGCTGTCCCCAGTTTGGGAAATCACTTATCTTCCTCAATTTCACCATCCCGAGTAAAATAACACAATTTTTTGGCTATGCGGGGTAGTCCCCAGCAATTTAATCCGTCGCCACTTGGCTACACAGGGTGGTCAGCGACGCCCGGCAGGGCGTCGCTGTGTAGCACCAAAATGCGGCGCAAAGTGCTTAAAATGCGACGCATCGCCACTTAAAAAAACACTGGTTTGATGCCTGTCGTATGCGATGCGGGGCGCGCAGATCGTGCAACTGCCGGGGGCGCACACGCGCCCCTGGAAAGCGTCCCATCACACCCCGTGCAAGCACGCGCGGAGGAACGCCACGCCCGTCCTCTCTGCCTGCCTCAAAAGCATGCAAATTGCCTGTGCCAACTGGCCCTTTATCAATCACTTGCTACAACCTTTTCCTCAAACTTTGCTTAGTACAAGCTACTGTTCAATGCTGGAGGTGCACTTCCACATGCTCTATTCCATGCCGTGACAAATTAGTGCCGGACACATGCTCTCACCGCGCTCAGCACTTGTTGCTCATACCTTCCACTGCAACACGGGTGCCAGTGAAGGAGAGATCTGCACAGCTTCGTGCAACAGGCGCAGTGCGGCCTCAGGCTGCTTTCGCTTCAGCTCCAACAGACCACGCGCCTGCAGATTACAGGCTAGTGGAGCGCCTGTGGGCTATCAACCTGAATGCCTGGCTGACACAGGAACTGACCCAGGCTGGAAAACATGCATGTCATGTTGGAATCAGGCCCACTTAGTCGGATAAGCGGCCTGCAGAGCTCATCAATCATGGCCAGCTTGAATTGAGATCCTAGTTCCTTCCTCCTATCATCAGCAAAGGCATGTTCAGCAACTTGAGCCCAACAACACGGCAGGAATTGCCAGCATGGACGGGTGCGTGCACATACTGCGCATCAAGACATGGGAGGAGGGAGACCCAGGTTGCCTTTGCACTGCCACAATGACCAAACATCCAGGTTGCTGAGCACTCTCGATTCGCAGTCGTGTCTGCGCCTGAGTGGGTGAAGTACACTCTGCATAGCACTAGCTTCCCGCAGCACCTTTGGGTGCACTTTGGCACTCAGGGGATTGCAAGGCCTCTCTGCTACAGCTTGGTGCACATATGGGTGCACTTTGGCACTCAGGGGATTGCAAGGCCTCTGTGCCACAGCTTGGTGCACATATGGGTGCCCTTTAACACTCAGGGGATTGCAAGGCCTCTGTGCTACAGCTTGGTGCACATATGGGTGCACTTTGGCACTCAGGGGATTGCAAGGCCTCTGTGCTACAGCTTGGTGCACACATGGGTGCACTTTGGCACTCAGGGGATTGCAAGGCCTCTGTGCCACAGCTTGGTGCACATATGGGTGCTCTGCGGAGCCCTCACATCCAGCACCTTTCTCGCGCACAGGGCTTTGCCAGTTGCAGACTTGTGCATGAACTGAGGTGCTTAGTTGCATTGATTAAAACACAGAATTGTGGACCAATTTTGACTGCACATTATGATGGCTACTCACCTGCATGATTTGGGCATCATAAGGATTGGCCAGTTGTGCGCGCTCCAGTACTGCGGCACATGCTGCTTCCCCATGGAGATGTCCTTTGTGCTTTCTTTGCATCTGAAGGCAGGTAGCAGCCAGGCAAAAAAATCTGGCGCTCAAAAAACTAAGGGGAACCAAAGCAGTTAGAACGACAAGAGAAGTTGGCAACGCAAGAGCGCTCCCACCGAAAATTCACTACCTGAGCATAAGAGATCCAGGCTTTGCTGTGGGATGGGTGCTGGTTGATAAGGGTCTCAAAGATCCGCTCAGCATCCTCATACTGCAAGGGTGGTTAAAGCAAATTCGGAATGCGCCCAGGAACAAGAAGTCACTGACATGGTAAACAAAACAATAATGTCCACTCCTGCTGCATCCAAGGGCAGGCCTCACACACACAC
>LKMJ01004262.1_pt1 | contig 13429 bp, 10 predicted proteins | sample 643391 | NCBI WGS metagenome assembly LKMJ01 (sample SAMN04112250, study PRJNA286221) | soda lake metagenome | biome: soda lake; feature: Kulunda Steppe; material: water; isolation source: sample PL-Br10 brine of Picturesque Lake | place: Russia: Kulunda steppe | collected 2010-07
GCTGCTTGAGAGCTTTTGACCCGAACAACCAGGGAAATATAACCTGAAAGGATGTGATAGGTGTTAAGAAAAATTGCGACAGCGAAGAAAACAAAAGAAGGAAATTCCTCATAATAAAATCCTAAAAACCCCCCGGTAAGAGCGGAAAAAACAGCAAACTCCAGTAATACATGCTGATTTAGAATGCCTCTCCTTAGTGATGACAGGGCTTTCTTAATTATATATCTGCCGGGGCCAAATGTTGCCATCAGGGCAAAAATCATTCCCAGCCAGGCAAACCAGTAATCATAATATCCAGCCCACATGGCCAGCATAAATAACAGGGTAATCGCTGCAATGTAAGCAGAAAGAAATAATTTTTTTCTGGCAGAAGCTATTTCGACCTGCTGTTCCTTAAACTTTTTTACCTTATCGGGATCACGGACGGTATAACCCAGGTCGGTCAGGGTTGATTTGATTTCATCTACGCTGACATGGTCCTCATCATATACTACCAGAGCCTCTTCATGGGCCAAACTGACATTAACGCTGCTGACACCACCCAATCTGCCTACCGCTTTTTTAATGCTTTCGGTGCAGAATGAACAGCTCATACCTCCTATATTAAGCAGGATTCTTTTCTGATCATTAGCATTAATATTATTTTTTCTCATCATTTATCATCCTAATTATTGATCATTCACATAATTTATCATTGTCATAATTTATCATCTTCATCCTTTATTATTTTCATCCTTTATTATCTTGCTGACCATCATTCCCAAGCTTCAATATTTTCATGCTTTATCATTTCCATGCTTTATTATTTTGCTGATTTATCATCCCTACGCTTCAACATATTGCTTAGCTATCATCTTCATAATTTATAATCTCATGCTTACCAGATTGCTGAGTTATCATTTTAGGGATCTGAGATGCTATACTGATACCCTGTAGTGGTTTTATTCTGTCTTAATCCTAACAAATTTCATTTATTTTGTCAATATTGCTGGCAGAAACCGGCACTAACTGGAGAAAGAAAGGGTAAAGTTTAAGCAGATAGCGGAAAATTAATAGCTAAAAACTTGACAGTTAAGATAAAATTAATTTATACTTAAGACACAATAATTTCTGCTGACATGTATATACGCATACCGGGTATAATTTTATTCAGTAACATCTATTATCGGTGAGCTGAATATTCTCTTTCCTGACGGGCTGCCAGACCGGGAGAACTGCTGATCTTATCTGTGTTAAAACTGTGCGAGATATTGCTATTCAGAACAAAATGGTGATAATTTTGCTATTCAGTACAAAACAGTGCAAAATAATAAACTTCCAAGGAGGCTGAATTAAATTGCCAGGAACAATATTCAAGGAGGCTGAATTAAATTGCCAAAAACAATAAAAGAATCGCTGCCACTAAAAATGACCTCGACTGGAAATGCTTTATCTGTTAAAGTCTTACCAGGAATTATGCTGATATTATTACTATCTATGCTGTTAGTTCTAACAGCAATGGCAGATACTGCTGCAGTATCTGCTGGAGAGCCAGCGGTGGAGACCGGGATAAGCCTGGTAGAGTCTTCTGTAAATAGGCAGGTGAAGATGGCCGAAGCGGGACAGGATCTACATACTGATGCTGATCGGGAGGTTAATCCAGAGGACGAACAGATTGATCAGGAAGAATATTTCATTTCCTATCAGGATGAAGCCTCTGAGACAGGTCAGGAAGAGGTTTCCCAGCCAGGTCAGGAAGAAATTCCTCAAACAGATCAGGAGGGAATCCCGGGACCGGTGGAAGAGGATTATTTTCGCGGTGAAGTGCTGGAGGTGGAGGGCTACTCTACCCAGCGGGGTTTGAATCAGACTGCTGAAGTTAAGATTACCAGCGGCCCCCATGCCGGGGATTTTGTGACCATAGATAATTACTATGAGGAACATAACAGGTTTCTTGATATTATTCTGGAAGAGGGCATGCAGGTTATCCTGGTGGGCTTTGAGCAGGAAGGAGAAATGGAGTTCCATCTTCAGGATATAGCCCGGGACCGCGGTCTCCTCTGGGCCGGCATTTTGCTGGGGGCTGCTCTTTTAGTTGTCGGTAAAATTAAGGGGCTGAAGACGATCATTACCCTTGTAATTACCGGAGTGATAATCATCCGGGTGATGTTGCCCCTGATGCTGGAGGGCTATCCGCCCATTCCGGTGGCTACTTTGAGTGCACTCATAATTATTACTGTAATTTTAATTATCATCGGCGGCTTCAATGCTAAAACAGCAGCAGCCATACTGGGAACCGGTTCTGGGGTAATAGCTGCCGGGATCATGGCCTATTATATCGGAAATCTGTCCAATTTAACCGGTCTGGGCACCCAGGAGGCTCAGATGCTGGCGGTGGGTCAGGAGACCCTGGATATTACCGGTCTGCTGTATGCCGGGATTATCATCGGGGCTTTAGGCGCTATTACCGATGTCGGTATGTCGGTGGCTTCCAGCGCCTTTCAGATTAAAAAAGCCAATCCTGCTATTGGCTTCAGAGAACTGACCGCTGCCGGGATCGAGGTGGGCCGGGATGTCATGGGGACAATGGCCAACACTTTGATTTTGGCCTATGTAGGAGGTGCTATTCCTTTCCTGCTGCTTCTGCTGCAGAATCAAATTCACTGGCTCAGGATTATCAACATGGATTTTATGGCTTCTGAGATTTTGAGTGGCATCGCCGGAACTCTTGGTCTGGTGCTGGCTATTCCGGTAACCGCTCTGGCCGCTGGATTTTTGCTGAGGAAATGAAAGTTTGAATAAAAGAAAATAAGAAAAGCAAATGAAAGGAATGATACAAAGATGGAAACAGACAATGCCAGACAGAAGCGAGTTTTTTCCGGTATCCAGCCAACCGGAAAACTGCATATAGGCAATTACCTGGGGGCTATCAGCGTCTGGGTGAAAAATCAGAGCAAATATGATAACTTTTTCTGCATTGTTGATCTCCATTCTCTCACGATTCCGGAAAATATTGAGCCAGATTATCTGCGGGGTAAGATCCGGGAGGTGGCGGCTCTTTATCTGGCCTGCGGGCTGGATCCCGAAGAGTCCACCATCTTCGTCCAGTCCCGGGTGACCCAACATGCCGAGCTAACCTGGCTGCTGAGCTGCGTTACTCCCATGGGCTGGCTGGAGAGGATGACTCAGTATAAGAGTAAGTCCAGTCAGCTGGAAACCGTGGGGACCGGGCTTTTCGTCTATCCTGCCCTGATGGCGGCTGATATTCTGCTTTATCAGACTGACCTGGTTCCGGTCGGTGAGGATCAGAAGCAGCATATTGAAATCACCAGGAATATTGCCGGGCGGTTTAATCACCTTTTTGGGGAGGTTTTTAAGCTGCCGGAGGCGATGATTCGGGAAAGCGGGGCCCGGATCATGGGAATGGATAATCCCGATAATAAGATGAGCAAGAGTCTGGGCGAGAAAAAAGCCGAACATTCTATCGGACTGCTTGATTCTCCTGAAGAGATCAGGGAAACTATCATGGGTGCGACCACCGATTCCCAAAAAGAAACCCGGTTTGCCGAGGCCTCTCCCGGAATCAGGAACATGCTGGTTATTTATCAGGCTCTGACCGATAAGCCCCGGAAGGAAGTAGAAGAGTTTTTTGCCGGTAAAAATTATAGTTTTCTGAAGAAAGAGTTAACGGAAGTGGTGGTTGAAACTTTGAGGCCGATTCAGAAGCGCTATAAGAAAATTGTTGCTGATGAAAGCTACCTGGAAGATGTTCTGCAGCAGGGCAGGAAAAGGGCGGAGGCTATTGCCGGGGAAACCCTGGAGCAGGCCCAGAAGATGATGGGGATTAGATAGCAATGGAGGATCTGATTCTGACCCAAAGGCTGGAGGAGATTAGCTAAGAACTAATGATCTGAAACTGACTCAGTGGTTGAAGGGGAGCAACTAAGAACTGAGGAGCTGAAACTGACTCAGTGGTTGAAGGGGAGCAACTAAGAACTGGGGAGCTGGAACTGACTCAACGGCTGGAAGGGATTAACTAAGTACAGGAGATCTAAAACTGACTCGAAGACCTGATTAAATAGCAAAGAGCCATCAAATAACTGATCTTATCAGTTGGCGGATCTTTTTGGCCGAGCTTGATTTTTATATGGGTAAATCTTTGCGATTAAAAATTATTATTCCAGCAGTATAGGTCATCAGGGCTATCAGTAGCGGGACAACAATACTAATAGAAATCACCGCATCACCTTCGACTATTCTAAGGGGATCGGAAAGGGAAAATAACGAAAAGTTACCGATCCAGGAGTACTGGTCTCTAACATTGGAAAGCATATCAAGAACAAAAAAAGCTACAGGAACACCCGCTCCAAAGGCCAGTGATTTTCTGGTGGTATTAAATAAACAGGAAAAGAAAAAGGAGATACCACTAACAGCATAAAATAATAAAAGAGTAATTAGATTCACGAGTAAAAAGGAACCAATCTCCAGGTGTCCGGGAAACAGGATCTCACTGAATATTATGCCTGCCAGAAAGACAAATAAAAATAATACTGTGATACTCAGTATAAGAAAAAGTGCCTGGGTAATCACAATTTCTAAGCGAGAATTGGGAGTTGCCAGCAAATAGGCCATGGAACCTCTTTCCACATGGGCCGCAATCAGCCTGTTAGCTACTATAATACTGTATATCATGGGGAACATGATAACAAGAAAGCCATAATAATAACTGACAACAAAAGATGTTAAGGTAACTCCCAGTTCGGTCAGGCCCATTGCTGCCATTAACTCCTGAGGCATGGTTTCCAGCATTGCCATAATTCCTTCCATGTTTTCGGGGTCAAACATGGAAATTATTATTGAGAGATACATCATCATAACAGTAAAAATGATGACTCCAATTATCCAGTTAGATTTGCTTGTCTGCTTAAACAATGTCTTATTCATTTTTTTCTGCCTCCCGACCGTAGTATTTCATAAATGCCTGCTCCAGATTCTGATTCAGCACATCCAGGCCTTTCACGCTGCATTTTGTTAGGACCCGGATAAACTCATCATAATTTGAACTGATAATGATCTCTACCTGATTTCCTGTTATTCTGGAAATTTCCAGATTGCTGTTCTGTAATAGTTCAACTTCACCGGAAGAAACAACGGTCACAATAAAGGCCTTTCTCTGGGCAGCTTTTAGGGAATTGACATCCTCTAAAGCTACCAGCCTTCCTTCACGAATTACTCCGGCTCGGTCAGAGGTGCGTTCAACTTCCTCAAAGCTATGTGAGGACATTAAAATCGTTTTGCCGCGTTTTTTTTCTTCCAGAATAAGCTCAATAAATGTTTTTTGCATTAAGGGATCCAGACCGCTAGTTGGTTCGTCGAGAATATAAATTTCGGGGTCATGCATAAAAGCAGCAGTGAGAGCTACTTTTTGCTTCATTCCCTTGGACATTTTGCTTATTTTTGGTTTTACATCCAGTTCAAATCTGGTTACAAGCTCAGCTGTTCGTGATTTAGCCTGTTTTCTCATCTGACTGATAAAATCAAGAAACTGTTTGCCGGTCATATTATTAAAAAAAGCAATTTCTCCTGGTATATAACCAACAAATTTTTGTATTTCTTCTGCCTGAAGGCGGGTATCCATGCCCCTGATTAAACACCTTCCCTGATCAACATTGGTAAACCCCATTAACTGACGGATAGTGGTTGTTTTTCCAGCTCCATTGGGACCTAAATAACCAAAAACCTCTCCCTGATCAACACTAAAAGATATATCAAAAATTCCCTTTCCACTTTTATAAATCTTGGTAACATTTTCAACCTGAATAATTGACATGCCGTCACCTCCGCTTTTTAACTGTGTTTCTTTAAACCATTTTTAATAAAATAGAGCATTTTATCAATTATTTCCATTTCATTCGCAAAATTTTCAGGAAAAATTTTATTATCCTTATAAATAATATCTACTAGTGAATGGTGGAGGCCGGTTAACAATCTAGCAATCAGCTCTACATCTATTTCTTGGTCAATCTCTCCATTATTTTGACCCTTTAATAATAAGTTTTTAAAATAATCTGTGCTTTTATCCTTCTGGTCCTGCCAGATTTCCTGCTGAAGCTCTTTATTATTCAATAACTTATTACCTATGGCTACCAGTCGGGAATTTTCTTTAGCAAATTTCATTCCGCTTAAATAGGTTTCGCGAAGGATCTCAAAAAAACTATAATCTTCTTCATTCCTCATAATATCCTGATTAATATAATTAATTTTTTTTGTTGCGGTTTGATCTATTATATATTTAAATAGATCTTTTTTATCTTCAAAATACTGATAATAGCTACCGATGGAAATGCCGGCATTTTTTGCAACTGCAGTAACTCTTGCTTTGTGGTATGAATGGGCGGCAAACTCATCGATGGCAGCTTCTATGATTCTTTCTTGTTTGTCTTGAGGTAAATTATGAAAGGTATCCTTGGGCATATATTATTTCCCCTTCTGTATATCTATTAACTAGAGATCTTTTAGAGATCTTTTGAATATAGATCTTTGATTATATTAAATATATGAATATGAATTCATGTTCATATTATATATTACATTTTTTTAACTGTCAAGATAACCGGATAGAATTTTTTTCTGCGCATATTGACAGGTGCGCAGTAGAATTGTATACTTACGGTATAATTTGATATTTATAAAAAATAATTGCTCTAAAAAATGCAATTCTCTGTTAAATTTTATCGGGATTATTGCCATGCCAGTGATTATAACTGGGACATTTCATCAACTTCGATTTAATGCAATGTAAATAGATATCAAAAAAATTGCAAGCAACTGTTATGTATCAAGACAACTATAATTTTGCCTGAGGTACAGACTAACTTTAAATGGCTATGAGGTGAGGTCAAGTAAAAAAAAATAAAAGTGTCTTTTATCATTATATTTTTATTGTTTTTCACAATCTTAAGTCCTGCTGTTCAGACTAACGATCTTTATAGCCCGGTTAATTATGAAGATCTGCCAGCAGGAGTTTATGCTCAGATAACTCCGGAAGTAGAGCTTCTAGCCGGTGTGTTATCACAAACAACCTGGATAGAGCGAAAAGGAGTGGGGCCGGAGGGTGACGGCAATCAGTACTTTCAGGATCTCCAGAACTTTATTGCAGACTATAAAGAACATGAGGCTGTAAAAATTGCTCAGCAATTGACCAATAGAGGATTCACCTTTGATGCCCCTCTTGGTTTTTTAATAACCCTGGGTCCCCTTCCAGAGCTTGAACCTAAAGCTGATTTTAGCGATTATCTAACAGGCAGAGCAGAACCAAACAATTTTATCAGCAGGTTGTTAGGTTCAGATGGTCAGAAGATTTTAGAGAATTTCCGATTGGCCTTAATTGATCTGGCCGAGAAATCAGATTTTGCCGGCTTTTTCAATCAATATAGAGATGATTTTAAAATCTATCTGCGGGATGCAATGGCTGGTTTTGATGCGGGCCGAAAAATTAACTGGCTCTCTGAATTTACAGGGAGAAATTCAGATAATCATTATTATACTATCCTGACACCGGCAATGTTTCCTGGCGGAGGCTACGGTCCATCAGTTAAACTGCCAGATGGCAGCTATCAATTTTATCAGATTATTAGAGAAAAAGGGAGCAGCCAGACTGATCCCGAATTTCCGACCGGAATAGAATTTAACCGGTTAACCCTCCACGAATGGGGCCATTCCTTTATTGATCCTGCAGTTGAAGCCCATAGTGATTATATTCTGGAGCATTTAACAGACCATTTTTATCAGGTCGAAGATTCAATGAAATCTCAGGCCTATGGGTCTCCCATGATCTTCTTCCGTGAGCAGGTCCTGCGGGGTGTAACAACGGTTGCATCAGGGGAATTATATGGGGAAAAACATTATCGGATAGAATTAGAGCACCACTTAAGCAGAGATTTTCACCTGACAGAAATCACTGTCGAAATGATAGAAAATTACCTCGCCAGGAAAGAAGAATACGACAGATATGAGGAGTTTGTTCCGGAGATTTTGGAGGCATACAAAAAATTAATTTGAAAGTAATGCTTTCAGAAATATCCAGGAATAAATTTAAGCCTGATCAGAAAGGCAAGATTCACTATTCAGATACAAATTATTAGCTCAGCCTGGTAGAATTGGTTTTTTGAGTATTTTTCTGATTATTGCAAAGATTGCGGTACATAACACATAAGTTTCCGGCACGTAAACCTCAAAATATCACCCCGAAAATCACCTTTGATGACTTTCTAAGGTGCTGAGGTGACCTTCGGGGTGTGTTTTTTAGGGAGTTGTTGTTTGACCTCATATTTGTTCGACCTCATATTTGAATTAATTTGCCTCTCCATAAATCCGGATTTCTCTGGCACCGGTATTGCCTCCAGTGGAGTTTACTACTTCAAAACGAACATTTTGAGTCTTTGTTGGGGGCAGGGTGAAATTATAGAGCCGCTCTGCATCGGGAATATCAAATTCACCCAGGATTTCTCCTTCTCCGGTGATAACCTTAAGTCTCCTTATTTCACCTGTGTCTCCCATCGTTCTTGACCAAAAACCAAAGCCGGTTATTTCTCTGCTCTCCGCGAGCTTTATCTCTATCCAGGCTTCATCTCCTTCTCCCTGAGAAGACCATTCGCTACCGGGATCCCCGTCGATGGCATTAACAGCTCCAAAGGGGCCGGTTAGATCATTACCAAAATTACTGCTGACAGCGTAAATTTCAGCGCCCGCCTCTAAAGTGGCATGATTTTCACCATAATCCACCTCTTCCTCTGATTCTGCGGTAGTAAAGGTGCTTATACCAGAACGAAGTAGTTTGCCGCTTTCATCAATAACGATAGTTTCCAGAGAATATTCAGTGTCAGCTTGCAGTCCGGGAAGAGAAACTTCATGGCTTTCTGCCGGTATTCTTCCCGGGGCCCTAACCAGCCTGCCAAATTCTTCTGTGGTTCCAAAAGCGGTGGAACTCAAAGTAGGATTCTTTGTGGAAAAATTAATGCTGGCTCCTGTATCTGTAACTCCTTCAATTTCCGGCACCTGGCTGAATTCATCATCAGCAGCAGCCAGTTCAATAGTTCGGGCCTGGCTCTCCTGGATCTCCTGATCCTCTTGACCTTCCTGAACCTCTTGACCCTCCTCGCCCTCTTGACCTTCTTGGCCCTTTTGACCTTCTTGACCCTCTTGACCCTCCTGAACCTCCTGGTCTTCCTCTCCCTTCTCACATTCCTCGCTCTTCTCGCCTTCCTGAATAACTATTAAATCATCGGTTTCATTATCAATCCCGGTATCTACCAGATATTCCTGAGATCTATAAATTTCATGCGCTTCGGTAAAGGCGGTTAGTTTTACCTGATAGATTTTATCTGGCTCGAGATCAAGTTCCACCAGATGGTTTACACCGGGAGAAATCATATCCATGGCTGTTAAATTATTATATTTCTCCCCCATTTCAGCAAAATTCACCGCGCAAAGAACAGGGGCCGGAGTAGTAAGATTCAGATAAAAATTTCCCTCTTCATAATAAAATCGCACATTGGAACTCTCATAAAAATCTGCGGCCTCACCGGCCTGAAGAGAAATACTGAAAGCAAAAATAGAACTTAGAAGAAAAATCATCAACATTATAATAATATTTTTTATAATGGTGTTTTTTTTAATGAAGTTTTTAATTAAAAACTGAACCTTTAGCAAAAGATGTTCTATTGAAAAAAAATTTATAAAATCCTGACTGTAAACCGGATTGATATGATTTTTTGGTATCAATTTTTAACCTCCCTTTACCTCTCGATAGGTTCTTTCATAGATCTTTTGACATTACCTACCTCTCGATAGGTTCTTTCATAGATCTTTTGACATTACCTACCTATCGATGTGCTCTTTCATAGATCTTTTGACATTACCTGAGCTTTGTATTTGATCACCTGCTTTTAAACTTTGTATAATCTATCTTCAATCCTGATTTTAAAGACTTAATACCTTATGCCGCTATCAGACGCAGCCGGGGCAGGAAGGAGGCCTGCTAAATCAACTGGATTCCAGGTAATCTCTGGCACCGCTTTCCAGTTCAATGCCCAGGCCGTCGGCAACCCTGTTGACATAGTTAAAATAGGCCACCACCTGATTGAGATCATGAATATCTCTATCAGCAAGTCCAGCCTCTCTTAAATTTTCAATATCTGCTGCGGTGATTTCCCGGGGAGATTCTGTTAATTTTTCAGCGTAGTCCAGCATGGCCTGCCTTTTTTGCGAGATATCAGCATTTTTATGATCGGCTATTATTTCTTTTACCAGCCTTTCATCTTCCGTTTCCCTGTGGAGCGCCGCTCCATGATGATTTACTCAGTAATGACAGTAATTTATCTTCGAAACTACCACCGCCACCATTTCTCTATCACTGCGGGAAAGGTTGGACTGACCAAACATGATATTTTTGTAGAGCTCTACATGGGCTTCCAGCACCCGGGGGTTTAAGCTGTGGGATTTTAAAATTTCGGCTATCTCAGCCTCTCTATCAGGAGAGATTCTGTCATAAACTTTCTTCAGTCTGCCTTCGGCCTCAGAGCGGTCTATAGTTTTAATCCAGCTCATTTCTAAATATCCTCTCCTCCTCAAAAATTATAAAATTAGAACAGGTTAAAGTTATTGCTCCCGGGTTCCCAGCCCGGTTAAATTGACCGGATTATATAATTAAGAACAGGTTAAAGTTATTGCCCTGCAAAAAGCAATTTTTGGGGAAACTTTTTAGCAGGATTGTTACAATGTGATAGGTGCTGGATCGCTTTCAATTTAAAAATCTAAAATTAACAGGTCGAGTTTTTAAGTTCCAGTAATTTGTTTTTCTCAAATCTCACTTTTCCGTGAAGAGTTTCAAGATAACCGCTATTATCAAGAGTTTTTAATGTCAGGCTTACCGTTTCCCGGGAAGAACCAATAATATCGGCAAGCTCCTGATGGGTTATGGGGATTAAGATGCTTTCTTCCGAGTCCTTATGATGGGAATCAGCGAGCTGTAAAAGCTTTTTTATTATCCTGCCTCTGGTGCTACAAATAGCCTGATCATATACTTCATTCTCCAGTTCTTTTATTTTGGAACATAAAATATTCAGCATTTTTTCCGTCAGCTCTGGATATTTCAACAAAATTTCTCTGATATAATCATTATCTATCACACAAAGAACGGCATCCTGCACGACTTCAGCAAAAACTCCCCGGGGCCGCATTGAGAAAAGGTCTACCTCTCCAATTATATTGCCGGGAACCAGGTGAGCCAGGGTCAGCTGTCGGCCGGCTTCATTCAATTTATAAATTTTGATTTTCCCCTGATGTAAGATATAAATAAACTCAACGGTATCTTCCGGCCGGAATAAGATGCTGCCCGCTTCCAGTTTAATAACTCTGGCCTTCGAGGCTATTTCTTTTACACTCTCCTCGGAGAGCACTTCAAAAATATTTAAGCCTTTAACACATTCAATCATTCCGCCACCTCCTTCTATTATAGGATACCGGCAAATATAGGATACCGGCAAAATATCAGCCCTGCTGCTGGTCATTTTCTTTTTACATGTCCTCTATATACACTTTCTTTATTACACTTCCTCTATTACATCTCCTCTATTACATATATTACATCTCTTCTATTATATATTCTGATATTATGGGAACTTTTACTAGGAGATTATATTTACCCGGAAATTATATTTGCCGGTATTATATTTGCGATTATATTTGCCAGAATTTTTTCAAAATAGTTATTCTAAAAAAGTATTATTTGAAAACCTCTCATGTGTCCTGCAGGAAACCGGCAGGTCAGCTTTAATTTATTAAAGTGAGCGGATATTAATGTGTGGAAATTTTTTATTATAATAACACTATTTGTGTTTAATGATTGTATTAAATAATTAGGGAATTAATAATCAAGGTAATTGCTCAATAAATAATGATTACTAAATATTTGATGATTCCAATAAGTCTTATTTTTATTATTGATATGTTAATTATAATTAATTTAAGTTTATTAGTCAATTATCGGGGTTTGCTTCTTTTAAGGTTCTTCTCGTGTTCCGTTATTAGGGAACTGCTAAAAACAATCATTTTTAAACAGACTAAAATAGGGACATTTGTCCGCCCCTGTAGTTGCTGGACAAAAAGTTTCTTCACTCATTCTTAAATTTTTATTCATACTTTAAAATTCGATTAGCTTGAAATAGCAACAAAACAGATTGTTTTTTTACAGATCTTTTTTCTACAGATCATTGCTTTTCACAGATTATTGCTTTTCACAGATCATTATTCTTTAATGTTTATAATTATAGAGGTTTATCATTATATTTAAGTATTTACCAGGGGTTTGTGGGATAAATGCAATTTTTTCAGAGGCATAAATTAACAGAAAATTCACAGAAAATAGACAGGACACACAAAGATGCTGGCACGTAAACCAAAATTTTTACTGCTTTTACGAAATTATTCTCTGGTCATTTTGCTTTACGTCCAGACAAAGTATGTGTATTGTGTCTGAAAATTTCATTTTCAAAAGAAAAGTGGAGATTTTGCTAAGACCATATTCATTGCTATCTACCAAGAGTTTACGAGTAGATCCATTTTTAATGCCTGCAACTATTTTCAGACTTTTTTATCAACTCCCCTTTTGACAAATAGCTATAGTTATTCTATACTAAGGGTTAAAAATTAGAACTAAAAATGAGTTCAATTTCATAGCAGTCTGTAAAAAGTGGGGTAATTAGTCGGCTGCACTTTGTAGGAACCAGATGCACTTTTTAGGAACCGGCTGCACTTTGTAGGAAATTGTTAGGTTGATTACATAGTTCTGCCGTGCAGCAAAGGTATAATGATAACACTGTCATAGAAATAGCACTGTCAAAGTTGACACTATAAAAGAAATAGCGCTGTCAAAGATAGCACTGCCAAAGATGGCACTGTCAAAGATGGAGGGAAAGATAAAAATGAAAAACAACAAATGTATTTATTTTCTGATTGGAGTTTTATTTATAGCAGTCCTCTTTTTCTCTTTAACAATGCTTCGGGCTGAAGAAAATCAAGCCCTGGATAAGTTGTTACTGGCTGAAGGAAATCAAGTTTCGCATGAAATTCGGGGAGAAATGGGTGATACCAGCATTCAGCTTCAGGGAGAGGTCAGGGTTGAAGGACCGGGAACATTTACTTTTAATCCCAGGGAAGTGGAGACCCTTAGGCCTGATATCTTTCAGGAAGGACATTTTTCTCTCTTTGATGTGCTGGTCTATCTGAAAGAAGAGGGTCATTTCGAAATGGAATATGAGCTGGATGAGGAACTGAACACTTATGTTATTCACTCCCTGGAGGGTGAAAGCCATTGGTGGTACAGAGCCTATTACGATGGGGGATGGCCGGAAAACAGTGTCTTCCGGATGGATCATTATCCCTATAAAGA
>LKMJ01004263.1_pt1 | contig 13428 bp, 12 predicted proteins | sample 643391 | NCBI WGS metagenome assembly LKMJ01 (sample SAMN04112250, study PRJNA286221) | soda lake metagenome | biome: soda lake; feature: Kulunda Steppe; material: water; isolation source: sample PL-Br10 brine of Picturesque Lake | place: Russia: Kulunda steppe | collected 2010-07
ATGTCGTCGGTTCAGTTCCTCATGAAGACGAGCGTATACCGTTTATTATGAGTCGACAGTCAGTCAAGGGTTCACGAGACGGGAAAATTCTCCAGATCGCTCTTAATCAAGAAACCCAAAATTACCTTGAAGAAGCCGTCCGAGAAATTCAAAGAGAGTACGACGACGACGTTAAGAAGATGGATATTACTGAGGCTGTACTACTATCAGGTTTGATGAATCTCGGTGATGTCGACTCGGTGTTGCGGAAATGGGGATACGATTTCCAAGGCTAATCTGGGCTTAGTAGTTTGTTTGGATAGTATTGCTGGCCAGTATTACTGGACTAATGCAGAGTGGTCTAAAATCCAACTTTGGAGAATTTAGGTTGGCAGTACAGTCGTTCTACTGTGAGAATACGGATTTAACTCGTTTGGTAGAGATAAATCATATAACGATATATAAAATAGAGAAGGAGAAATTGGTACACGGGTTATAAAATCGTCAGAATGCAGGATTTCAGCCGAATTAACGAACTCGACCCGCTTCAAATCTTGGCTGAGACACCCGTTCAGTTAGTAGTCCAATTCAAACGGCATATTAAAGAATCTATGCTAGTGCTGCCGCTTACTACCGCTCATTATCACGGATCCGAGATGGTAAGTAACCAATTTCTATCTGTTTCTTCAACAGTGTGAATATATTGTCAGCAGTCACCATCGGTGAATTCTCGTACTCTGTCAGCTCGACCTGCACTAAGAGATCGATTGCCCGTCAGATCGAGGTTGTATGCATCTTGACGTCATTCACTGAAAGATTTATTTGTTATGTGTGAGATTGTCATATTATGGAGCTTGGAGTACTAACAGTACCACTTGGAAACCATTCAATAGACTCAACATTTAGTTATCTCGACGAGATCGGCGTCGACTGCGTCGAACTCGGTGTCGGCGGCTATCCCGGCGAGGACCACGTCGACCGCACGGCCACCCTCGACGACGAGGCGGCACAGGCCGAACTCCTGGACCTACTCGCGGAGTATGACTTATCGATCAGCGCGCTGGCGACCCACAACAACCCGCTGCATCCCGACGACGAACGTGCGGCCGAGGCCGACACGGAACTCCGAGAGGCCATCGAGCTAGCCGCCCAACTCGACGTGAACACTGTCACCTGCTTTTCGGGGCTTCCGGCGGGCGGGCCGAACGACGAGGTCCCCAACTGGATCACCGCCCCGTGGCCGGTCGAGCACGCCGATGCCCACAAATATCAGTGGACCGTCGCCGAAAACTACTGGACCGAGCTGGCCGAGTTCGCCGACGAGCAGGGCGTCGATATCGCCATCGAGATGCACCCCAACATGCTGGTGTACGAACCGCATGGAATGCTCAAACTCCGCGAGCTGACCAACGGGCGCATCGGTGCGAACTTCGATCCCTCCCATCTCTACTGGCAGGGAATTGAGGTCACCGACGCGATCCGGCTGCTCGGCAACGAGGACGCTATCCATCACTTCCACGCCAAGGACACCAAGATCTACGAGCCCCAGGCCCGCGAGAAGGGCGTCCTAGACACCACCGACTACACCGACGAACCGAACCGGTCGTGGCTGTTCCGGTCGATTGGCTACGGTCACGGCGAGGGCCACTGGAAGGACGTCGTCTCGACGCTCCGGATGGTCGACTACGAGGGCGCGATCTCGATCGAACACGAGGACTCGCTGACCTCGGCGACCGAAGGCTTGGAGAAGGCTGTCGACGTCCTCTCGCGTGCCATGTTCGAAACCACACCTGGCGATGCCTACTGGGCGGAGTGAACAATGAGTGACCAACTGAAAATCGGGATGCTGGGCTACCGGTTCATGGGTAAGGCCCACTCCAATGCGCTGGCCCGCCTACCGATGTTCTTCCCCGAAGCTCCCGACATCGAGTGCCATACGCTGATAGGTCGCGATGAGGCTGCCCTCACCGACGCGGCCGACCGCTTCGACTTTTCACACACAGCGACCGACTGGGAAGACGTGATCGATGAGGTCGACGTCTTCTATAATCTCGGGCCGAACCACCTCCACGCCGAGCCCTCGATTGCGGCCCTCGAAGCCGGAACCGCGGTGCTCTGTGAGAAACCGCTCGCGCCCACGATACAGGCCGCCGAGGCGATGCGGGATGCAGCGGTGGACGCCGACATTCCGGCGGGCTGTGCGTTCAACTACCGGTTCGTTCCCGCCATCCAGTACGCCAAGGAACTGATCGACAGCGGCGAACTCGGCGAGATCCGGCATGTTCGTGGACAGTATCTCCAAGACTGGCTCGTCGACCCCGACACGCCGTGGGCCTGGCGGATGGACGCCGACCTCGCTGGGTCGGGCGCGCTCGGCGATCTCGGTGCGCACACAGTCGATCTGGCGCGCTTTCTGGTCGGCGAGCAGGCCGGCGAGATCGAACGCGTTTCAGGACAACTCCAGACCTTTGTCAATGAACGACCCGTCTACACCGACGACGGCGAGACCGTCGAGGAGTATCGCCCAGTCACGGTCGAAGACGCCTACAGCGCCACCGCGACGTTCGAAAACGGGGCGGTTGGGACGTTCGAGGCCTCGCGATTCGCCACCGGCCACAAAAACGACCACACTATCGAGATCCACGGCTCCGAGGGCAGCCTGAAGTTCGCGCTCGAACGCCTGAACGAACTGGAGGTACTGACCGGCGACAGCCGGGGCTACGAGACCGTGTTAGTGACCGACGAAACCGATCCCTACGTCGGCAGCTGGTGGCCACCGGGCCACGTTATCGGCTGGGAACACACCTTCGTCCACGAGAACTTCGAGTTCCTCTCGGCGGTCGACGCTGGTGGGGAGTTTTCGCCCTCCTTCGGCGACGCCTACGAGGTCCAGCAGGTGCTCGATGCCATCGAGCGCGCCGACGACCGCGGCGAGTGGGTCAACGTGTAATAACTAACTGCAGTTCGATTTTAACGATAGTTCTACAATAATATAAATTAAAAATATGAAATATAGGTATCTATATTTTTGTCTACTGCATATTTTTCGCCCGACCCATCATCATGCCAACAAGTTCTTCTTCAGTAACGTCTTTGAGATCTTCAACACCCATTAGCTGGCCAGATGCAAGGATGGCGGCCTTGTTAGCGACTTCAAAGACCGCTTCCATACTATGGCTAATAAGGATAATGGTGACACCTTGATCATTAAGACGTGTAATCAGATCAAGAATACGCTGGGTCGCATCGATAGAAAGAGCACTAGTTGGCTCATCCAAAATAATAATATCGGGATCTGACTGTAGCGCACGTGCGATAGCGACGCTTTGCTGTTCCCCACCCGAGAAGTTTTTTACTTTGGTTTGTGGATCGAGGTCAAGTTCTAGCTGAGCCAGAAGCTCCTTCGATTTTACTTCCATTTTTCGATCGTCGACGAAGTTCAGAAGCTGTCCAATTTTAGTCTCGGACAACAGTTCGTTTCCGAGGAAGATGTTTTCGGCGACCGTTCGGTTCGGTGCGATTGCTAGATCCTGATAGACGGTTTGAATACCCGCCGTTTCAGCATCATTATAGCTTTCGAACTCGGCTTTCTCTCCATTGATATGTATCTCTCCGGAGGTCTGCGGTGTAACGCCGCTCAGGATTTTGATGAGGGTCGATTTACCGGCACCGTTGTCACCTATAAGTGCAAGCACGTCATTATTTTCGACGGCAAACGATACGTCTTCGAGTGCTTGGATCTGTCCGTACTGCTTCGAGATATTTTCGAATCGAATGACATCACTCATAGCCACTCACCTGTCTCGTCTCTAGATCGGATAGCGACGGCAATAATGATAACAATTCCTCGAATGAGTTCCTGCCAACTCTGACCGTAGCCAAGCAGAATAATACCGTTATCGATCACACTGATCAGGATCGCCCCGAGAAAGGTTCCAAGTATTGTTCCCCGACCACCGAACAAAGAGGTACCTCCAATGATAACTGCAGCAATGACTGCAAGCTCAATACCTGAACCCATCCCCGGTCGAGCGACACCGAGTCGACCCAAGTATAGCAATCCAGCAATGGCAGCACAGAGACCAACAAGACTTAGTGTGAGAATTTTCACCTTGTTTGTGTCTATTCCGGAATATTCTGCTGCTTGGCGGGAGTCACCCGTTGCATACACATGTCGGCCAAACCGTGTCTTTGAGAGGAAGACTACAGCAACAGCGGTCAGTACGAGTGCCCAAATAACCATCGTCGGGATAGGACCAATACTACCTCCAAAGATAGCAGAAAATGTGTTATTGTCGACTAATATTGGGCTTGAACCAGAGGTGATAAATGCTGCTCCTCGGGCAACACCGAGCATCCCAATAGTGACAATAAAAGAAGGTATGCCGTATGTCACCGTAATATACCCGTTCAGCATACCGAATCCGAGACCAACACCAAGCGCAACAAGAACCCCTGCAACAGCACCATAGGTGTTTATTGCTAGTGCACCTAGCACAGCACTGATTGCCATCACGCCACCAACCGAAACGTCTATTTCGGCACTGATGATTACGTAGGTCATTCCGAGTGCGATGACAAGCACGGTGGCCGTCTGTCTCACAATATTAATAATATTATTAGGTGTAAAAAAAGCAGGGCTCAAAACGGTGAACACAGTGCCCAATACGACAATCGCTGCTGTCAGGAGCAGATATTCTTTTGAACGGTCTATTGTAGACTGAATAACACGCTCAAATGGGTATCTATTTTTTATAGCCATTATTAAAGTAGTAATTTTTGAATTTGTAGTATTTATTGATTTTTATGTGTTATCATTATTCGAAGTGAGAGGTTATCGATGCTGGTGGTTCTTCACCAACCAAATCTGGATAGGTTTCAAGGAGATTTTGTCGCGCAACCGCAGTTGCAGGAAGCGCGATGTACGGGGGTGTTTCTTCACCGAGGAAGCGTTTTGCGATCATATTGACTTCCGCTAACCCCTGTGCAAGTGGATCTTGCGAACCCACGCCTTTAAGCGGCGATCTTTCGGCTAAGAGCGTCCCTGAACGTTCGCCTACGTCACAAGATGTTACAGGAATATTCATATCCTGCTCGTTAATTGCTTGGACAGCTTGTGCTCCCGGTGGATCAACCCACGGGGCCCAGAGACCGGTAGCATCTGGATTTGCAGACAGAGTGTTTTGAGCGGTCGGTAGCACGTTACCGGGTTCAATGAATCCAACTGTTTCGAGTTCGAAATCATCATTTTCTTCGAGCACTTCTCTTATGCCGAGATACCGCTCGTTGGTGACATAGAACGGAACATCATGTTCTAAGAGAATGATTTTTCCGCTATCCAGGAGTGACTCCATCATCCGCCCCCCAATCACACCCATCCCTCGGTTGTCAGCTGCGACGACGCCAGCATAGTCCGTGAGATGCTCAAAGTTCGACGGTACATTATCCATGAAGACGATTTCTTTACCGGATTCACTGACAGACAGGTATGCATCACGTGTCGCTTCGATATCGACCGGAATCGAGAGAATACCGTCGACATTATTCTTTCCGGCAACGGTTTCGAGGATATTACTCTGTATTTCTGGATCGAACTCTGCATAGTGAATCCCTGTAATATTGATACCGAGCTCACTACAGCGATTCGTGATTGCAGTCTCCTGTAGCTGCGTCCAGGTATCCTCACGAAAATGAAAGACGACCTCAATTGTGTAGTCACCATCTGCTATGGAATCCTCTTCACTATCACTGAGTGCGACCGAATCGGCCGGTGACGGGTCTTCACCGAACGGACCTTGACCAACGAGTTCGTCGGGTTGGATCGCGCTGAGGTCAAAGGTAACGTCTTCTGCTTGACTGGTACCACTGTCATCTCCGAGACAGCCAGCGGTCAGTGTAACTCCGCCAGCACCGAGGGTTTTCAGAACTGTTCGACGGTCTACCGACTGTAGATATGGATTATCTACCATACCAGAACAACCAAACCCCTTGTATAAATAATTAATGCTAAGTTTAATTTGATTAGCATTTTCCACCAATAATAATGCAGAACAGTAGTGACTCGTACATGACAAAGAATTAAATATTAGACCCAAACGATTATTAACTATGGCAGAAAAGCGGGCACTGATGACCCAGATAGGCATCAATACATGGTTGTATGGGAGCTTTCCGGCGTGGACACCGAGTTACACGCTCGAAGACACGATTGATCATATCGACGAGATTGGATTCGATTCGATTGAGTTCGGTGCTGCATCGCCACACGCGTGGCCCCAGTATATGGACAACGAACGAACCGGAGCGATTCAAGATCGACTCAACGAGAGTGATCTCACCGTTTCGAGCATTTGCCCCGCACTTGGCGGTGGGCCGGGTCCGAACCCGGCAAGCCCACTCGAAACCGAACGCGAGGCAGCACGTGACCACTACCTCGGCTGTCTAGACGTGGCGGAAGCGTTTGACGCCGATAGTGTCCTGTGGGTCGGTGGCTGGCATCTCGAAAACCAGCGCTACGAGGACGCATGGAGAAATATGCGTGGCGTGCTCGAAGACGTCGTTGACACTGCTGAACAAAAAGGCAAGACGGTCGCCATCGAGGCGAATCCGGCTGACGTGAACCTCATCGAGACGACCGAAGATCAGCTCCGGCTCCTCGAAGAGATTGACTCACCTAACGCAGGGGCTATGTTCGATACAGCCCACGCCGCTTATCGAGGGGAGTCACCGGCTGCTTACGTCGATCAACTCGCCGATCACCTCGTGCACCTGCATCTGTCAGATACTGACCGTCTCCCGCCGGGCAACGGGGATCTCACGTTCGAACCGATGTTCGAGAAACTCGACGCCATCGGATATGACGGTCACTACACCGTCGAAATCTTCGGTGGTGACTTAACACCAGATGAGGCTGCATGGGATTCCCTTGCGAATCTCCGGGCATTGCTCGAATAACGCCGAAAACAGCGTTCAACATATAGAGGCACCTCAATCATCCCCACGTATTCTCCGTTTTTGATTGATGACCGGCTACTGCTACATCAATCACGACACTCAATATTTTGTAACATACATTTTCCTAACGGAATCGATTGCTATCAGTATCGCTTGCGAGTCTGTGATCGTAAAAAGTAATGGTCGTACTGAGAGAACAATTTTCCTGCTCAGGGTGTGAAAATCACCTTCTGGGTTTCGCGATTGTCGAATTTCTCGAAAGCTTCGTTAACGAGATCCTCTTCAAGCGGATAACGGTGAGAGATGATTTCTTCTGCTCGATCGTTGCCAATCTTGTCGATGATGAAGTCAGATATCTCCGGCCACTCCCACGTTTTGAAGGACCACGAGCCGATATAGGTTACTTTCTTATGGATAAGATGATCACTCGGATTGATTGTTATCTCATCAGTTTCTCCGATTTGGGCGACTATACCATGTTTCTTGACAAGCTCGAACGCCATCGTGATACCAGCCTGTGCGGCTGAACAATCAACGACGACATCCAGCCCACGACCGTTGGAGATCTCGTCGACGATGGCTTGAGGATCATCTTCGACTGGGTCGATATCATGATCTGCTCCTAATTCAATGGCTTTCTCGCGGCGATGGTCGACGAGGTCGAAAGCGACGACAGTCGCTCCCATCGCATCAGCGTTGACAACGGCACTAAGCCCCATTGGACCGAGGCCGACTACACCTACAGTATCTGACCCGTCCACATTACACTCTTTCATCGTGCTGTAGAGATTTCCGAGTTGATCGGTGGCAATAGCACCGGTTGCCATGCTCATTTCGTCGGGCATCGGGTGACACGTCGTGGCTGGGGTGACGACCTCCTCAGCTTTGCCGCCGTGACGGTCGAAACCAAGGATGTCGACATCTGGACAGAGATTCGGTTCACCACGATGACAGAACTCACAGTGGTTGCAGCCCGCAAAGCAGTTAATAGCGACACGGTCGCCAACATCGAGATGAGTCACATCATCACCGACTTCAGAGATAGTACCTGCCGACTCATGGCCGGGGATGACCTTGCCTGCTTCCTTCTTACCAACGAGCGGATCGCCGTAGTATAGACTCATATCACTGCGACAGAGTGCCGCTGCGCCTATATCGATTCGAACCTCATGATCTCGAAGATCTTGAGTGTTCCATTCCTCTACATGAACCTCACGGTTGCCGGGTAAACTAACGCCTTTCATGGGTTGTAACCAATTAAAGAAAATTAGGCCGAGATATATAATTGTTTGTGAGGAATCTGTTACCATCGATACAAGAGTCAAGAATGCAGATTTGTGGCAGCAATTCAGAGTAAAAATGAACGGAGAGCATCTGGAAGCTCTGTTTGATAGTGCTTAACATACTGTTCTTCGAGGTTACCTCGGTAGACTGGTAGCGACCCCGATGCGATGTAGGGTGGTGTCCGTTTACCAAGCAGTGCTTTGCCGACCATGTTCGCTTCAATAATCCCCTGCTGGTAAGGAAACTGGGCTCCTGTAGCTTTGATGAGGCCACCGTTCCCGATGATCTCGACTGTTTCAGTGCTCAATCCCGTTGTTGTGAGGACGAGATCGTCAACCCCTGCAGAGGTCAGACTGGTTGCAGTTTGGACACAAGGTGGGTCCGACCAACTGACAAACAGCCCATCTAATTCAGGATGGTCGTTGACCATCGCTTCAGCGATTCCAGAGACATTGTCGGGATCGGTAAAACCGTTTTCTGCAACGATATCGATCCGATCGGCCTTTTCAAGAACAGATCGGGCACCTCGTTCGCGCTGGTCAGTTACGTAAAACGGGGCGTCGAAATTGATCATACCGACTGAGCCCTCACCAACGAATTCACGGAGGAACCGTCCGGCGACCATGCCGACACCTTCATTGTCGGATGACACACAGCCACTGTACTCGTCACCGTGAATAAAACCATCCGGAACGTTATCCATGAAGACGATTCGGATACCAGCGTCTGCGACCGCCCGATAGGCGGCCGCCGTAGCGGCTGTGTCGACTGGAATCGAAACAAGAGCATCAGTGTCGCTTGTGGCGATTTGTTTGAGGTGGTCGACCTGATGTCCGGCATCGAACTCGGCACCGTACACACCGTCGATGGTGATACCGAGATCCGCGAACCGTTCTTCGAGACCCCTGCGCTGCAGTTGGGTCCACGCTGTTTTGAGATGGTGAAAGAGAATGGTGACTGTATACTCTTTATCTCGGAGGTCACCGATTTCCTTGGCCGACAGGTCGACTGAGTCGGCAGTCGATGGTGCTTCGCCATTCGGCCCGACGCCGACGAGATGGTCTGTACCGATGTTGTGCATGTTCACAGTGTCAATCTGTATCACCTAGTAGATAATAATTGTTTTGTCGACACCAGAATCCGGTCCAACAGTCTCCAACCGTCGAATGGGTATCGGAAACGCAGTAAAGCGGGGCCAGGAGACGAATAGCCGAAATAGCTATGTATTGCGATAGTTATGTCTATTTAAGAATGAACAATGATGCAGATTCCACAGACACTGTCGGTGCGGTGGAACGAGCGTTCAGTGTCATTCGGGCACTCCGGGAACTCAACGGAGCTGGTGTTACGGAGCTCTCGAACAAACTCGGAATGTCAAAAAGCGGAATCCACAAGCAACTGTCGACGCTGGTCTCTGAAGGCTATGTGACAAACCGAGATGGCGTCTACCGGCTAAGCTTCAAGTTCATCGCTGACAGCGAGTACGTTAAAAATGCAAGCACATTTTATATGGTCGGTTCATCGGAGACTAAGAAACTCGCCAGAGAATCACAGGACTGTGCATATCTCACCGCGATCGAAGCTGAACAGGCCTACTGTATCTTTATGACAAAGGGTGAAAATGCGGTTGCCACTGACGTCGCAGTTGGTAACCAGATCTCGTTCCATAGTTCGGCTGCTGGCAAGGCAATTCTTTCACAGCTTCCTCCAACGCAACAGGAGCGACTGTTCGAGCAGGGGCTGCCACAACAGACCGAACAAACTGTCACTACCGTGAGCGAGCTTCGAACAGAACTCGAAACGATTCAAGCGGAGGGTATCGCCTACGAGGACGAGGAAAACGTCCGTGGGATACGGTCGGTGAGTGCACCGATTCTCTCGCCAAATGAGACCGTTCTTGGGGCCGTCTCGGTTTCAGGGCCGGTCGCACTACTGACTGACGACCGGTTCGAAACAGAGCTGCCGGACCGCGTTCGAAAGACAAAGAATTTTATTGAAGTGAAATTCTCACTCGAATCTCGTAATCCCATTCAGGATGGTTCGCACGTGCCTAAGGATTTCTACTGACTAGTTTTTACTGACGAAAATCGTACGTCGACCCAATAGAAGATACAAATCCGACAGAGAGGCATCGCGGTGAGACCGAATATAGGTTGTTCTCTATGGGAGGACGCGGTCTTAACAAAAAATAAATATAATATTCGATAATAAGATATAAATTACATAGGTTTGGTTACTCTATCCATAGATTCTGCAGGAATTACTGTGAGGCATATTACCAGTAAGCATTCTCTACTGGCGAACGCAATTGATTTCAAAACTAGAACATTCAGTCGATTGAGCTATTACAAATACAGAGCTGTAAGACACGACAGGCTTGATTTACTGGTCAGCGTCTGACTCAGACAGTACCAATCCAACGGTGTTAGATCGACTCGATTCGAGGGTAGCTGTCGTCGAGCGCCTGTGCATCTTCCTCTAGGAGTGCGACCACGAGATAGTCGGAGTAGTTGGCAAGGTAATCTACGAGCCGTGCAATACGGTCCGAATCGACCGCTTCAATGGAGTCGAGGAGCATAAACGGAACATGGTCGTACACCTCGTGGACGAGATAGCCAGCAAGTGCGAACACGAGACCTGTTATTTCTCGTTCACTCTCGCTAAGATGGTCGACGACGTCTTCATACACTGTCCCTGAGTCGGTACTGCGGACCACGTGTAGTTCGAACTGATCTTTGGTGACTTTGCGTCGGCCCTCACGGACCTCTTCTTCAGTGCGTTCGATCCAGATACGTTCGAGGTTCTCGTAACTGAGTCTAGACAAAAGGGCGTCCATATGGGAGTTGAATTCCTCGACGGCGTTGGTCTGGAGATCCTCAATCCTCGTTCGGAGGTCTGCGAGTTCCGCAGTAATCTGCTCTCGTTGTTGTTTCAGGTTCTCGTGGTTGTCAAGTTTCGATTCCGTGTCGCCAATTTGGGCTTCAATGTCCTCGAGGTCGGCGGTGAGCTGCTCTATCTCGACCTCGATTCGGCTTGTTTCCTTTTGGAGGTCGAGTATCTCGCTCTGTTCAATGCCCTCGAGTTCGTTGACCTCCGATTCAAGGGTTTCGATCCTCGCTTCTACATCCACTCGCTGTTGTTTGAGGTCGTTCAAATTTTCCGTTCGGTTATCAATTTCAGCTTCGACAGTAGCGAGCTTCTGCTGTAGTCGATCGTGAGTCTGTTGTGTTTGCTCGAGTGAGGATTTCTCATCCTGCAGATCGTCGATCTGACTCTGAAACGTCTTTCGCTGATCCATCTTGTCGTTACGTATCTCTCGGAGGTCGTCGAGTGTGGATTCGATCTGAGTCGTCTCGACGCTACTCCCGCAGGTCCAGCAAGTGACATCCGTAGATTCACTCACCAGTTGTTCAGTTATCTTGCCGCCCGTCGACCCATCATCACCGTCTAGGTTTTGGAGAAATGGAGGCTGGCCCTCCTCAAGGAACTCATCGTTGAACTGGATGACCGACTGGAGATCACCAACTATCGAATCAATCTGCTGTATCTGTCCGCGGAGGTGCTGTATTTCCTGTTCGATCTCCGAGATCCGAGTATCGGGAACACGGTCGTAGCTATCCAACTCTTCGGTCAACTCCTCACGGTCTGTCCGGAGGCTCTCGATACTCTCCTGTTCTGATTCGATCCGTCTTTCAATCCGCTGTTGCTCCTGACGTGCTTGACTCAGTGTGTCGAGCTTCGATTCGTATGCCTTCTTCTCCTCCCGTGTCTCATCGACAGTGGTATCCAAGGACTCAATTTGGTGGGTCTTGTCCGCCAACTCCGCTTCCTTGTCAGCAATCTCGTCTTCAAGCTGTCGACGGTCGGCCTCCAGTTTCGGTAGTTGATCTTCGAGCGAATCAAGACGCTGTAACTGCGTGTCGATCTCGTCGCGTTCGGACTGCAGCGACTCGATCTCTCGCTTGATTTCCTCCGTGTCGACCGGTCGCATCAGTATCTCGCGAAGGTTGTCTCCTCTTACGACGGCCTGACGCGCTTCGTTGTCTTCAAGCAGGAATGCGAATAAATCGGCAAGAATCGGATCATCGAGATATGGCTCTCCGTCGAAAGAAAGGATACTGTTTTTTCGTGTGATCGTTCGTGTATACCGTTTTTCTCCCATCGAAAGAGTGACTTCTCCATGTTCAGCATCGGCTTTGAGTGTCGTCTGCTCGCTCCCACAGACGGCCATGAGTGCCTGAAGAAACGATGTCCGGTTTGTCGCGTTTTTTCCAGAGAGGACATTGATACCGGGATGTAGAGTTAGCGAAGAATGATCGATACCACCGATATTCTTAATTTCGACCTGGGCAGTTTGTTGATCGTTATGTGTTTGACTCATTCAGTTACATAGTACATTGTATAGTTATTAAAAGATCGGTTAGACCACCGATTCTATGACAAGTGTATGGACGTCATAGAAGAGAGTCGTTCATTTCTTGCCAGCAATCACATCCAAATTAGGACCCAGACACCTAACTGTGTGTCAGGACATATCGCAGTTACACCCACCACGGTCTAACAGGGAAGTGAAATCGAACTGTCCACCACAGTCAGTACATCGAACCTGAACTGAAGAGAGGACCTGAAAATCCCCGAGATCGAGATTGTTCTTGTTTTGTAGTGTTGAGAGTGTTTGTTCTGTCACAGCCCGCTGTCGACTGTTGAGCCGTTGTAGTTCCTCTAAACGCCGTTGGATAATTTCATCGGTATCGGGTTTGTCGTATGTTTCCTGTCGGTGTTTCGTAAGATAAGTGTGGATCGCCTGTCGACTAACAAAATCTGAGTGAAGGTCTTCAACATCAATCCCGTATTCACTGAGACGGTTTTCTACTTGGATCCGCGTTCCGCTGGTAATATCTTCATCAGTAAGCAAACGATACATATTTTCGATTTCTCCAGGAAGGAGATCAACACGTTGCTGGTCAAGTTGTGATTCGAGCAGCTGCCTGTTGAAATAGTCTGCGAGGTCTCGGAGGCTCATACGATTATCTTTGGCAGTCCATTGCACTACTAATTCATCTCCAATATCTGGGATATTATAATCGTCAAGAATACGCGCTACTTTTCCTTTTCGACCAGATGGAGCATCAGTTGTATTGTCCATTAGGCATGAATTGAACTATGTAGTTAAAAATGGTTGTGACATATTAGCCCTTGCTATGACAAATA
>LKMJ01004264.1_pt1 | contig 13428 bp, 16 predicted proteins | sample 643391 | NCBI WGS metagenome assembly LKMJ01 (sample SAMN04112250, study PRJNA286221) | soda lake metagenome | biome: soda lake; feature: Kulunda Steppe; material: water; isolation source: sample PL-Br10 brine of Picturesque Lake | place: Russia: Kulunda steppe | collected 2010-07
CACACACACACACACACACACACACACACACACACACACACACACACACACACACACACACACACACACACAAACACACATACACACGTGTTATATCACATGTTGCGCACACAATTCACAAATGCGCACACATACACAAACACATGGAACACACACATATCCTCGCATGCATGCAGAAACGTAACAAGCGCAGAGCGCACTGATGCGCACGCGCGCACGCACGCACATGCACTCGCAAGTACGCACGCGCACACATTTACATAAACGCACACACGCTCACACACACAGCCGTGCACGTATGCACTCACACACACACACACACGCACACACACACACACATATACACACACGTGTTATATCGCATGTCGCACATAATTTGCAAACGCACACATACACAAACACATGCAATACACAAACATGTGCTCGCATGTGTACAGAATCGAAACTCACACAGAGCACACAGATATGCACACATGCACCCACGCGCACATGCACGTATGCACGCGCGCACATTTACATGAATACATGCATGCATACATACACACACATGCACGCACGCACGCACGCATGCACACAAAACACACATGTACACACTCATGCATACATACGCAAACACACAACACAGACTTGCACGCACAATTGTGCACACACTTGACACACACACGCAGGCAAGAGGGCCTCCGGCTGCACCCATGCAGCCTCCGCCCAGAGGCTTGTGCAGATTGCTATCGATGGGCCGGCAGCTTCCGGGAAGGGCACGTTGAGCCGTAACTTGGCAAAAGCATGCGGCCTGGCGCACTTGGATACAGGTCAGTCTGGCACAGGCCCTAGCTCACCTGCTCCATTCACTGTTATATGGCCCTGCTCTGTGCACGCGGCCTGCGTGGCCTCCAGAGTATGGCGATGGGCAGTGCTCTGAGGGGGTGGTCACCTTGATGGATGCAGGCCTTTTGTACCGGGCGGTTGGGCTGAAGGTGCGGCGCTGCGGGTGAAGCTGAGGGATGCATGCTCTTGAACAATGCGGCAACATTGCAGGATTGAGAGAGTTGGTACAAAGACAGGGGGATGTGCACGCATGCATGCCATCAGGTCCAGCGCCTGACACAATAAAGACAGGGCAATGTGAGTGGGTGTGACACAGCACACTAGGCGCCTGTGACTGCGTGCACTGAGCATGTGCAGCCATGCAGGTACAAAGTTTGTTTGCTGGTTAGACGATCACTTGCTGGGCCTGTGCTTGTGTTGTAGTGGTGTGAGTGCGTGTGCGTGTGTCAGTTTGTGTGTGTGTGTGCGTGTGTGTGTGTGTGTGTGCGTGCATGCGTTCGTGCGTGTGTGCGAGCATGCGTTTGCGCGCGCGTGCGCGCGCGCGCGTGTGTGTGTGTGTGTGTCTGTCAAAATGCAGGCGGCAAGACTAGCCGTGCTGACCCTGGGTTGCAGGCGCTGAAGGCAAAGGTGCCCCTGGACGATGAGGCCCAGGTAGAGCAGCTGGCCCTCAGCATTGACTCGTCTGACTTGAACTCCCCAGAACTGCGTGCCGAGGCCACTGGAGCCGCTGCGTCCAAGGTGGGCTTTGCTGTGCCCCTGTAGCAAGTCAGCCTCATGTACCTTGGACAGCGAGGGGCTTGGCTGCTGGGGGGACTTGGCACAGCTGCATGCGCTTTGCCCCTTCCTGGCTGAGATGCGTGCGTGTCTGTGCAAGGCGCGCCATTTGCATCTTTTGTAGACCAGACAAAGGCTTGGAGACATGCTTATGTGTGGGCGCACGCTCACTTGCACATGCGCACATGCACGTTCACGCGGATACGCATGCACGCGCACGCACTCTCTCATGTGCATGCACACAAACACTGGGGAAGCATGCTGTGCAAGCGTCGCCGTACTCAACATACACGCGGTGCAGGTGTCGACGCTCATGCGGGTCCGCGCAGCAGTGGGCGAGTTCCCGCGCAGCTTTGCTTCCAATCCGCCCAACGGCGCTGCGGGTGCTGTGCTGGATGGCCGGGATGTGGGCACCGTGTTGCTGCCGCACGCCCACCTCAAACTCTTCATCACGGCATCTGATGAGGTGTGGGCAGCGGCAGTGGCGCCAGCTGCAAGCTGCATGCCACTGGCGCGTCGGCCATGCTTGGCGCGTATGCGGCTCGGCCGTGCTTGTCGCATGCTAGTGCCCATGCGCATGACTTGCACAGGCACATGCACGACTTGCATGGGCAAACCTGATGGGCGGTGGCTGCAGAGCCCACACTTCATAGTGGGGCGTGCATGACTGGAGTCTGGCCACACTCCGTAGTTAGTGTGCGTAGGACAGGCGGCCGTTCCTTTTAGAGTGCGCTCACTGCCCTCACTTAGTGCGCGGGCGTGGTGCACGCGTGCATGTCAGGCATGGGTGTGAGTGGGGCATGCACAAGCATCCCTGAGGCGGATGGCCCTTGGTACACGGCTGGCATGGCCATTCCTTGTGCGGGCGTAGTGCGGATGCGCTTTGTGCCCGCGCGCATGGGCCCCCTGCTGGCCTACGTAGGTCGCTCTGACAGGCCATTTCTCGCACACAGGTGCTCTCCATGTGCTGTAGCGCTCTCCATGTGCTGTAGCGCCCTCCGTGTGCTGTATCGCTCTCCGTGTGCTGTAGCGCTCACCTGGCAAACCACAGCAGTCTTAGGCTAAGGCGGCTGCCCTGTGCACACCAGGTAAAGCGCTGTCTGTGCTCCTGCGTGTGCTGGTTGCAGGTGCGTGCGCAACGGAGGCTGGCGGAGCTCAAAGCCAGGGGCGGGAGCCAGGCACAGGAGGCCACATTTGAGAAGGTGCTGCAGGTGCGCTCCATGCTGGTCATCCTACACGTTGGTCCTTATTGGCCGCTCTGCATGTTTGCTGCCCTTTGTTGTTGGCCAAGCTGCATCTTTCCCCTGCCCAGAGTGTGCGAGGAGGGCAGAGGGCAGGCCTGGCCCTCCTCTTGAGCTTGACAGTGTGTGGTGCTGGTTGCCAACAGCATAGCGCGGTGAAACAGGGACAAGCGTTGCGGGTGTGCAGCAGCGTACAGCATGCACGCGCCAAGATTGGGAAGGTAGCCTCTTTTATCACTGCATATCTGGCTTCAACAGCTTCAGACCCATTGCCAAGGAGCAACTCTACACGCACAACACTGCGTGAATGTGGCCTGTGACGAATAATTTATTGCCCTCATTAACAGACGCAGCTGAGGAGAGTCCAGTTGGTCCTTTGATACGGTGAACAAGAATAGCTAAGCCCGTTTCTGCCGTGAGTGTTCAAGGCACATGTGGAGGTACTCTGCGCTGCTGGTGTGCAGCTCGCCATGGTAACCTGCAGGCCCTTTGATGTAACAGAGCCAGTGTTGCCCCTGCTTATCATGGACGCATCATATGCAGGACATGCAAGAGCGCGACAAGCGGGACCAGGAGCGTACTACCGCACCATTGAAAGCAGCAGAGGATGCTGTCGTCATTGACACATCGGTATGCCCCCAACAACCTACATTGCTCCATGCTCTTAACAATTTCCGTCCCTCAGAGAATGCCCTGTCAACAAAACCAAAGTTGCTGAGAAGCACTTTTTTTCCCTGTTCGCAATACAGGACATGAGCGAGGCACAGGTGATGGAAGCGAGTCTTGCTGAAGTTAGAAGAGCCTGTCCATGGCTACTCAGCTCAATTGCAGCCAGCTGACGAGGAAGCTGGGCGCAATGAGTGGTAAATCGGATATGTCCCAGGTATTACTACTCACCTGTAGTACCTATCATATGCATGCTGCACCAGTTTTACGTTTGAACCACTGTACTCTTATTAATGCCGGATTATCCTGGTGTAGAAGTGAAGTGATTGCAGGTTTAAACGTGTGTTTTACTAGCCTATACAAGGCAAGAAACAAAGAGAGATATGGGCATATGCAAAGTTAGGTTACATAGCTGTACCTGCCGATCAGGGCAGCTTGGCTCAAGCTCTGGCCTGCACCCCACAATGCTTGATAAAGAAATACAAGCAACAATTTTCAGAAGGAACGTAGGTGCATTTTGTGCTTTAATATTTGGACTACCGATCATGTAACTGGGTAGTCCTAGATTTTGACAGTTTGCGACTTCGATTTTCTCAAACTCGAATACCTAATTTTGATTTTTCATTCTCATTCCGACCAGGTACGTGGGACACGCTATGCTTTTCACGTATTCAGTTCACGTACAAGAGAGGGAATATTGGTACGACGTCAGGGAATCCGAGGCATCTCACAGATTAGCCTGTGAATTGCGCTGTCCTCTGATGCGTGGTTGATGACCTGCTCCTTGCACATGCACACAAACTAGTACTGCCTGGCCATGGTGCACTGAGACCATGCGCTCCTGGTTTAGGTCTCCTGCCATAGATTGGTGCCTGTGCTCTCCCACAACTTGATCCTTGTCTGCTAAGCAAGCAAACATGTGCTGAGTATCAGTGAACTTCAAACTGGGCGCCTGTAGCTCTGAAGCACCATTGGGGAGGAAGCATCCTGGTCGGGATAAGCATGTATGCGCATTCAACTCATCAAATCAGGCAGGTCTGTGCAACTCCATGCAATAACAAACGATTTAATCAATGCCATGTGCACCTCACTTGAGTATACAGGTACCTCAATGTACCTTTGAGGTGTGCAGTGAAGTAGATTTGCCCCTGCCTACACTGCAGGTGACCACCACATCAGTATGGCCGCCAAGCAGTTTGTGGAGAAGGCCATTGCCGACAACAAAGTTGTCGTATTCTCCAAGACCTACTGCCCCTGTGAGTGGACAACATATCTGGTTGATCAGTCTGTTTGTGGAAGGTGTGGAAGCACGCTGCTTGCTTTGTAATGCTAGCATGTGTTGAGATATCTCACCTGCCCTGCCTCGTGGCTAGGGTTGCTGAATACAGCAAAGAACTGTGTACTTTGGCAAAACTGACACAGAATTTGGCAAATCTGCTGCGTACATATGGTTTTCAACAATCCTTCTCGTATCCATGCTTGTTTACTGCGAGCAAGCGACCTGCACGTGATTGCTTTCTTTGAGCTGGCTGCACATCTCCGTGCCTGACAAATCTTTTGAAGCGCCTATCTTCAAGCACAGGTGCACTAAGAAATCACCTGATTTGAGGTTGCACACTGCACGCTGCAGTCTGCACCAAGGCCAAGAATGCACTGAAGCAGTTCATCAAAGAATTCACATGTATTGAGGTGAGTAAAGACGTCACACACACACATTAGGCGTACTCGTCGTTTTTGCGACGTACGAATCTTGACGTACAATCTTGTTTTTAGTGTTGAATGGCACAGGCTGAAACAAGAAGTATGCCTCATGCTTGCAGCTCGAGAACAGGCCTGACTGCAATGAGGTCCAGGACGCCCTTGCTGAGGTAAGATGCGGCATTTTGATACTTGCAACCAATTTTCAGGGAGGACTAATGGTTGTGCGCTTAGAGCATGAATTATGTCGAAAAGGACTGAGTACATACAGTGTGCCGATGGACCACAAGCTACATAACAAACTCTACACGCACAGAACATTGACTTTACTTAGATCAAGCTTGTGTACCCTGGATGAATTCTGCAGATTACCGGAGGGCGCTCTGTGCCTCGTGTTTTCATTGGGGGCAAGTTCATTGGCGGTGGAGACGATACTGTGAGTGCAGGGCGCCAATTGGCCCAGCTTTGGCAGCGATTGCTTATCTTGCATCCGTGATAATGGATCCAACAGCATGCAGCAATCTGCTAGAATTTCAATTTCTGCCGCTACAAGTTAATGGTAAAGGAAAGAAGCCTGAATGTGTGTTTGCGTCACTACAAAAGGACTCATCTTTTCGTGTACGAGTCAAGGGGTCTCTCATGAAACTCCTCAAGGTCAACACCTGATGACATGTGCGACTGCAGGCTGCTAAAGCTGCCTCTGGAGAGCTGAAGACCCTGCTTTCCGCCCAGGGTCTGTGAGGAAAGGAGCCAGCCATGGTCATAGGTGCATGATGGTGCATAATGATACAATTAAGGAAGGTTTGAGAACATGGACATTTTGGTTGATTGGATGTAAGATCGGAAGATATCTTATCGACACCAAGCCACCAAGTTTAGGATAGGTTACATAGCTGTATCCGCCGAACGAAGGCAGCTTAGCTGATGCCTAAAAGGCCTGCAACCCAAACCAAAAATATAAGCGCGCACCAAGCCACCAAGGCACTAAAGCCATTCCATGCGGTTGGGTGGATGGTCTCCTATCTATTAACACGGCTTCACTGTCTTTCCCATGGAGCTGTAGGTGCCTCGTGCTTGCACCAGATTGGGTTTACGGTGAGTTTACAAGAAAAGTGTCAGGCTGAGAGTCTGTTGCATTGTTGCGCCGAGAGACTGCTGCATCCAATCAAGAATCGTAGCATGACCATAACCAAGGTATTTGAGCAAATGTGGTGTGTGGACTGGCTGCGGACAGCGACATTCTACAACCAAGCAGACAACAGGTTGCCCGCGAATGAGACTGAGGAGCCTCAGATACCCTTATCCTTCCCTACATGTCTTCTCTCTCTTGTTTCAGCCTGCAAATAGGCAAAGTCAGCGCTGGATGCAGCTGCTGTTGGTTGCACTCACACTGGACGGACTGGACTGGACTGAACTGGACTGGGCGCTGCCACGCCTGTTGCCCCCTAAGGGCAAGAGGGGTCTACTCCCTGGCATACATGTTACAAGGTCGCTAGGAGAAAGCAAGGTATTAATGCGAGTTCGTCTTTGACGTGCTCAATTACAGCTGTAGCTGAGCTGACAACAGGCTCAAATACTCCTCCAACTGACTCAACCAACCTCTGGGTCATAATGCAGCATAAATCTGGCACTGCACTAATCTGGCGTGACAGCATGCAGAATAGCCTCTAGAAATAACCAAACAACAACACCTCATGCTTTTAATACAGCGATAGCTATACTGCCAACCGATCAAGTACTCAGCCAACCAACTCCAACCAACTGAACACATAGTGCAGCACACAGAAGTGGCACTTCTGGCTGCAGCACTTATCTGGTGTGACAAAAGGCCTTCAGTCAAGAAGTGCGACTGCTAGCCTGCTCATAAGAAGCAATAAGTGCATGAAGGAAGAAAAACAGCTTATTGTCGTTCTGGCTCATGTAAGCAGACACATTGTCAAAACCTGCGAGGTGAAATAGAGACCATAACACATGGAGAGAGACCACGCGTGTATGGGTGCAGTGAAAGAGGACATACTGCTCATCTTGCACGTCATAAGCGTTGCACAAGTCACAAGTAGGGGAAGTATTGTGAGTCTAGATCATGTTTCAACTCGTAGGGTGTGGGCACGAAGTCTGCAGCATGCCACGCTGTGGATAACGTCATGTGGATAGTCAAGTTCAGTTCAAAATACATGTATCTGGGAAGGATCCATGGCAAACGCGTGACCAGGGCCCTCTTTGTAGGGAGGGCGCACCATTGATGATAAGTAAAGCTTGCACGAGGTTAAGACCAAGAGACGAAGTGATAAGGCTGTTGCATGAAATAAGAGTGGACGTTCTGGCTAGCTGAATTAAAACCTTCACTCCATCTGCACACACACCGACTTTCAACAATTCATGTATTTTCCCTCTTTCATTAAAAATTTAAACTAGCGTTAATCGTTATGAAGGAGGGTCAACCCATGATCAACAGCTGATTGGCGGCATGTTTGGAGGTGGAGGCAGGGACCCTTTTGTTACCTTGAATAGAATTCTTGATCAGCCTCACACGCAAGTGGGGGCAGTCAGGAAGGCATGTTGGGCAGTGGAAGATTGTATTGTGCACAACAGGTGGGCAGATGGCCTTCTGATGTCTTTCAATGGTAGAGAAGGATGCTTAACAGGGTTCCCAAAACATGCACACAGCGAGTTCTCTGCTCAGGAGGGAATGGGTCGCGCAGCTACCCTCAATGTGTTCAACGTGTCACTGGCGTGCAGGGATAACTTGCGTGGGTTCTTTGACAAATGCTTCCCCAACCTGCTGAAGCGCATCTTTGGTTATGATGACTTTGAGGCCAGCTGGCTCAACATTGTCACCAAGGTAGGGACATGCCTCTCCTGATCAGGGGATGTAGACGCAAGAGATGCTGCAGTAAGCAGCTCTGTGCTGCACGTTGTGTGCGCAGCATCCCTGTGGAATCAAAGTCTGCTCTCAATCTGCCTTGCTTTCTTCACCAACGGCCGGGTCAGGCCCAGGCCTGCGTCCGAGAGCCGTGTTGACCAGTCAGGATGTCAATGGGGCCTTGGCCCTGCATTTTCACCCATTCAGGCAGCTCCCACCTCAAGGTACCACTGCCTGTTACTCATTTTGGAGAAATTTTGGGTACAAATTGCCTGGCTTGGATGCTGCATGCATGGCTGTAGGCTGGAAAAGAAGAAGATGCCCGGGCCCTGGTCAGCCTCCTGTCCCCCACAGGTAAGCTACTGCCTTGCCAAGACAACCTGCCAGCACCCTATCACCCCTTTCCCTGCTTGAATCAAAATCCCTCTAGCCTTCTGGATGTGGCATGAGGCGGCAGCCAGGGCCTGTTCGACCTGAGGTGGGTGCTCAAGCCGCAGGCCTGTCGTGCAGCACCTGCGGGTGCCAAAGCAAAAGATGCATGTGCCGTGCAGCACCTGCGGGTGCCCAAGCAAGATGCATGTGCCGCGCAGCACCTGCAGGTGCATGCTGTGGTCGTGCGCAGGTTCCCTGCAGCTGGCAAGGATACATAGACAGGCTTTGCGCGGCGCCCTGCTCGCTCTCACTCACTCTGCCAGAGCTGCGAGCCCGCCACTGATGCGCTTTCGAGCAGTCAGCCAATGCTGCACGCCCGCCATGGACTCCCTCTCACTCACCCTGAGCGTGATGCAAGCCAGCTTGTGTTATGCACTCACTTACACTGTCTGCAGTGCAGGGAGGGTCACGAGTGCCACTATGCTCTACCTACAGTGCAGCGAGGGTCACGAGTACCACTTTGATCTGTCTGCAGTGCAGGGAGGCTGACCCAGCTCTTGATGTGCGACTCATGGCTGACCTGGCACTTGATGTGTGACTGATGGGCACCGCTTTTTACCCTGCCTGTGGTGTAGGGAGGCTGATGAGCGCCATGTTCAGCGCGGACGCGGACCAACTCATCAAGTACATCTTCCCCCTGGAGCGGTTGCCTGCCCACACACAGGTGCGTGACCGATCGACACCCCTCAGCCTGCAAACTCTGCCTGCGCCCAACACTGCGTGCGCGCGTGCGTGCACATGTCCGTCTCCCATTCATGTTCCCCTGAGCTCACATCAAGCAGGCAAACAGACGCTTCAGCCGCGCAGATCCATGCATCTGTGCAGAGCCTGGGTGCACTGCAAAAAAAGACACGTGCCCTCATTGTGTCCGCATGCTAATTTAGCCTTTGCAGGCTACACCTGTAGCGCCAATCCCAGCGGGCCCTACCTGCGCATGCAGCAGCACCCCAGTCACAAGCATGCTTGTCCTAGCCAAGACCCTCGCTTCTTGCCGAAAAGGCATTGGCAGCTCTGTCCATCCCTACCCTGGCAGAGCACGGCATGGCTCCTGTGCTACTAACAGACAGAGCCAGCTCCGTGCCCGAGGGGGCCTGCAGCATGTTCGTGCATAGCGCCCACACGGCTGTCGGGCTCTTGTGAGCACGGCATGGCTCCTGCACCGCCAGACAGAGCCAGCTCCGTGCGAGTGGGGGCCTGCAGCATGTGCCTGCACAACGCCCATGTGCTACAAGCCGACCCTTGGCGGTGCAGGCGCACGGCCTTTGTTGCAGTGCCCGCCGCAGCTGGACTGGTGAGCCTCTCCTTTGAACACATGCTGCCCATCATCTGGGGAGCGTGGGCTGTGGCGTTGGCTCCGGCCGGAGCTCCTGCTGCTCCGCACCTGCTGATCTCGTTAAGCGTACGCAGGCTGCACCCCGTGCTGCTGCTGGCGCTGAGCGCGGCCTTGCATGCCAGGCCCTTGCCTTGGACCCTGCAAAGTCTCAGCTTCATCAGCCGCTTCCGCTGCATCCTCACGTCCACTCCTCTCTGCTGCTGCTGCTGCTGCTTCCGCGGCTGCTGTTGCAGGAGCTGCTGAAGACGCACGCTGGCAGATGCGAGCTCGAGCAATGGCCTCAGTACCGGGGCCACCTGGTACTTAATGCAATTGGTAACCCCCAGGTATATGATCGTCTGTGTCTGCATGTGTGTGTGTGTGTTACAAGAGCAATGACGTAGTAGGTATCATGTACTTATAAATCTACGCCAGCATTAGCTAAAACTGCACCAGTCATACCTCCTATAGTAAATAATGCAATGACCCCTTCTTAAAAGAGGTGTCTTGTTACGTGTCTTTAAAAGCCATCTGAGTAGGTTTACTAGATCATGGCTCTGATTGGTCCTCTCAGTCAAGTACAAGTCAGCCATGAGTGCCTGTTTTGAGGTGTTTCAATGACGATTTCAGCCTCACATGGATCACTGACGATTTCAGCCTCACAAGGATCAATGACGATTTCAGCCTCACATGGATCAATGACGATTTCAGCCTCACATGGATCAATGACGATTTCAGCCTCACATGGATCAGAGATGTCGACGATCGCCTCAGCAACAATGTGCACAGGATCATCCCCACCCTCTGAGCACGGGCCAATTCTGGACGTGGGGGCAAGGTCTCTCTAAATTGCACTCCTCTGCTCCTTGGTTGCCCTCGTGCTTTGCAGTCCATGACTGCATGACCCCCTGCGGCTTTGCTCCCCACTTCAACCCAGAGTTGCTCGACTGTCTGACCTGTTTTGGTGCGCTGCCGTACGCTCCCCTGCCGTGCAGACATACCTGAGCGTGTTTGAGTACTTCATGTTCTGGACAGCCTTCTACGTGCTGCGTGGCGGGCGCAGCATACGCGAAAGCGCGGCCTCAGGCGTGGGCGCAGGAGGGGGCCGCAGCGCGGGTGGGGGCGGCTTAGGGCTGCTGGGGCAGGCGGCCCACTGGGGGGGCTTGCCATCTGCAGACCAGCTCGTGTCCGACATCAAGCGCATGGGCTCCACACTCATCACGGGTGCGTGCATGCATGGGCAAGCATGCTGGTTCAAGAGCGCTCGACACCACGGGCGTGTGGGGGCCACATGCATCGCCGGCGCATGCATGGATGCGTGAGCATGCTGTTACGCGCATGCCCGACGGCAAGCGCATGGGCGCCACGCTCATCACTGGTATGTTGGAAGCCAGCACCTGCAGACCAGCTCGTGTCTGACAACAAGCGCATGGGCTCTGCGCTCATGGCTTGTTAAGGAGGCGTTCAACCCGGCCGTCAGAGGGGTTGACCGCCAGCCTGGTCGCTCGGCTGACTGTGGCTCATTGCTGGTCATCGCCAGCCAAAGTGTAGTCCGTACGATACAGCACGTTAGATCTCATACGCGCCCACGCCTGTGCATGCCCCGCTGCAGCCATCCCCACTCCCGCACTTGCTGCAGACTTGCTGCGCCCCCTACTTGCCTCCAGGTCTGCACCATGGTGCGCACGGCACGCCCCTTCACACCCACCCCTACTACAGCCTCCTGCGGGCATACTTGCGGCACCTTATCCCCCGCCCCCTCGAGTCCTCTGTGGCCGCGTCAGCGCTACAAGGCAGCCAGGACGGCTGCGCCAAGGCAGACAAAGGTGCGGCGGGCAGGCACACCTGCTGCGTGGCGGTGTGGTGGCCCCTGTGCATTCGCGTGCCTGATGCGTGGTGTTGCTCCTGTAGAAAGGGCAGGGCGCCCTGCGCGCTTAGGGTGGTGAGTGAGAGGCGTGCAGGACTCGCTGTGGGATCAGGGGGATGCGTGAGGCGCAGCGCATGTGTGGGGCCCTGCCGCGTGTTTGCATGCCGATGATGGCTGACGTGCGCATGCCCTGAGTGTGTCATTCCTCGTGTGTGTATGTGTGCGCGTGTACGTGTGTGCACGTGCTGCGCCTTGTTTGCGTGTCATCTTTGCCTTGTGCCGCACCTTATTTGCGTGCCTGCTTTTGCCGCAGTATCTTGAGAGATGCTAGAGCCAGAGCCATGTGCACATGCCAGAGCCGTGTGTGCATACCAGAGCCGTGTGTGCATGCCAGAGCTGTGTGCGCATGTCAGAGCCGTGTGTGCATGCCAGGATCGGGGAGGGGGCCACAGGCCCACGTTGGTGGCGCCATGCCACCACTGAAGCCTGAGCTGCACTGCCTGCGTTGCCTGCACTGCCTGCGTCCGCCTGCAACCCACATCCCCATCGCAGCACCTGCCGCCCTATGCTGCAACGTGCTGGCTGCACCCGCGCGTCTGCTGCCCCGCGGCCTCTGGGAGCGCTGCATGATTGGGGCAAGGTACTTTTGGAGCACTGGCTGTTGGCTGCAAAGCACTCTCCACGACCGGCTGTTGGCCCTTCACCATGCCTCCCTGAAGGCTTTCCATGACTGACGTACGGCAATGGAGCACCGACTGATGACCGCAGAATGCCTTCAGGGAGGGTTTGTGCACACCCACGTAGCACATGAATGCTCCCCAGCCCCTTTCCTGCGAGCCCAGTCTCGACTCATCCCCTTGCAGTCATCAAGTCACATCACTCTGGTTGGGACGTCTGCCTCCTCTGCCCCATGGCTTATCATCGCCTCCTCGTCCCTGCTGGACTATGCTCCTGTTCACGAGCTCCACAGCCGTGTGGTGCATGCGCGGTCATGTGGTGCATGCGCGGTCATGTGGTGCATGCGCGGTCATGTGCAGCCGTGTGGTGCATGCGCGGTCATATGTCTCAGCTATCTCATTGGATCTCCCAGCCATCGGTTGTTGCTTGGCCGTCCCCCCCCCCTTCTTCTCATCTGCCCAACCTCACTCTGCAAGCTTTTGCCGCCGCCGCAATGCCCGATTCTCACTCTGCGTGCTTGCCCAATCTCACTCTGCCTGCTTGCCCAATCTCACTCTGAGTGCTTGCCGCAGCCCAATCTCACTCTGCCTGCTTGCCCAATCTCACTCAGCGTGCTTGCCGCTGTGCTCATCGCCACTGCCGCAATGCCCGAAAGCGCCCCCGATCCATGCCTTCCAGCCTTCCCCCCTTCCTTTCCGTCCCTGGCTTCCCATAGAGCTTCCCATGCAAGCTTTGTTGCCAATTCCCCCCACCCCCCCTGAAAAATAAATGTCCTGCCCAACTGAACACTGCAACACTACTTTTTTGTAGGGGTCGGCGTTGGCCTATAGCGCTATATAGCGTATAGCGCTAAATAGCCATATAGCGTATAGTGCTAAATAGCGCTATATAGCGCTATAGATTTATAAAAATATAACATGTGTGACGTTGGCCATTTTAAGTGGCTGCCAACTTAATTGGGCCCGCGGGCCCTTTCCGTAGTTGTCGGCATGCAATATATTATAATATCAATATAATTATGGAGGATAAAGACACTGAGCTCGAGTCATGGATGAAGTTGGGGATGATGGCA
>LKMJ01004265.1_pt1 | contig 13427 bp, 9 predicted proteins | sample 643391 | NCBI WGS metagenome assembly LKMJ01 (sample SAMN04112250, study PRJNA286221) | soda lake metagenome | biome: soda lake; feature: Kulunda Steppe; material: water; isolation source: sample PL-Br10 brine of Picturesque Lake | place: Russia: Kulunda steppe | collected 2010-07
ATGGCGAGTACGACAAGAACGGCCAGTTCGAGGAAGTGTCCTGGGATGAGGCACTCGATATCATGGCCGAGAAGTACAAGGGCGCCATCCAGGAACACGGGCCTGAGAGTGTCGGCATATTCGGTTCTGGGCAGTGGACGGTCTGGGAGGGCTACGCCGCCAGCAAGCTGTTCAAGGGCGGCTTCCGCTCCAACAACATCGACCCCAACGCCCGCCACTGCATGGCCTCGGCCGTGGGTGGCTTCATGCGCACCTTCGGCTCCGATGAGCCCATGGGCGTATATGATGACATAGAACATGCTGATTCCTTTGTCATCTGGGGCTCCAATATGGCCGAAATGCATCCGGTACTCTGGACCCGGGTGACGGATCGGCGTCTGTCATTCCCGGATACCGAGGTGGCCGTACTGTCGACCTTTGAGCACCGCAGCTTCGATCTCGCGGACATGGGCATGATCATGAAGCCCCATGCCGACATTGTGATTCTCAACTACATCGCCAACCACATCATCCAGTCCGGAAACGTGGATGAGGACTTTGTCGAGAATCACACCAATTTCGTGCGTGGTGTGACTGACATTGGTTACGGCCTGCGTCCCGAGGACGAGCGCCAGAAGAACGCGGAGAATGCGGACAATCCCAATTCCTGGGATCCCATGACGTTCGAGGAATTCAGGGACTATGTCAGCGAATACACTCTGGAGCGTGCCGCCCGGGAATCCGGTGTTCGGGAAAGCCAGCTTGAGCGGCTGGCGGAAATCTATGCCGACCCGAACAAAAAGGTCATGAGTTTCTGGACCATGGGCGTCAACCAGCACACCCGCGGCGTCTGGGTGAACAACCTCATCTACAACCTGCACCTGCTCACCGGCAAGATCTCCGAGCCAGGCAACAGTCCCTTCTCACTGACCGGTCAGCCATCAGCCTGCGGCACAGCGCGTGAGGTGGGAACCTTTGCGCATCGGCTGCCGGCGGATCGGGTCGTAACCAACCCGGACCACCGAAAGGAAGCGGAAGAGATCTGGAAGCTCCCGGAGGGCACTATCCCCGGTGAAGTCGGCCTTACGGCGGTGGATCAGAGTCGCGCCCTGAAGGACAGCAAGCTGCGGGTGTACTGGACCCAGGTTACCAACAACGTCCAGGCCGGACCGAACTCTGCGCAGGAAACCTACCCGGGCTGGCGTAACCCGGATACCTTCATCATCGTGTCCGACATCTACCCCACGGTATCCGCCCAGGCCGCCGACCTGATTCTGCCGTCTGCTTCATGGGTGGAAAAGGAAGGGGCTTTCGGCAATTCAGAGCGCCGTGGCCAGTTCTGGGTTCAGCAGGTTAATGCCCCCGGCGAATCCCGTTCGGACATGTGGCAGACCGTGGCTCTGTCCAAGCGCATCCGGGTGGATGAGGTCTGGCCCCAGGAGCTGATCGACAAGGCACCGGAGATGGCGGACAAGACCCTGTTCGATGTGCTCTTCGCCAATGGCCAGGTGGATCAGTACCCGCTGGAGGACATGCGCGAGGGCTATCCCAACCACGAGTCAGAGGACTTTGGCTTCTACATCCAGAAAGGGCTCTTTGAGGAGTACCGCCGGTTCGGTCTGGGTAAAGGCAAGGATCTGGCCGAATTTGACACCTACCATGAGACACGGGGCCTGCGTTGGCCGGTGGTTGATGGCGAGGAAACGCTCTGGAGGTATCGCGAGGGTTACGATCCCTATGTGGAGGAAGGCACCGGTGTGCAGTTCTACGGAAAGGATGACAACCGGGCGCTGATCTTTGCAGTGCCGGATGAACCCCCGGCCGAGAGCCCCGATGAGGAATACCCCTTCTGGTTGTGCACAGGCCGGGTTCTGGAGCATTGGCATACCGGTTCCATGACGCGGCGTGTATCGGAGCTGCACCGCGCCGTGCCGGATGCGCTGGTGTACATGAATCATGACGATGCCCGGGACCAGGGGTTCCGCCGGGGCAGTGAGGTCAAGCTGGTGACCCGCCGTGGTGAAATGCGCGGACGGGTTGAGACCCGCGGGCGGGTCAAGCCGCCGAAGGGGCTGGTCTATGTGCCGTTCTTTGATGCCAGCAAACTCGTCAACAAGCTGGTTCTTGACGCCACAGACCCAATCTCCAGGCAGACGGACTTCAAGAAGTGCGGTGTTCGCCTGGAACTGGTCAACCTGGCCTGAAGCCGCTCGGATAAGGGAGAGACAAGATGAAATGGTTTACGAGCATAACGGTTCTTCTGCTGATGGCCATTCTGGGAATCGCCGTGGCGTCCGAGCGCGCCGATCCTCCAGCCCCTGAGGGGCTGCGCGCCGGGGCAGGCTCCTTCAGCCAGACTCTGGAGGCACCTCCGATCGCCGGTGTCACCGAAAAGCGTGGCCGCATGGAGCGCAATTATCCGGAGCAGCCGCCGGTCATACCGCACGCCATCCGGGATTATCAGGTGGATCAGCGTCACAACCGCTGCCTCGACTGCCACAGTCGGGAAGCAGCGCCGGGGGCTGGTGCCCCCATGGTGAGCATCACCCACTTCATGGACCGGAACAAGCAGGTATTGGCTGCCGTCTCGCCGGATCGCTACTTCTGTACCCAGTGTCACGTGGTGCAGACCGACGCTGAGCCTCTGGTCGAGAACCGGTTTCGCACGGTGGATCAGGTGCTCCACGACCTTGTTCGCGAAGGACGCCAGTAGGAGGCCAACATGATCGAGCGACTGCGCTATTTCTGGCGCCTGCTCTGGCGCCCGAGCGTGCACCTGAGTCTCGGGGTTCTGACCCTGGGTGGGTTCATTGCGGGGATTCTGTTCTGGGGCGGTTTCAATACCGCTATGGAATACACCAACACAGAAGAGTTCTGTGTCTCCTGTCATGAAATGGAGGCCAACCCGTTCGAGGAACTCAAGAGCACCGTGCACTACACCAACCGCTCCGGCGTCCGGGCGACCTGCTCCGACTGTCATGTGCCCCATGACTGGACACACAAGGTCGGGCGCAAGATGGAGGCTTCCAAGGAGGTCTGGGGCTGGCTCTTCGGCACCATCAACACGCCGGAGAAGTATGAAGCCAAGCGCCGTGAGCTGGCGGAGCGTGAGTGGGAGCGACTTGAGGCGAACGACTCGCTGGAGTGCCGCAACTGCCATGAGTTCGACTACATGGACTTCACTGAGCAGAAGCCGCGTGCCGCCGAGGCCCACTCCACTGCGCTCGCGGATGGAGAGTCCACCTGCATTGACTGCCATAAGGGCATCGCGCACGAATTGCCTGACATGTCGGGCATACACAACCGCTGAACCGATACACCGGGGATGGTCCAATGGGCCATCCCCGGTCCTTTTCTGAACCTGCCACACAGTTTCTTCGTATCTCCCCCCTATCACACACCCATCAACGTGTCTCATTACTGTTAACGTAACGCAGTCTGGTTCCCCGAACCGACTCTGAGCGGTTATCGTTCAAGGTTTCACCTGACCGGATCCCCTATGTTCAAGTTGTTTCCTCTGTTTGTGCTGCCAGCCATTGCGCTGCTGGTGTTGGTGGGCTGTTCGGATGCTGATGGAAACGGCGACAGTCGTGAGCGTGAAAGCCGGCCCATGCCCATTACGGCACTTGAGGTCACCCCCCGGACCCTGTCCCGCCAGCTTTCCCTGTCCGGTCGCGTTCGGCCGCGGGTCACGGTGGATATTGCCGCCCGCACAAGCGGTGCCGTGGATCGCGTGCTGATGGATGAAGGGAAGGCGGTGGCGCGCGGCGATGTGCTGGCGCAGCTGGACATGTCAGAGGCGCGGGCCGAACTGGGCCGCTCTGAAGCCGAAGAGGAACGCGCCCGGCTCGATTACGAACGGGTTGCCCAGTTACGTGAGCGTGATGTTGCTACAGCAACTGAGTACCAGACCGCCCGGGCGGACCTTCGAGTCGCGGAAAATACCACCGAACTGTGGCGAACGAGGGTCAATTACGGCGAAATCATTGCGCCCCGCAGCGCAGTGGTCACGACACGTCACATTGAGCCCGGCGAGGCGGTCCAGAATCAGGACGTGCTCTTTGAGCTGGCCGCGCTGGATGAGCTGGTCATCCGCGTGGGGGTACCCGAGCGTGATGTTGTCCACCTGCAACAGGGACAGCTGCTGCCGGTGCGTATTGATGCCATGCCTGAGGCACTGTTCGAGGGGCGAATCCGACTCATTTCTCCCATGCCCCGCGAAGCCAGTCAGCTGACTCCTGTGGAGATCCTGTTGCCGCCTGATGCCTATGAGTCCGGTGTGCGCCCCGGTTTTCTGGCGCGTATCCAGACGCCCGTGGATCGACGCGAAGGCGTTCTGGCTGTGCCTTCGGCCGCCATTGGCATCAGTCGCGGGGAGCGTTACCTGATGCGGGTTGAGGGCGATGAACTGAAACAGACGGAGGTGGAAACCGGTGTGACCCGTGGGGAATGGACTGAGATCACCCGGGGAATTGAAGCAGGGGATACGATACTGGCCACCAACCCGCTGGAAGCCCGCGATGGCCAGAGTGTTCGCATCGTTGAACGCGGGGACGAACAATGAGCGACACCAAGAAGGACCGGACCTCAGGGGGCGGGATCGCGAAACTCGCGATTCGCCGCCCGGTCGGCACCCTGTCGCTGGCTTCCGTGGTGTTCGTGATTGGGCTTTTCTTTCTGGAGCGCCTGCCCATTGATCTGCTGCCGGAAATTGAATACCCGCAGGTGCGGGTGACCGTCAATTACCCCGGCGTATCCCCCGAGGTACTGGAGGAGCAGGTCACGCGGGTGCTGGAGCGTAACCTGGCGGGCACTGAGAATCTCACGAAGATATCGAGCCGGGTCCGGGAAGGACGAACGGATCTGGATCTGAGCTTTGAATTCGGCACGGACCTGGATTTTGCACTTCAGGATGCGGCCCGCAACCTGGAGCAGGCCCGTGCACGGTTGCCCTCGGATATAGAGCCGCCCCGAATACGCAAGTTCAACTCCGCCCAGGAGACGGTCTGGCGCGGTGGTTTCAGCTCTGATCGGCGCACGGAGGCCGAGGTACAGGACTGGGTGGACAATACCCTTTCGCCCCAGTTGACCGCCATCAATGGCGTCGCCTCGGTGGAGGCCATCGGTGGCATGATTCGTGAACTGGAGGTGATCGTCGATCAGCAGCGACTGCGCGGCTACGGACTGTCGTTTCAGGACATCAAGGACGCGCTCTCTGCGGAGAACGTGGACATCGCCGGTGGCCGGCTGACCTCTCCGCGCTTTGATGTGCAGACCCAGACGGATGGGCGTTTTGAGTCGCCTGATGACATTGCCAATGTGCTGCTCAATCTGCCGGAATCCGAAGCGGGTGAGTCACGCCAGCGCATTCCACTGTCTGAAGTGGCCGAGGTACATGATGGCGCCCGGGAGCAGCGGGTCTTCGCCCGCCTCAACGGCGTGCCCTCCACCCAGGTGGACATCTACAAGCTGCCCGGCACCAACACCGTGGCGGTTGCCGATGCGGTCACGGCTCAAATTGAACGCCTTGAGCGCAGTGGTTTCATTCCCGAAGACATCCGCTACGAGACCACCACGGACCCAACCTTCTTCATCCGCGGCGCGATCAACAGCGTCGGGGCCGCCGCGCTCATTGGCGGCCTGCTGGCCATGACCATGGTGCTGCTGTTTCTGGGCAGTCTCAGAAAGGGCTTCATCATCGGTCTGTCCATGCCCATCGCCATCATGGCTACCTTCAGCCTGATGGGGGTGGGCGGGTTATCCCTGAACATCATCAGCATGGGTGGGCTGGCCCTGGGGGTGGGGCTGCTGCTGGACAATGCCATCGTTATGCTCGAGAACATATTCCGTCACCGGGACACCCTGGGCAAAGACGCCCGACAGGCCGCTGAAGACGGTGCCGGTGAGGTGGTTTCCGCCATCACTGCAGGCACTCTGACCAATCTGGCAGCGGTTACCCCTTTCCTGTTGATCAGCGGCGCTGCAGCGCTGGTGTTCAATGAAATGATCCTGACCATTTCCTTCGCCATCATCGCCACCCTGGCAGCGGCTCTGACGCTGGTGCCGATGCTGGCCGGGTTGCTGGGCAAGGTGCGTTTTGAAAGCGGGTTGATCCGCTCGCTGCCGGTTCGCCTCTTTGGTCGCCTGGTAGAGACCCTGCGCCGGTTTTACCGTCAGATACTGCCCGGTGTGCTGCGCTGGCGCTGGGGGGTTCTGGCTGTTGCGGCGCTGGCCTTTGGTGGCTCCGCCTGGCTGTTCACGCAGCAGGGCAATGAGTTTCTGCCCGCCATGGATGATGGGGAGGTGCGCGTGATCATCAGCCTGCCGCCCGGCACCCCTCCGCAAGAGACTCTGATGGCCTCCAAAGAGGTGGAGGGAGTGCTGCAGGAGGATGAGTATGTCGACACCGTATTCACCCTGGCCGGGGGCGCGCTCTGGGGTGGCGTGGTGACGGAGCGCTCGGGACGGGCCCAGTTTCTGGTCCAGATGATTCCCGCCAGCGAGCGCCCGGACATGTCCGCTGGTGAATGGGTCCGTGACGCCCGGGATCGCGTTGAAGAGCTGGGTATACCCGGAGCACGGGTCAATGTCCGTCCTCCTGGCATACGGGGGCTGCGCTTCACTGACAGCGGCGATGACATGGTGATCGGCATTACCGGTGACAGCCTGGCCATCCTCCATGATCTGGCCGATGAGGTTTTCGAATCCCTGGAGGGGCTTGAAGGGCTGGTGGGTCTGGAGCAGGAAGACGATGATCAGGACCCGCTGGTACGGGTGCGGGTGGATCGGGAGCGGGCTGCTGAACTGGGTCTGCGTGTCTCTGAAGTGGGCGAGGCGGTCAGGGATGCTGTGGACGGCGCTGTCCCCACCCGCTACACCACCGCCAGTCGGGAATACGACATTCGGGTGCGTCTGCCCGACGAGGATGTGGCCAACATGGACAATCTGGGCAGCCTGATTCTGTTCCGGGACGGTGATGACCCGGTCTTTCTGCGGGATGTGGCGGATTTTGCACTGGATGAGGCCCCCGGCACCATCCGACGGGAGAACCAGAACCGGATCATTCGGGTGGTGTCGGACATCAACACCGCGGTGACCGATGTCGGCTCCGTCATGCAGGAGGTGGAATCGCGTCTGGGCGAGATCAACCTGCCGGAGCAGTACAACCTGATCATGGGAGGTCAGTGGGAGACCATTCAGGACACCAATCGGGAAATCGGGCTGGTCATGGCGCTGGCCGTGTTCCTGGTCTTTGTGGTGCTGGCGGTGCAGTACGACCGCTTCAGTAATCCCTTTGTGATCATGGCGGCCGCCCCTCTGGCACTGGTGGGCGTGAGTCTGATTCTCTGGCTGACCGGCACACCGGTTTCCGCACCGGTGCTGATTGGTCTGGTGCTGCTCATCGGCATCGTGGTGAACAACGCCATTCTGCTGGTGGAGTACATTGAAATGGGGCGCCAGCACGATGGCCTGTCCGTGGAGGACGCCATTGTTGAGGCGGGCAGCATCCGGCTCAGGCCGATTCTGATGACTACCCTGACCACGATTCTGGGCATGACGCCCCTGGCCATCGGCATCGGCGAGGGCTCGGGCATTCTCCAGCCCCTGGCACTGGCCGTCATCGGTGGGCTCAGCCTGTCCATGCTGCTCACACTGTTCGTGGTGCCCTGTCTCTATCTGGTGGTCAGCCGTTTTGCCGAAGGGACCAGCCGCTGGCTGGTGGGTACTGCCTAGTCTCTGGATGGTTGCTACTGTTCCATGTTCAATCCCATATCCCAGAAAGCCTGTTCGAGTCTCGTGGCATCCGTGAAAAGCCCGGATAGCTTGCTGAATCTCGATGTCTGACCCTGCTGATCATAAAGCCTGTTCATCATTTGCTTCACCTCCTCCGCCAGGTCCTGGAACTCCTGGCCCGAATACATCTCAATCCAATTACGGAACGGGTGATGTTCAATCGAGTCGCCCACCTGCGCGGCACAGTTCAGTCCGATCTCGGCGTATCCAGCAACGCAGGGTGCCAGTGCGGTGAGAAGATCCAGCAAATCGCCTGAAAGTCCAGCATCCAGAACGTACCGGGTATATGCCATGTTGGCACGTGCCTCCTGGGCCTGCTCAAGTTGTCCCCTGGTTATGCCCCACTGGGCACAGTAGTCCACATGCATGGCCATTTCGTGGTTCAGGAGTCCATCCAGCACGGTCACCGCTGACTGCATTGTTGCAAGGGAGTCGGATTTGTAGACGACCAGAGCCCAGGCACGACTGAAGTGCTTGAGAAAGATGTAATCCTGAATCAGATAATGCTGGAAAGCTGCCTTCGGCAGGGATCCATCGGCAAGACGCGCAGGGAAAGGATGCTCAATATAGGCAGTCCATTCCTGCAGACAATCTTCTTTGAGAGCATCGAACAGATTCACAGCGGAGATCTCCTTCTATTGTGAGCCATGTGTAACCAGGAACCGCTCCATGGCGGACAGATCACCGCCCAGCGCCTTTTCCAGAGTAACGGATATGGCCTGCGGACTGGGTACTGAGTTCGGGTTTGCCGAGGCCATATACCGGATGTGTTTTGCCTTGCCACTCATCGGCTCTGACGCCAGTCGCTGCCGGTACCCATCAACCCACTGCTGGGCCCTGGTCTTTTGACTGAAATGCCTGACGAGCCACTGGGCTGCCTCAGGCGCCACTGCCAGCTGACAGATCTGACGGAACACGAATGTCTGGTTGACCCGATCCGAGTGCATGAGCCTGAGAAGCTCGTCAATGAGGGTCTCGTCCCCCTCGCGTTTTACAAAAAGTCCCAGCCTGTGCCGGTAATACATCAGTCGGTAACTTTCGTGTCGGTCGAAAAAACCATCCAGTATCTTTTCAGTGGTCTGCTTTGCGTCCTGCCGCTCTTTTTCAATCAGGGGCCTGAGTGAGTTGGCCAAACGGCACAGATTCCAGTGTGCGGCAATGGGCTGTGAGGAAAAGGCGTAGCGTCCCATTGCATCCATGGGGTGTGAAATCCGGTCGAAATCGTATTCAGCAATGAACTGGGAGTGGGCCACAACTGAGGCGCTCCCGTCGATTGGCGTCAGCTGTGTATCAAGCCTGCCATGGACGAATCCCAGGCTTTCCCACTGGGCCGCGGTGACTGCCAGCCGATCACAGACGTGGTGAAGAAGGTCAGTGTAGGGTGTCTGGCCTGCCATGAGCTCCGGGCTGACCCGCGCGATGGCATAGTCAGCAAGGCGTTCAAGTTCGTTCGCCCCGGCGTAGCGGTACGCATATTCAAACGCACCGATAGTGAGGGGTGACTCACCCACCTTGATTACTGACGCTCTTGGCCCATCGGCACGCTCGTCTTCTTCCTCACAGGCAATAGCAAGAATACGTGGCGTCTTGATGCCCAGTGCATTGAGCGCTTCACCCATCAGAAACTGGTGAAGTGCGGTTCGCAGCGAAAGCGCCCCCTTCTCTGGGCCAGCGCTGTTTTCATGCTGCGCAAGGGCGAGATCGTGACGTCTGAGACGGGGGTCAATGTGCTCACCAAGCATGACATCTGCCGTGGTCGTGGATGCGGGATCCTGACAGCCCCAGGGTCTCTCGGCTGTTCTGCCTTGGATGGGGTGAGCGCCAACCGGGATCACGCAGCCGCCGGCGATAGCCGCGATGGCGTCGTCAGGCGGACGGTCCAGTCCCAGGGACTGTGCCAGTGGTGTGTTGAACCAGAGTAGTCTGGGCGCGTCCAATGGCCGAACGTCAGCGCTGCCATGCATTGTTCGGGGCATTCGGGAGTAGCTGTTATCCCAGGTGAGACCTGACCAGAGGCAGCGGACGTCAGGCGAACCCAGATTATGGCCAGTGACAAAATCCATGAGTCATTCCCTTTAATGGTTTCGAAGCGACATTAAATTGAAGCTGTGCATTTGTCAATCTAGTTTCGTTTCGCTACTATGCCGGTATGAATCAGGACTCAAGCTCAATCATTGCCGATCGCATCATCCACCTGGCCTGGCAGACCAGCAGCCCCTGCGATGCCGCTGCAACCCAGCTGACTGGGGCGCAGTGGGCTGCCGTGCGCTTTCTGGCGAGGTCCAACGCCATTTCGCGGAAGCCATCGGTTTTTGCTGAGTTTCACGGCACGACCCGGGGAACGGCCTCACAGACATTAAAGTCACTGGAAACGGCAGGGTTGGCCAGGAGGGAAAAAGACAAAACAGATGGCAGAAGCGTGCGCTTCTCCCTGACCGACGTCGGCGAAGCAATTGCGCAGAATGACCCGGTTCTGAGGCTGTCCCGAGTAGTGAACAGCCTCTCGGATTCAGACCGGGAGAAACTGGGTGATCTGATTGAGCAGCTTTCAGTCGAATTGGCTCAGGTCAGTACCAATCGGTGCCTGGGATGCTGTTACCAGTGTCATCATTTCGAGCCCTCCGGAAAGAATGCGAGCCCCGGAGCCTGTCTCCTGAACAACCGTCCAGAGCCCGTTGATGATCCTTCGGCGCTTTGTGTCTACTTTGAGCCGGCTTGAGGTGGTTGGTTGATTACAACGCTTGAACAGTTCGCAAAGCATGCAGACCATTCGTTCACGGATCGGCTCAACTGCGACCCTGAGGCCGATCCTGAGGGTGAGGACTACGCGCCCCGCGAGGTCGTGCGGGGCCACTATGTTGCTGTCAGACCCACTCCCATCAGCAACCCCGAATACATTGCCCATAGTGGGCAGCTGTTTCATGACCTGGGTATTGCGGACAGCATGGCGCGATCGGAAGACTTCATGCGTCTGTTCTCGGGGGATACCTCCGTCGCTCCCTCTCCTATGCGCTGTGCGGGCTGGGCATGCGGATACGCCCTGTCCATATACGGAAACGAATTCACCAGCCAGTGCCCTTTCCAGACGGGTAATGGTTATGGGGACGGTCGTGCAATCTCGATTGTAGAGGTCCTGATCAACGGACGACGCTGGGAAATGCAGCTCAAAGGCGCGGGGCGAACGCCATACTGCAGAGGCGCCGATGGCCGGGCTGTTCTGCGCTCGAGTGTTCGGGAGTTCCTGGCCCAGGAGTACATGCATGCGTTGGGCGTACCGACGTCACGTTCTCTGACTCTATATGTCTCGAAAACGGAAAAGGTCAGGCGACCGTGGTATTCGCAGGGCTCGCGCTCAATGGACCCGGACAGACTGGTGGCGGAGCCGGTTGCTGTTGCCACACGCGTTGCGCCGTCATTCGTTCGGGTAGGCCAGTTGGAGCTCTTCGCGCGTCGTGCGCGCCGCAATGAGCATCCTTACGCGATGGAAGAGCTCGAAGAGCTGGTTGTGCATCTCATTGATCGGGAATACAGCGACGTCATCGATCAGGGTCTGTCCACCCCGGATAAAGTCCTGGTGCTTGCACGTGAGTTCCGCGACCGGCTTACCCGGCTGGTGGCGGACTGGATTCGCGTGGGTTACTGCCAGGGCAATTTCAATAGTGATAACTGTGCGGCCGGGGGATTCACTCTGGACTACGGTCCTTTCGGATTCTGCGAAGTGTTTGACCCCCGTCATCAGCCATGGACGGGGGGAGGTGACCATTTTTCACTCTTCAATCAGACAGCAGCGGCAGAACGCAACTTTCAGATGTTCTGCACAGCACTGAGACCGTTGCTCATCGGCTGTGAGAGCCACGAGGAGGATCTGGATGGGATCGAGCGTCACTTCCCGCACGTCATGCGGGAAAAGATGCAAAGGATGTGGGCTGATAAGCTCGGGCTCGAAGTGTTCGATGCGAAACTGGTCAATGAGCTGCATACCCTGATGGCGCAGACCCCGGTTGATTACACCATTTTCTTCAGGGAGCTTTCGAATCTACCGGAAGACCTCGGTTCCCTCGAGACAAGTTTTTACAGCTCCCCGAGCAGTCTGGAATCCCGTTCTGAAGGGCTGCATTGGCGCTGGTCACAATGGCTCCGGCGTTGGCGCCAGTCAGCAGGCATCGACACGGCTTCACTGGAGGCTCGCCAGACGCTTTCGAGCCAGATGAAGCGCGTCAATCCCAGATACAGTCTGCGTGAATGGTTCCTCATGCCGGCCTATCAGCAGGCGGCCGAAGGCGATTACGCGTTGCTTCGCGAGCTCCACGACGTGATGACCCAGCCTTATGCGGAGCAGTCGAAGGAAATCCAGGCCCGTTATGACAGGAAAAAACCGTTGGAATTGTTCAACGTGGGTGGTCTGTCGCATTACAGCTGCTCATCGTGAGTGGGCAGAGAGAACATCAACGATGGGGCCGGCGCAGGTAGCGACCTTCATGGGCCGGATCTGATTGGCGCACGGCTGCTGAAATTGGAAACTGGAGGATTGGATGAGTGTGATTCAGCAACAGGCCCCGACGCCGCTTTTTCTCAGCGAAAGCGCGATCAGTAAGGTTCAGCAACTGATGGCGGAGGAGGGCAACCACCATCTGAAACTCCGTGTGTTTGTGACCGGGGGCGGCTGTTCCGGGTTTCAGTACGGTTTTTCGTTCGATGAAGCACAGCACGATGATGACACACTGATTGAAAAAGACGGCATGGGGCTGCTGGTCGACCCCATGAGCTATCAGTACCTCGTGGGTGCCCTTATTGATTACAAAGAGGATCTGCAGGGCGCTCAGTTTTCGGTGCAGAATCCGAATGCCCGTTCCACCTGTGGCTGCGGAACATCCTTCACAGTGTGATTTGAACCTGCCGAAGGCGTCTCTGAGCTGTTGACCTACCCATAAAAACGCCCGCTCGGGAGCGGGCGTTTCAGGACTGACCGCGGAACGGATCGGGATCAGTAGCGGTAGGTTGCCTGCAGGCTGAAGATGTTGGCAGAGCTGTCGAACTCGCCGTTGAGGTTGGCACCAGTATCTTCATCCAGGTTATCGATCTTTGTATCACTGATGAAGATATGGGAATAGCTGGCGTCCAGTTCCAAGCCATTATGGAATTCATAGCCTGCGCCGACACTCACCCAGCGGCGGTGATTGTCCGGTACGCGGGGTGTGCGGCTTTCGCTGTCCTTGACCGCGGACTGGTCAAAGGTGAAGCCGGTGCGCAGTTGCAGCTGCTCGGTCTGATCCCAGGTCAGGCCCAAGGAGCCGCGCCAGCTGTCGCGGAAGTCCAGTGGCAGGTTCGAATCCCCAACATCTCCAAGCACATCCTCATCAAAATCGATGAAGATATCGTCAACGCGGTTCCAGCGGGTGTATGCGGCATCAAATAGGATTGCGAGGCGCTCCTCAAATCCAGGTTCGTGACGCAGACTCATGGTGTAGGAACTGGGCGTATCGAGCGAAGCCTGGCCGCCGGTTTCTTCTTCGGCTCCCGCGAATGGGCCCCCATCGTCGGGAGCTTGCGAGTTGACGTCGCCTTTTATGGTGTGTGCAATCTTGGAGCGCCAAGCCAAACCAAGCTGAGTTGTTTCCGTCAAGTCTGCCAGTAGTCCAATATTGACACCCACG
>LKMJ01004266.1_pt1 | contig 13423 bp, 20 predicted proteins | sample 643391 | NCBI WGS metagenome assembly LKMJ01 (sample SAMN04112250, study PRJNA286221) | soda lake metagenome | biome: soda lake; feature: Kulunda Steppe; material: water; isolation source: sample PL-Br10 brine of Picturesque Lake | place: Russia: Kulunda steppe | collected 2010-07
CGTGGTGCCACAGGTGCGTGGTGCGTGGTGCCACAGGTGCGTGGTGCGTGGTGCCACAGGTGCGTGGTGCCACAGGTGCGTTGTGCGTGGTGCCACAGGTGCGTGGTGCGTGGTGCCTAAGCCTATGGACAGAGCCACCCTTGGGTTGCATATGCACGGTCATCATGGCCATTTTGGTGGGCGCAGGACCACCTCAATCATTGCACCTAACTATTGGTGGGTAGGCAAAGGTACAGCCCACGTTGTGCAGCGCTGTGAGGAATGTGGCAGAGTAAACACAGCCTTAAACGGGCAGGCCATGGGGCTACAGCAGCTACCAATGGAAGGCCTGGTTTACGGATGGGGTGATGATTTGGTTGGTGAGAAGTAGGACAGAGCGTCAGGCAGCCCATTCCCACATGTATGGCATGCTGCGCCATTGGTTGGTCCCACGTTGCACATGCATCAGGATGGCACCAAGAGGGCCATGCAGCACACGCATGCCCATACCACACACACAGTGCGCACCCACTAGCCCACCGTACACAAATGCAACAACCCCCAAGCACATGCACCATTCGCCCAAGGCAGGCTCGTGTTCTCGCGAGCAGTGCCGTGCCTGCACGAACCCAATGCCAGGATGCAGGTTGCCCCCGGTCTGTTGCCCTTTCAGGCGTCTGTCCCCCATCAAAACAGCCCTCATCATCCCTCTGCTGCTCTGACTGTCAGTCCTCTTCTGACCCTCTGCCACCAGGTTGCCCCTCCGGCCTTGCTGCCGGTGCATTTTGCAATGGCAAACGCTCCGGCTGCCCACATCATCCTGCTCCCTCCCGTACACATGAATGAATGCAGGCGACGCTGCACGGCGTGTCTTTGCACCCAGATCTGACCCTCAAGGTCAAGCCATCCACTGTGTGCCACACTCATCCCCTCATGGTCGAGCCATCCACTGTGAGCCACACTCATCCCCTCATGGTCAAGCCCCACCTATGGCTTTATGCAGCTTGAGTCATGCTCAAAACAGCTTTTGCCTGATCCAGCCATCAAAGCATATGCAGGTAGTTTCCATGGGCCCCCCCCCGCAACTCACACCTCTTTACAAAAAACAAAGGCTACAGGTCATACGAGCACCGACCTGCTCCACAAAAGCTGGGCTGGGGTCAGCGCAGGCCTGTGTCAGCTCCTGCACCGTGAGGTCAGAAGCATGGGTGTGGCAGGGTAAGGTAGGACACGATGGGGGGGCGCACGATTGCACGGAGCAAGATCTGACAGGGAGCAAGGCGAGGTGAAGGTAGCACTTAGTTGCATAGAGGGCATGATATTGTTGCGGTCAGAAATTGGATGTGCATGTGGTGGGGTTAGGTGCGCAGCGAGGAGGGGCAAGGACACAAACGTTGCCAATCCCCCCACCTTGCATGCTGTGCCGCGAACTAGCGGAGTGCCTGTTGCTACCAGGAGCATGAAGGACCACATCCCCACCCCCCCTAAAAATCATGCCCCAGCTCTCACGGATCCTTGCCGTGCCCAGAGCACACCTGCAGCTTGTCCATGGCTTTTGCGCGCGACCTCTCGATTCCATCCAGAGCCTCTGTCAGGATGAGCTTGAGGCCTGGTAGGCTCCTGAAGCGGCTGGCCATACTGGACGCGTTCACCGTGGTCTGTGCATGTGAGCGCACAGCAGGGCAGGGTGGGTGGGCGCACTCATGGCAAGCTGTGCGTGAGGCGGGGAGGAGGTGGAGGTTGCTGGGCGCGTCCACGCTCATCTAGGCAGGACACGCTCCTGTGGAGACGTTCTCGGTGGACTCAGCGATGCAAGGCGTCAACCAGAGGCCTGGCTGTGGGACTGCCAGGGACTTGAGATTGGGGGTGCACAGGGGAGTGTCCAGCTACGCGCTGACCAAGGCTTCTTCTGGGACATGCTGGTGTAGGCAGGTACTGTGAGTGTGTGGCATTGACCAGCATGGACAAAGGATGCAAGGCAGCAACAGTGCCGCACACGCAAAAAAGGGCCGGCACTCCCTTTTCTGCAGGCTTTTGTGGAGCACGTTGCCAGCACAGAGTTCTTGGCAGTTTGCACAGCGGTGTGAGCATGTGTGCTGTTGGCACCGAGCGTTTTGCATAGCGTTGTGAGCACGTGTGCTGTTGGCACGGAGCGGTGAGCACAGCGTTGTGAGCACTTAAGCCTGGCAGGGTCCCGAGGGAGCAGCGTGGGAGCCTTGCATGCTGCAATCATCTGGCACTCCATTTGGTAGGCTGCAGTGCATTTCCCAGCTGCACGCTGCCATTCCCCCGCCAGGCTTGGCCCAGGACACACCTGCTGGCGGTAGGAGTCCTTCTCCAACAGCTTGTTCTTCACAAAGTCCTTCACCTCCCCCTGCTGCCCCGCACTGCCGAGCATGTCAATGGCATCCAGATACCTGCGCATAGGCTGGGTCAGTGTTCACTGTACACGCTTAAGGTCCGCTCACCAGCCTATGTGGATAAAAGCCTGCCGCACACAGGCGCGTGCATATGGAATGGTGCAGCTTTGTGAGAGCAAACTCAGGCCCGCCACAGAACTGTGTGCAAGCATGTTGATTGCATACAGGTGCTTTCAGCCAGGACCTGTTCTGGACGGCGCGGCTTTGGCCCTTGCATGGCAGTTCCTCCCTTGCCCTTGCGCGACAAAACCTAGCACAAGCATGCACACTGCAAGAGATCGTACACTTGTCGTGCACCCACACACGCTGCCCTGGCCCGCCAATGGAAGACGCCCATGCCCAACCATTTGTCTACATAGGGCTTGTGCTCATTGGTACACTGGCGAAATATGGCATGCAAGGCGCCAACTTATGCTCATTGGTACACAAGACATAATGGTACGCAAGGCGCCAACTGATGCTCAACTGATGCTCATCGGTACACAAGACATAATGGTACGCAAGGCGCCAACTGATGCTCAACTGATGCTCATCGGTACACAAGACGTAATGGTACACAGCAGGGGCCAACTGATGCTCAACTGATGCTCATTGGTACACAGAAGAGGCCAACAGATGCTTGGTCATGCTCCTAGGGCCATCCCACCCCTAAGGGGGGCCTGACTTGGGAGCGCAAGTAGATGAGGAGCCCAAACTGAGGGGCCCTAAAGTCAGGAGGCCAACATTAGGATCCAAATCCCCTGAAGACAAAGGGGCCTTCAGGCTAAGAGCCCAAAGCCCAGAAGGCAGACCTGCAGGGAAAGCGGCCCCAGCCAGGGACACAGCCTCTCAGGCTAGGGTGCCATTGCCTGCCTGCCTCTCACATACCATGACGCACTGCTACAATGCTGCTCCTCCCCCTCCTGCTTGCCCTGCCCCTCCTCCTCCTGCATGCCCTGCTCCTCTTCCTCTTGATCCTCTGCCCTGCCCCTCCTCCTTGCAGCGCGCCCGCCCTGGGCGGCACTACCGGGGGTCGCGCTCGCCAGCGTCTTGTCAAAGTCGTGCTGCTGGGCAACCAGGCGCAGCCACCGCTGCTGCAGGTACTTGGAGCGGATGGCCTGGGCCTCTGCCTGCATGCAAGCACACGCACGTACGTAGCCTGTGCGGCGTGGAGTAAGCCCGTGCTTAGATTGTGTTGTGGTTCAGGCCACCCCTGCAAACGCCTGAGCTGATTACAGCACCAACCCTGCATGCCCCTCTGACTCCCTGCCCTTAACCCACGCCCACACCCACACCCCTACACCCCTGCACCCTTGCCCTAGTCAAGGATCCCCACCCACAGGAAACGTATGCACCAGCGCCCCTACCTCCAGCGCTTCTTGCCTCCCCGCCAGCAAGGGCAGCAGCACGGCAGGCGGCCCACAGGCGCCCACGGCCTCTGCAGCTGGCTGCAGGCTGTGGCAGTTGCTCTGGGCCTGCACGGCCAGGAGGCTGCCGCCGGTGGCACTGCGGGCCTGCCCTGGAGTTTGCAGGGGCTGCGCAGGGCCAGGCTGCGTTGCTGGGCGCGCCGCCTGGCGCAGCAGTGCCGCCAGGTTGTGCAGGGTGTGCAGGCGCTGCAGTGGGTCGGTGTCGATGTCCTGCGCGCCTCATCAGGTTGGTAGCATGACCAACAGGAGTGGGTAGCCAGAGGCGGCGGCGACGCAGACAGGAGTGGGTGGCCAGAAGCAGGGGCGACACAGACAGACGTGGGTGGCCAGAGTCAGTGAAACCCCAAACAGGAGTGAGTGGCCAGAATCAGCGACACCCCAAAAAGGAGTGTGTGGCCTCAGTGACACCCCAAACAGGAGTGGGCAAAAGAATGCTTCAGTGCTCACGTGAGCGCTGCACGCAATACTGCGCGGCTCTTGGATAAGGGAGAGGACTGCACTTGGCTTACCTAATCAGGCCAATCCTCACACCTGGAATGCGTGACACACAGCCCTCATAGCCGTGTGCACCATCAGCCACGTCATCTGGCATGCATGCGCCTCACAGCCCGCACGTGTGCAAAGAAAATGCGGGGCGAGCGTGGGGTGCGCGCAACTCGTAGCCCCAGCTCGCTCGCGTCCAAGGCCCGCTGTTGCCTTGCCTGACACACCTTTTTGTTGGTGTCCATGGTCTCAATGGCCTCCATGTACAGCGCGGCCGCCGCGTCCTGCGGTGCATGCCATGAGGGCCACATGTCTCTCCATTCTGATTTCTGGTTTCTTGGCCATTGCCATGAGTCATTGTCATTCCAAGAACCTGCATTTCTTGGCCATGGTCATGTCATGAGCCCGAGTTGCTTGCAGCAGCCTCTCTCAGTGTGGCCCTCAAGCGCGCATGGCCCCAAGCCTGTTCAGAGGGCCACGCATTGCTCAAGCCTCGCGCCATGACCGCTTCAACCGACTCAAACACAGTGCCGTGCACTGCTCCAGAGGGCGTGCTTTCCAGGGGGCGGCCCGCCCTGGCACAGGGGGGCTAGGAGGCAGCGCGGGCATGCTGTTCCATGGACACGTTCGTGGGGCCCATGGGCATGAGCACATCAGTGTGTATGGGCATGAGCACGTCAGTGTGTATGGCCATGAGCACATCAGTGTGTATCCTGCGATGCGCGCAAAAGCGGGCTCGGAGGCCTCTCGTTGCATGGTCCCTAGTGCAGGCAAGGCGCTGCACCCCCCGGTGCCTCTGCGCCGGCGGAGCTGTGCCCTGCAACCGGGATTTTGAGCGCGTGTGGGCATGGCAAGAGCATGCGCACTGCACTGACCCACCTGCTGCTGCTGCTGCTGCTGCACCTCCTGATGGGTGGCCTCCACGCCCAACAACCGCAGCGCGGCTTGACCGTTCAGGGACGCAACCAGCGCGCCTGCCAAGCAAAGCAAGGCCGCAAGTCGTGCACGTCAGGGAGTGGCAAGGGGGGGCCTCCAGCACCATCACAGACAGCGTGTGGCCTCACAGACAGCATGTGGCATCACAGACAGCGTGTAGCCTAAAAGACAGTATGCGGCATCACAGACAGCGTGCGGCATCACAAACAGCGTGCGGCATTGCAAACGGTGTGAGGCATCACGGACAGCGTGTAGCCTAGTTGGGTGCCGGAACAGCAGTCGCCACAGCTTGGCTGAAAGCTTGCACACGCAGTGAAACACATAGCTGGCAGCCACGGGCCAGAGGGGCGGGCAAGCCAGCCGCCGCCGCCGCCGCCGCCGCGGGCACGGCCACGGCCAAAATGCACGCCGGCAGCGCAGCGCAAGCCTGAGCTGCACGAGCTGCACGTTGTGCATGCAGCAGGGCAAAGCCCAAGCAGCCACGCCGCGCTGATGGGCCCCCTCCTGGCATGACCCACACTAAGCTTGGCTTCCTTGGCCCCCAAGCCCCTGAAGCTGCAAGGTCTGTGACTCAGCTGCTTTGCGTGTGCACTCCAGCCGGAGCTGCACTCACACCCGGGCCTTGCTTTGCCTCTGCACTTGCAGAGCCTGTTGGAAAGCACTTGGCATGGCTGCTGCTTGGCACAAGCACACAGAATGTGGGCGAGCACAGCAGCAGTGGCTACACTCACGCTGGGCTTCCTCAGCCTCGACCTTTGCTTTTGCCACGAGCACCTGCACAGGCCACGGCACATCAGGAGCAGCAGCACCACTCGATGCTGTGGTGACGGTGGCGCGGTGCACGAAGACCGCGATGTTGCCTGGTGGTGCCACTGACGGACGGACACTGACTTGATGCCTTTTGGTACAGTACATAGGGCCGATTGCAGACGGTCGGTAGGTGTGCGCGAGCTCACACACACACACATAAACACACAACATGCAACCACACCTACACGCACACACACACACACGCACACATGCTCCAATGACCTGGGAGAGGCCTGGACGGACGCGCGCTGTGCGCGCTTGCGTTCTGATGTGGGATTCTGGATCCACATGGTGTGTTGAAGGATCGACCACACATCCCACAAGCAGCCTGGCATCAATGCATGGAAGTAGGGTTGTGGTTGCATGGCAAAAAGGTCACTTCGTCGTGCTGATGGGTTGGGGTTAGGGTTAGTTACCAGCAGGCCTCGCCACCCAACCCATCAACCGTCCCCAAGCAACCAACTTTCACGCATACTGACAGGGCATCAAGTCGGCGTCTGCCGGCGCTTGCTACTTGATGCCTGATGCACATGCATGAAAAGGGCGGGCGCAATAGCAGTACAAGAGCAGTCCCCAGTGAGAAGAGGACCACAAGAGCCAACTGATGTGCCTGGCTGTCAGCTTGCGACAGCGCAAGATTGCACCGGGAGGAGCCCTGGTGGTTGGAAGCACAGGCTTTTAGCTAAGGCTGCCTTTCAAACAGCCAGGCAGACTGCATGCAGCGTGCATGAGCACCGAGCGGAGTGGACTTGAAGGGAATGCACAACAAAATTCACAGCAAGAGCATTGCAAGCCACTGCCAACAGCAACCCTAGGGGCCCTTCTGGATCCTCCAGTCGAACTGACGGGCATATCACAAAACACTGTGTCATGCATCCAGGATGTACTACTGATTCAGCAAGCGCAAACATACCCAATCCCACATCCCATGAACTGGCCAATCCAGAGGGCACAAATGGACCTCACATCCCCAATTTAACCCACAATAATAACCCACGATAATAACCCACAATAAATTTACCACAGCCCACCTGGTGAATCTCCTCCATGGTCATGGGCGCCTTCTGGTGACTGATGGCTTTGATGCCGCCTGCGCCCACCTGCGGTCAAGGCGAGGGTGCCAAGAGGGAAAATTGTTTCATTTCACAAGAGATTGTATGCACGCATGCGCAAAAGCAAGCAGAGGGTGCAATCAAAGAAAACCAAATGAGAGCAGCGCAGCTTCCATGTGTGGACCAGCACAAAATTCTGTGTGCAACAGTGCACGCCAGTGCACGCCTGCCAGCCTGCAGCACATGTGTGCGACAACTTGGCGCTTGGTTAAAAAAGGAAGATGTTGTTGGCCAAAAGCGTGTACAACTGCTCATGGCAAGGCTGGCCCCTGTGCTCAGGGTGCATCTTCTGCAGGGCATGCAACCTGACCCTGTGCGGGGGGAAGGGGAGGGGGGAGGAAGGGAGGCGGCATATCCCCGTACATACACCACCAGGACCATGCAGCTGGCGTTGGCAGAAATCACAAGGGTGTGCATGGGTATTTGGTCAACGAGCAGCCTGGTTTCTCGGAATAGCGTGGCGCAAGAGCACAGAGCTGCAGGTAGGGAAGTGAACAAAGGCATCCCAGGGTACTAAACCTGCATGCCGCTTTGTTACTCGGCGGATCAGGGACAGGTACCTGTGGGTGGCTACACGCCTGGCGCAGGCGAAGGAGCGGCTTCATCAAGCGCTTGCTCTCCAGCTGGGTTAAGGGCCGGTCCAGCTCCGCTGCTTCCCCCTCTGCGCCACGCGCTGCCTGGGCGCGGGGTCCGGCTCTCTGGGGGTGTGAGGCGTGCAAGTATCACATATGATGTGTGCGCTGTGCTTGGTCCCAGATCGTGCGGAGCATTGTTGGATGTGAGAAGTACATGCTGCCTGGGCGCGGGGTCCGGCTCTCTGGAGGTGCCAGGCATGCACATGTGCGTTGTATTTGTAGGCAGCCTTATCAAACCACACCGGATCCAGACATTGTACAGATGCCTTGTTGGGATTACTCTGAGGCCTCTGTTGCGGGCACTGATACCTGAGTAAGTTGGTGAGTCGGATTCCCCATTCACATGTTTAGTCTGGGTAATGTGCTTACTGTCTCTTGCTACACAGGGCACTTAATTGGCACATAGTGCAAGCCGTGGGGCCAACTAAGCCTTGCTCCCTGGCATGTCCCCAACTGGGTGGGGCACATTCTCTGTTTTAAGTTGAGCGCACAGTTGTAGACTTGTGCCCTAGTGCACAGGACCTAAAAGCACCCAATTTAATTTGCTAGGTCAAAGGCACCTGCCTGGTCGCCCAGCTCGCCCACTGCAGTCCATGTGCACAGCCACACACAGCCTTGTACGCATAGAGCAGCGCTGGGCGTGCGCACCTTGGCTGGCGACTGCAAGGGCGTGGCTGGCGCCGCCGCCAGGCCCGCGGCTGACGCCTCTGCCAGCAGCGCGGGGGGCAGCACCTGGCGGGCCTTGCTTGCACACTCCTGGTGCTGCCGCACGTAAAAATGGCGCTCCACGGCCGACAGCGTGAGCGTGGTGGTATGCGCGTACTGCGAGAGACAGAACAGGGGGGGGGCGAGGTAGGCGTAGCATGCCAGCCCGCGATGGACTCGGCAGAGTTTGTGGGTATGCTCGTGCTGGCTACTTATTGGCATGAGCCCCTCAATGAAGGGCTGGAAGGGGGGGGACACCATTCATGGACAGTTTCGTACTCACAGCCGCCTTTGCCCTTGCTGACAAGGCCACTGCTGCGGGCTGGCATCTTGCAGCTGCGCCTCTGTTGTTGCTGACACAGCTGCTGCTGTACACCAGGATAGAAAAGCTGTGCCTCTGTCTTTGCTGACAAAGCCACTGCTGTGCAACGGCATGTTGCAGCTGCGCCTCTGTCCTTGCTGATAAGGCCAATGCTGCGGGCTGGCATGTTCTCTGCCTTTTCTGGAAAGGCCACTGCTGTGCATTGGCATCTTGCAGCTGTATATCTATCCTAGCCGAAAAGGCTGCTAAAAGCAATAACTCTTTTAATATCATTTTGGAAAAATCCTGTACTGTACATCAGAATACCGCAGCTGTGCCTCTGTCCTTGCTGCAAGAGCAACATTTGTACGGTTTCAACTGCAGCACATCAGCTCTGTGCTTTGCGGCTAAGTACCTAAGCAGAAGGGGCCCAAGCAGACAGAAGGGGCCCAATAATAGAAGGGGTCCAAGCAGATAGAAGGGCGCAGCAAGCAGGAGTGCATGCACGCTAGCTGTGCAATGCTAATCAATCATGCTGAGCATGAACAGGGCTTCCAAGCTGCACATCAACGCTTAGTGTGCCTCCCGCATGTGCACATGTACACAGATACACTAAATGCCGGCTCATCGCTGTAGGCGTAGCTGCAGAATAGTAGCAGAAGTAGCAGCAGAGGTGGGCAGCCTGTGCATGAGTGGCAGTCATCCCCCACGCAAGGCTGGGCGCAGCAGGATGAGTCTCAAGGACGACACGCTGTGGGCTTCCAACGAGAACAGCACAACAGGCCCCAAACGCACATCACACTCTTAGCCCCCTCCCTCTACACATGCCTGGGAGGGGATGTTCAACTCATGTGCCACGTCCTGTTTCGAGGAGCGCCACATGATGCCACCGCTGGAGGGGCGCAGCAACGCCAGTAGGGCTGCACGTGCCTCCGGACACCCGGCCTCAGCGGGCTGCTGCAGCGCCCTGTGCAGAGTGCAGGTGCGGGTGTGGGTGTGGGAGTGGGTGCGGGTGCAGGTGTGGGTGCGGGTGTGGGTGTGGGTGTAGGTGCGTGTGCGGGTGTGGGTGCAAGAGTAGGTGCGGGAGTGGGTGTGGGTGTAGGTGTGGGAGTGGGTGTGGGTGTAGGTGTGGGAGTGGGTGCGGGTATGAGTGTGGTTGAGTCAGAATACATTTGAGAGGAAGGTAGAAAGAGTGTGGGAATGTGTGTGCACAAGAACGTACGGGCAGAACCATGCCCTCGCGCGTGTTTTGAGGGGGTGCTCGCATGTGAGAGCAGCGCCCCACACTGCTGCAGAAGCAAGACCCAGACCTGCAGCCCAACACCAGACACAATGACCCAGATCTGACACAACCCAACACCTGACACAATGACCCAGATCTGACACTACCCAACACCTGACACAATGACCCAGACCTGACACAACCCAACACCTGACACAATGACCCAGACCTGACACGGTGACCCTGACCTGACACGATGCTGAGACCGAGATCCTAGGCCCTGGACCCTTCCTCCCTCACCACCCTGCACCTGTCCCAAACCCTACTGTGAAGTGGAGGGTGGGGCTCTGAGCCCCAGGCCCTGGACCCTTCCTTCCCCCTCCACCCCGCACCTGTTCCACCACGTGCGGTTGGCCCAGGGGCGCACGCCCAAGAAGGCCACCAGGCCATACAAGTCCTCCAAACCACGGCTGATGGGCGTCCCAGACACACACCAGCGGTGCACCGCATGCAGCTTGAGCGCCATCTCGGTGGCTTTGGCCGTGGATGTCTCCACCATCTGCACACAAACGCACAAGCACACACACATAAGTGTGTACACACGCACATGTGTGCACACTGACGCTAGCCCTCGCATGCATGTCAAGCTCCTTCCCTTGTGAGCACGCCCATCCATGCATGCGCGTGCACATGCACGCGCCTGTACGGCAACAGCTGTGGGTGCCTCAATCTCATCCGTGCATGCACTTACTTCATAACAGCTCATTGTACACTTCTTCATAACAGCTGATCATGCACTTGCTTCACAACAGCTCATCGTGCACTCGCTTCATCACACGCTAGCTGGCAGCGCCCCTCAGCTTCCAATGCACGGATCACCCTCACACGTGTTGTACCGTACAACTTGTTGTACCCTACAACTACGTATCACGAGTACGCATGCACACATACAGAGGCAACCACAAGCCCGCAAGCATACTCGCACGCACAGTCAAGCAAGGAAGCACAACACAACTGTCAAACCCTTAGGCATTTTGTGATGCAAATACGTAGCCATGCATGCACACGCCTGACCTGCGCCTCGTCCAAGACCACCCTCCACCACTTCAGCCTGGTCAAGGGCGTAGGAACGACCTCATACCTGCGGTTGGCACAGGGTTGAGGTGCATGGCAACAGAAACTATCAGTACTGGAGCACTGGAGCGCTGCAGCACTGCAGCTCTTGAGTGCCTGTGGCAAAGCCTACCTGCCGAGGCCCCCCCTCCACTTTCCTTGCAATTCAGCTAGGTGCGCACACGCATTCGCTGACAGAGCCTGGGTTGGCATGCGCTGACAGAGCTACTGGCTCTGTGAAGCCTGCGGTGCAGGGGTGGTCCCTGGTGTGCTATTACGCAATGCCTGCAGCATTCGCAGCACGCGCAGCAGGCGGCGCGCACAGCGCAAGTTAAATTTGTGGCGCACCTGCAACTGCAGCAGCCAAGCACGCACAGGGCATGCAAGGCATGCCGCGCACCTGGGCTGCATGTGATGGCAGCACACCAAGCATGCCCCTTTTTGAGCAACCCCACTGCAGGCCTACACAAAGAGCAGGCGTGCCACACCCCCACCCTGTCCCTGTGCAGCCCTGCCCTTCCACAGACTAAAAAGGGGCGTGCAAAGCAAGCTGCTGTACCCGAGTCCCACGCAAGGCAAGCAGTCGTACCCAAGTCCCAGCGCTGCCGACGCATACAAAACCAAGACGCTGGCGCGCCAGGCTTGTGTGCAAGCTGCCATGCACTCAGATGTGTAGCTACCTAGCTGCACCACACGCAAACCTAGCTACACCAAACGCGAACCTAGCTCCGCCACACGCAGACCTAGCCGCACCACACGCAAATCTAGCTGCACCACACACAAACCTAGCTGCTCACCGTTTGTGCCTCCTGAACCGCCGCTGCTCCACTTCGAGGTCTGGCTGCCGCGCCACGTCCTGTTTGAGCACATCTGCAAAGGCGCAGTACAGGGTGGTGCGTGTGGGGCGGCAGCTGGCAGGGGGAGGTGCGTGTGGGGCAGCGGGGTCGTGCGTGTGGGGCGGCAGCCTGCAGGGGGTGGTGCACATGGGGCGGCAGGCTGCAGGGGGTGGTGCGTGTGGAGCAGCAGCCTGCACGGGCCAATGCATGTGGGGCAGCAGCCTGCACGGGGTGGTGTGTGTGGGGCGGCAGCCTGCACGGTGTGGTGCATGTGTCTGGCCGGCCGCAGCCGGAGCAGGGTGTTGGACTGCACACTCACGTGGGTGTACACTTGATACCTTAGGCGTTGGGCTGCACTGCTTGCTTGTGTGGGGGCACGGCCTTGCGCAGTGTGGTGGGTGCCCACCTCCGACAGTGCCCTTCCACATATGCCCTCTCAGGGAGATGCACAGCGCCCTTCCACGTATGCCCTTTCAGGGAGATGCACAGCGCCCTTCCACGTATGCCCTCTCAGGGAGATGCACATTGCCCTTCCACATATGCCCTCACAGGGAGACGCACAGCGCCTGGCCTTGCAAAGCAAGCATGCACTCAGCGCAGAAGCTACAAGCACCTGTGCCCGCAGGTGAGCTTGCGCAGCATGTGGAGGCAAGGCACGCCGGCTGCAGGCCTGCGGCTCGGCAAGCCAGCTTTAGGGCTGTGCATCCGGCGCATCCTGCACTAGGGCACCACAACACGGGCACGCCCAGCAGGGGCACCTCAGCTCTGCTGGAGGCATGCGCCATTCCCAGGCACAGCAGTGCGCCATTTCCCAAGGTGTGCATCATTCCCAGGCACTGCAGTGCGCCATTTCCCAAGGTGTGCACCATTCCCAGGCACAGCAGTGCGCCATTTCCCAAGGTGTGCACCATTCCCAGGCACAGCAGCCCACCATACGCCAAGGTGTGCACCATTCCCAGGCACAGCAGCGCACCATACCCAGGCACAGCTGTGGCCGCAACCAGCCTTACCCCGCCTTCCCTAGGGATATCTCAAGGCCCTCCCCTACCTCCCAAGGGCTGAACCCCACTGCATATGCTCATCGTGCTCACTCCTCAGCCCAATCTAGCCTCAACCTCCCTCCACACCTAACCCAGCGACCCACCATAGGTGGTGAGCACAATGTCCGCCGCCGCGAGATCCGATGCCCTGACAAGATGGGGAGGGAGGGCTAGGGTGCCTGCAGGTAACCTCTTGGCCACAGCTGCAGGCGCCCCTGCGACCGCCGTCCGCCCACTCCCCCTCCTTCCCCCACCTCGCTCCGTCCCCGCCATTCCTCCCTCCTCCCCTCCTCCTCCAGGCGCAACCGCATACCCCCTTGCCCCATCCCCCTCCTTTACACCCCTTGGTCCAACCCCACTAGCCGGCTCCTGTGCATTCTCCCCCTCTGCCCTGCCACCCGTTTCCGCCTTTTCCTCCTCCTCCC
>LKMJ01004267.1_pt1 | contig 13423 bp, 22 predicted proteins | sample 643391 | NCBI WGS metagenome assembly LKMJ01 (sample SAMN04112250, study PRJNA286221) | soda lake metagenome | biome: soda lake; feature: Kulunda Steppe; material: water; isolation source: sample PL-Br10 brine of Picturesque Lake | place: Russia: Kulunda steppe | collected 2010-07
GCCCCCCCCCCCCTCCCCCAAACCCATGGACCAGACGTTTGGAGCTGCTTGCCTCAGCCATGCCGCAACAGGCAGGTGACTACTCACCCCATGCTACCCATCCTGCCCATGGGGGGTGGCGGCTGCCTGGCCATGCCTGACTTCATCTCCGTCTCAAATGCCACAAAGTCACGGGGCTGGTCCAACAGGATCTCCGCAGCCTCTGACAAGACTTCGGGGCTCAAGAGTGCTGCGAGCACACAAAGGCGGCAGCAGGCAGACATTTGAGCACAGCTTCCGCTGCACCACGCTGCTCCTAGGACTTGCCGTGCGCAGCTGCTTGAGGGGCATCAAGTTCAGCGCAGTGTCTGTCAAAGCGGCTGCAGGGGGGATGGCTTGAGAGCTGGCCAGGTCAAGAGGGGTGTGCGGGTCTTTCCAAGGAGCCGCCTGCACAGCCCCGAAGATGCGTATCTGAGTCCAACTAGACATGAAGCGCGGATGGATAGGTGCGCCCTGTACATGCCCCTGCTCTTGCAGACCCCAAGCCTTGCGCACGCCCTGGCGCCCCTCCCACAGCCAGCAAGTTAAGTGGTGCGCGCTAGCACAGCCAGCACAGGAGCAGGACCCAGGGCCGCTGCCAGGGTAGGAGGGACTTCATGCTCACCTGGCCGCTCAGTGCACTGCGGCGCCAGCCTGCACATGTAATCCTTGGTGTAGCGCTTGCGCTTGTCCTCATGTTGCTGGCCGCCATCCGCAGCCACCGCAAGCACGCCCCGGGCTGCCTTGCTGGTCTCCGCTTCATCCTCCCAGTTCTCTGTCACCACCTCCTCCTTGGGCTCTGCCTTTTCAGTGGGCGGAGGGGGAGGGGCAGCCCGAGGGGGGGGTGGGGGGGGAGGCGCGGGGCGTGGGGGAGGGGGCGCCGCGAACGGGTCAGAGCGCTGCGCCAGGGACTCATCCTTGGCGTCACCGCGCTTTCCAATGGCAGTGATGGACTTCTTGGAGCGCTCGGCTTCGGCCTTGGTGGAGGAGGGGTTGCTGCTGGACAGGTGCTCTGCACCAGACTCCTTGGCCTCCGTCGCCCTCTTCTCCTCTGCCGCCTTCTGCTCCTCCATCGCTTTCTTCTCCTCTGCCACCTTTTTCTCCTCGGCTGCCTTCCTCTCCTCGGCTGCCTTCCTCTCTTCGGCTGCCTTCCTCTCTTCGGCTGCCTTCCTGTCCTCAGCTGCCTTCCTGTCCTCCGCCGCCTTGGCCTCCGCTGCTCTCCTCTCCTCAACGGCCTTCTTCTCCTCCGCCGCCTTGGCCTCCGCTGCTCTCCTCTCCTCAACGGCCTTCTTCTCCTCCACCACCTTAGCCTCTGCTGCCTTTTTCTCCTCAGCCGCTTTGGCCTCCGCTGCCTGCTTCTCCTCGGCTGCTTTCTTCTCCGCTTCTGCCTTAGCCTCAGCTGCCTTCTTCTCCTCAGCTGCCTTAGCCTCTGCTGCACTCTTCTCCTCAGCTGCCTTCGTGTCAGCTGCTTGCTTCTCCTCAGCTGCCTTCTTGTCTGCGGCTGCCTTCTTCTCATCCGCTACCTTGGCATTAGCTGCTTGCTTCTGACTTGCTGCCTTTGCATCGGCTGCCTTAGCGCCATTGGCCTTCTCCTCACCAGCTGGCTTGGTCTCCTCAGATTCCTTTGTCTCTGGCTTGGGGGAAGCTGCTACTGCCTCTGGCTTTGGAGCCTTTGGTGGAGGAGGCTTGATTTCGCGGGCGCAAGATTTTTGCTGTTGCAGAGCTGCGGCACACGGCAGGCAAGACAGGGAGGCAGCGTCACGTAAGTGTCTTTTGCGCCGTGCTCAAGTGCACCCACACCTCAGGAGGCTGGTGTGGTGAGTTCTGAGCTCTGCACTGAAAGCAGGCAAGCCGCCTACACCACCCTTGGATCACACAAGTTTGCGCTGCACAATACCCAGTCAGAGCCCTCAGATCTTCACCCAAAGCAGGCACAGCCTGATGCCATGCGCGAGCTGTGCCTGCTGTCCAGCTGTGCTGCGCAGCGCACAACTCCTTCCCGGCTCCTGCCGGCGGTGACTTACGGCCATATCAAGATAAGGCATCATCGCAGCGCCCTACAAAGCAGCGGGCTCCTGGTGCTGCGAGGGCTGGATTCCTGAATCACTGGCACCGTACAGTGGGGCTACGCAAGATCCTGACACACACCCTCTCCCAGAGGGCCCCTCCCACGCACAGGATCGCCCATGCTCTCCTCACACAGCTCACTCAGGCACCCACTTTTAGAGGCGATGAAGGGGGTGCTAGCCACTTGTGCGTACGCAGGCGCAGTGGGGCGCATGGGCACTGCCGGCGGCACAGGCGCAGCAGCTGGGGCGGATTTCTCTGATGGCGGCAGCACCACCTCGCCCTGCGGGCTCTTGATCTCCAGCACCCGCCTGGCGGGGGCCTGGGGCTGCATGGGCGCGGCAGGCTGCGCCTGGGCGCCGCCGGCCAGGTGCTTGTCAGCAGCATAGCCCGGCACAGGCTTGCTGACAGGTGGCTGCGCGGCGGAGCTGGCCATGTGGGAGGGCGGGACGTGGGAGCCTGCGCCAGCAGCCTCCGCGGCAACCGCGCCACCGCCGCGCTTACCCTGCTGCCGCCCGCTGGAATAGGCAGCCTGGCCCTGGGGCCGCACGTTTGCGGGCATGTTCATGGCGCGGGCCGGCGCATTGGGCATGGCGGGGGGCATGGTGCCGGGCATGGCGCCGGGCATGGAGACGGGCGGGGGAGGGGGGGGGCCTGTGGGCGCTGCCATGGGCACGGGTGGGGCGGTAATGGGCAGGGCTGCAGACCCGGCGGCCATGTAGCTTGCCGCAGGCGGGCTCTGAGAGAACATCTGGGGCTGCATGGTGCCAAAGTGAGCCTGCATGGTGGGGGGAGAGCCGTAGGCGGGGCCTGGGTAGGGCATGCCACCAGAGTAGGGTGGCATCTGGCCGGGCATGCTTGGCGCTGGTATATTAATGGGGTAGCCTGGAATGGCGGCGGGGAAGGAGGTGGGGGGGCCTTGCGGGAACCCCACAGGCGTGCCGTTGACTAGAGCACCCTGAGCTGCAAATGGGGGGCCAGGGACGTGGCGGGGAGCATGTTGGTAAACGGCCCCACGCACGCCTCCTTGCTGCTGTGGCGGCGGCTGGGGGTGCTGCTGGTGGGGATTGGAATGCACATTTGGCTGTGGTTGCTGTGGCTGCTGCTGATGGGGGTGGCCTGTTAGCAAACGGCCCTGCTGCTGCTGCTGCTGCTGCTGCTGCTGCTGCTGCTCATAACTCGCCGGGGGCGGGGCTGTTGGGACAGCGTGAGGGCGCGTCGCAACAGGAGCAGGTGGCGCAGGAGGGGCAGCTGGGGCTGTGGTGGGCACCTGAGCGTTGCTTTTGCCTGCACCTGCTGCCGCAGTTGCTGCTGACGCGTGGTGCTGGCCACCGCCCTTGCCTAGCCGGCTGCCGCCTTGGTGCTTATTGTAGGTCTTCTCCGGGATGAAAGGCGCGGGTGGAACGCCTGTGCCATCCTCACCCGTGCCAGGAGGAGCTGAGGATGTGCGCTGGAAGTTGCGTGGACCGCTGGCGGAGTTCTGGTTGTCGAGAGGGTCAGCAGGTGTTGCAGTCGCGTCAGAGCATGCACCCTATTTAAAGGAAGCCTGTGCTGTGTTGACCAGTAGATTTTGTGACCGCCCATTTTGTCGCCGGGACAGCTACGTCTCTTGTTGAGCAACTGGGCATGCACTTCCTTGACTCAGCACGTGTGATGGAGGTGCATGCAACAGCACGCACGACATACACCAAGCGTGCATTTTAACTTCCCTCTTTTAGACGTGCCAGCTTGACCATGCGCATGCATGCATGTCAAGTATCACAGGACCAAGTGGGAGGCTAGACAGAAGTAGCAACCCACCCTTCTGCCTCGGATCACGGCAATGAGCAGCAGACACTGCACGAAATTCACTAGCAAGCAGATGGCGTCCACGCGACGCTTAGCTGCAGCAGTCGCATCAGACGCAAATCTGGAGAGGCGGAGAACTTCGCTCACCGCAACTTCCTGGACCGTCTTGTTGCCGCTGGACGGCTGCTGCTGCTCCTTGGGAGCACTGTTGGCCGCTCCTCCTTGTGGGAATGACCCAAACTGAATAGCGTCTCCCGCTCCTGACGCAGGACCAGGCTTGACGGCTCCTCCCCCAGTGGAGTCTGCAGGCATGCACACATAACACAGATGCATGTTGAAAGCCTGGAGGAAACCCACCTGATGTGAGCTCCTCACCGTACTAGGCAAAAGTAAAGCCTGCTTTCCCAAACTCTCAGTCACACATGTATGCATAAAATACACCCAGGCGTGCAGGCTCACGCGCACCTGCTGCCTTTCCCACCGTTGTCCCAGCCTGCTCCTTCTGGACCGGAGCGGGCGGTTGGCTCTTTAGTTTCTCAGCGAAAGAAGGTCCTCCGCTCCAGCCTGCGCAGGGCCAGACAGCAGTAATAAGCTCGCTTGAGCGCCTGCCTGTACATGCCCTCTGCAGCCCAGCTGGACCGCATGATCATGTTTTCAACCAGGCAGCAGGCGTGCTAACGTGCACATACCTGTAGACTTGGGCTGGGCTGGCTTGGCTGCAGCTGCTACTGCTGCTGGCGTGGTGGTGGCTGGTTGCTGTGCAGGGGCAGCAGTGCTCCCATTTTCTTGCGGCCTGCTTGCGACGAGACACAGCGACACATGCGCGGGGGCGCATTAATACTCACGCACGGATCATAGCGACATCACAAAGCAGGAAGGGCTGTGCGCCCGCTGGATACAAGTAGCGACAGCCTCCGAGAGGAGCGTTGCCAGCCCAAGGGGCTGACCAGCGAGCGGTGCGCAGAGGCGTAACAAACGGCGTTCACCAGCCCCGTCTGACCTCCTCTGTTGCTGCTGGTTCGGCGCATTACGGCTGCCTCCTCTGCCACTCCGGCCTCCCTGGCTGCTGCTCATCAGCGATTAAGCACAAGGAGGGCTTTGCCCACCTAACGGGTGGGGCAAGCCTGGCTGCAAGGGTGCGTGCGCGATCCAAATAGACGTTTTGGGCGTTAAGTGGTTAAAAATAAATGGCACCAGATGTCGGGAAGCCGCCAAAATCTTGGTTGATCTGCCAACACAAAATGCTAAGGCGCGTAGAAATTCATGCCTTATGGCGAATTAAATGCCTAAAGACACAAGTCATTTATGATGCTGGACTGTCCGAGGCGCTGATCCTGAGCCCCGCTGCAAGCCCTTGGCAAAGCTGCTGGTTAGCATGCCCTGCTGCTCCCTCATCCTCTTCCCCAGGGCTGCCGCTGCTCCTGTCCTCACTCTCTGTGTCACTTTCTGTTGGCGGCAGTTCACGATTCATCCGCCTGCGTTTGGGTGTTCATTGCACACAAACAAATGAGCGGGCTCCGCCATTTGTTGGTCTGCACCGTGAGCCCTGCTGCTTGCAAAACAAGAACCATGAGACCTGCCTGGTCCGCTGTCTTTCCCATCTTACCCACCGGCGATAGTCTTCTTCATCAATTTCCTGCCCTTCATCATCACTCCCATGGTCTTCGTCCTCGCTGCCATCCGCCCCTGGGATGGTGGGTGGCCGCAGGAGCGCGCCAGGGGTGCAGCCGCGTTGCAACCATTCGTTCTGGGCATCAATGACTTCTGTGGCAGTGTTGCAGCGGCTGTAGCAGTCAAGCAGCTCCGCATTTGTTGACAGGAAGCTGTGGCCCCTATGTCACAGTCAAGCAGATCAGGCACACCAGAGCTTTGGAGGCAAAACTGGTAGCCACGCAAAAACAAGTTTGAATCCACAGGACCCCAGCTTGACGGGAAGATGGGATGAATTGCGCTTGGGATCCCTCCTGCCTGAAGCATGCGCGCGGTAAGCCGTGGGGGGCGACTTGCCAAGGAGTAGAAAGAGTTGATAAAAAGGAATACAGCTGCAACAGTTTTACTTGTTGATGCAATGTGCATGCCATGCTAAAGAAACGGGGTCCAATGGCATGGCCTGTCATCCAAGATCGATTAGGGAGAGGATTGGGGAGAGGGGGACCAACAGAGGCCAATGCTCACCATTTAAAACGTGACAGCACGGCAACAGACTCCTGTTTCAGCCCACATATGAAGAGTGCAGCTGCAAAGGCCTCTGCACAGGACAACTTGCAGGCCTTGCCGTAATTCACTGGGTTGGCTGCAACAAGGAACGGCAGCAATCGTGGGGCTGTTCCCTTTATCCGCCCTGCGAAGTCATTTGCAAGGGGTTGCCACAGTGAGCAACAGGGGAAGTGACATACGTTCTGATCATGGTCCAAGCTGGCATCGTCTCAGTTAATGTCAAGAGAGCAGGGGGGGCATGCATAGCCACACATCCCAGGAAAACAGCTGAATGGTAGCTGCAAGTCCAAGGCAGACGGCTGCTAGTAATGGGGCCTTCCTCAAATCAGCATACTGATACGCCAAGGCTTGCCTGATTTGCAGAAATTTGCTGGCAAACCGTGCTTGCTCTCCTTGCACACTCACCAAATGGAACATCATCTAGTCTGTTCCACGAGCAGTCAACAACTGCAAGCCCCCGTGCACGCAGTAGCTCTTCATCCTGTCTAGAAATGCTGCAGGTGCCTGATGGACTCAGGATGACTCCAGGGAAGTGCACCCCCAGCCGCAACTCCCGCACCACGCCCTGCCGCACCAGGCGTGTCCCGGTGCAGCGCTTTTTGTCACACTGTCCCAGGTCCCACATAGCTAGAGGCAAGGAAATTCTGCCGCTGCAACTGGCCTCTCCCTCGTCATCGCTGCTGCTGCCTGCTGCCTGCGCCCCTCTGCCTGCAGCGTACTGCCCATGCGCCCATGCTTGGCCCAGGGAACGCCCTCTCTGCGGTCGTGGCAGGTATGAAGGATGAATGATCATGACAGACATTGTATACATTGCACCTATGAGGCAAATCCAGCAGCACACATCAAATAGCTGCTACAGCTAATTAGGTGTTTACCTGTTGCTGCTTGCTGTGTTTCTTGGGCATTTATTCGAAGGCTGATTTTACGAACCTTTATAAAATTGTAAACATGAGTTACAAGACAAAGCACATCACACACGGTTGCAGAGAAACGCAACGTTTGAACTAACAAACGGTTGGCGCTTCGAAAAATCCTGAGAAAATAATTGTTTCAATGTCTAGTGGAAAATGATAGGAAACAGTAGAGAGAAACCTCTATGGAGAAGGCTATTGGGATGGCTCGGGCAGCGTATCCTAGCGGGTTTTTGGACTCTGCTTGCGCTTTCTATTCTGTTTTATGGTAACGGAGAGACAGATATGGTCACCCTCGTGCTGTACAGTGACAAGCTGAACAGGCGAGTGGCCTGTGGCCTGGGGCACAGCTTGTTGCTGGAGTGCATCCTTTCTCATTAACAGGCAAGCACTTCTTGCAGGATTTTTATAACTATCGCACTCGCTAACTCTGCGATCAATGCTGTGCTCTGCCTCTACATGTACATTTGGTGAGTAGAAGGGTGTGGGCTCCATTCCACAGGCCCATGGGTGTTTGACAAGATGCTGGTCATGTGGAATTTTTGAATTTGGCGGGTTGGAAATGAGGGCTACGGCTGTTGGTGAGGAGGCTAAGAAAAGAGCTGGAGCTAAGAAAACTTTGCTGTGATTGCTGTCCGGTGTGCTAGGTCCGACTCGAGCGGTACTCCATCGACCCATGTGATATTTAAAGCATCTCCTTAAAGCAAGCCCGACTCATGCCTGTACACATTCCTCGCAGGCTGGATGCTATTAATAGGGTCGAGGATCCTTTAAACGCTTCACCCTGGTGTATACCGACGGGTGCTGTCACTATTGTAGTGGCAGAAATAAGGTGTGTTCGTCGCTCCGCTGCAAGGGTCAGGTGCAGGCCTTTAAAACAAAGTTGCTTGCTTTGTGGCGACTACATGGGCCATGCGCCTGGCATAGACCAGAATCTCTAGCCCCCTAACGGGTGCAACACCCTGCTGGCCATGCAGTTGCACTACTATGCGCATGGGGCCCTTATGTGCTCTTGCACGCTTATTTCAGAGTCTAGTTGGATGGGCTTTCGTTCAGCAAGTACAGCTGTAACCCTTGCCCAATACCTTGCCTTGCAGTTACACATTGGGACTTTGGCCCTTGTTTGGTTTCCTCTCCCCGATAATTGTGGTGAGTGATCCTGGAATTGATTGGGCTTATGCAGACATGGCCGCCTTCTTTTTTACTACTGCAGCTTGCAACACTTAACCTTAAGTGCTAGTGATCAGTTCCAGTTTACTTTCAGCTTCCTGTGCGCAGCCTTGTTACTTTTCGTGAGCATAGCCAGCTTCAGATTGAACCAGAAGTTGAGCTACACATGTGTGCCCATGTGGATCAGATATTTTTGACCACCTTGACAACCTCTTTTCTCCTGTGTGCACAGGTAGTAGTATCGTACGGCTTCATAATGTCATTCCACTTCATACCTAGTGTGGGGCTACTTGGCAAGCCTATAAAGAGAGGAGCGTTCAAGTATGCGACAAAGGAGGATTGAATACATACCAGCCAAAAAATTGCCGGTCGACCCTGGGAGAAATCCCAATTGAACATGGGCGATGACCAAAATAACACGAGGCGCACCTGTCTCGATGAGAGACTGCTGCATTCAGACTTGCGGCATGGCCTTACCATGCTTTTGAGCAATGATGGTGTGTGGACTGGCTGCAGACAGCGACAGTGTACACCAAGCAGACAACAGGTTGCCCGCGATGAGACTGCGGAGTCCCTGATACCCTTATCCTTCCCTACACTTTCTCTCTCTATTCAGCTAGCGGATAGGCAAGGTCAGCGCTGCATGCAGCTGCTGTCAGACATACTCACACTGGACTGGGAGGATGGACTGGACTGGGCGCTGCTACGCCTGTTGCCCCTCAAGGGCTAAAGGGGTCTATTCCCTGGCGTACATCTTACTAGGTTGCTAGGAGCAAACAAGGTATTACGTCAAGCTCGTCTTTGACGTGCTCAAACACAGCTATAGCTTAACTGACCACAGGATCAAATACTCCGCCAACTGACTCAACCAACCTCCGAGTCGCAATACAGCATAAATCTGGCACTGCACCAATCTGGCGTAACACACCTTTCTGGTTTCTGCACCATTCATTTTTTTAGGCTATTCTAATAACAATTGGATACTTAATTTTCCACCGTTCTATTCGCCTGAGCTGCTGTGCACCTCTCAGGCACTCGCGCATGCACCATTAAGAGAGGCCCCATCAGCACTTCTGCTGTTCCACCTCAAACTTGGACACGTAGGTTATAAAAGTAGTAAAGTAATACAGTAGTAAAGTAAGAACCAGAAGGGGTGCCTTGTATTGTTATTTTGGAGGGCTCCAATACTGTTTAAAAGAAGAGTTTAAACATGAAACGGAACTACAACCAGGTGAGGCGTGCTTTTGTGTGCCGGAATCTCCAGGCCACCCTCCTCCCTGTGCAGCGCCTGAAACCCATCCATTCTTTGTTGCTGCTGATCATACACAGATGGACGGTGGGTCCGGCGGGGACCGAGACCGGGGGGGCGGTCCCGTAGCCCTGCCCATCATCATCAAGCTGGTCTGCCCGCATGACCGCTCGGGTTCTGTCATAGGCAAGGTGAGGGTCACTCTGGGGTATGTAGTCTCTCCTTACTTGCTCCAAGGCAGACTGGTCTGCCTGGGACCCCCTGCATCATGGGGGTATGAGGGTGCCGTGCCGCTCCACACCCTCCCTCACTTCGGGTTTCACAGGGTGGCGACGTGATTAAAAGCATCCGCACCAGCACCGGCGCGCGTATCAAGATTGAGGACACTGTGCCGGGAATGAAGGAGCGGGCCATCACCGTGAGCGCCCTGGACAGGTGGGGAGTCTCGCCATTAACATACACATTCGAGCTTGCATGCATGGTGGATGCCACGTACGGGCTCTGGACCCTTGTGTTGCCCCTCGAGGAGTCTATGCTGCTTGCAAAAGAGCTGGGGTGTGAAGGTGCCTAGCCCCATGCGTGCCATGCATGCCCTGCCTGACCTCAGGCCTGATGAGCAGTGCTGCCCAACGGATGAGGCTCTCATGCGACTCATTTCTCGAGTCGTGGAGCTGGAGGGCCCAGATGGGGAGCCAACACCCCCTGACGAGGTACGCAGCTTGATTGGCATGCGACCTTATTTGCTGTTATGCACACCATCCGCAGTGTGTCATCGGCATGGCTAAGCCTTTTAATGTCACCCTTGTGGTGTATACTCACATTCAGCCATGGCTGCGTTGAGCCACGGCGGTGCATGTATTGTTCCAAGGACAGGAAAAAAGTGTTCCCCCTTTCATGACTATTATGACCCCCCCGGACCTGACCTGGCTTTGTCTTTGCCGCATGTTTAACTCATGTTCAGTGCAGTTGCAAGCTGAAACATCGAAGACCCAGCATGAATCAGCCTAGCTTTGCTTTTATGCCAGGATCAAAATTGGAAGACGCTGGTTGCCTTTACTCCCAGGCTGAGGTCAGGCTGATTGTGGACCGCGGATTCGTGGGTCAGATTGTCGGCAAGGGAGGCTCCCATGTGAGCCAGATCAGGTCCCAGACAGGCGCCAACATCAACACCATGCCTCCCACGATGCGCTCACCGCTTGTCGCAGATGCTGAGCAGCTGATCAAGGTGTGCACGCAGCTTCGCTTACGTCAGCATTGTTCATGAGGCCAGGCTGGCAAGCGTTGCTTGCATTCAAGCGAGGGGCTTTCATGCTAGAGCACATGCAAAGCTGCAAAAATGTAGTACCGTAATCAACGTGCAGCAGGGTGTCAAGGCTGCAGTGCCACCTTGCGAAGCCCTTCCTCCCTGTGCTTACCACCCAGCCTGACCTGCCTGCTCTTCCTGTCCCTGCTTTCTGGGCTTCCAGGTGACCGGCCCATACGAGGGCGTCAAGAGTGCTGTGCACCTCATTGTGGAGAAGGTCCGTATCGCCATTGCCAAGGGCCAGATGCCCCTTGCCCTCACCAACCCCCCTCCCCCTGCAGCGCATGGGCAAGCCGCGGCCCCTTCAGCCCATGCTCCCCCTCCCTACGCCTCAGCCCCTCCAGCTACTGGGGCTACCCCCCCTGCAGCGCAGATTGAGACAGTGTACCGCATCCTGATGCCTGACTACCGCGTGGGTGGTCTGATAGGCAAGGGTGGTGAGGTAGGTGGCAATGCAAGTGATGCGGCTGGTGCTTTGTAGCTTGGGATCAGTTCTCTGTATTCTTTCTAAATCTAGAGAGCTAGATTTCTCTAGCTTCAAGAGAAAAGCTTTTTTTCAAGCTTCAAAAAGGGGTTGAAAGCGCACTTTTTTGTGTGTGTAGTTGGAATTGTCTTGGAAACGGACTGTGTGTGTGTGTGCGCGTGTGTGTGTGTGTGCGTGCGGTGGGAGTTGTCTCGGAAATGGACCTCGTGTGTGCGGTGGGAGTTGTCTTGGAAGACCTCTTCGTGCGCTGCTGGCCAGCCAGCTCCAGTTGCTTGCATACTCCCACTCTGCCAGGCACGGAGAGTACCACGCAAGGCAAGGCCTTCATGCTCCACAGGATGCGCTTTGCCTTGCGCAGCCAGCTGCTGGGGCCTATGGCTAGCCATCATCTGCTAAGGCAGCATGCTGCTGTGTGCGCACGCAGTGCGTTTGCCCCTCCCTCTGTATGCCCTCAGTCTCCTGCCTGCCCCCTGCCCTGCAGCACCTGCGACGCATCCGCAATTCCACCCGGGCGGAGGTGCACGTAGACGCGAAGCTGGACGGGGTGCCCGAGCGCGTGGTGGTGTGCAAGTCGCAGGAGCCTGCAGACTCGCAGTGGTGTGGCGCGGCAGAGGCCCTCATGAAGTGCACGCAGCACATGCTGCACGACAAGGTGCGGCGGCCTGCTCCACGCAAAGGGTGCCCCAAGAAAGCTCTGGGAACCTGCGGTGATGATGTGGGGTGGGATACAGGCAGCATGAGGTGGGAAACAGGCAGCAAAGAGGATGGGCGAGTGTTGCATGAGCTCGCTCGTGTGCACAGCTTGTCAGAGGAAGGGCGCACGTGGTGGAGCTGCATGGTGAGCAGCCCATTGCTTGGCTGCTGCAGCCTGCTGTACACTTATGCCTGTGGGCAGCAGCTGCACGCATCTGCGCACGTGTGTGTCACTTCGTGCTTGCTTCTCCTAACTGCAAAAGAAAGGGAGTGCAACAACGAAGGTTGGGTGCCTTGGTGCTGGGCTGTGGCAATTAGGGTGAGAGGTTCAAAGGGATAGTGCTGCTGGGGGTGGGCAGCCGTCCGGCTCAGGAGCGAGCAGGGAACAGTCTGCTTGCGGCAAGGCACCAACTCAACTGGTGCCTGGCAACCAATTGCCTGGCCTAGTGTGGGATGTGCTGCTCGAGGCTGGCCTTGATTGGCACGCTGCATGGCTCGTTTGCTCCTGCTGTGCTGTGTATGCAGCCCGGCAGCCATGAGGGGAAAGACGGGGCGGATGCGGCCGCGCCCCCCGGCCCGAAGAATGTACGTCTGGTGGCTCAGGCCAGGCAGATGGGCTCCGTGATTGGCATGAAGGGGTCCACCATCAAGTGAGTGCGCGCCAGAGAGGGGAGGGGGTATGGTGCGCAGGTGTGTTCTCGCACACATGCCCATCCATCAATGCCATGAGCTTGTGCAGCAGGGGCTGCCTGCTGGCGCGGTGTGTGTGTTGCGCGTTGTAGCCCCCGTGCCATGTTGCCAAGACAGGGGCATGTTCCGTTGCCTGAATTGCTGGTCATGCTCCTGGTGCCAAGCAAAGGAGCACCATGCACCTGCCCCAGATGCTGCAGCAGAGCACAGATCAGACCCCAGCTGCAGGTCTGGCGCGCAACACACTCAGGCCCATGCAGCTTCTTGCCATGTGAGCTGGAGGCTCATGTTTTGTACTGTGAGCTTATCAGAACCAAACTGCAGAATATGCCACATGCAGACGCCGCCGTGCCGGCATTTTTTGTGGCTGAGAGCTGCACGATGCAGCGCCATAAGCCCACAGCAGCCCAGCCTCCCCACCAGCCCAGGTGCAGCATCTATGCTTGCTGGCAGCTGCAGACGTCCTCTGCCTTCCCTGCCCTGCCCCGCAGGCAATTGGCGCAAGACTTCCGCTGCAAGCTTAACGTGATCAAGGGGGACTTGGCACCAGGCCTGGGCACTGCGCATGACGAGGTTTTGCTGGTGAGGAGAGCGCTGTTTGTGCTGGATAAAATTCCCTGTTAGTTTGGTGACCCAAATCAAGATGAGCAGGGTCCCCTCTCCAAGGCATTGTTCCCGCATACAGACAGGCAGGAAGGGAGGAAGAAGAGGCAGACGGCACCAAACAAGGGTGCCCTGCCCACGCACGCACCCATGTGCCCCTGTCTGCTATGTCCACCATGGACGCCTGGCCCTTACCTCCTGCACCTGTCCTTTGCCCCTCCCCCCCCCCC
>LKMJ01004268.1_pt1 | contig 13421 bp, 20 predicted proteins | sample 643391 | NCBI WGS metagenome assembly LKMJ01 (sample SAMN04112250, study PRJNA286221) | soda lake metagenome | biome: soda lake; feature: Kulunda Steppe; material: water; isolation source: sample PL-Br10 brine of Picturesque Lake | place: Russia: Kulunda steppe | collected 2010-07
CCCCCAAATTGTGCTGGGGTACTTGTGGCAAATGGAGCATGGCTCACCATACTGGCCCCCTGATCAAAACACGAGCGGCTCGTGAGCTCTGGCTCACAAGGGTTCTCAAAAATGCAGCGCACCTGAATGTCCAATGCAAGGCGGTCTCGCGGGACACCTCCTCAATGGCAGAGGCTCTCTGAAGCAGGCTGGCTATGGTGTTGTGGTCCACAGGGTCAGACCTGGGCGCATCTCTGCAAAGTACCTGCACGCGCCCAGGGACCAATATACCTGTCCAACACAGATGTATCTGATAGACTAAAATGCTCTGTATAGCTCCACGAATGCACATTGCAGCGGCTGCTTGCTGAGCTGCATTATCGACCTCTGTTTGCTTGGCTGCTCGCATCTGATCAAACTCTTGTCATCCCATTTGCTTTCTCTGTATTGCAAACAGTAATGGTCATGTATGTTTCCGGAATGAAACCTTCGGGCATCTGCTTGATCAGGGTCTCACCAGGGAGCTTGCCAATGACCATACAAGCGAGGCAGCATATGCTTCTAAAGCTGCTTAGATCTTTGCCAATGCATTGTGCGAGCACACACCCATGGTCCCAGTAACACAGACACACACACATACACACGCGTACGCACACGAACCTGCTCCCAGTTTGCTGGGTCCTCCATCAGATCTGGACAGCAGCGGGCCATGTGCTTGAAGATGTTGCGTGGCGAGAGCAGAAGCTTACTACAAGAGGGGCAAGCATATTGGGGCTGTGAAGCCTTGCGCTGCCGGCTGGCTGCAATGCGTGCTGCAATTTCCTCGTCAGTCAAGCGCTGTTTCTTCTTCTTGGGGTTGCTACTGTCCACAGCACTGCTTTCAAGCTGTGGGAGAGGTGACGTGTCTGATGAAGCAAATGATTGCACAGCAAGCTTGACTGTCTCCAGTGCTCGCTGCTTGCCAGCCTGCTTGAGTGGCCCTAGAGGTTTGGGCTTGCACACTGATGGAAATATGTTCTGCCTTTGAATACCCAGGAATACATGAGTTCTGCTTACAGGCAAGGGAACCTGCTGGCTCCTGCGCCACACTGGCGGGGCTGGGGCAGAGGCCTCCCGCAGCAGCATCAGGTTATCAAACAAAAATTCTTTAAAACAATTAACTGGAATTTAGAGATCACCGATCATCTGACTTATTTCAGAGACCAGTCTCCAATTCTTTAACACTAGAAACATGGCTGCATTCACCTAGCTCAAGTACATTGTGAAGCCTGTCATGGGTGCATCTGCAGCCCCCTTGCCAAAGCAGGGCAGCCGGACAGCTGCTTTGGGGCAGGGATGTGGGGCAGGGTATACGTCCAGACTTAGTGCAACCACAACCTCAACCGCTGTTGCTGGTTGCAAGGGCCTTGGGTTACAAAACCGCCGCAGTCATCCCTGTAGTTCGCTGTGCGCACTCAAGCGCGTGGAGGCTTGTGGCAGCGTACATAGCAACAAGCAGGCAAGATCCAGGTTGGGATGGGCTAGGCCCTCTGCACTGACACTTAAAGCCTTCAGCTGCCCTGTTGGTGCCTTGCAAACGGACTACGGCACCAGGGGTCGTGTGCAGGTGAGTGGTATGCGCACTGGTGTATGTTCAATTGGTGCACATCACCTCCAGTGACGAATGACTCTGTTCCATCCGTTCAAAGGTGGCTCAGAGGTGCCTGACGTTTTGCCCTCACTTGAACTGCCATTTAAATTGCAGATTATGTCCAAGTTCGCATCCTAAGATGATGCACACACATGCATGCACGCACGCACACTCACACAGACACACACATGCACACATACGTACGCATACATACATACACGCATACTCACATGCACAAATGTGCATGCACGAAAATACAAATACATGTTCTGACCCAGGAGACAATTACTTGCATGCTTCTAGCGGTCATGTGCTCCTGTGCATGTGCGTCTGCACACACTTACACATTCTCGCACAGGTTTTTGCCAGCAAGACTGACGGTGTTGATGGTGGATCAGGATCTGAAAGGATTAGAGCGGTTAGGGGTGGCGAAAGTGGAGGCAGCAGCAGTGAACACATGGAGGGAGAAGGAGGCAAGGCTGGGCCTGAGGCCACGCTGCAGCTGCTGCAGCAGCGCTTGAACCAGATGCAGAGGGATGCAGAAGACGAGGAGGATGCGGAAGCCTTTGAGTTCTGGAACTCTGAGGAGGTGAGCCCTGCAGCAGTGAGGGTGCAGGGGAAGGGGAAGGAGGGGGTCGTCGAGCTGCTGGGACTCTATGTCTGGCGGTGTCAGGCAGTTTGGCGCTATGCTCTTGTACTTAAAACTGGTCAAGGTGGTCGAAGGTTGCCAGCCCATGTGATTATGCATGGCCTCAATGAAGAGTGTTCAATTTGACATGCGTCATCGAAGCTCTCTCTCTTCTCCCACGCACAACGGCTCAGACGCCTTCGATGCCCTGTTTCTGTTCCCTTCCACATATGTATACCCAGAGCCGAAGCATGCTCCTCCTGTGCACGTGCTTTCAGGATGTTGACTTTGACAACCTAGAAATAGATGAGAAGCTGCTCTTTGAGGAGCTAGGTCTTACACAAGAAGAGGTATGCAATTCAAGAACGGGAAAGAGCCCTCAGGGCCCATATGCTTTGCTGGCAGACAAAGCTTGCTTGCTGTTGTGTTGCCACTGCTTGTGCAGGGTGCTATCATGTGATGGACAATGTGTTCATGAGCAAGGCTGAGCTGGGTAGCGCCTGCAAGTCTGCACTTGCGCTGCGAGTTGCTCCCTAAGCTCTGCTGCCTTGTATTCTCTCCTGGCCGCCTTTTCCCTCTCATGCTTACCCTTTCATCATGCTGGCGTTGTGGCTCGTGCCAAATTGATTGGTGCTCCAAGCTTTGAAGTCCAAGGCCATGGGAAAGGGGAGGCAGGAACCGCCCCTGCTTGCTCTTCTCTGTTGCTGTCCAGGTTGAGCAGCAGCGCGAGCTGACCCGTGCAGGCTACACTGACCCAGAGGGCATTGAGTTTGATCATGATGAGGTAGGTGCTCTTCAGGCACTGCCACACCTTCACGCACTGGTGGTAGCTTGCTAGAGCGTTTCCTGGTGATGTCATGGGCAAGCCCACATTCACCCTCGCTATGTGCATGCTCTGGACATTCTGCAGGCAGCAATGGTGATTTATTTGTTGGCCTTGTAATTTGCCAGCAAGTGCGAGAGTATTCAGTAGCGTCATGAGTGCCATGCGCAGTGCTGTGTAACTTTCCAAACTCACTCTACAGCAATTAGCAAGCGCAGCAATGTGCCTAGCATACATTATCTAGCTATGCTGCATGCTTGGACTTACCTTGCCAGCACAGCCGTCTCCTTTGACTAGTAAATGGCAGTCCCTGCCTCATACTGGACTGGATGGTCAATGTGCTCAACCTCTCAGTGCCTGCCCTTACTCAGCCCCCTTCCCTCTGCACATCAACTTCCTGCTGTATGCAGGTGTCAGGGGCAGATCAGGAGCTGCCCCAAGAGCTCAGCCCCCTTCCCTCTGCACATCACCTTCCTGCTGTATGCAGGTGTCAGGGGCAGATCAGGAGCTGCCTCAAGAGCTCAAGCTCGCCCTGCTGGACAAGAGCGTGTATGGCCCTGAGGTGAGGGTGTGGTGAGCCAGGGCCAGCAACAGGCAGGGAATGCGAGCCACGCAAGGAGCAAGCATGCAAAGGGTTGGCCATCCTTGCGCAAACTTCGAGACTACAAAGGTTTGGAACAGCGTCTGTGTTGAAAGACCAGGCAAGAGGGAATGATGCATGTAACAGATGGCTTTTTGGCCCAGCTCTTCCGGAAGCATTATTGGCAAACGTTTTAGAGGGAATATTGCCCAAGCTTATGATGGTGCCATTCTTCCTGCGGCTTGGTCTTTTTGTTCTTCAAGGGTGTTGTGTGCATAGCATTTGACACACACTCAATTTGATTTCACGGATGCAGGCAGTGGTTTTGGCAGGGTTTCCTCCTGAAGAGCATGGGATGGTAAGCACAGTACGTGAGCTTAGTATGCAGTGTGCTTACTACCTTTTGCCTGAGAGGCTGGGTCTTCCAATTTAACTTGACAAAATATATTCACTCTCAGTAAGACACTGTTACATTAGCTTGCTTCATGCCTCTAGGGGGCCTCTGTTGAGGAAAGTTGAATCACTCGTGCTTTGCCTCTGTTTCTGGTTGCACACTTTGCACTGCCCTTTTCCGCAGTGGTTCCACTGCCATCCCGCTGCTCGCTAGAAACTCTTTACTCATGTGCACGCGGGTATGCATGCGGGTGACATGAGCTGTCCTTGGGCTGAGGCCGATATGGTGCATGTGTATGCATGCTTAAGAGAAAGAGAAAAAATGTGTGTGAATGTGTGTGTGTGTGAGAGAGAGAGAGAAAGAGAAAGAGGGGGGGGGGGCTGCTTGGTCTCGGTGCACGCCTTATGGCTTTTAACGTTTGTTGCAGAGTTCAAACAATGGACCCTTGATGCATGGGTTGTAAAGAAACAGTTTGGGCATGATGGTCAGTGGTATCAGTCTGGCTCCTGATGATCTGTCTTGATGTCATTTTTTATTTGCAGGTGCGTGCGGTCCTTGACGCAAGCGGCGGTGCAATTATCAAGGCTCTGCCTGTGGTGGGTGAATGCAGTCATTTGTTGTATGGGCTGAGGCAGCAGTAGAGGCTTGTCCTTGCGCTGAGCCCGCATCCATGTACCTTGGATGGCAATGAAAAACTGATGTGTGTCACAGAGCTGAGTGCATTCTTGTAAGGTGCTCTAAGCTTGCTGGCTTAAGGCAATAATGCCGCCAACCTCGAGCCCTAGCACCCATCAGCACTAGGAAGCCCCTTTGACCATTCTGGTGCCCAACCATGCCGACATGCTGCCTCCAGGAGGCAAACGCATTGACTTTGTCCTGGGCATGCAGTTCTGGCTCCATGATCCTCATTAGTGCTCCTTTACCCCACAGACCAGCTCGGAGCAGTTGCACGCCAGCATGGACGAGATCATTTGGGCAGAGGAGCAGGACTGGTCGCAGCCGCGGCAGCAGAACGTGGGGGCAGAGGGGAGTCTACTGGCAGGCGGGTGGGGCAGCAAGCGCACTGTCCTCTTCTCAGGCCTCAGGTGAGAGCAGAGGTCTCATTTCGCGTGGGTCATGTGGGTCAGGTTGGACCGGGTATTGCAGTAGATCAGGTTGGACCGAGTGTTCTATTGAATTAGGTTGAATCTAGTGCTGCGGCGGGCCAGGTTGGATCATGCTCCATGATGGGTTGAAGCCTCAGGTGGGGCAGCAGGCACCAAATCCTCCTTTGAGGCCTTTTGTAGAATCAGGCTTAATTTTGTTTAAGGCAGGTTCGGGGCTTGAAATAGGGCAACAGATTTACTGTCTAACTTCTTGGCTTATGAGTTACAGAATGATAGGCCGGTGCATTGGGTGCACCAAATTGTGCAGCATTCGCTGGTCGTAAGGATAGCATGCAAAGTCCTCACGGCTCCTTACCAACGCTTGCAGTGTGAGTGCCCTGAGTGCATGGCAAGTTGCAATCAGCAACAAACCAAGCCTGTGACCTCTTGGTTTGCTGCTCAGATTGCGTAGATGTCAAGGGCAGTGCGACTTTGCCTGGCCAAATTAGGGTGCACACCTAATTAACAGGCAGAGATGCTGTTTCATTTGCGACTTTATGGAAATGTCGCTTGTTTGAGGGGCCGCAGATCCTTTGCTTGTCAGCAGAGCCCACCATTTGGGCTTGCGGACTTGAAGACTCCTGCTTTTATGGCTGCCGCGCCTGTGTGTGGGCAGGAACTTGTTTGGCAGGAACTCTCTTGTTTGACGCGTGCAAACTTCCTGCATGCTGCCCCGTTTGCGCATTGGTGCTTCGCAGTGTGAAGGCCCAGGCAACCATCCTTGAGTTGCTGGACAACTGTGGCCTGCAGGGGGTGATTGGCTGCATGGCCCTTGAGCAGGTGAAGCTCAGGCATGATCTAGGAGTGATCGGCTGTGTGGCCCTTGCAAAGAGGCAGGGCACAGCCCAAATTTTAGAGCGATCAGCTGTATGGCTCTTGTATAAGTGCAGGGCGTGGCTCGGGCATGAATTCAAGAGTGCAGCTTGCATGTGAGTGGGTGGTGTGTTAAGCACGCAGGGCAAATTGGGTGGCTCTGTAGCTGGTAAGGGTCTGCATAGGGGTTGTGGTTGGGTGGCTTTTGTCTAGAGTGCTAGGCAAGTGGGGCTTGACATGTGTCCTTGCAGCAGGAAAAGAAGCGTGAGCCAAAATGAATGGAGGTATTGGCGTGGCGTGGCTGCCATGTTGCTGGCTTGGTGGTGCATAAGGAGTAAGGAGCGCTTTGATGTGCAGCTTGGAGCACTTTGGTGTGCAACCTGCCTATTCGCTTTGCATGCCAGGTTCTTTTTATGCTTCCCAAATCTAATGCAGGACGGGCCTCGCCGCTTGGGGGACGTGCTGGCAGCAGCAGTCAAGGTGTGCACTGCACAGCATTGTACTGCACAGCAGTCAAGGTGTACACAGCACTGCATAGCATTGTAGTTCACAGCAGTCAAGATGTACACAGCACTGCATAGCATTGTACTGCACAGCAGTCAAGGTGTACACAGAACTGCACAGTATTGTACTGCACAGACAAAAAGAGTACATAGTACTGCACAGCATTGTACTGCACAGTCAAGGTGTGCACTGCACAGCATTGAACTGCACAGTCAAAAAATATACACAGCACTGCATAGCATCAATGCACAGCATTGTACTGCACAGTCAAAAATGAGTACACAGCACTGCACAGCATTGTACTGCACAGTCAAAAGGTGTACACAGCACTGCACATCATCAAAATGCGCGGTCAAGATGTACTCAGCACTGCACAGTATTGCACTGCACGGTTAAAAAGTGTACATAGCACTGCACAGCATTGTACTGCACAGTCAAAAAGGTGTGCACTGCACAGCAATGAACTGCACAGTTTAAGGTGTACTCAGCACTGCATGTTGCCCAAGCTGTGAAGCCGTGGTGTGCTGAGAACCTGACTCCTTTTGCATGATTGGATGGATGGTTTTGTGAAGTGATGGTACGATATATGGTACGATTCAGAAGCTTAATGCCTCCATCACAAGCCTGAGCAAGTATCCGCTGCCTAATGCAGGTTTGGCGGTTTTTTAAAATCACCACTTTTCCAGCACTCTTTATTCTACTCTTCTGCTGTGATCAGATAGACATGAGAGCTGCTTTGTCAAGTCACCCAAGAGTTAGCGTGCAGCAGTTAGGCTGTCGTTATGGTGCTTAAATTGCGTCATGAGGCTGACCAGTGTTGTGCATGATGCTCATATTTGTACAGGACGAGCGTGAGCAGTACAAACGCCACCGTCAGCAACGGCTAAAACAACAGCAGCTGGAGGCGCAGCAGAGGCAACTGCGACTGAAGCAGCAGCAGCAGCAGCAGCAGAAGCAGCAGCAGAGCGCGCGAGCAAGTGGCTTCCAGGACTCACCTTTTGGCTCTGAGGTATGGTAAATAGACCATGTTTTGAAGAATCAGGGGATCAATGTGTGCTCCATTCTCACTACCTGTCTTCAACCAGGATGGGCTATGGTGAGTTTGGAGAATTCAAGGATTGTGGGCATGGGCGTGTGGATGGTGGATGAATAGGTTTGTGAATTCAGGCGACTGCTTGCGCGTTTATGTTCCCAACTTTTGTATTCCTTAACTTGTTTTGCTGCCCCTTCATGATAAGTCCATCATTCTACTCAACCACTTTCCAACATGCTTGCAGGCTTGCGCACAGGCATTCAAGCTACACCTTCTTGCACCTGCCTCTCTCCATAAGACCAACATAGCAAGTGAGGGACATGTGCGCAAATGTACAGACGCTTGCACGTATGCACAACCAATACGCATCCGAGGTATTCAGCCCCGCATGCACCCTGTGCTCTGTAGGCGGTGCGCGCTGGCTCACTCCCTTTACCTGAGGGCTGGTCCAGCAGGATTGTGAACGACTTGGACGAGCTGGGGTCGTTGGAAGACCTTCTTGGAAAGCAGGTGTGACATCCAGCTTAAGCAACAGAGCTTGCTTGCATAGTATAGTAGTGGTGACTTTGCATAACCTTCGCTAGCAATCCAGAAATTTTGCCAGCAATGTGATTTCTTTTGGCATTCTGTGCTGCAGGCATTGCATATTGAGGCCAATTTTTGAGGCACTCGAGTGTTTGTGCTTTATTTCTGGATGCCTTTCCTCAAACTGTGCTTTCATCACTTTGTCATTACCAGGCTTGTCCTGTTCTCTACACAACATGTTTGTAACAACAAATCCGATGACACATGTGTGCCAGTGCACACTAGTAATCAGCCTTTTGTATAAACCAGAAGGTTTGATGTGTTTAGAGTACATTATAGGTGCTTGCAACTAGGCATCCGCGCATCCAGAGACCCTTGCTTGTGCATATCCGCAGCCAGGATATAGGCGACCAATGCAATGCTGATTATTTTACTTTTGTGCTCATGTTATGTGCTCGGCGCCAATACATAAAAGTCTGTGCCTATTGTTCATTGAGCGCAACGTACAGCACCCTGCAAATGCACTAGGTTTATTTAGCATAACAGGGACAAGCACCAGAAGGCTCGCCAGAGGGCACATCCAAGAGTAATCAGTGCAGCATGCTGTGTGCACTTGCACTGCACCTCCCATGCATTCTCCATGACGGATGCACAGACAAGGAAATCATGCACTGCAGTGAAACCATGCATGCACAATGAAATCATGCATGCACAGCACCTCCACAATGAAGGCATGCATAGCGAAATGATGCGCGCACAACACCTCCATGAAGCAGGCACGCACAACTGCATCGTACACGCACAACATCATGATGCACACACGCAGGCCAGGGAGCGCATGGTGCAGGAGCTGCAGCATGACGAGGCGCAGCGAGCGGCTGCCGCTGCCACTGCTGCTCAGGCTGCTAGGCCTATAAAGGCGCACGGTAACAGCAGTGACAGTGGCAGTGGAACTGAGTCAGAACCAGATGACGTGCGCACTCGCATCATCGATGCTGTCATTGGGCCGGCGTTGAGTGCGCAGCAGCAGCTGGCAGGGGGGCCCAAGGATGCAGAGCTGGAGTCGGAAGAGAGGGCGCGCAAGCAGCAGCTGGAGCAGAGGGTGCGGGAGCTTGAGGCGAGGGAGGCGCGGCTGGCGCAGTCACGAGCAGAGCAGGAGGCGGCACAGGTGAGGGAGCTGGAGGAGGAGCAGCAGCGGCTGCGTGAGGAGCTTGGGCCGCTGATGCAGGCGCAGGTGCAAGGTGGCCAGCAACAGCAAGGAGCCGATAGCAACCTGCAGAGGGCAGCGGCTGGAGGCGCGGGAGGGCCTGCTGGGCTTGAGGGCAGGGACGTCCTGGGAGGCCTGCCCGAGTATGAGAACCTGCTGGACTCCCTCTTTGACAGCGCAGACGAGCCAGGCAGCCAGGCAGCGCCTGCGCCCATGGCCTCTCAGGCCCCGCAGCAGGAGGAGTGGGCGCAGCAGCAGGCGCCTCAGCAGCCGGATGCGGTGGGCACGCCTGCAGCGCCTGCGGCAGAGCTTGAGAACGCAGCTGGCAGGAGCTTCCTTGAGCATGCGGACATCTTTGGTGGCCTGCCTGATTTTGAAAACCCGCTGGATGAGCTGCTAAAGGGTGTTGCGGATGAGGCAGGGGGTGACGCTGGCACAGGCGCAGTGCAGCAGCAGCAGCAGCAGGAGCAAGAGCAGCGGCTGCGGCTTGAGAAGCAGGCAGAGCAGTTGTCGGAGCAGGGCCTGTCGATTCTGGAGCTTATCCAGCGGGGCGTGCAGCAGGACGCGCCAGCAGAGGAGCTGAAGCAGCTCATCAACGCAGCATATGCAGTAGAGGCGCAGCAGCCACAGGCGCAAGCTACCGCTCCTCCACCAGCCGGCCCACCACAGCCACTGCCACAGCAGCATCTGCAGCCACAGCAGCGGCAAGCAAGGCCAGAGGCTCCCTCTCAAGGGTCCAATGTGTCCGTTGCTCAAGGTAGTGGCAGCAGTACCAATGCAAGCTGCAGCAGCAACCTAGGCAGGGTGGGTCGAACAGGCAGGGGCAGCATCTTCAACAGAGGCCGCACTGGGAGCAGCAGTAGTGCAGCAGACGCTGTAGACACCGGGGCAAGCCCCTCATTAAATACCTCCAGCAGCGCCAGCACCAGTGCTAGCGCCAGCACCAGCAGCAGAGCCGGCGACCCTGGCAGAAGTAGCAGCGGCAGAAGCAGCGCCAGCACCAGCACTAGCACCAGCAGCGGAGCCGGTGACCCAGCCAACCCTGCATCCCGCTTGTCGCGGTCGTGGAACAAAGGTGAGGCATTGCTTCAACTCCTTTGGCCAGAACACGCAATCCCTCAGCTCTCTTGAAAATAAGGTTCAAGGTACAGTCCGTGTCCTGAATATTCTGCAAACTCACTTTCAAGCCTAGCTGCTCACTTGTGCTGGTGCTACTTATGTGTCACCATGGGCAGTCGGGCCTTTCCTAATGCTTAAGCCGCTGCTGCTTAGGTAGTATTGTGAGTAGCTGAGCCTGATATGCTGCCTGCTCTGTCGTCTTAGCTGTACTTGTGACCTGGAGCACTCATCCAAGTGCTACTACTGTCTTTGTGTCTGGAGCAGCCAAGCCTGTGGTGCTACACTATTTTGTTGTTTTACCCCTACTTTTGACCTGGAGTACTCACCCACTGCTGGCGCTGTGTTTGTGTCAGGAGTACTCACCCAACTGCTGGTGCTTTGTATGTGTTTGGAGCAGCCAAGCCTGCAGTGCCATATGGACCTCCCCCGCCGCCCCCGCCGCCTCCCCCTGAGCAGCAGGGCCTGCACAACCTTCGGCCTGAGGCTTTGCGCAAACTGGAAGGTGCGCTGCAGAAAAGAGGCCATTCAAAGTGTCTATCTTGGCACGCGAGCATTGAAAATATCCTTGATAATGTTGAACAATGGCGGGATACGCAGGGTTCTTAAAATGGTTGCACATGGGTAAGGTCATGTTCAGAGGAATTTGATTCCTGTTGCACTGCTACAGCAGTACTGTTGTGGGGGATTGCTAGACAGCTGCAGTGGATCTGTGTCTATTCCTGTGTGAGGCAATTATGTCCTCTCAGCTTGCTTAAACTATTCATGGCAGATTTGTGCCACTACGGTCCACGGATCGGTGTAAGAATGAAATGGGACGGTGCCATCCGTGAAACTGCATTTCTCAGATTTTTGGATTGTCGAGACGGTGGTATTTAGTCCAGTGTACGGTTTTATTCTAAACTTCCTGGCTCACAATAAGTTTGCTTTGCACCCTTGGGAACACCAGAGTCCCCCTCCTTCCACCTGCACGTTCTCCCCTATATGCACTTCCTCTACTTCCTCAGCCACCGGCCTGCTCTTCTCTACACCCTTTTTGCTGCTGCTCCTGGCCATCTGTGATTGCTCCTCCCGGCGGAGCGGAAGGTGTCCTTTGCAGCTTTTTTATTGGGGGATTTGAGCCCAGGAATGCATTGTGTGGCCGGGCAGGGTCAGACGGTGCAAGTCGACTGGTTGATTTGTCAATTGACCGCTTGATTTGCCACTGTCTCTCTACATAGAATGTGGATTTGTGATTTGGACCGTATCAAATCATCACTGTACCATCTGGACGGTCGAACTTTCATAAGACGGCGTGGCCCCAATTCATCGAGGGCAAGTGCCCTGCAGGCAACGCCACCAGATGGTGCATAATTTTATGGATGACTTCTCAGTTGTACCAACTCTGCATGAACAAAAAAGAAAGTGTGGTTAAGCCTCTAGGGCATCCTCTAGGGCAGCCAGCTGTTCCCCCTTACCCCTAGGCTGCTCTTGCAGCACACCTGCCCCTGAAGTCACATGCAGCACACCCTATCCTCCCCGCTCCTTCCTTTACAATCCGCTCCACGTTTCCCTGCACTTTCATTCCAATGGCTTGTGCAGGCAAGAACGTGCAGTTTGTGGACTTGAGCAAATTGCCCTCCAAGTACCGCCGCCAAATGGCGGACCGCTTAAGGGAGCAGAAGGAGCAGCAGCTGCTGCAGCAGCTGGCATTGCAGCAGGTCCAGCAGGCCCAGCAGGAGGAGGGGGCGGCTGGAGCGCAGAGGGAGGAGGACGAGGAGTTATTGGAGAATGATGACGAAGGGGAAGACAAGGAGGGGCTGGTGGACAAGGCTTTGGGTGGGGGCAGCAGCAGCAGCAGTACTGGCGGCATTGTGGGGAGTGTGAGTGGGACGCGGAGGGGCAGACTGGCAGGTATGCTGGAGCGGAGCCTACGGCGCAAGGTGCAGGTGATCCGCAGGCAGGAAGATGATGCAGGGCTGGAGGCAGACAAGGTGGAGGAGGTAGAGGCTTTGGACAGAAAAGCGCAGCAGGAGCTGCAGCAGAGGAGGGCAGCAGAAGCACAGAGAGCAAGTGATGCTGAAGAGCCTAAAAGCTCCGGGCAGCGTGTGTTGACTGGGCCTGAGGTGCGTTTGGCTTAGGCAATTTTTGAGGTGTGTATTCAGTATGTGTGTGAGTACGTGTGTGGAAGCAAGAGTAGCAGTGTGCCTTTTTAGTGTGTCATGATCCTATCAATGTGTGTGTTGTTTGACTAAATGAGTGGGTGATGCTGTTTTTGGTGCAGGGACAAGAAACAGCAAAACCGAGTCGAAATTCAATGCTAAGCAGCATCATGTGCTCAGCAATCCCTACTCTGCAGGACTGCCGCATAGCATGCTCCATGCAAATTAGCAGGTATTGGCATGGGATTTCACATGAGCCATTATTACATTTCATGCATGCAGGTCGCTGAGGTCGTGCAAGCGGCCAAGCAGCAAGGGCTTGATCCAATGCGGATGCTGGCGGAAGCCATGGCTATGGGTGAGTGAGGGCTTTACCCTCTGTGCGCAAATGCTTGCATGCTAAGTACTGCCACGGGACACCGTGCATCCCCAAGTAGACACATTTTTGAGCAAGTTTGCTCATCCCCACAAGCATGTATGTTAAAAACCTCCATTCCTTAAACTTAGCAAATTCTAAACAAAATTGAAAAATATCAGGTATCTATAATTTGCTACACTTGTGCTGCAAGGATGGTGACTGTTGCTTCCCCTCCTTCTCCTCTAGTCCTGCTTCACGCCAGCACTTCAGAAGGCCTGCATTCCAATCCCAAATAAGTTGAACGTTTAATAAAGGCCTTATGACTTTCCCTTAACTTAATGGCTATCTTGGTAAAAAGGTATCATCTGCATGCAGCACTCTAGAGTCCTATGCATCGCATTCAGTGCTGGGCGTTTAGGCCTGACGGTGTCAGGTGTAAATTACGTTACGTCAGCGTAATTACGGTTTTGACCGTAATTCCGGAATTTACTGGCGTAATTGACGTTATTTTTCACCCTGACGTCTGACGATCGGGATTCTCGTTA
>LKMJ01004269.1_pt1 | contig 13420 bp, 14 predicted proteins | sample 643391 | NCBI WGS metagenome assembly LKMJ01 (sample SAMN04112250, study PRJNA286221) | soda lake metagenome | biome: soda lake; feature: Kulunda Steppe; material: water; isolation source: sample PL-Br10 brine of Picturesque Lake | place: Russia: Kulunda steppe | collected 2010-07
CGCGCCACTCCATGCTCTCCGTACCGCCCGTTCTTGTAGGTACAATCGATCATCACCGGGAATTCGACGGTCCACTCGTGCTTGCCGTAGGACGTCGTGAGATCGTGAGTGATCTCACGACTCCAGCCTGTGCTGAGTTCGTTTTTGATCTTACGTCCCCACTTGATCACCGGAACGATGTACGCGAAATTGTGTGCTTGAAGCAACGTGAGACACTTGCGGTCGTAAAAGCCACTGTCGAGGTAGACCGTTTTGACGTCGAAGTCGAAGTTGTTAGGCAGTCCAAGGAACTCAGCGAGGACATCGCTGGCGGTGTCGCCGTCGGTGAGACGGCGCACCGCCAAGGTGTATCGTTTCGTTGTTCACGCGTGCGTAGAGTGTGGCGCAAGCGTGGAACGCAGCTGTTCCTGCTTTGGCTTCGCTGTAGTAGAGGCCGTCAGTCTCGTCTTCGTCACCGTAGTAAGGTCGCAGGTGGAGGTCAGCGACGACCTCCGCCTGCTGGGGAAGTGTTTTGAGGATATCCTGCTGGAGAAGCGTGTTCCCGGTTGATTCTGCGGTTTCGGGGTCGAATTTGGTGCGCAGGTGATAGAGAACATCGTTTCCAGAAGGTGCATCTACACTCTTCTCGCAGAGTGAAGAGATTGAGGTCCCGGCGGCGGTTGCGCCGCCGAGGACCTCGAAGATGTCCTCCGGATCGATTTCTGCGTTCTCACCGAGGTCTAGCGTGAAAGCTCCGGTGAGAACGTTGACGAGAAAATTAAGCAGCTGGTCTTCGTAGATTTCACTGTCCGCTTGCTCTGTTTGTTTAGACACAACTCAGCAAGTGCACTTCTCAACTAACGGCTCTGTGAAGTACTGAGTTTGGGGTCGGCGGGACGGTAAATATCAGTCGCAAGATCAACACCGTCCCGTGTCTTGATGATGACGTTTAGCTCTGTGTGCACGACATAATTTGAGTCTGCTACGATGAACATACTGAGAGCCAATATGCATATATGTTTTCATTCCTACTCTGAATCGACGAAAACACACTATTTGACCAATATTGGCCTCTTTCTCGGTGCTTAACGTAGGAAGTTCTAATATTATCTTGGGTTGAAGTTTGGAATTTGGCACTTTAGCCCTATTTCTAGCGCGTAGTTAGATGTTCACCGAGTATTGCTTCAGCTTCGTTAAGTTTATACCAGTATGAGTTTATCTTGATCATAACTGTGCGAGTATGTGGTACGCTCTCGTACAGCAGTTCAAATACTGGTTTAGACCTACAAAAATGACAAACGAAAATACTAATACAGACGCGCAAACCGACGGTGGAACTGTTTCCCGAGAAGAGGCTTCATTCGTCGAATACGGCATTGATGACAAACCCCCAATCGGTGAATCAGTTGTTCTTGGCATACAGCACTATTTGACGATGATTGGTGCGACAGTCGCTATTCCATTAATTCTTGCCGGAGCGATGGAAATGCCTGCCACTGAAACTGCTCGCCTCGTTGGGACATTCTTTGTTGTGTCTGGGATAGCAACACTAGCACAAACAACCATCGGTAACCGATATCCGATTGTCCAGGGCGGAACGTTTGCATTGCTTGCCCCAGCGCTTGCAGTTATTGGTGCACTCGGAGCACAAGGAGTCGGATGGGAAGTAACAATCCTCGAGTTACAGGGTGCCATCATTGCTTCCGCAATAGTACAGGTTTTCATCGGCTACCTTGGTTTGATGGGACGACTCAAACGCTTCCTATCTCCGGTTGTTATTGCCCCTGTAATCGTCTTAATCGGGCTCTCGTTGATTAGCGTCGCTGATGTAACCCGGCCGGATCAGAACTGGTGGCTGCTTGGACTAACGCTGTTTCTGATTATCCTTTTTTCGCAGTACTTGGATCAGTACAGTCGGTACGCAAAGCTGTTTCCAGTGTTGCTTGGGATTGCAATCGCGTGGATTGTGGCTGGAGTGCTAACAGCTGCTGGAGTCTACACAAGCGAATCTCATGCCGAACTTGGATACATCGATGTTGGCTTAGTTACTGAAGCACCTTTAATTCAACCAGTGATGCCCTTCCAGTGGGGAATCCCAGAATTCACCCTCGCTTTTGCGGTTGGTGTCTTCGCAGGGGTCATCGCGTCAATGGTTGAGAGCATTGGCGACTACTTTGCAGTAGCTCGAATTTCGGGTGTTGGTGCACCAAGTGAAAAACGAATCAATCATGGTATCGGAATGGAAGGAATCGGAAACATCTTTGCTGGAATTATGGGTACCGGTAATGGTTCAACTTCGTATGGTGAGAATATTGGTGCAATCGGAATCACCGGTGTGGCTTCTCGATACGTCGTACAAATTGGTGCCCTCGTAATGCTTATTGTTGGATTCTTTGGACCTTTCGGCGCACTCATTACAACCATTCCCGGACCTATTGTTGGTGCGTTATACATTGCGATGTTTGGACAAATCGCAGCTGTTGGCCTTTCGAATCTCAAGTATGTAGATCTCGATGCTTCTCGAAATGTATTCATAATTGGAATCGCGCTCTTCCTCGGGCTCGCGATTCCAGTTTACATGGAGAATGTCGGTGGAGCAGCCGAGTTTCAAGAGATTGCTGAGGGAGCTGCAGTAATCGGCCCGATTCTCGGACAGCAGATCGTCTCAGATACTATTTTCGTTATTGGTTCGACGACTATGGCTATCGGTGGTGCCGTTGCATTTGTGCTCGATAACACGATTCGAGGAACTCCAGAGGAAAGGGGAGTCACGCAGTGGGAAGAATTGGCAGAAGACGAATCGGAGTTTGTCACGTATCACGAACGACTACTTTCTGACAACGATTCCCTCCCGGTAGACAAAGCAGACTAATGTAAACCGGAATTCTTTCCACTACCGCGAAAAATAATTTGATAAAGAAACATTGAAAAATCCAGCCATCTTATATAGATAAAATGCCACGTAGAGATAATCTTGATTTGAAAACCGGTGAAAATCTTCACTATAGAGGCAACCTTCGACATGGCGATGAAGTTGCAGTAACCGAAGGCCGACTTTTGATACGAACTGACGGCGAGCTTATCAGTGTCCCATACACCAATGTTAGCGAGATCGATCATGACTCGTTCGACTGGTTTCTGGCCATTTTGAGTGTCTCACTTACCATTTTTGGAATATACTTTTTAAGCCAAAACCCACTAGTTGCTGGGTTTTTTACCCTTGCAGGAGTTTGGAGTCTCTACAGAACTTACCGACACCGTGATCTCATTCGTGTACATACTCACAGTCAAGCAAAACCAATCGATATCTACCCGGAAAACGTTGAGGCGGTTTATAATGAATTGGAATCCGCCATCAGGTTGGTGAGGACAACTCGGGATGAGTCATCGACTCACGAATGAAGTCCTGTCTCTTACCCATAACTCAACTCTGACGAGAAAAACCAACCAAATTCGATCCGAGAATAAATAATAAGTCGAAAGCAAGTGATTATTGGCACTTCCTTACGAGTCTCACAAGGTAGTCCAGTTTGTGACATCCTCCCCGTCCTAAACGGAGAGGGACTACGTCACTCAAGCAGTCGGGCTACGCCCGACGACGGGGCTTCCCACACGGTGGGAATGCCAGTTAATCGTCGTCGCCAGAGTCACAATCGGTACTTCCCGAACGCCACTTCGTGAGCTGTGCTGAGGCACGCTCCATTAGATCAAACGCTTCGTGGTTGCTCTGTGAAGAGCGAATAGAGTTCACAAATCAAGAGAGCCAAGCAGAGAGAACTCACGTAGACTTCAGAGACGAGTGCTGTAGCTCAGCAGACGCTTACCCGAGGCCGCATAAGCCAGCCCGCGGCCGGTGTGTACGCTTCTGGTACACCGACGCCGTTCATCTCAATCTCCCAACTCCGTTCTAATTCCTCCTCTAATGCGTGTCTAATCCAGTCAGAGAGGGTTTTGAACGTGAACTCTTCGGGCAGGTCGCGCCCGCCCCGACGTGGGCGGGCGACGACCGCCCATCGAAGCACGAGCCAGAGGTTCTCCAGCAAGAATCCGATCAAAACGAACGCAAAGCGGACGATTGGATCCTGAGTCGTCGTTACCACTCGTGCTTGGTGGAACACACGATAGCTGGTCTCAATCGCCGAGCGTTTTTGGTAGAGTCGTTCGACCTGCTTCGGCGTGAGATCAGCAGATCGCACGCCACATAGCCTCGAACGATCTCTCCGCTCTAGCCACTCTCGGTTGAGAGTATGGAGCCAGTCCATGACAGTGTCGTCACAGGGAGCCTTGTCGTTGTCTTTGCAGGTTTCCCAGATGGACGTTTGATTGACTGCTGCAAGGGTGACAGCAGGCCAGATCTTGCCGGGATCGAGGGTAGAGCCCTCGATTCCCGGCAGCGGAAACTGTTCAACGAGATCTTCCGCTAGTTCTTTCACGTCTGTGGCTGAAAGACAACCGTCTGGCTGAGGAAACGTGAACACATTCTCTCAACCAGACATCTTCCTGATGAGAGCTACGTTTTAGCTACAGCTCTCAGACCGGTTGGGAAGTACCGACATTACGTATGAACAGTGGGACGAAAGCTTGCTTGAGTACCCATTGGAGGCACGAAAGCTTGATGATATTACTGGTCGTTGTAAATATAACCAGCGGACACGCCCCGCAACACTGAGTGACAAAACCCCCCATGGCCCGCTCGAAGAACGTAACGATGTACTGGTGTATCGAACTCCTCCGCTATCTGAGTCAATCGAAATAGTTGGGCTGATCAGTGTAAGTGTGTTTGGCTCGAGTGGTGCACCCGATACAGATTTTACAGCAAAACTCCTCGTCGAGTACCCACCTAATCCGGATTTCCCCAACGGATTCGCATTGAATTTATGTGACTCGATTTGTCGGGCTAGGTACCGTGGCTATCGGAATGAACCTGACTTTGTTGAGCCAGGAACAGTCTGCGAATTCGAGATTAAACATATCCAACAGCAAACGTTGTCCAGCCAAGACAGAGACTTCGAGTAAATATCTCTTTGTCGAACTATCCACGATATAACGTTAACCACAACACAGGTGGCCCACTATATGTTGATCGAGAATATAACGTAGCGACCAATACGGTTCATCATAGTCATTAGTACCCAACATTAATTACACATTCTGTAATAAATAGGCTTATAATTTTAATACCTAAACTTTTATAACTGACAGTGTATGCGGCAATATATTAACGTTTGATTCGTTCAGTATTGCCAAATGCTTATTATGACACAAAATAACTGCTGCACATGCAAAGTAAAGACTCTAATGAGGTTCAAGCTATTGATCGTGCATTCAGCATTGTTGAAACACTTACCAAACTAGACGGTGCGGGGGTTTCTGAATTGTCCCGATCTGTTAATTTGCCAAAAAGCACCGTGTATAATCATTTGAGTACACTGGTTGCCAAAGGATATGTTGTCAAAGATGAAAGTGAGTATCGGTCTGGGTTGAAGTTTTTGCAGATTGGTGAACAAGTTCGTAAACAGCATGCGTTGTATCAAGTTGGCCGTCCTCAAGTCGATAAGACTGCCAGTAAAACAGGAGAGATATCCGGACTTATGACCGAGGAACATGGACGAGGTGTGTTTATTTATCGCGGACGGGGGGCAGAAGCTGCCCGCATTGATACACGTATCGGAGATAGAGTCCCACTACACAGTACAGCACTTGGTAAAGTGATTCTTGCATTTCTTCCTGAATATCGACGTGAAGAGATTATTGACCGCCATGGATTAAAATCTATGACAGAGAATACGATTACGACTCGCGACAGGCTATTCAACGAACTCGAAGAGATACGAAAAAAACAGGTGGCATTTGACGACGAAGAACGGTTGAATGGCTTAAGAAGTGTTGCTGCACCAATTCTTACTGCCAATCAAGAGATTATAGGTTCGATAAGTATTGCCGGACCTACCCACAGGATGCAAGGGAGTCGATTCTTTGAGGAATTCCCAGAAACGATACTTGGAGTTGCTAACGTAATCGAATTAAATATTCAACATGCCTAACCCGGCCTCTCCTTGGCATATACGTTCGGTTTATATAATTTTCACACACAAATTCAACTACCGTAGCTTAGATCATCATAAAAAATGTTACTCGTGGGGGTCAGATGTAGTCTTGGCCGTAAGAGGTGTGCGGTCATGAATTGGGCCTTCCCAATCACGCAAATGTTTGGGTTTTTGTTCATTATGCACGGCCAGCAATTCTGCAACAATACTATGTGCTATTTGATAGGGTGTTTCACTACCAAGGGCAACCCCAATAGGTGTATAAATACGCTTGACGTCCTCCAAGTCTACAATATCAATACCCTCACAGTCCGACAGTAGTTCTTCGAATCTCTTCCGGGGACCCATTAGTCCAATATACGGTACAGGCGTTTCGATAACAGCCTCAAATACTAGTCTATCGTCAACGAAGTTGTGAGACATGATGACGACATATGTATTTGAATCAAATTGAACCGAGTCAAGAAGTGATTCAGGATTGGTAGCTTGAACCGCATCTGCTTCGGAAAATTTACCTCCTCTCAATTTTGCACTCCGAAACGAGACAACATCAACATGAAAACCAGCTTTTTTTGATAATTCGACCACAGGCACGGCGTCGTGGCCATGGCCAAAGATGACAACACGGGGTGGCGGTCGATTACCATCAATGAGCACAAGATTCCCGTCAATGGTCAGTGTCTCTGCAGACCCTTGGGCTGTCGCCTTTTCGAGTAGAGGGATAATCCGGCTACAAACCTCATCCGAAAATGCTCCTTTTCCTACAGTTAAACCCACTGAAGGTTTGTAATACCCACGGATAAGAATTTCATCAGAGTCATTCAGCATCGTTATTAGTGAGATTGGCTCGTCAGCTTCGAACGCATCAACCAAGGGTTTATACGCTGGTGAAAGTGGTTCCAATAGAATATCGATAACACCATTGCAACCAATACCGAGTCCCCAGACGTCATCATCAGCAGAGAGGTCAAATGTTTCAACACGAGCATTACCAGAATCTAAAACAGACTGCGCGAGTTCAGTTAATTTTTTTTCGAGACAGCCTGCGGTAACACTCCCAATACGTTCTCCTGAATCAGGGAGCAACATTTTGGTTCCTGCTCTACGATATGCACTTCCCTCGACTCGAATGATTGTGGCAAGTACTGCTCGTTGATCCGTTTCAAGGCAGTTTTTCATTGCCCCTACCAAGTCAGATTCAGGAACGTTCCACTTTGACATCGTACTTGCTTTTCTAAGAACGCATTGATATTGAATGTTACTCTGTACTAACGATGCAAACTAAGCCAAATAATAAATTAATCTGTAGATATTTCGTGTAGAATTAGGTATGTCTACACACTGGGTAGAATAGTTTTTACTAGAAATATTTCTGTTAAACAATTCTGACACACGTATGTGTACAAAATGAAGCGCTATCCCGAAAATATAAATTTGAATTGTACGTATTGGTTGTCATGCCTAACCGAATACTAGTCCCTGTTGACGGTTCGGACAAAGCTATGAAAGCACTCGATTATGCTATCGAGACATTCCCAGACGCACAAATCACGGCGTTTCATGCTCTATCAACAGGGCGTGGTGATAGTGGTACCCTCTCGGGAATGACCGGAGATCTCCCCGATGAAGCTCCAGAACGCAAACGTGCGGAGGAGTTACTAGCGGATGTTCGTGATTATTGCGAAAAAAGCGGTGTCAAAATCGACACCGAAATGACCCGTGGCCGGCCGGATCGCGTTATTGTCAAACGTGCAGGCGAGAACGACTATGATATGATTGTAATTGGGAGTCATGGTCGGCAGGGTGTCGCACGAGTTCTATTAGGAAGCGTTGCCGAAAAAGTTGTCCGACGCTCACCTGTGCCGGTACTTGTTTCGCGCTGAGCTCGCAACAGTTGAAGTTCATCTGAAGGTCATGGAACCACGACTTAAGCCGCGAGAGGCCGTATTCTGCTAAGTCTCTCTGAATAGCGATGTATAAATGGATGTTGTCGTTTTCATAACAACGCTACGTCCCCATCCATTCCGACGCATTCCGGTCAGCGTGGTCTTGCACCACGCCACACTCGTCGGTCGGACACCGGAACCGCCGTCCCTGCCGATACCCACTCTCACCACAGCACGAACACGTCTGCAAGTTGTAGTATACCTCAACGGTGTCCGTAGGAATAACTCGCCACGTCGCCTTGTACGAGACGAATTTCTCGAACTTGTGGAACGGTAGTTTGTGTAACCGGCGGGGGCGGTGCCGGAAGAAGTGGTTGAACGGCATATCGAAGGGACGGAACACGCGCCGGAGTGACGCGCTTGACCCCCAACGGTGTTGACGTAAATCTTCGATTTGCGAAAGCCGAAAACCGGAGGTTTTCGCAAGGGCGGGGAACTCATGCTGTTTTCGTTTAAAGTTTCGTGAAATGGTGCTCAAAGCAACTGTATACAACTTTCGGCGGATCGGCCGGTATGCATAAAATCGACCGACGCGTACCGAAACTACAGAGACAAATTTTACCAATATCAGGCATTCAACGCAAGAGATTAATAGATGGCAGCCATCATTTGCATATCAAATAGTATTAAGCAGTCATGTAAATCATTGCATGTTACGAAATTACTTAAAAGAGAATAAATTTTGTTGGTTTCTGTACGCAATTGTATTTATTAGTGACACATGTGGCCACTATACAGTATTCAATTTTGCGAATGGAACGGATCATTATATAATGCCATACAAACAGAATACAAACATCCACGCAGTTGGACTATTGAAAGGCAGTTCGATTAACACTACAGATAACAAATAATGCTTCCAGTCATTGACCCACCCTCAGACACAGATGGATCTGCATCAGTCGTCGGAGTGCTTCTTGCAGCTGGAACGAGCTCCCGGTTCGGTAAGAAGAATAAGTTACTTGTTCAGCTTGAACCAGAAGATGTGCATAATGATCAATCGCACAATCTCAAAGAAAACAATCGTGAACCAGTAATTCGCCACAGTGCTCATACTCTTCTCGATGCTGGCCTCGAGTGTGTGTGGGTTGTAGTAGGTCACGAGAGCAATCGTATTCGTCGAGCACTCTCGGGTCTTGATGTCGGATTTATTGAAAATCTAGCGTACAAAACGGGACACGGATCATCAATACGTGCTGGCGCACAAGCAATCAACACAAAAACATTGGTGCAAAAGTCTGTCGACGCGGTAGTGTTTGGGCTGGGTGACATGCCGTATGTTAAGCCTGATAGCGTACGTGCGCTGATCCGAGCATATGAGAATGGCGCCGGATCAGCATTAGCAGCGGGATATGAAAACCAACGAGGTAATCCTGTTCTTTTTGACAAGCGCCATTTTACCTCTCTCATCAGTTGTGAAAAGAATAAGGGTGGCAAAGAGGTGTTGCTTTCAGCACCTGACGGAGCAGTTATTGAAACTAATGACCCTGGTGTCCAGCACGATATTGACAAACAAAGTGATATTCGTTAAGACCGATGTAGATATCCGAGTAATTAATAGATGTGTTTAATTATATGTGGAAATAAATACGTATTGAATTGCTTAACACAGTAAATTTAAAATGACTTCACAAAGATATTGATGACTAACTTTGTGGGTGCCTGCCTACTACGTATAGGTAAAACTAGTTAAAAATATAATAAAGTGGTGATTATGCCACACAATAACCAATAAGTTAATAAATACTGTAGTTTAGGATATAATGTGTATCTTAGACGATTGACTAATTATGATGTGCTAATTTTAGTGTCGCTAATATGGTTCCTTGCGAAATTTATTCGTTACGCTTTTCCACCGCTTTTTGAGACATTACAGCTTTTTTATGGTGTTAGCAACACCGCTATCGGAGCATCATTTACCGGTTTTATGATTGTGTACTCAATTATGCAATTTCCGAGTGGGATCATCGCCGATAGGGTTGGAGCTGTTCGCGTTGTTGTTGCTGGAGCTATCGTCGCAGGCATTGGATCGTTCATTCTTGTTATTGATTCACCTTTTCCTGTACTTGTAGCAGCCATGCTTATACTGGGGATAGGAACAGGCGTTCATAAAACAGTATCCGTACGATTAATTGCGCGAATTTATTCAGCGCGGACAGGGCGTGCGTTGGGTGCACATGACACATTAGGTGCGTTTGGGGGTGCAGTTGCACCAGCCGTCGTCGTTATGCTCTTGTCGGCACCCCCTGCAGTGGAGTGGTTCCTAAATAGGCTACCAGGGGCCGACTGGCGCAGTTTGTTTTTGTTCACAGGAATCATAGCTTTCGCCCTTGCATTATTATTCGCTCTCCGGTTTAATGGTCAATTGACCAATCATGATAGAAGAAATGGGGGCAACTCAGGTTTGGAACCCAGCATAGCAGATTACCTTTCATTAACTAAAGACAAAAGTTTGCTTTTTTTTATATTTATTACCCTTGCTGTTTCATTCGCTCATAATGGGTTAGTAGCGTTCCTTCCGCTATATCTATCGCAAGTATCAGATGTGTCCTCTGCGACTGCTGGATTATTATACTCATTGTTCTTTTGGGTTACATTTATTCAGCTTATAACAGGTAGTCTTTCTGATCAAATTGGACGCTTGCCGGTAATAATAATTACATCCATTCTTGCAACAGTTGCTCTATGGGCAGTAGTGCTTGCACCAAGTGCGGGAACAATTATGCTAGGAATACTAATTGCGGTTATTGGTATTGGCGCGCATGGTTTTCAGCCGGTCCGCGGGGCTTATCTGATGGAGTCTCTACCTGACCAACTTGCAGCGGGTGGACTAGGTCTTATCCGTACACTTCTAATGGGTGTTGGATCACTTGCTCCCGTTATTATTGGGATTGTAGCAGATCTATCAAGTTTTCGTGTTGCATTCGGACTACTTGCGATTTCAATGTCATTAGCGGCAATTGGTGCGGTTGGACTATGGATAGTGAAGCGGTGACATTTTCTCGTAGCTAAAGGCATGGGCCCCTCACCCAGTGTTAACCGAGCGATCCAATCCTGAAGATTGAGAGCACAGGGTTTACTGAACAGTCAGCGTCTCTTCCACGGAGCCGGTACACGTCTCCTCTAGATCCAGACTTAAAACTACACCGAGTCTCTTTCACAGAGAACTGGTTTATTCGGCAGCGATACGGATAGCCATCTCAAGATCAAAGCTTTCAGCACGTATTGTCTCGAAACCGAGTTTCTCGTACAACCCGATTGCTGAATGGTTCCACCGTTCAACGGTGAGCCAGACCTTGCTGATATCGTGTTCTTCACCATATCCCAGAACCGATCTGGTTAGTTCAGTACCAATACCAGCACCCTGATACGGGCGAAGTATGAAAATCGCAACTTCATACTCACCATCACCATCTGGTACCAACATTGAGTGGCCCGCGGCTGTATTTTCATCCCAAGCGATGACGTTCAAACAGTCATCCTCGAAAAGATTCTCAAGCCAACTACGGACGCGAGGCTCTTTCTTTGGTGGAATGCCTTGGGCCCGATCTGCGGGATCGAATTCTGTATACATCTCAACTACCGCCTCAAATTCGCTGTCCAAGCCATTGTACGCCGTAATTTCGATTGATCGCTCTTCCTGGTCGACAAACTCTTCAGGCGGAGCTTCAAACGGTCCGGAGACGGTTTTTGGATAGCGGCGGTTTGAGCTCATTGAGTGCAATCAGCAGGAATTGTTAGTTCGAAATAACGAACTCGCGGTATTCTTGTGTGTGTCACTGTTAGATGAATGTTTGGACTCCAGACTAATAGAACGTGGGCGTATTCTCATTTATGAACTGAGTTACATTTTGATAGGTGAAGAGAGTACATTTCGTCTATTCACGCCAGCCGGTCAACACCCTAGATTCTACGTGTAAACATCTAGGATTCGATCGATAAATCAACCCACTACTGATTCACATGCCAGTTTTCATGAGATATCTCTTCATCGGTTAGATGAGCATAGTGTACAAATATTGGTTAGGCATATTTCATAAATAGTATGAAGCCGAATCTGATATCGAACAATGGTACGAATCACCGGCTCCTATCTTGATACAGCGAGAGAATCCCGCCGTTCACAGTAGTTGCCGAATCAGATTTTTGTCGAGACAGCCACGTAGAGTTGGCTCCAGCATCACAGCGAGTGTGACTTTTCTCCCAGTACTGGACGTTCGACAGGTGCGAGGGAATGCCGTCAAGCGGCGTTCCCGAGCAATACCTCTCGATAACACGCTCACTGACCGGTTTCCCGGTCGAAATGAAAGACTAGCTTAGCCGTAATCTGTTGGGATGAGTCGCCGAAAGATCCGCGTCGAAATCGGCGGTTTTTTCCGTTGGACCTTCCCAGCAACAAGAGTGTTTGCTAGTACCCATAGATTGTACAGCGCGACAGCGAACAGAAAGTAGAATAACCGAACTGAGAACGTCGGCGACGACGTTCTCGGTAGGAAGTCGCCAATCTGCCGATAGGACGTTTCTATTCCCCAGCGGCGGCGGAACGCCGACGTATACGCTTTCGCTGTTGAAGAGTCTACATCCAGGCTCGTAACAAACCAAACGTGCTCGTCATTGTTTGAACGGTGTGGAACCGTAAAAACCGTCACATCTACTGACGCCGTCGGTGGACGCTTTCGCTGCATCGTATAGTCATCGACGACCGTCTCAGCGCCGGCGCTGAGACGGCCTTTCATTCCACTACTTGGACGGGCACAAACGACGTAATCAACGCCCAACCGTTCCAGCTCAGAAACGACGTGAACCTGATAGAATCCACGGTCGAGGTAGACATGTCGAATCGAGACATATTCACGAGCTGTGTCAATGAGGGAACGAACAGCTTCGCGCTTGGCGCGAAAGCCGGTCGCATCCATCGGGAAAACATCAAGCGTAAACCGAGTATGAGGAGCAACGATACAGAGCGTTGCGAAGCAAAACGCTCTGTTTGTTCCCAGATCTGGATAGGTCGTTATCACGTGATCGGTGTCGGCTGAGCCGTAGAACCGCCACTCATGGAGATCGACGGCAACATCGACGAATGCAGGAAGTCGCCGCTGTGCTCGGAGAACTCCGAGTAGCCGATCGCGGACGCCATCGAACTGGTCGCCGATGGCGTCCGTCGAGAGGTTTCGCAAGTGGTACAGCAGCGATTTTGCGAGGGGATTCCGAGCAGTGGACGTGATGTCCACATGCTCGTCACGATCCAGTTGGAGTGGTTTTCCACCTGTGTTTGCAAACTCCTGATCGAAGGCAATCCGAGAGAGGATTTCGAGAAAATCCTCTCTCGTGTACTTGCCACACTGTTTGATCTTGAAATCCAGCTCAGGGAACAGCAACGTCGAAGCAGCACGACAGACCTGTTTTGCCTCAGTTGTCTCGACCATACTCAAACTCAGGAGCGAATCA
>LKMJ01004270.1_pt1 | contig 13418 bp, 12 predicted proteins | sample 643391 | NCBI WGS metagenome assembly LKMJ01 (sample SAMN04112250, study PRJNA286221) | soda lake metagenome | biome: soda lake; feature: Kulunda Steppe; material: water; isolation source: sample PL-Br10 brine of Picturesque Lake | place: Russia: Kulunda steppe | collected 2010-07
CTCGAAGCCCATTACGCCCGTGTCGCTCGATTCGTACCGCGATCGCGATCGCATCGTCGTCACCGTCTGGAGGACGGGAACGCCGAGGCGATCGAGGAAGACGTCCTCCGCAGAACTCCCCTCGTCGTCGCCGGACTGCGTCCGGCTGCCAGAGGGATTCCATCCCTCCCCGCTCGCGCTGCGGCCGCGTTCGTCCATCGAGAGCGAGAACATGAACGATGAGAGCACGGCGTCGACGACGGACTCGTCGTTGTCGTCTACCAGCCAGTTGTCGGTCACCCACTCGGCATCCTCCTGTTCGTCGGTGTCTGTGGCCGGATTACAGAAAATCGGCAGCGCGTTTGCCCCCTGTGTTTCGAGTGCCCGAACCTGTGCGTCGACGTACCGAGTGTTCTCGTTGGTCCAGTGGGATTCGTAGAACCAGACCGCCACCGTCGGCTTTGCTGGGTCGTGGGTCTCGAGGAGGCCCTCGTACTCGATCCCTGGATAGTCGGGGTGGTAGACACCTTCCGTCGGCAGCGCAGTTGGCCCGTCATAGTCGACGTCCGCGTCGTCGTACTCACTGACGAGAAACCGACACAGGTTCTCGACGTTGATCGTCCCGCCTCGCTCCAGATACTCGGTGGCCGTCTCGCGGTGAGCCGATGAAACGGTCGTATCCTCGACCGCGAAGGCGTCCCCGGTCGCCTTGACGATCAGTGGGACGCCCGCCTCCGCGAGCGCGCCCGTCGCGTAGTCATAGCCCGGCATGCTGTCCTCGGCTCCGTGAAGCCAGAAGATCGCAGCCGTGGCGTCGGTCAGTTCGTCGACGAACGCCTCGATCGCAGCTTCGCCGTCGAGGTCGCTCTCCGATCGGACGACCAGCTCGACGTCCTCGAGGCGGTCGGCAGCCTGCCCGATCGAGCCGAGTTCGTTCTCCGTCGCCGTATATATCCCAATGCGTGGCATGGCGTTTTTAAACCTCTGTTGTATTAGCTCAAGCATGGTTTCAGACGCCGGGGGAAAAAGGTTGTCGTCGCTCCCCTTTCCGGCGATCGTCGGACAGACGGAGCTAAAGCGGGTACTGCTGGCCGTTGGGGCCAACGATGACCTCGACGGAGCGCTCGTCACTGGTGAAAAAGGGACCGCGAAGTCGACTGCCGTCCGGGCACTCGTCGACCTCCTTCCCACCCAGCGTGTCGTCGCCGACTGTCAGTACGGCTGTTCGCCCGACGATCCGGAGTTGCAGTGTGGGGACTGCCAGGAGCGTGATCCGGACGAACTGCCGATCGAGACCCGTCCCGTCCCGCTCGTTACGCTGCCGCTTGGGGCGACTCGCGATCGCGTCGTCGGCACCCTGTCGGTCGAGAACGCCCTCGCCGGCGAGGCCGAGTTCGATCCCGGCCTGCTCGCTCGCGCCCACCGCGGCATCCTCTACGTCGACGAGGTCAATCTGCTCGACGACCACCTGGTGGACGTGATCCTCGACGCCGCTGCAAGCGGCGTCAACACCGTCGAACGCGACGGGATCAGCGTCTCCCACCCTGCCGAGTTCACCCTGATCGGAACGATGAATCCCGAGGAGGGCGACCTGCGGCCACAGCTTCGGGACCGCTTTGCCCTGCAAGCCACCGTCTCCGGCTGTCGCGACATCGACGATCGCGTCGAGATCATCGATCGGGCCCTCGGGAACAGTGGCCAGAGCGGTGGAGTTGGAGACAGCGACGGGGCTGCCGGCAGCGACGATCCCACGCTGCCGGCCGACTACGCTGACGACGTCGATCGCCTCCGAGACACACTCGCCGAGGCTCACGAGCGTCTCCCGAGGGTCGAACTTCCGATCGATTTCAAACAGGAGATCGCCCAGCTCTGTCTCGACGCCGGTGTCGACGGCCACCGTGGAGACGTCGCGACGGCCCGCACGGCGATGACGCTGGCCGCACTCGACGGGCGATCGACCGTCATCGAGTCGGACATCCACGAGGCCGCCTCGTACGCCCTCCCCCACCGCCTCCGGAGTACGCCGTTCGAGGAGACACCCGACCTCGATGACCTGCTCGACGACCACTTCGACGAGGCCGATCGAGACGATGCGAACGACGGCGACGGAGAGGACGACTCGTCCAGCGACACTGGCGAGGACGGGACAGGAGACGACCGGACCGGCGGCGGCGATTCCGAGACGGAGAGTGGGGACGACACCGACAGGAGAGATCGGTCCACCGATCGGAAGAGCGAAGACGGCGACGGTCCAGAGCCGGACGGCTCCGACGGTGAGGCTGACCAGGACGGGACTGCTCCGGACGATCCAGCAGACGGGACCAACGGAGAGCCAGCACCCACGACAGTCGGTGACGACGACAGCAACGACCCGGACGAGGGCCACGACGACTCCACCGACAGCGACGGTGATCGCTCCAGTGACGATGCCGGCGACGAAAGCGCGACGCCGATCGTCCCGGGCCAGCAGCGAGCCGAGATCGGCGAGGCGCGAGCACCGGACATCGAGAGCCCGCGTCTCGATGTCGATAGCAACGGTGGAGACACCGGCTCACGAGCGACCCCCACGCCGAGCGTCGACAACCGCGGCCCTCGGGTCCGGACGGAGCCGGCCGACGACGACGGGCCGATCGACGCCGCGGCATCGGTCCGATCGGCCGCAAAGCGAGGCGAAACGCGGATCGAGCGCGACGATCTTCGGCAATCGGTTCGTGCCGGCGAGACGGGCGTGACGATCGTCTTCGCCGTCGACGCGAGTGCATCCATGCGGCCGGCGATGCGGGCCGCCAAGGGCGTCGTTCTCGACTTACTGCGTGACAGCTACCAGCGCCGCGATCAGGTCGCGTTCGTCGCCTTCGCCGGGGAGGACGCTGACGTCCTGTTACCGCCGACCGACAGCGTCACGCTCGCTGCTCGGCATCTCAAGGAGCTCCCCTCGGGTGATCGGACACCGTTGCCGGCCGGTCTCGAAACGTCCCGAGAGGTAATCGATCGAGCCGAGACCGACGCCGCAGTCGTCGTGGTCGTCACCGACGGTCGGGCGAACGTAGCCGAGGGACGTCCAACGGCGGCGACACGTCGAGCCGCCCGGACGCTCGCGACGGACGACACACACGTCGTGGTCGTCGACGCGGGCGACGACTCCCGGGCCGGGCTCTCCAAACTTGTCGCGACTGAGACCGGCGGCGACCTCGTCTCGCTTTCGTCGCTCTCGACGGAGACCGTCCGTGAGGCTGCCGACGCGGCGGCGTCCGAACGGTGAGTAGGCGCTCGATCGGCCACAGCAGAATCTCCGACCAGGTGACCTCGGACCGATCAGTCTCGACGCCGTCATCGAGTCGCCGTAGCCTGAGCCCGACCGGGAACGTAGGCCAGTTCCGGACAGCCGTCGACGATCCAGAGACCGATCGCGGCGACGAACAGAGCGGCCTCAAAAACGAAGAACAGTACCGGGTCAGTAACTGATACCGATCGTTGTAACTATTTATCGCCGATCGCCAAGGCGGGTCGGCGATCGGCGGTAACTGACTACAGCTGTCCGTATGAACACAGGCTCGGAGACGACGGGCCAGAACAGAGACTCGGGGCCAAACGGGTAGCCGAGCGCGAGGCGCACTGGAAGATCGGCAACCAGATGCAACAGGTGGGCGATCGCGAACGCGGTGGCCGTTTCGAGCCGATCGGCGGCGATCCCAGCGGCGGAGACGAGCACGAGGAGCCCGGCCGCAAAACACACAGTGGGCAAGCGTGCGACCGCCAGGGAGGATGCCGAGTCTCCAGGCCAGCGGTTTGTCGACCAGATCAACATACTGCGAGCCGATCACGACCGCAAGCACCGGTGTGGCCGTGGCGGCCGTCGAAACCGTCCACGTGCGTACAGCGAGGAATGTGGACGGCGGCGACGTGTCATCAAAAAACAGTACTGCCGCGTATTCTGCTCACTCGAATAGGTGTCGTGCCGGTTTGCTGACACAGCGAACGGCCCGCTGGGGCCGTTTCGTCGCCCTAAAACCAGCCATTGTAGCTTTCGACCAGGCTGTGTTGCACTCTCACGCCGGGTGTATGCAACCCGGACCCCTATGCCGATCGAACCCGGACTACACAGCGATGGCACAGCTCTCTCGTGACGACGGCACGCTCTGGTACGATACTGCAGGTAACGGCCCACCGCTCGTCTTCGTCCACGGCGGCTGGATGAACGGCGAGACCTGGAACGAACAGGTCACCCACTTCGAAGACGAGTATCAGGTTGTCACACTCGACGTCCGCGGCCACGGCAAGACCGGGGCAACGACGACCGACCAGTACTCGATCGAGCTCTTTACAGATGATCTCGAGGCACTGCTCGACCACCTCGCGATCGACGAGCCGATCCTCTGTGGACTCTCGCTCGGATCGATGGTGATCCAGGAGTATCTGGACCGGCACCCGGAGCGGGCCGCGGGTGCGATTATGGGCGGCGCAGTCCAGTCGATGCCGCCGATCGATCTGCCACCAGCACTCAAACCGTGGCTCACCCCGTTGCCGATGCTCTCCAGTTCACTCGCCATGACGGGACCAAAGACCACGTTCCGATCGCTGCTTGGCTCCGTCCGAACGGCGACGGGGAAGCCGTGGCTTTCGCTCTCGCCGGCAGTTCGCACAGAAACGATCGACACCGTCGGCGAGTTCTCCAGATCCGAGTTCCGAAAGGTGTTCGGCGCACTCTACCGGTACGAGCCACCCGAACTCACCCACGTCGAGACGCCGACGCTCGTCGTCCACGGCGAACACGACGTGCCGCTGGTAAAACAGCAGGGCCGCGAGATCGCCGCGGCCATCGACGACGGTACCTGGCTAACGATCGACGGGGCGGCCCACCTCGTCAACCAGGATCGACCACGCGCGTTCAACGCGGCCAGTACGAGGTTCCTCGATACAGTCGCCGCGGTGTAACGAGACCCAGTAGCCACAACGCAACGAGACCCAGTAGCCACAACATAGCAAAATACCGTGGCCACAATATTGCGATCGACGGCCCGAAGCGATCGCCCGACGTGGGGTCGGCCGCCGTGGAATACCTATACACTTTGGGACCGAAGAAAAGGTGACAGAGACCCAATACCGTAGTTGGACACATCGTCGGCCGACATTCACCACCCGCTTTCACACCATCACCACCCGCTTTCACACCACTATGAGCAGCCACTCACCGCGCTCGAACGACACGGGGATCAACGACCACTGGGCGACCATCTCACAGCACGTGGTCAACAGTTACGTCGAAGCAAACAACGCCGTTCTGGCAGCGATGGGGTTGTCATCGACAGCCAGCGAGCAAGACGATCGACGAGAGTTCGCCACGGATGACTCCGCGCAGGCTGTCGCCTTCAGTGACGACGCGTGGCAGACTGACCGATCGGTCTCCGACCTCTCGGCGATCGAAGTCGGCGATTACGTCACGTTCAGCAAACCGATCACTGAGGCCGACGTCTCGGCGTTCGCTCAGGTAAGCGGCGACACGAATCGCCTCCATCTCGAACCGGAGTACGCCGAGGAGACGCAGTTCCAAGACCGGATCGTCCACGGCACGCTCGTCGCCGGCACGATCAGTGCTGCACTGGCCCGGTTTCCGGGGAACACGGTCTATCTCGCCCAGGATCTGGAGTTTCTCGCACCGGTTGCGATCGGTGACACCGTCACCGCCGACTGTCGTCTCGTCGAAGAGCTCGGCAGCGATCAGTACCGACTCCAGACGACCGTGACGAACGAGGACGATGAGAGCGTTATCGACGGCGAAGCCGTCGTCATGATCACGCCGACAAGCGATGCGTGATCGGGAGGGCCGCTGGTTGCAGCGTCTCGCCACTCGTTTCGATCGGCGACGGGACCGTCTGAGTCGGTGCTCTCGGTTCGGGCCACGTTCGTGACGGAGCGTAACTGATGCGATTCCAGCGGGGATGGGGTGGACCGCCTCGGGTCGTGAGCCCGAGACGCTCGGCCTGTGTGCCTGTAGAAACCGAGTCGGGGTGTGCCTCTGACACTGTATCGATCGACTCGGTACGTAAGATACGACAGACAGCTGTGCTAATAATGTAGGCTGACCTGTCAGTGTCGGGCTTGAGCGAGGGCCTCAGATCGGCCCCCGTGCAGCGATCGAGACGCTCTTCACGCCGTATTTCTGACACGCGGTTACGGCCTGGTCGGACGTGAACTCGTATTCGGTGTTCTCCCGGACGTCGTCGACACGGAGGCCGGCCGCTTCGATGAGGTCGATGTAGCTGTCGAGTTGTTCGGCCCCGCCGATGCAGGCAGCCCAGAGGTCGGCGTCGGATTTAATGGGCTCGGGTAGCCGACCCTCGCTAACAATGTCAGCGATCGCCAGTCGTCCGCCCGGTCTGAGCACCCTGCGTACCTCCTCGAAGACCCGTCCTTTCGCAGCAGAGAGGTTGATGACGCCATTCGAGATCACCGCGTCGAACGACGCGTCCTCGAACGGAAGATCCTCGATGTACCCCTGGCGGACGGTGACGTTGTGGAAGCCGTTGTCCGCCGCGAGGTCGCGAGCCTTCATTACCTGTTCGTCGGTCATATCGATCCCCGTGACCGTCCCGGTCTCGGTGACCTGGAGTGCGGCGACGAATGCGTCCATCCCGGAGCCGCTTCCAAGGTCGAGGACGTCCTCGCCTGGATCGAGCGCAGCCAGATCGAAGTAGTAGCCGACGCCTGCAAACGAGTCGATCGCCGCGTCCGGAACGTACGTCAGCTCCTCGTGGTCGTATCCGAGACGATCGGCGAGTTCCCGCCCAGTTTCGAAGTGGAGGTCGGCGTCGGCCGACGTTGCGACGTTTCGATACATCGACGTGACTTCGTGTTCGAGTTTTTCGGTGTCGAGTGAGTTGCTCATCGGGATCACCAGTTAGTCGCTTGCCACCTCGGCGGGTGCATCGATCGTTGCCAGGCTGTGTGCGGCCGTCTCCTCGTAGGTCGCGGCTGCTCCCAACCCGAACTGGACGGCGTCCGGACTGTCGGCTGCGTGTTGGGCGAACCCGTCGAGTGGTTCGAGGCCGATACCGTGTGTGATGTGCTGATCGTCTGTCATGAGTTGTTGTCTCCCGACAAGCGACAGTACGAAGCCGAGGCGTGTGTAGCTACGCTGTGACAGTTCTGCAGTCGCTACCGGATTTCCACCCCCTGAAAACGACCCAGCAGTTGCACTTCGGACGGTGGCACACTGAGTCGCGTTTCACTCCACACGCGACAGCGGGATCGACCCACCAAAGGCGCTTGACGGCTCACTCGACGAGCCGATGGGGTTCGATCGGCCGAGCGTCGGACCGATAGCGTTCGTAGACCGAGTGCGCCCACTCCCGGACCGCCGGGACGTCGGTATCGACTACTGCCTGAACCGTTCCGCTGTCCTGCTCGTAACAGCTAATGAGAACTCGCTCGTCGAGCAGCCCAGTTCCGTATGGCGGGAGGTCGTCGTGTTCCAGTACCGCAAAATTATCCCGTTGCAACAGTTCGGAACTGCGCTCCGGGTAGGTCGAACGGAAGTATGCATGACAGCGTGGCCGATCGATCACTGTCACGTCTACGCCAGCATCGATCCGCCGGCAGAGAAGGTCAAAACAGGGGTCCATCAAGGCTATCTCGGGCCGGAGAAACCGTACCGTGGTCGTCGTCTCGAGAAGCGACGCAAAACGGTTCACGGGACGGTATGGAACATCGGGGTCAGCGGCAGTAACAGTCAGTTCCGACCACGCCTCGATCGGAAATTCGCCGATCTCGTCGGGAAGCCAGTGCCAGATATCACGCAGCGTTCGCTCGGTTTCGACCCGGTCGATCACGTCTTCCATCCCGGATGCGATCGCTTCTCCGAGCCGGGTTGCCTCGTACTGGTACCCGGTTTTACGAATCCAGTGTCGGCCTTCGAATTCGTCTATCGTCCGTCGCATCGTCGAAGAAGAAACGCCGGTTCGCTCGCAGAGTTCGGAGCGACTCCGGCGACGCTCTGTCAGCGCGACAAGTGTCGGAACACGGTGTTCTGACCGCGCGAGATACGCGATGTCACTGATCGGTGAGTCCGGTGTTCCGTGTGGTACGTTATTCATCTCCATGGTATGGGTACGCGAGGTCTGGTCAAAACTATTGGGACCGCCGGCGACCGCATCGCGCACGTCACGGAGGTGCTGTCCGATCGGGCGGTACCCGAAGCAATCGCGGTCGTATATAAGCGAACCCGTTACGGGGTGGAGGGTCTACATATGAATGTCGGGGGTCGATTGGCGGCGTGACAACTACGAATCCGGATTGACGTTGGTGGCCTCCGTAGGAGTATCTATGACGACGAACACGACCAGACGACGCCTGCTTGGGGGCGTCGCCGCGGGCGCGACTGCCACACTCGCCGGCTGCAGCGGCATGACGCCCTTCGTCGGCCAGCAACTCGCAACGTCAGAAACGATGACTGCCGACGATGTCGACGCGCTCCGCATCTATGGCGACGCCGGCGACATAACGGTTCTCGGCGGCAACCGCGACGAGATCACCGTCGATGTCGAGAAACAGTCCAGTTCGATCAGGACCGACCTCGAGAACCTCGAGTTGGGGACCGAACGCACTGACGGCGTCCTCGAACTCCGCTCTGAGTGGGACGGCAGCGAGGGCTGGCTCCGGGACCGTCCCTCGATGACCCTCGAGATCGACGCGCCACGGGAGGTGGCCCTCGAATCGATCCAGACCAGCGTCGGCCGCGTGACGGTCAGGGACGTGGCCGGTGACCTCCGGGTCGACACAAGCACGGGACGGGTCGACGTCGTGGACGTCGACGGCGGGGTCGGCGCGAACACGAGCACGGGTCGGGTCGAGATCCGCGACGTCGAGTACCTCGACGACGTGTCGACGAACACGGGCCGTGTCGAAGCCGAGGTGCCGGCGATCGACGTCGACCCGGAAGCCGTCTTCGTTCAGCTGAAAGCGAACCTCCTGCAAACGCGCGGTGTAGACCTTGTAGTGGTGGCCGCCGGGATCGAGTTTCTGCTGGTCGACCAGCAGATCTCGCTCCTGGAGCTGCTCGACCCGGCGGTAGATCGTCGACGGATCGGCCCCGCAGGCGTCGCTCAGCGCGTCGACGGACTTTGGCTCCTCGCGAGTCTGCTCGAGGATCGTCCGCGCGTACTCGTCGCTGAGCACCTCGACGACGTCGGCCTCACCGTCGTCGCTCATCGCACCGGGAGTTCAACGGCAAGCCCAAAGGTTCACTGGTCGATTCGGTCGGAGCGGCCATCGCCGTTCGGATGATCGATCGACGAACGGATATACCGTCCGGAAGACTCTCGCCGCCGTCGGTCATCAACCGTTCTCCACCGTCTTCGAGGCGGCGAGCGATCTCCTTCAGGGCAGCCAATTCGATGTCTTGGTTCGTACCCGACATCTTCTATTTGTGATTCAGGTGAGATGTCATATAACCCCCTCGATCACCAGACCACGGTGTCATCCCAATATATATTTGATACTGTTTTGAGCCGCTACAAACTCACAACAATGCTCAAAATACCTACCCACACAACAAGACTAACTAGCCCAAAATGATGTCAAACCAAACCCACATATTGCAACGATTATTATGCAAAAGTGTGATAATAGTCTGATCGACAATTTAAACCGAGTATGCGAGATCAGGAAATCGAAAAAGGTGACCCCGACGAAATCGAGCGGTTCCTGCTACTCGACGTCAATGAAGGAGACGAAATCATTCTTATTGAGAACAATGGACGTGATGTAGGCGTTGAGGTGATCAAGGTGGATGATCATCCCCCGGACGAGTACCCAGATGCGCACAGCGACTACGGCATCATCGAGGCCAGGGGCGTCGTCACATCCGAGTACCCCGAAGACGCGTACGCCGTCATCATCCTGATGAACAGGCCGGATGACGAACAGAGATGGTATCCGCGCGCGCTGTACTTCGACGCTGAGATGGATGACCAGGTCGGTGAGGCGGATGTGATTCGGATTGAGGAAGTGTGAGAGCAAGTGGACACGGTCAATGTTTTCGGTCGTTATGTGACCGTTCGTTGGGCGAGGTGCGATGGATTACACGACCGGAACGAATCAGAATTTTGAGTGTTTGGCTCCCAAAATCGCAAGAGGACGTAGACCCATTATGCGGCATAATGAGATTCGATCCAAGCTCGGCGAAGGATTTATATACAGGTCTACGCCGTCTAGTGTATTCGGAGTGTAATAATTGCTGATGGGCGCTGCAGGGGTAATTTCCGGCCCGTCACACATCCGGAATAACACGACGCAACCGACTCGACTCGCGATCGACCTCCGTTCGGGTTCGCCGAGCCAACCATGCACCAAGACGAACTCGAACCCATCACACCAGACGACGCCCTCGAACTGTACCTCGACCACCGACGCCGCGAAGTGACCGAAGCGACGCTCCGATCCCACCGATCCCGGCTCGGCCACTTCGTGCGCTGGTGTGCCGACGAGAAGGGCATCGACAACCTGAACCATCTCACGGGTCGCAACCTCCACGAGTTCCGCCTCTGGCGGCGCGACCTCAACGGCGGCCTTGCGCCGGTGACCGAGAAAACCCAGATGGACACCCTGCGCGTCTTCATCCGCTTTCTCGAAACGATCGATGCCGTGAAACCCGACCTGAGCCAGAAGGTCCTCTCACCCGACCTCAACGACAAGGAGAACGTGCGTGACGTGATGCTCGAACGAGACCGCGCCGAGGCGATCCTCGAGTATCTCGCTACATTCGAGTACGCGTCTCGTGCGCACGTCGTTCTCGCACTCGAGTGGCACACGATGTTGCGTCGCGGCGCGGTGCGAGCGCTGGATCTCGATGACTACCACCCCGGCGATCGGTGTCTCGAAGTCAGGCATCGGCCCGACACGGGAACGCCGATCAAGAACCAAGAGGACGGCGAGCGGATGGTCGCACTCTCGCAGGGAATCTGCGACCTGCTCGACGACTGGATCACGTACGCTCGTCCCGACGTGACCGACGAACACGGGCGCGAGCCGCTGATCACGACCACCTACGGGCGCATCGCAAACACGACGCCCACCAGGATCGTATACGAGATGACCCGCCCCTGCCGCATCGGCACGCCGTGCCCGCTCGATCGCGACCCGGACGAGTGCGAGGCCGCCGCTCACGAACACGCGTCCAAGTGTCCGGAGAGCGTCTCGTCCCATGCGGTTCGTAGAGGAGCGATCACTCACCATCTTCAGTCAGATGTGCCGCTCGAGGTTGTTTCGGCCCGTGCAAACGTCGGCCCTGACGTACTCGAAAAGCACTATGATCGGCGAAGCGAACAAACAAAGATGGAGCAACGCCGCAAATTCCTTCGAGATATCTGACGCCATCGCTGCCTCTTTTTCGGACAACACACTGTTGCTTGCTCAGCACACTAACCGCAGACCGTACTATCAGCCTGCGATACTATTCAAAGCAGTTTGCTGAATACAGAGCGCGAATGTGGCACGAACCGATATCCACTCAGTGGAGAGTCCGTTCGCTCAGTTTGGATTTGAGAAGGTCACAATCGACAGATAGCCCTAGTGTTTATGATTCTACAGCACAAACTTGTATATAATGGCGAGAGTCTCATCGACAAACGGGGCCGCTGACGAGAAAACAGAAGTAGGTCTGTCCCTGCTAGGGATTTTAGCGGTCACAGCAGCAGCCTACTATACGGGACAGACAGGAAATTGGCAACCACTGATGACGATGTCTATTGGCCTTGCCGCCATCGTCTTATTCATTACGTCGAAAAAGTAAGCGGATTCACTCGGCAGAAGTCCATCTGTTTCGGTGTGAAACAAATGAAAATCTAGTACTGAACTCATGCTCCATATTCAGCATGCCTCTCCTGCCAGCAACTCGACAGTTCAATCAAAATCTGCTGAACACAGGGCGCGAATGTGGCACAGATCAATATCCACCCAGTAGAGGAGCAGCGAGCGCCAGTCGACCGCGCCGATCGCGATGCCGTCCGTCATTCCCTCTCGCCGCTGGCCGTCCGCGGGAAGAGCACGAGTGCCATCGCGAGCACAGCGACCGCGATCAGCGCGACCGTCAGCCAGCCGGTGAGGACCGGCAACAGCGGCGCCAGGACGTCACGACCGAGACCCCACCACGCCCCCACGAGCAGGATTGCGAGAACACCGAGGACGAGCCTTGAGCGAACGGCTTCCCTGGCGAACGGGTCGAACCGCCGGTCGCCCGATCGGAGCCCGCGGCCGAGCCGCCAGCCCAGCCCCGCGGCGGCGAGGCCGGCGACCCCGATCGTCGCTCGAACGCCGGTGACGACCCGCGAGTAGGCCCGGCTCATCGCCGTCGGGGCGAGCCTGCGTCGCTCGGCCCACGCATCCATGACGTCGGCGACGAACCGCTGGGCCCGCCGGCTGTTGGTGAGCACGACGATCCCGTCGCCAGTCTCCGGGACGCCGTAGTAGTGGGACAGCCAGCCAGTGTGGTGGCCGCCGTGGGAGACCGCCCGCCGGCCGTCGGGTAGCGTCTCGACGAAGTGGCCGAGGCCGTACGCGTCGGAGATGAGCCCGTAGTAGCCGCTCGTCTCGACCGCCGGCGTGTGGAGCGACGCGACGGTTTCGGGCTCGAGGACGCCCCGTCCTGGCGGCTGGCCGTCCGGTCCCGTCATACCGGCGGCGACGAACCGGGCGATGTCCCCGGCGGTGGCGTACAGCCCGCCGGGCGCCTTGACCGGATCGACGAAGACGGGGCCGCGACTCCCGTCTTGCAGGTAGCCGGCGGCGATGGCTTCCCGGACCCCCTCGTCCCACGTGAGAGTGGCGCCGTCCATCCGGAGCGGGTCCAGGACCGCCTCGGCCACGTACGCCTCGAACTCCCGGCCGGTAACTTCCTCGATCAGCAACTCGAGTAACACGAAGCCGGCGTTCGAGTACTGGAACGCCGACCCGGGGTCGTGCTCGAGGCGAGCAGGTGGGCCCGTCCCGAGTCCGGACAGCACCTCTTCGGGGGTAGGGACGTCCTCGTTGGGTGCGTAGGGGACGTCCTCGTCGTCGATGTGGCGCATCGACAGCCCGGAGCTGTTCTCGAGCAGTCGTCGGACCGTCACCGGTTGGGCGTACTCGTCGGCGTTCGGAATCGTCCACCGCGTGACGTACTCCTCGATCGGGTCGTCCAGCCCGACCTCGCCCGCCTCGACCAGCGTCAGTACCGCCCACGCGGTGACCGACTTGGTGATCGAGGCGACCCGGAAGACAGTGTCGGCGGTCATCGGCCGTCCGGCCTCCCGGTCCGCTTCGCCGTACGCTTCGGTCCAGACCGGATCGCCGTCTTCGACCACGGCGATACACGCCCCCGGGACGTCGTATCGCTCGAGCAACTCCGGGACGCGGTTGTCGAGGTGGGATCGAAGCGAGTCGGTTGCACTCGAGCGCCCGAGGGC